>JADMIO010904303.1_pt1 | contig 128041 bp, 148 predicted proteins | sample 8958161 | NCBI WGS metagenome assembly JADMIO01 (sample SAMN16585339, study PRJNA669376) | soil metagenome | isolation source: Crop rotation soil | place: USA: Cullars Rotation, Alabama | collected 2011
CGACAACTTGTCCACGTGGAATTCTAAGCTTAGGATCCCAATGTGCTGGAAAGGGACCATTTGATCCCCCGGCTAGGCGCAACACCCAGCCGGCGCGCGATCTCGATTGGAGGGATGGGCCTCAGCGCCATCCTGCTTTTTGTCGGAACTAATGTCGGAAATGAATTCGTAATGGTAGCGATGCTGTCGCTTGCGCTAGGCTGCGCTTCGGCCGCGGAGGGGCCCTTCTGGGCGTCTGCAATGGACGCGGGAGGGCAGAATGCGGGCGCAGCCTGCGGAATCATGAATGGGATTGGAAACGCGGGTGGATTCCTCGCCCCGATTGTAACGCCCTACTTGGCGGAGCATGCGGGTTGGTCGGCCGGAATGTATTTTGGGAGCCTGGTAGTCTTTATTGGCGCGGCAAGTTGGTTCTTCGTGCGGATGGAGCCTGTACCGAACGCCTCGCCCGCCCTCTCCTGACTTAGAGACCGGAGAGCGGCCGCCGCAATTCGGTAAGCGTCTCTTCTCCACGTTCGAGAAACTCGCGCCGGCGGGCCTCATCGCGAAAAACAAGCGATGCAGACCGGTACCACGCAAGCTGCGATTCCCACTGCTTCACCAGTGATTCGCGGGCCGCGCGAATCATGACCGGCTTTCCGTTCAGCGGCAGATAGACAGGATTCGTATGCGCTTGAAGGTCGGGCTCGCCGTCTCGCTTGACCGCAATTGCGCGAGCGGCCACCCAACAGCTCTGCTCGCACTTTATTCGAGCCGATACGGTCAGCGCCTTCTGCTTGCCATCGCCTACGGAGGAAGCCACGACGACGCCGTTGCTGACGATTTCAATATTCGCCATCGGCCTGAAGAAACTCGCTGAGGCCGTCGCAACGCCGGTCGCGGGATCTAACCGCATTTCGACCAGCGGTCCATTACTGACTACGACGTTGCCGCTATGAATTCCGGCGGCCCAAGGATCGTAAGGCGACCCGTTGACACGCGCCTTCACCAGTGTCCGCTCGGGCCCGAGAAGCGGAAGCCAGCGCGGCCACGGCTTGACGTTGTTTAGCGCGACAGGAAAGTCGCTTCCCGCGACGCCCGTCACCCGGAACCCGGCATTCAACAACTCGTACCACTCCTTCGTCTTGAGCACGCCGAATTGAAAGACCTCCACGAAGTCGAGACGGCCGAGCGTGAGATCCATCAGCATCGTGTTTTGCGGCGTGCTGCCGTTGAAATGCGCGAAGCCGACGAGGGCCCCCACTTTTCGGCCCAGGTCGAAAATTGCCAGTGGAAACGGGTATAGATCGCTGTCATTCGAGAGATCGGAGCCCACACTGAGCGGCCGGATCAGTTCACGCCCCCCGAGAATCGCGATGTGGCCGAAGACCTGGCTGCGCGATTCGTGACCCGGACGAATCGAGTAGCCGGTGCGGCGCGCTTCCCCCTTCGGACCGAATGCATACTGCACTGCGCCATCCATCTGCCGCTGCAGTTGCAGAAAATTTCCGACGTGGAGGTCTTCCGCCTGAAGCCAGCTTAGGAACACATCATCGTCCTGCTTGGAACGAGTCAAGTGGATGTGATCGTCCCCGGAAATCCAGTCTTTCGATGCTCCCGCCGTCCAGTCTGCGAGCTTTAAGGTGACGCGGTTGGTTTCACCGGCGCGCAAGTCAAATTCGGTAATCGCGGGTGTGTAGAATAACCCGCGGTATGCTTCCACGCGGTAGTGCCCCTGCGGCAGGTTGAACGATCCGCGTCCCTTCAAGAGGAAAAAGTGGGACTGTTCGACACAGGTCACCTCGAGCGTGTCGGGAGAGGGCGCACTGCTCCATAGACGCTCCCGATAAAGCCGGTCGACATGAAGGGGCATCACTGCTTGGACCGGACTGAAGCGGAACGGCTGGCCGTTCTTGAAGAGATACACTCGCGCCGGCATGAGAGGGTCGACTGTCAATTCCAGACGAGCGTGCAGTCCCGCGTCCCCCGATTCGCGAAATTGCGCCCACGCGAGAGCGAGTCCAAAAACAACGATAAAGCCTAAGCGGCGCATGTCCGTATTATGATCGACCCAACTCGAAATACTGCCGGAAGCGAACGAAAGCCCGATCCCACAATTCTGTGTCGGCTGGCTCGAACACTTTCGTTTGATAAGAATGATCAATCACCGATCGAGCCTCACTTAAAGTGCCGACTGCGCCGGCAGCCAGCAACTGCATCGCGATATTTCCAAGGGCGGTTGCCTCTATGGGGCCCGCCACCACTCGCCGGCTCGTTGCATTCGCCGTGCTCTGGTTCAGCGGCAGATTGCTGGCCCCTCCACCTACGATGCGAATCTCCCGGTATTTTTTCCCGGTGAGTGTTTCGATCGCATCGAGCACATAGCGATACTTCAACGCCAGACTGTCGAGAATGACGCGTATGAAATCAGCTGGGTCGCGGGGGACTGGCTGATCTGTTTTCCGGCAAATTGCGGCGATTGCGGCAGGCATGTTCGTAGGGCGCATCAGACTAACGTCGTCCGGATCGATCAGGGACTGCAGCGGCCGTTGCTTCGCCGCAATCGCACTTAGATCGCTGTAGTCGAACGAGTATCCTTCCGACCGCCATTGCCTCGCGCACTGCTGGACCAGCCATAAACCGTTGATGTTCTTCAGAAACCGGATCGTGCCGCAGACTCCGCCCTCATTGGTAAAGTTTAGCCGACGGGCGTGCTCGTTGATGATCACATCCTTTGACTCAACTCCCATTAGGGACCAGGTTCCGGAGCTGATGAAAGCCGAATCGTCACTCAGCTTGATCGCAGCCACGGCCGATCCGGTGTCATGACACGCGGGAAGATACACCGTTGCGCCCATGAGGCCCGCGGCATTCGCCAGATCCGGCAGGAGGGGCCCCAACGGGCAACCGGCAGACCGGATGGGAGCGAGTAGTGCAGATGGCAGATTCAGGTCTCGCAGCAAACCGTTCGCCCAAGTGCGAGCCCTTGCGTCGATGAGATGAGTTGTTGTTGCGATGGTGTACTCACACGCGATCCTCCCCGTCAGCCAATAGTTGAGTAGATCCGCCATTGTGAGTAGATGTGTAGCTTCAGCGAGGAGCTCGGGGGTCTTCTGCGAGACCGCATACAACTGGAAGAGCGTATTGAATTCCAGAAACTGAATAGCAGTCAAATCGTAAAGGGCTTCGGCAGAAACGATCTTGCAGACCTCATCGATCATCCCTTGAGTTCTTGCATCACGATAATGAAACGGATTGTCGATAAGTTGTCCGTTTTCGCCGAGAAGGCCGAAATCCGATCCCCAGGTGTCGACTCCTATCCCATCCAGAGTTCCCTCGATTCGAGAAGATGTGAGGGCCAGAGCCCGCCTAACCTCGGACCAGAGCAGATTGGTGTCCCAGTGTAGATCACCACTCGATCGGATCGGTTCGTTTGGGAAACGGTGCACTTCTTCCGTCCGGAGAAGGCCGGATTCAAACACTGCGTGCACAGCACGGCCGCTTTCCGCGCCCAGATCCAATGCGAGGTAGTGAGAAGGGTTAGCCATCGTTTTGGGTTGCGGCGCCCATCTCAGCTCTCGTTCAGCGTAGGAACGCTTCCTGCAGACCGCCGTCGACCGAGATGATCTGGCCGGTGATCTTCGACGACCGCTCGGAGATCAGAAAATATACCGCGTCCGCCTGGTCCTGCGGACGGACCGTCCGCTTCGTCAGCGTTCGCTGCGCATAGAACTGCGCCAGCTTTTCGCACAGCGCCGCCGTGTCTTCGGATTCGTCGTAGGCGATTCCGTATTTCGACAGCGAAGAAATAAATCGCTCGCGATGGAACATCGAAGAGCCTTCGAGCACCGTCGCCGGGGCCAACGCGTTCACTCGCACCAGCGGCGCCAGCTCGATCGCCAGCGTTCGCGCTAAATGGTTCGCGGCCGCCTTCGAGCAGTCGTACGCCGCTGAACCCTTCTTCGCCACTACCGCATTCACGCTCGTCGTCAACACCAGCGTCCCCGAGAGTTGCTGCGCATTCCAGATCGGCCGCGCTTCGTCAGCCACTACGAATCCGCCCAACACGTTCACGTCGAATGTGCGCTTCCACTCCTCGTCGGGGAGGCGGCCGGAGTTGTCGGGAGTTAAATACAAGCCCGCTGTCACGACCACATCGTCCACGCCGCCGTAGGCGAGAAGCACCTGCTTGAACATCGCTCGCACGCTGTCACGATTGGTGACGTCCACTTCAAGACCCACCGCCGGACCGCAACTGGAGATCCCCGTCCCCGCGACGCCGATCCCGGCGCCGTGCTCTTTTCGCAGCGCCTCGGCTGCATCGGCCGCGGCTACGCCGTTACGATCCGCGCACACAATGTGAGCACCTGCCCGCGCCAGCTTCTCCGTCACCGACTTACCGATGCCGCTGCCCGCGCCGACCACGACCACGATCCGCCGCGCCAGATCCTTTTCCGCCGGCATCCGCCGAAGCTTGGCCTCCTCGAGCAGCCAGTACTCGATGTCGAAAGCTTCCTGTTGCGGCAGGCCGACATACTCGTCGATCGATTCAGAACCACGGATCACTTCGACAGCGCAATTGAAGAACTCAGCCGTCACTCGCGATTCGCTCTTACTCTTACCCCAGGCGATCATGCCTACGCCCGGAATCAGAATCACAGTTGGGTTCGGATCCCGCATCGCCGGTGAATCGGGATGCTTGTGAGCTTGGTAATACGCGGCGTAGTCGGCGCGGTACTGCTTCAAGCGCTCGATCAAACCGCTTTTCAATATTTCGACATTCCCGCCGGACGGATCCCAGTCGATGTACAACGGCTTGATCTTCGTTCTAAGAAAGTGATCGGGGCAGGAGGTCCCGAGCTCCGCCAGTCGCGCGGCGTCGCGGCTGCCTACAAAGCGGAGAAGCACCTCATCGGATTGAATCGTCGCAAAGAAACGCGACGAGCCCGACAACTGCCCGCGCAGCCACGGCAACAGGTCGCACAAAACCCTCTCCCGTTCACTTTCCGCCAGTGGCGCATACTTGCTTCCGCCGAAGGTCTTGGCGCCGCGATCATGTTCTTCAATATACTGCGCGGCCTTTTCGATCAATCGCAGCGATAGCTCGTAGCATTCCTTGTCGCTATCGGCCCAGTTGATCAGCCCGTGTTGCCCGAGAATGATCCCCTTCATGCGAGGATTTTCGCGGCACATCGCCTGCAGACTCAAACCAAGCTCGAAGCCGGGGCGAATCCATTCGATCCAGCCGACCTCTTCCCCGTAGATCTTCTTGGTGAGTTCTCTGGAATTCTTGGCTGCGGCGACGGCGATCACGGCGTTGGGATGCGTGTGGTCGACGCATTTAGCAGGAATGAACGAGTGGAGCGGAGTGTCGATCGAAGTGGCGCGCGGATTGAGATTGAAGGTGCAGTGAGAATAGAGTCCCACCATCCGGTCTTCGGCTTCGGTCTTGACGCCCTTCGGTTCCTGGCGCGCGTAGAGTTTCTGGAGGTCGAGAAGTTTCGACTGATACAAGGACGAGAAGTTCTCGAGCCGGCTGGTGCGAAGATCGCCGCCGGAGCCCTTCACCCACAGCACTTCGGTCTCTTCGCCGGTGAGCGGATCTTTCTCGATCAACTTGGAAGAAGTGTTTCCCCCTCCCGTGTTTGTAATCCGCTGATCTGACCCGAGCAGATTCGACCGATAGATCAACCGTTCCGCCGGAGAAAGGGATTCGGCGATCCGGTCGTCCCAGAGATAGTTCACGTGGGTATAGCTGGTAAGTGATGTCGGCATAGCGTGAAGGGGTCGATGCTAAAAACTCAGAACCTCAATGTTCTGTTTTCGTTCGTGGATGACTCGCTCCCGGTAACCGCTTTCTCGAAATGCGGCCAACGGGTCGGCCGGGAGCCCATTTTGCTTTCGCCATGTCGTCAGCGCCGGAAGAACATCGGTGTGGAAGGCCCGCTTTAAGACTTCTTCGGCGCTGATAAGGTCGCATTCGTCCTGATGCCGGCTCAGCACGTCGTGATCGACCAGCGCTGCTTTTGCCAGCAGTTCCTGCACCGTAGTCACCGTCTGGATCATCGCCTCGATTTTGGGCTTCAAGTTGTGACTCTGATCCACCATGTAGCTGATATCGGGTCTGACTCCTGTTTCCCAGGAATAGGAAAAGATTTCACTGAAAATGCGAAATAACTGGTAGGGATCGATGGAACCAGCGGTCAAATCGTCGTCCGCGTAACGGCGATCGTTGAAATGGAATCCGCCGAGCATTTTCTCATCTAGCAACCAGGCGACGATCTGCTCGATGTTTTGCGCTTGGTAATGGTGCCCCAGATCCACCAGCACTCTGGACTGCGGTCCTGCTCCGCGAGCAAGTAGAAAGGCCATTCCCCAGTCGGCAATGTCGGTGTGATAGAAAGCGGGCTCGAACGGCTTGTATTCCACAAGGAGCCGTTGCTTCTCCGAAAGATTTTCGTGGAGGCGCCGCAATCCTTCCTGAAACCAGCCGCGGCGACGGCGGATGTTACAGGTTCCGGGATAGTCAGAGCCGTCGGCAAACCAGAGCGTGATTTCTTTGCTATCCGTCGCGCGACCAATTTCAGCGCATTGCAACAGGTGATCCTCCGCTTTTCGTCGAATAGCTGCGTCCGGATTCCCGAGCGAGCCGTATCGATAGTCCTGATCTTCAAAAAGCGTGGGACTGATCGATCCAATTCGTAGCCCGGACAACAAAGCCTGTTTCTTCACTCGCGCCGCGTCGTTAAGGTTTGGAACGTCCCAAGCGGCGTGAAGACTTATCGCGGGACAGCAGCCTGCATACAAGTGCGTTTGCCCGGCGTCAGCAATTTTTTCGTCGATCGTGGTAGCGGCAGCGGGGTCGAGGAATTTTCCAAACCGTGTGCCGGTATTTGCAAAAGCCCAGGAGGGAATTTCAATTTCAAAAACAGAAAGCGCCGCGTGCACTTTAGCTTCTTGGCTTGACGCGAGGGACATCCAATAGTTCCTTTCGTTGCAAGAGCCACTATTTATCACGAGCGCTACCCTGTCAAGACGGCGTAGGAGTGGGGCGGCTTATCCCGCTCATCGGAATGAAAGCGCTCCCGTTCTACTCAAAAAGCGCATTGTAATGAGCGAGATAGTACTCGAAGGCTTGGCGCGGCAGCAAGCGCCGAATCTTTAGCTGTTGACGCGGAATTCCATACAGTGGAACTCGCCGAGGAAATGATTCTTGGATTCACGGGCGAGTGAGTTTGCCCATAAGCGTCCGACTCCGCAAATATCAATGTTTAGGAAGGATCACCTGCGACTTCCATGCGCGGACGAATAATCACAAAATGCCAATTTTCGTTCCGTTCAACGGGACACTCGTAGTATCCTGTGCAGGTGCCCGAACAGAGAGATGCTCAGTTGGTGGATGCCGTCTTACGGGCCTGCGGACTCTTGAAAGCTTTTCGCTTCGAGAGCGAACATCTTCGCTTGCGCGATTTTGTAAGCCGCACCCAACAAAGCAAAACCACCGCGCACCGGCTGCTTCGCACGCTCGAAAGCGCGGGGTTCATCGAGCGGGTCGGACGTGAACACTATCGCACCCTGATGAGGCCGGTCGGAAAGCCCACAGTGCGCATCGGCTTCGCCGCCCAAACGGTCGACTCCACATTTTCCTCCCTGGTGACCGAGAGCGTTAAGCGGGCAGCCGCTCAGGCCGGCGTAGATCTCGTGACGGTGAACAATCGCTACAGCGCCAAGATTGCCCTTCGAAATGCCGAAACTCTGATTCAGGAAAATGTGGCCCTGGTGCTCGAATTTCAGACGTATGCGCGGGTCGCTCCGATCATCTCTTCGCGCTTTCTGGAGGCCGGGATCCCCGTTATTGCGATTGAGATCCCCCACCCCGGTGCGACGTTCTTTGGCGCTAACAATTACCAGGCAGGCTTGATCGGCGGGCGGGCGCTAGCGAAATGGGCGCAAGAACACTGGCAAGGACAGGTTGAGGAAATCGTTCTGCTCGAAGAACAGGTAGCGGGTCCATTCGCCGAGCTTCGTACGGCGGGGATGACCGCCAGCTTGAAGAAGAATCTTTCGGCCATCAATCGCGCTCACATCACGGAAGTAGATGGCAAAGGCGCGCTAGGCCCGAGCTTCGAGGCCATGCAGAAATATCTACGGCGAACGCCACGTCGCAAGACTCTCGTCGCAGCTTCGAACGACCCTATGGCGCTCGGCGCGCTCCGCGCGTTTGAAGAGTGCGGCCGGTCCGATCTGTGCGCGATTCTGGGACACAACGCCATTCCCGAGGCCCGGCGCGAATTGCGCACGCGAGGCACGCCTCTTATCGGGTCCGTCGCCTATTTTCCGGAACGGTACGGCGATGAGTTGATACCTTTGGCGCTGTCGATTCTCGCGGGGAAACCCGCTCCATCCGCAAAGTTCACCAAGCATATTCTGGTCACTTCCGCGAACGTCGACGAGATCTATCCTCTCGATCAAGCGCTTCGTGAATCGATTGGAAGACCGCTGCTCGACTCGATCAGTTAACGGTTCGCCTTGTATACGTCCCACTGATCGGAACATCTTCCGGTACAAATCGGCATCCCTTGAATCGCCATTCGCCTTCTTGAAGACTACTTAATAGACTCATTATGAAGACTATTGGACTGAAGGGCCGGGAACGCCGCGTTCCGCAGATTAGAACAAGTGGCGTCCCAGAGATTCAGACTTGACGACCGGTTGTGTCCCGAACTCATCATTGTCGGGTACTCAATCACAAGGGACTCATGAGGAGTGTGTGTTCTATGAGAACAAAACCGATGGCGATTGTTGCGATGACGCTGACGCTGGTTTCAGTGTGTGGCCAGAGCGTCGAAGCCCCGGGTGGACTTTTTAACTTCTTCGGTCCCGGAGTCCGCGAAGGGCTGGAGCTGCCTTATATCTCAGGCGCGGAACTGTGGATCGAGTGGAAGGCGATTGAGCCGGAGCGGGGCGTCTTCAAATGGGAAGTCGTCGACGATGCCATGAAGCCATGGAAGGATGCGGGCAAGCGCGTCGCGTTTCGTCTAGCTTCCGCTGGCAACCGCGCGAATTCTGCCCCCATGTGGCTGTTCAAAGATCTGGGCGCCAAGCACGTGGACGCAGCCGATTTCACCACCAACGACATCATGCAGCCGGTCTACTGGGACGAAATCGTCGTGAAAGAGTACACCGCATTTATGGAAGCCTTTGCCAAGCGCTACGACGGCGACCCAGCCGTCGAATTTGTGGACATCGGCAATGTTGGACGGTGGGAAGAAACCTACGTTTACAGCGAAAACGAAGCCATGAGCCGTAAATGGCAGGAGTATGGCTACACCCATGAACGCTATATCCGACACGTCAAACGCATGGTCGACATTCACAAGGGCATCTTCAAAAAGACTCCGCTCGCTCTACTGGTGAGCGTAGGTGGACCCGATCCTGACCCGGCCAAAATTTCCCGCCGTAACAATGGGTACGAACTGACGGACTACGCAGTCAAGCAAGGCATGTGGCTCAAACAGGGCGGCATGGGCCCATACTACTCCTACAGCGACCATGAGCATCTTTCGCGGCTCTTCAGCCGCTACCGCGGCAAGACGATTCGTATCTACGAACAAGTGGCGGGCTTCACGCGACGAGCCTCCCAATCGGGAAACGCGCCGCCGCAGACCCGTCACTGGACGATGAACATGGGATTCAGCGGTTCGCCGTCAGAGTGGAAAAACTACCTCAATCGCGCCCTCCTGGATTGCCCCGACTATCTCTGGCTCAATAATCGGGACATCGGGAACAAAGAATTCCAGGCGACTACTGCGTGGGCCGCCACTCAATTGAGACAGAAGTCGTATCGCGACGGCGGCCCGCTCTACATCCGGTTTCAGGAATACACGAGACCATCTCTCGTGGATCCCGCCCGGCAGGAACTCATCCACGATGAATGGCGTGGACTCGTGAACAACTGGCAGTTTCCTGAGATGGGCACCTTCGGCCACGCTCCACCATGGAACCCAAGCATCCCATTCAAGAAAGATCAGGGCCCGTGGGCGTACCCGAAGCCCGAAGCTGCCGACGTTGCCGGAGTGCACTGCAGGATTACCAAGCCGGCGCATCCCTTTGTCTATCTCGACCTTGAAGACGTGGTCACCATTCAGGAGTCAGGCACGCAGTCTGAAGATGTAGGCGAGATTCCGGCGGGCTGGATGAGGATTACGTTCCACGATTCCGGCACGTCGAACATTCTTGTCGACTACAACTGGGATGGAAAGGACTCCTACAAGGGTCGAGCCACTGCGAAGATGACGGGCACTGGAAAATGGCGGAGCGTGGAACTGAAGATGAGCAATCTGCGATTCCTGCTGGGAAGAGAGATGCCCGAGCCCGATTTTCGCATCCATGCCGAAGACGGCAAACTGGCGATTGAGAAGATCGAGCTCCGCTTCTGGCAGTGAGACACGATTCATCAAAGAGAGTCCATCGCATTCGTGGTAAACCCGATCTATGAGATGGACCCAAATATCGGAACACCTGTTCCGTTTTCAGGACACGTGTAACGTCTACCTGGTCAAGAGTGGCCGCACGGGCCTGTTGATCGACGCTGGTTCCGGGGCCGCTCTCGATCATCTGGCCGAAGTGGGAATCGATCAGGTGGAATGGGTGCTTCATACCCATCATCATCGAGACCAGTCGTGGGGAACACCACGCCTCAAAAGTCACGGCGCGAAGATTGCCGTCCCTGAACACGAACGCCATCTCTTCGAGAATGTGGAGCTGTTCTGGCAGACTCGTCGCATTTTCGACAACTACGACGATCGGAATGATTTTTTCGCCAACAGTCAAAATATTCCCGTAGATGCGCTATTGGAAGACTATGAGGTTTTCCAGTGGCGTGGTCACGATTTCTTCGTTCTTCCCGCCAAGGGCCACACCATGGGCTCTAGTGCGTTGCTTGCGGAGATCGACGGCAAGCGCGTAGCCTTCACCGGCGATCTGATGGCAGCGGGCGGAAAGGTCTATCAGTTACACGCGATGGAGTACACGTACGGATCGATGGAGGGCGTCTTATTCACCATTCAGTCGATTCAAGCCCTTCGCAAACACCCCCCGCAGATCTGCTTCCCCTCCCATGGCGGTAATATCACCGACCCACTGGAAGACATCGACCGCCTCGAGCGACGGCTCATGCATTGCGTACGATTGGGCCGCGGTATGAGAGTGGCAGGCCGGTACACGATTCCGGAGACAATCTTTCTTCCGGAGTCGCGCCTGATCCCTTTGTCGCGTCACTTGCTGTGGGGCGGGGACTGGACCTGTTCGAATTTTTACGTCGTTCTAAGCGATAGCGGGAAGGCATTGTTCGTCGATTACGGACACAGCTATTGGCCGCATCTACACCAGGGCCCCGATCATGGCGGCCTGGAAACCATGCGATTCATCGAGCATCATCTTGATGAACTAAAAGAAGATTACGGCGTTACCAAATTCGATCTCGTGGTGCCGACCCATATCCACGACGATCACACTTGCGGCATTCCCTACCTGCAGCGGCATCATGGAACGTCCTGCTGGGCTCTCGACAAAGTGGCGGACGTCCTCGCCGATCCCGCCGCGTGGGCCAGCACCCCTTGCACTTTCCACAAACCAATTCGCATCGACCGGCGGCTAAAGGATGGGGAACGGTTTCAGTGGGAAGAATACGAGTTCGAAATGCACTATGCTCCCGGACAAACGGAGTTTCATTCCGTGTACGGAGGCATGATCGACAATCGCAGGGTTGTCTTTACAGGCGACAACTATTTCCTCGCGGAAACGGATATTGCCGGCGATCTGGATTCGCGCCCCTACCAGACGACGGTATTCCGCAATAGCTTCCAGCTTGAAATGCACCGGAAGTGCGCAGCCGTGATGCGCAAACTGGAACCCGAATTGATCTGTCCCGGCCACCGAAAGGTCCTGACGGTCAGCAAGCGCGATATCGATTCCTACTGCGATTTCGTGGAGCGCAAAGAGCAGGTTTTTCGCGATTTGGTAAAAGAACCAGCCGACCACTACATCGATCTTTTTTGGGCCAGGCTCCTGCCTTACGTTAAGTCCGTTAAGCCGGGCGAGTCGCAAACGTATACGCTTCAATTACGCAACAACTTTGACAGGCGGGTCACTTACTCCGCGCGATTGCTGCCTCCGTCCGGGTGGCAAGTCTCAACCGATCTTGCCTATCTTGATCTGCCTGCGGGCGGAAGCGGCGCGATCAGCTTTCAGGCTACGGCGCCAGCGGTTGCCGACGGGGTTCGGCGCCTCATGTTGGCCGAGATCCTGATCGATCACGTGTCGCAAGGTCCGGTCAGCGAGGCAGTCGTCACCGTGCGGTAAAGCAGTAGCGATCGGAGAAACATGCCATCCGTCTTGCCGCTAGCCGCCCCTAACGACTGGCGGGCGCGCGCCTTTCCGAATGGCGAATGGATTCTGCTCCTGGCGTTGTCGATCGAGATCGCCATCTTTTCGGCCATCGCGGAGAACTTCTTCACCTGGATCAATTTCTTCGAAGTGATTCGATTCAGCGCGGAACTCGGTCTTCTAGCGCTCGCGCTTACGCCCGTGATCATTACCGGAGGCATCGATCTTTCTGTCGGGTCCATGATGGGGCTGGCGGCGGTGAGCTTTGGAGCGGCGTGGAGCGATTGGAATCTGCCTATACCTTTGGCGGTGCTTTTCGCGCTGTCGTTAGGGCTGGCGGGCGGCGTCTTGAACGCATTGTTGATCTCCCGCATTAACCTTCCTCCGCTGATTGTGACTCTCGGGACATTCTCATTATTCCGGGGCATCGCGGAGGGAATCACCCACGGCGCAGTGAACTACTCCTGCTTTCCGCAGTCGTTCCTATTTCTCGGCCAGGGCTACCTGTTTGGATCAATCCCTGCCCAACTCCCAGTATTCCTTGCAATCTTTACCGGTTACTGGATCTTGCTGCATCGCTCGATCGCCGGCCGGGCTTTCTATGCCATAGGATTCGGGGCGTCCGGCGCACACTACGCCGGGATTCCAGTCACTAAACGAATCGGGCTGGTTTACGTGCTGAGTGGACTGGTTTCGAGCCTCGCAGCCATCGTCTATGTCGCCCACCTTGGCCAGGCGAAGTCGGACGCCGGTTCCGGATATGAGTTGGACGCTATCGCCGCAATTGTCCTGGGAGGCGCCTCCGTGTTTGGGGGCCGCGGCACCCTCTGGGGAACGGTGTTCGGTCTCTTTCTCCTTACAATTTTGCAGAACGGACTGCATTTGGCGGCCCTCCCCTCGGAGTTGACCGGCGTCTTGACCGGGGTGCTGCTCGTAGCGATTATCAGCTTCGACCGGCTCCGGGTTCGAAATCGAAGCATCATCCAAAGATCGGAAGTTTTAACGGAAGAGGTTGATATTGTGAAGAATAGCCAAGTTGTCGTTCTCTGCGGCGCCATTCTGGCGAGCTCGCTCATTGTCGTCGGCAGCAATATGTGGCTTGTGCGATCGCTGCGCCCGGCCGATTCGCCAACCGCAGCCGCGCGCCGCCCTGTCATCGCGCTCATGCCCAAGGCGAAAGGCGACCCGTATTTCGCCAGTTGCCGGACGGGCGCGGAAGAAGCCGCCAAGGAACTGAACGCCGATCTTATCTGGGATGGGCCCACGAGTCTCGACGCGGCTAAGCAAAACGAGGTCGTCGAGAACTGGATTACCCGGAAGGTCGACGTCATCGCCGTCTCGGTCGAAAACCGAGCCGGTATCTCAACTGTCCTGAGGAAAGCGCGAGAGCGTGGCATTCACGTGCTTACCTGGGATGCCGACGCCGATCCCGACGCGCGCGACTTTTTTGTAAATCAGGCTACTCCCGAGGGGATCGCCCAAACGCTTGTGGATGAAGCGGCGCGGCTCCTCGGAGGAAAGGGAGAGTTCGCCATCATCACCGGCGCTCTCAGCGCAGGAAATCAGAATCAATGGATCGAGGCGATCAAACAGCGCCTGTCGGCCAAGTATCCGGAACTGAAGCTCACCACAATCCGGCCGTGCGATGACGATCGCGACAAAGCTTTCACTGAAGCGCAGACGATTCTCAAGGTGTACCCACAAGTGAAACTGATCATGGGGATTTCCGCTCCGGCTATTCCTGGCGCGGGAGAAGCAATTCGCCAGTCCGGGCGTAAGGACGTAAAAGTCATCGGCCTCTCGCTGCCAAGTCTTGCCAGACCCTACATTCACAATGGATCGGTCCAGGCGATGGTCGGCTGGAATACGCGTGACCTCGGCTACCTGACGGTTTACGCAGCGTGGCTGCAAACGCAGAAGAGGCTAGCGGCGGGAACTCGCTCAATCGAAGCAGGACGGCTGGGGCGCGTCGAAGTGCGGGAAGGCCAAATCCTTCTCGGCCTTCCCCTTCTGATGAACAAGGACAATATCGATCGTCAGAATTTCTGAGGCGTCCGGGCCTCAAAACTCGAATCGAGCCGATAATTGCAACTTGCGCGGCAAATTCTGCTGTCCCGTGACGGCGCCAAAGTTTGCCGAACTGATGCTGGTGCTGGGCGCGCGAAATACAACTGAGTTGGTGAAGTTGAAGCTATCCACCTGGAACGCGAATCGCATTCTTTCGCGGATCGGAAACGCGCGCCTTACACTCATGTCCACGTTCCAGGAATACGGAACACGCAGACCCAAGGGAGCATTCCTGGCGATCTCGCCCAACGTGAAAGCGGCAGGTTCTGCGAAGGCGTTCCTATCCAGGTAAACCGCCCCATTGCTGCCCAGGACATTTCCGGTTCCGTAGTTGCCGTTAATCCTCACATCGCCATTAAACGCACGATTATAGTTTGGGTAGCAGCGGCTAACCATACCGGGCACGTTGCAGGCCGAACTTCCGATAGCAAGCGGCGCGCCCTGCGTGAGGTTGACCAGGCCCGACACCTGCCAGTTGCTGACCAGGGCTCGCGCGACTGCATTGCCGTTTCCGAGGCGCTGGCCCGTGCCGAAGGGTAGACTATAGACCACCGTGCCGAGGAAGACATGCGTACGGTCGTTGACCCCCAGCGATTTGTCGAGCTTTCCGTTGTAAGGATCTCGGGTGCCCCCCGATCCACCGCCATACAGGCTGACGCTCGTGAAGTCGTCCATTACCTTGCTGAAGGTATAACCGAACTGCGCGGTCAATCCGGAAGACAGCCGATGATTGAAGCGTACCTGGAGAGCGTTGTAGTTGGAGTTTCCGTGGTTGCTGAATTTCCAGGTGGTGAATCCGCCATATTGGGGAAACGGCTTGAGAGCCTGCGCGATCGTGCCCTGGTAATTTGAAAACGGAAGGTTTACGTCGGGGAGAATCGCTCGCGCCGCAGCCAGATTCGCCGGCGTGGCCTGCGCGGCCAGGAGTGTTCCCAAAGCCAGGTACTTCGGCTGCATCGAGTTGGTCCAAATCCCGAGTGCGCCCGCGCCAGCGAGGAAGTGGCCGCGACTCGCCGAATAGGTCGCTTCAAGCGTCATCGTCTTGGAAAGCTGGCGTTGAATACCGAAGCTCCAGTTGATGTAATACGGCGGCCTGCCGCCGGTCTTTTCGTCCACCCAATTCATGCCCGCTGCGTTGCCCGGATTTTCGGTGGTGAAGCCCGCGCCGAAGCCAGGATCGAGGAAAGGCCCGCGCTGATAAACCGGAACGCCGTTATCCCAATAGAACGCCGGTTGGCCGGTGACGATGCTCGAAAAGTTGCCTGTACCGTTGTAGCCCAACTGCCCAAGCCCGCCTCCGGGGAAATGCCCACCCAGAGAGCCTCCACGAGCCTGATTGAGGCCAAAGGACGCTCGAATTACGGTCTTGTCACTGGCCGAGTATGCCAAGCCCAAGCGGGGCGAGAAGCCGAGGTGGAAGGTATCGATCGGGACACGTCGCTTGTCACTGGCGAACTCCAACGCTCCAGGCCGTCCACCTGCCGCTGGGTTGGGCAAGGAGGAATTTAGCCATGACATATGGTTGTCCTTTTCGACGTACGGCGTCAGCAACTCGTAGCGAAGTCCAAGATTCACGGTGAATCGCGGAGAGACTTTCCAGTCGTCCTGAACGAAGAAGGCAAGCCCGGTGAAGCGCGACTGGGTTATCTTGACGTTGTTATCGACGATCGAAGTTGAGTTGAGGGCTCCCAGAAGGTAGCTCGCATATGCGTTGCCGGTGTTGGTGAGAATCGCGCCGGTAGGTGAGAATCCAGCGGTTTGCGTATTCGAGAAGCCAAAGTTCGCGCTGCTGCCGGTGAGAGGATTCTCATTGTTATCCTGCAGTTTTTGTAATTGAAAACCGGTCGTCAGCGCATGCTTGCCGGTGATCCACAGGACGTTGTCCTGAATTGTAAATGTCTTCTGGTTCTGCGTGAACGCGACGGCGTTCGTTCCCGCCCAACCAATCGGCGAGTTGGGTCCCGCGAAAGTAACCGTAGGGAATGAATCGCTTGCTTGACCAGCCGGGAGGCCTTTCAGTCCGGCTTTGCTCAGGTATCCGCCGCCCGCGGTCGCGCTGACCAGCGGAATATTCAACCGGGCCATGCTGATGCTGAAATTGTTCAACAGGTTCGGTCTCAGGACCATGTTGCTGTGGACCTGAATCATCCGCGGCTTCTCTTGCGCCACTCGTCCCGCCGTGTAGGGAAGTGGCGTCATGTTGGTTCCGGCCGAGAGGGCGCCGGTGTAGTCGGAGGAGTACCATCCTTGCGTGTAGACGCCGAAAAGACGGATCTTATCCGTGAGGTTCAAATCGACCTTGTTGGTGCTGGTGTAGACCGACAATAGCTTGGAAGGCCCTGCCAAATAATTGTTCTGAATCCCGGAATTCTGGGGCGCTACAAGGTACGATTGCAGCGACTTGGAGATTGGCGAGATACGGTTGTCTCCGATCCGGTTATTCGCAAATGGCGTCTTTGTGCATACCGCGCCTGCGCAGGTTTGCGACAGTGGGTCGTAAATCGCTCCCGGAAAGGCGCTGAAATCGCCGGCCCGCGCGGCCAGTGTCGGTATCGATTGAAATTCGGGAGACATGGCCGTGTTGTACTTGTATCCGTCGTAGACGGTAAAGAAGAAGATCTTTCCCTTCTTAATAGGTCCGCCCACGCTGCCGCCAAACTCATTCTGGTGATCGACCGGCGTGGTCGGCGGGAAAAAACCTCGGGCATCGAGCGCCGTATTACGGAAATAATGGAACAGGCTGCCGTGGAACTGATCGGTGCCAGACTTGATCACGTAGTTCGACATTCCCTGCCCTTGGAACATCGCCTTCTGCCCGTTGATCTGTACCTGGAATTGCTCGATCGCCTCTACCGACACGCCCAGAGATAGATACCGCGTCTCGCCCTGTTGTCCGACCGTGGTCAGTGGCACGCCTTCAACATAGACTTCGTTTTGGTTTTCATGGCCCCCGTTGAATGAAGCATAGGTTGGTCCGCCAACTTGTGTCACGACAGACGTCACCCCCGGAATCGTGGCGATGAACATGGTGGGATCCCGTGGGCCCTCGTTCATTGCTAACGGCAGCGCCTTGTATGTTTCGCTCCGCATGCTCCCGCCCGTAGTCGCATCGTCCGTCTGGAGGATCGGCGCAGCAGCGGTGACGATCACGCTTTCGTTTACCGTGCCAACCGCCAGCGTCAGATTCAGGCCAACAACGGCGAGAGCGTCTACAGTCACGTTCTCCTGAACCGTCGTCTGAAAACCCGCCGCCGTTACGCGAACGTTGTACACGCCCGATGGCAGCGGTGAGATCTGATAGAAACCCGATCCCGTGGTTTGCCTGGTTGTCTCCACTTTGGTCGCGACATTTGTCGCGGTGAGCGTGGCTCCGGGAACGGCAGCGCCAGTGGAATCGGTGACCGAACCCTGGATTGACCCCTGACCACCGATCTGACTCATGGCTGGCCCGGCGGTCACGAAAGTCATTCCATACGCAATAAGGAGAGAAAAAAAACGCGGCGTCATATGGCTTTGAAGTCTCATCGGTATCCTCTTGCGCAAGACTCAAGGAGATTCATTGGGCCACGGGGATCATAACGATCAGCCAAAATAGTTTGAGAGCCTAGCGTCTTCAAAGTTATGTGCGCAACGTTGGGCGACAGTCAAGAAGAAAAGCGGTCCTACATTCCAGTTCTGACGAGTGGAACTCGGAAGGGTCATGTCTTTGTAGCCGAGCTCTTTTAATCAGTAAGTTCCACAATATTAGCGGCGCGGGTGACCCAATGCATCAACCATCATCCGTTCTGATAGATGGAACGCCAGGAAGCCTCCTCAACCTTTGAAACAGCCCATTTCGACTGCCGTGTCTTCAGTCCAGTTAAAATGGCGCTGGGGGCGTCTTTAGTGCACGGTTCCCACGTGCCCGCCTTGTGCTTCCCCTTCCGCGCAAGAGAATCGTCTCCAACAACAAATTCTTGGTTTACCAAGCCCGTTACATTCGCCACCCGTGCACAGTCGTTGTCCTTCAGGCGAATCCTCGGTCATCATAAGTTTCACAGCTTTCAGACACTTCGAATAATTTGACCAAACGTCAAGCCGTCCCCTGGAGGCAGCCCAAGATTAGTTGCGACTCAAATTGGGCCTACATGTCTGAGCGGCGTGTCGGCGTTTCTAGAGCAATAGGCTTCTTCTAGCGAAACCTCTTCAGTCAACAAGTTCCGATCAGCGATCCGCACTTACCAAAGATTCTTAGGAGGTTCACCCATAGTCATATTTTTATTAACAGAGTAAATTACATTAACAACTCGCCCTACTATCGGATCAACACCACTTACACCGACGGCGCTGGCGTCCCGGTCTCAGCCGACGCGGTCTTGTCAAAGCGACGACGGTGGCCAATTATCCTCATGGGACCTCGCTTAGCGATGCTCAGATACGGCAGATTGTGCTCGACGCAATGGTATCGGGGGCACTGCCGCAGGATGAGAATGGTGTCTATTTCGTCCTCACGTCGGCGGATGTGACGGCCAGTTCGGGATTCTGCACTCAGTATTGCGGTTGGCACACATATTCGACAATGTCGGTATCGAACACGAGCAAGGTCATCAAGTATTCGTTCGTCGGGAACCCGGACCGTTGCCCTTCAGCTTGCGAAGCCCAGACTATCTCGCCTAATGGGAACGCGGGCGCCGACGGCATGGCTTCCATCATTGCGCACGAGTTAGAAGAAGCAGCGACTGATCCGCAACTGAACGCTTGGTACGACCGGCGCGGCTACGAGAATGCCGACAAGTGTGCATGGACGTTCGGTCTCACTTTTCAGCTTCCCAACGGGTCCTACGCCAACATGAATCTGGGGGGACTTAATTTTCTCATCCAGCGTAACTGGGTAAATGCCAGTGGTGGTTACTGCGCCTTGAGTTACTAGTGCAGCGTGCAATCCGTAACGGCGCCTTGGTGTCGTCGAGTCTCACTCATTACGGGTTTGATGAATGAATGCGCCTGTGATGTCAACCGGATAGTAGACGGTGGCAGTGTTAGCGATTTCAGCGAGGTTCGCGATGTGTTACCTATTAGGTCGATCCGGACCAGCAGTATCAAGAGTCGGGCAACAGCCCATCAAACCTCCAGCCGACCTATTCCGCGAACACGTTGTAGGAAATTGGGCCGTTATCGAACATTATCGGTAGCTCAACCGATCCTACTCCCAATCGCAAAGTGATTCGACATGACCCGCGGAGCCGTCTCTCAGCCAACCGTCAAGTTGCCTGGGTTCCTTCAGTTGCTGACCCCGGGTACGCGTCACCGATATGAAGTTGCAGCTCACATCGGCTAGCCCGGTCATATCGCCCCACAGCTTTTCAAATTGAGTTACCGGAAAGATATCTTCCTGTCCCTTTCCCCATCGTTTTTTGACATCTTTAATGGTGATATAAGTCGGCATACGCGCCGCCAGGTTCCGGACGGCTTTTGAAACCTTCTCGGAATCCCTCAGGTCGCTTCTGACCAATCCAAAGACCGTGAGGAGTTGGTCGATATCGATCCAAAATGTGTTCGAATTGTAGTACGAAAGTGAGGATTCTATCTCTTCGGAAGGCAACGCCAACCCTTCCACTAATCTCACCCGGCCATCGATTCGCGCAAGCCCGCCGCCGCGGTCGTCCACGTGACGCCCAATCACCTCTATGCTCATCGCCGCTCCCCGCTCGATGTGGACGCCGAACACGGCGGGATCCAAGCTTGCCCCCAGCGTATCAATATTGTGGACCATCAAATGGCGCAGCTGTGGCCGTTGTTTGAGCAGCGTCTCCAGAACGCCGTTGCGAAGCATGTTTGGAATCTCGTACCAGTGTCCCGTCGGATGCAAGCACTGCGCCGCCAGGTTGTCGGCGTAGTCGCTGCCTTCCCCAGCCTGTTGTGCCCAACCGATTAGCGCCGCATGCTCGCTTTCGCGAACCTTCTGCTTCTGTTCATCCAGGATCTGCTGCGGCAACTCCTCCCAGGCGAACCGCAGGTCCCGGGCCATCGATACCAACCGCCGCCCGATGCTCATGGCGGGTGAGAGCGCCAGCGGTCCGTCATAACCGGCCTTTCCCTCTCTTTCCAAAAACTCCTCGATAGGCGCGTGCGTGAGATAGCTTGTTGTGATCACGTGCGGCGCCGCCATATTGTAAAGGCGGCTTGTGCGGCGGCTCTTTGCTAAGTGCACCTCGATAAAATTTCGATGCCGGCCGCCCAGCTGACAGAAAGGATTCAGGGCCTTGACTACCCCGGCGCCCCTGGTCCAGCGCGACCCTACTCCTCCGGCCAGCGACACTACAGCCACTGACCCTGCGCGCAACGCTTCGAGCCCCGTCCGCGTGTAGCGATCGTCTAGCGTTCCGGCCGCTTCAAAAACATCCCCCGGCCGGACATCTTCGATTTTCGAACTTGGAGCAAGCCGGTTTTGGGCCAAGCCAATCCGCCCCATTCGCAGATCGGCTCTAATATTCTCGTGCTGCTGGCGATCGAACCCATACTGATCGAGCAGATCGTCGAGGGTTTGCGCCTTCCCTTCTTGCTCTGCAGCCGATTGCGGTAGCAGATGTTCGAAAAGGGTCTGCACCATCCCCGCAAGTTCAGGCATGGTGCGGCATGCGACGCCGAAGCGGTCGAGTTCCGCCCGCCGGGAAACCGGCAGAAGCCGCTGCTCCATTCGCAGCAGATCGGGTATCGTTTGGGTGTAGTAAGCGGGAGGCATCAAGCCGGCGCCACCAGTGAGAAGCTGCGCACAGGAACCCTGGTCGTTGATCGCGAAATTGTATACCACGGGCTCCATCGCAAAAGGCACGCCGCGCTCCAACCGCCGTTTCGTGTCAAGCATGATGCTGTGCAACCGGTCCTGCGCCTGCGCCTTGCGGCGTGGGTCAAAAATAAACCCCATTCCGCCTCCGGACATTCCGCCCAACATCCAGAATCCCCAGAAATCGGCTCGCATTTCTTCCTTTACCCGTTCGATTAATGTCTCGGTGTAAAGATTACTGGCCCACGGAATGATCGTTCGGATAGGCCCGAAGAAATTGCGCTGTGTGGCGGCTCCCAGCGCCCTGATGTCGCCGGCGCGCAAATCGCCAAGAATTTGATCGAGGATCGCTCCTGCTTCCTGCCGCCCCTTCCATTCCGCCTCGGAACGCAGAAGATACTTTTCCGTCACCATTTCCAGAACGGGCCCTACATCCTGCGCCATCCCTCCGTGCACCAGAACCAGGCTGTCCTGCAATTTCTCCCGTGTTTCGACCGAAACGTCGTCTCGCGATAACACCGTATGCTTCGGCAGCAGGCACCCATGGCTAATACCAAACTCCGCATCGACATCACTGGCCACAACACCTTCGATCAGTTTTACTCCCGGCCAAACTCCGCCGGAATCCTGCCACCCTCCCCCCGATCCTCCTAGCCACTCACCCAGAATCGCCCGCGCCGCGATGATGCGCCGGTCGCTTTCCACCAGTGTTCCGGTCATCGCTTGAATCTGGTTCGTCGCTCGCATGCACACCGAGATCAAGCAGGCCAGAAGGCTGGTGGACACCGCCAGCCTCGAACCTTTGGGAATATCTCTCACACGGCTCACGATTTCCAACCCTCGCCCCGGACCCGCCAGCCGTGCCAGTAGATCGGCCAGCGGTTCGGGAGAGCCCTCCATCGCCTGCGGCACGATCCCAGACGCAATTACCCCCGCTTTTAGCAGCCCCAGATAATCACGAGCGAAGTCGAAGATCTCGGCGAAACTGGTTACATCCACTGCGGCGGCCAGATCCACGCTAACCAGCCGCAGCACGGGTTCATCGATCACGCGGAGATAAACTTCCACAGGGGGATGTGGATCGCTAGCTCCCGATCCGCGTACCGCCAAATCGATCGAAACATTTAGTACCCGGGCGCCCTGCGGGTAATCCATCCCCAAGAAGAAAATATCGCTCCAGCCGCTATGCGAAAGGTCCATGCGCACCGGCGTGGTCTCCCGCAGAATCGGATACAGCCCGTCACATTTCTTCAACAGCTCGGGTCGTACCGACAACGGATAGTCCGCCGGATGCCCAATACGCGACAGCCATTGGTTTCCGCGCACCGATCGCACGCTTCGCCGTACTTGCTCGGCGAGGGCCTGAAACGCCAAGCCGTAATAGGAGGCCGCCAGAGCGCTAGAAAGCGGCGCGTTTGGCTCGTTTGCCGCCTGCAAATGAAGCAAGAGGTCGATGGCCTCTTCGAAGCGTCGCCTCAGAATATTGGAACTCGCGGCGAACGGGATCAGCCCGGCGCCTTTCATGTCAGGCTTGTAGGGAAGATAAAAGCGGTGAATGGCGTAAAGGAAGAAAAGCGCCCGCACCCGCTCATATAGGTTATCGCTCGTTTTCCGAAATCGGTCGAGAGCCCGGCACTCTTCGATCAATTCGCCGGCGCTGGCAGAGCGGCAGAAACCGTCGAGCGACTGGTTCCGAAGTTCAGGCTCCTGCGCAACAATGATGTCAACGAGTCGCATCACGCGCGCGAGGCCACCACTTCGACCAAATGCGCAAGCACTTCCTCGCGGTCTGCCCCGCTCAATGCAAGTGCGAGTTGGGCTCGTAGCAACCCGTACTTGACTCCCACGTCGTAACGATGGTTCAGTGTGTCGAGCGCCAAGTACCTCTCTTGCTTTGCCAATTCAGCCAAGGCGCTCGAAAGCGTGGCCCTAGGTTCGGCTTCCAGCCGCCGGCCGAGGATTTCCATGATCGTCGGCGTCAGTACGTGCATGCCAAAGAAGCAAAGATAATGTCCGGCGCGCATGCCCGGTATGATCAGCTTCTGTTCCGCCTCGGTGGGCGTCGGCTTCTCGATGACGCTGTCCACAACAAACAAATCCTGATCTCCCGTCCGCTGGCCGCCCACCGCTCCGTAATTCCGGAGCAGACTCTCGAGTGTAGACTGAACGGAGGAAACCGAGCAGCCCTGCTGTTCGGCAACCCTCACCAGGCGTTGAGCGCAACCTTCGTCTGACTTGCTTACATATAGATGGTCTCCGACCAGGTGTAAAAAGGGCTCCTGCTTGACAAAATCCTTCGCGCAGTAGAGGGCATGTCCATAACCGATCGATTCCCGCTGGTGAACAAAGCGGATCATGCCGGCGCGATCCCCTGCGGCCTGTGCATAAGCTGTTTCGTTGGTGGGTGAGATGACGAGGCAGATCTCTTCGATCTTCGCTCTCAGCGCCTCTTCGATGATGATCCGCAGCACTGACTTTTCGGCGCCGTCGCGATCAATCAACGTCTGCAGCGGCAACGCGCTCTGATTACCACCGGCCGCTGTGACGACAACTTTTCGGATTCTCATGTCCTCACGACAGGATACTATAGCGAAAATCGGCGACGGCCTTCCTTGACCCGCCGTTCACATCTTCGAGCGCGTGCAGCAGCGACGAGAGTTTCTTTCTCTACGAGCAAGCCGCAGTCTACGCGGGAGAAGAACTCTCAAAACGCTTCACGACGGCTTCTCCACGAGCATCCTGCAAGTTTCCCAATGTTTCAACATTGGCCGATTGGGAAGGCGTCACGAAATAAGAAGCTAGGGTTTAATCTAAGGTGGTGCTGGCGGTTATTATTTTCTCTTCGCCTTCGGCCTCGGGGTCGGATCTGAGAATTTCTTGCATTTCATATGTGCCGTACACACTGGAATATGATCTCTCCGAGCGCATCCACAGCGCCCACATCTATCGCCTGCATTGAATTCTTCTTCCATGTCTCATGATCTCACGCCGACCGTATGGATCGACGGTTCGATGCCGCCAACGTCTGGGAGGTTTATTGAACTACTACTATGCGCGTGCCGCATGAATATTTTCACCAACGACCACTTAAGCTCACCATTAAGACATGTCGCAACTACTCTTAGCGGCGATTGAGAGTTATCAAGCGGTAGATCGTTCCAACGAAACAAACCGCTGCAGCGATTCGGAGAAATAGGAGAGCATTGGGCGAAGGAATCACTCTTCCTCTCCCGAGAAAATAGATCATGCCACGAGGGAACAGAACTATAATTCCATAGATTAGGAGCGCCAAAAGCCACACAAGCGATTCCATTGTAGTTTCCGTCATACTGACTTAACGACACCCTGCGTTGGAAGCTGTTGTGTTGGTTGTAATAACCGAGCCTGCCACGCCAAGCCCAAGACTCACTAATGGAGGGGTTATAGAAATTTGGTGAATTCCTCCCCCGAACGACCACTGCGCCCCAAAATTCGCTATGCCGACACCAACATTTATGGAAAGTGTCGTAAACGGTCCCTTGAGCTGTTGAACCGACGCTGCGTTAGTTCCGAAAATGTTTAATCCTCCTCCCGCAAATGCTCCGACCACGAATCAGGTCGACTTCGTGGCGAGGGGCGCTCTTTGTGCTCACTTGATCAGTTTGCTTTTTCGGAGTACGTGGAAAACTACAAACACGATTGGGTCACTGGCAAATCTGCGGAATTTGGAGGAAAAAATTGCCTCCGGCCTTAGCGCCCAATGAATGCATACATAAATGGCATTTAACAGTACACAGCTGGCAGCAAATAGACAGAAAACCCAAGCTAGCGGTGCAAATGCGCGCCGAACCCACAGACTGACGACGATTACCAGGAGAACAAAGGTATGTAAGAGAGCAAGTCCGAGCAACAACTTGACGGTTTGTACACGTTTGTCGGTGACTGCCACCAGGGGCGCCCAAATAGGCCTCAGGCTTTGGAAAAACGTAGCGAACATGACGGAGGCCCACAACGCAAAAAGTGACTCAATCCAGACGATGTCGGTTGGAAATGGCCACATCGAACGCCTGGTAATCAGGATCATCACATACCACACAGCGGCAAATCCACCTCCAATTAAGCCGGTCACGAAGCATGCGACTGCGATTGATTTTTTGATCATTTACCCGAGCATATGTAAAGGTCGTAGGCTGTTGAGGCTAGGAAAACTGAGGGACGGAAAATTGAGGGAAAACTGAGGGACAGACGGAACGTTTTCCATAAAAATGAGCCTCATGGTCGTGGTCAGGTGGGAATAGATCCAATAAGGTTGAAGGATTCGGGACACACCTCAAACACGGGCTCATAGACTATCGAACGTCGTAAGCCATCAAAACATATAGGAGGGGTTTGGTCGGGCTGCCGGGATTTGAACCCGGGACCTCTTGCACCCCAAGCAACAAATATCAATCAGTTATGGCCCCTCGTCATTGATAACAAAACACTTGCGTAGTCTTACTTTGGACGCCAGGTGGACGCCAAAACGACTTTGGAACTACTTGGACTCCGAATTGACTCCCACACTGCTTATGCCTGTGTATATCACGGATAGAGCTTTCAATGGAGTTCCCCACGCGTCTTTGTCGGGAATATAATCGGTTTGATTCATAACTCAGACAAGGAGAAGACAATGTTCAGGCGAGATTTCCTAAAGGCTTTGCCTGCTCTTTCTGCGATCGTTGATGTCCCACAACTGCGTGGCGCGAGAATAAAGATCACAGATGTCCGCCTTTTGCGGACTCGAGTCATCCGCGACACAGGAGCGATTGTTAACTGGGTAGGCGCTACAAACATGCAGCGCATTGGGGGGATCGCCTTTATAGAGGTGCACACCGATCAGGGACTAATCGGTCTTGGTCCAACTGTCGCGGAAACCGAGATGGCCGCGCTGAAAAGCCTTCTCGTAGGGCGCGATCCGTTCGACATTGAAAGGCTCGCGGCCGAGTTGCGGGGAGGGGGTGGAGGCGGGGGCCGCGGTGGCGGTCGTGGGGCGGGCGGAGGTCTAACCGGTCGCGGCGGCGCGAGCGGTGAAATAGCCCTTTGGGATCTTATCGGGAAGGCTAGCAACCAACCCCTTTACCGCCTCTGGGGTGGTCCCAAAGAAAAGATCATGCCCTATGCGAGCCAAATGCGCCTCGGTACGCCCGAAGAACGCGGCCGCCAAGCGGCGAAGCTCAAAAGCCAGGGTTGGAACGCCATCAAGTACCGCACGCACTTCCAGACGTTCAAGGACGATATTCGACTGATCGAAGAAGCGCGCAAACAGGTTGGTGACGATTGGATTATCACCGCCGACGCCAACATGGCTTCTACCGCCCCCGTTGCGGGGCGCGGTTTCCAGTGGGACTACCGACGCGCCGCCGAAACAGCCCGCGAGTACGAGCGGATGAAGGTGTATTGGCTCGAAGAACCATTGCCGAGATACGACTTCGCCCAACTCGCGGAGCTCAATCGTTCAATGAATATGATTCTCGCCGGCGGCGAGAGCAATAATGGGCTCCACGAGTTTCGCTGGCTGCTCGAGCAGGGCTGTTACGACATGGTTCAGCCAGAGGTACTTACTCAAGGCCCGATGCTCCTTCGCAAGACTGCCGTCGTGGCAGAGTCGATGGGCAAGTATTGCGTGCCGCATAATGGCGGCCGCGATCTTGGCGTCATTTGCTGCATGCACTTGGTGGCTTCGTGGCCGAACGCACCGATCCTCGAGCTGTGGCATGATCCCCCGGAGCTCGATTACGCCCACGGATTTGCAGTCTTCGAAAACCCACCGGTGCTGGATAAGGAAGGCTACTTCCAGTTGCCTGATGGTCCGGGACTAGGTGTGACGATGAATAAGGAGATGATCGTTACGGGATAATCGCAATGCTGCTGGTTATTGGAGGCGATCGCTGACGAGTGGATCTTCGCGGACCGCTCTCGTAGCTGGGACGGTGCTCGGGTTCAGGCCAACCGAAGAAACTGCGTTCTTTGCTTGAGCAAGTTTCCGCTGGATCCGTCGCGTCAGTTCATTTTGCCGTTCTGGCGTCACAAAAGTATACTCGCCCGTCATTTCTAGATCGCTGTGGCCGGCAATCTTGGAAGCTTCGATTGCACTCCCGCCGACCTGTTGCCGCCATGTAATGTTGGCACGCCGGAACGAGTGAGGCCCTAGTCCGGGAAAATCGCATCCGGCTGTTTCGGCCGCCTGATGGAGAGCATCACGCACACCCGAATCCCAAAGTGGCCTACCTGGAGCACGTTTTTGCTGAAAAACGAAGGCGTCAGGTGTGGAGCAGTCATTCACTGCTTTACTCCGAAATCGTTCTACCAGATCGCCAATCCCTAGGATGCGCTTGCTATCCTCACTTTTCGGGCGTCCAATCTCCTGATGCCAGACGCGTTGCCCGATCTTGATGCTTGCGTCGTCGAAGTCCACGTGCTTCCACGTCAGCCCGAGCACTTCGGAGATCCGTGCCCCAGTAGCGATGCAGGTTTCGACGACAAGGTCGTAAGGATCTTCCAGATGGGAAAGCACTCGTGCCGTTTCATCGAACGATAGAATTCGACGCTCGTACTTGTGGTGCTTTTTGCCCAACTTTGCCTTGCTGGCCGGGCTACGTCTTCCTTCTTCCCACAATCCGTGGCCTTCCGCGTAGTAAAAGATGCGGCTCATGATCGCGCGCACACCGTGCATCGTCCACCATGAATCGAACGTTGTGTGCAGCCAGTCTTCGACTGCTTTGGGTTGGATCTGATTGAGGCGAAAATTACCCCATTTCGGAACGATGTACCGGCGGAGATAAAGCTGCTCCTTATCCCGGGTTGGCCTGGCAATCTGGTTCTCACGCTCGAGGTAACCTTCCTCGTACATTTTCGCGATCTCACCGAGCAGTGCGACGCCAGTCGCAGAGACCTGCTGAACAGCGACTTCCATAGTCGGTGCGTTTAGTTTCGCTAGAAACTGGTCACGTTTGATTTCAGCCTGCTTTTTGCTTAGTGCACCGTCGCCTTTGCTAGGGCCGACCGCCTGATATTTCCGCAGTTCCTTCACGGAACCGTCCGCTTGAAGCTCATCAGCACGATATCGGAAAACCCAGGGCCAGCCGGCCCGATCCTTTCTTGGTTTTACCTGAGGATGTTGCACGCGCGCCTTCACTTGTAGCCCTCCAGCCAGCACATGAAGACTAGCGTGCGTCCCGAGAATCATTCAACTCCCTTGTTTACGGCTTTCGTAGGATCGCCGGGCGGCCGGCAGAACGAGTCCTTGATGAGATCTAGGGTCCTCTTCTCAGAATTCTCACAATTCTCAGAATTGGTTCGTGGCAAGCCGTTTCGATCCCACAGCGGGTTCACATCGAAAGTCGGACTCGGCTTTCGACCTGGACCAGTTGGAGCGGGATCGGTTCTTTGTCTGACAAAACCATGGTCTGTGATCACCATCAATGGTTTGTCTAAATCATCGATCTTCTTAATTGTTCCTTTGACGCCTTGATGCAGATCACGCTTTGAAAAGGACGTTAGGTGATGATGATTAATCCACCGCAATATGAACTTCGCATGCTCGATCGACGGATCGCCTCCCATCAGGTTGAAGGCGGCTTTGGCGTGGGGAATGAGATACATGCCTATCGTGACGGCGCCTTCAACTGTATCGGCGCTAATCGGAATTTCCCAGGGCGCAGAGGAGTCCGCGTGTGTCGCCATATGCAAGATGCCGACGATCCGGGCAACCGCGCCAACGAGTTTGCCCGCCCAGTCACTGATATATCCCAAATCTCCGAACTCACCAAGTTGTGGCTCTATCCAAGCTTCGAAGCGCTGCAACCTGTCTTGCGCACCGTTGTCCAGGTGAAGTTCCTGATGACGAGCACCATTTTTTTCCAACCGCCACGGCAGGGTCAGCAACGCGAGCACATGCTCGTTGTAGGACTCTCGGACAGCATCTGGCACCGGTGGAGGATTTGTATCTCGCCGGCCGAGCAGACTCACAGGGAGGGAGAATAGCAGTCGCGCTATTAAGCCGCGCCCCCGGAATCCAGACTTTTGAACCAATCCCTGAATTACGGCAAGCTGGACTGTCAAACCAATCGTAATCGCCGGATCATTGATCAACTCTGGAGGGCGCCCAACCCGATCAATTTCAAGACTGTCGCCAGCATGACCTTTTAAGAGAATCTCGAAGTTGCCTTCTTTTGCCGCCGAATATCGACCAGCCATCAGTTCAAAGATCTCTCCCTCGGCGCTCATGATGGCGATTCGACCTCGTTGCTGACGCAAGATAATGCCAAGCTTCTCGGGGGTGCAATCGCTGACGACTAAGCGTGAAGGGGCGAGAATTTCCATTTCGGAAAGTTCGGCAGCTAATTTCCCCGCCCTGTATACGAGTTCCTTCTCCGCACCTGGTTCGGCGGCTGAAGCCTGTTCCTGCGCTCTCTTGAGTTGAGATTCCTTGATCCTGTAGGTTGAGACGCTTTTGGCGAGTTCCGGCGCCATCCGTTCAGCTTCCGACGCCGAGAATTTATTGAGAGGCTCCGCTACTACACGGAAAACACCCGACTTTCTATTTCCGGATGCGAGTGCGGTGACGATGTATATGTTGACCGGCTCCATCCAGTCTTCTCTGATCCGAACGGCCACCTTCTTCGCGCACGCGGTCGAAATGACGGCCAGCGCTAACATGCCGGCAATATCGACCGGAGTTTGGCTCGCCGTCGCGTGCGCCTCAACAAAGCTACGCAACCAGTCGGGGAGGACTTGTGTCGGAAATTCTGGAAGGTCGAATTGGTGAAAGGGAAGAGGCGGATCCCATTTTAGGTGCGGATCTCGAGAAGATTGTGAAACTCGGTTGGCTAAGGCAACAGCAAGTCCGTTTCGATCTCGAGACTCTGCACTCCAGGTTTGATTTGTAGATGCAATCGCTTGCTCCATAGTTTTTTCCCGATACCCTTTGCGAAGCCATTTTTTCCGCATCATTCCCGAGCGCCTGAAGAGCATGTCCATTCGGGCCCGATCAAGATCTGTCCAAAACGCCAACAGACAGCACAAAGCCAGGTCTGCCTCACTCTGCGATGGATAGTCACTTTGCCACGAACCACTCCACAGCCGCCCGAATTTCGCGCCATTGCGCGCGTTCAACGCTTTTTCGATGACCTCGTCCTGCCCAAGCGAAATCCCTGAACACTCCTGTTTTTCAACAGATTGAAGGACGGGGCGCGAAGCAAAGACTTGAGAATGCAGAGTTATCAGCTGAACTTGGCGATTGTGAATGTCGGTCGGCGTTTGAGCGAGATGTTTCCCTGTAAACGTGAAATATCTCGCACGAGAGAACATCTCGACCTTCCCACCATCGACAGCCACTTGGTTGCCCAACCCAGTCGGTAGGTCGCCCCGAAGGAGAGAGTTCCGTGTAAGAGTCCAGCGCACGAATAATTTCCCATGCCCAGTTCTCGATTTGGCCCGTTTCAGGATCGCGGCAATTATCGATGTCCACGCCGCTATAAGGATCAGAGCTAGCGAAAACGAAGCCGACCCCGCTGAGGGACCACCTTTGCATCGCCGCGACCGAGGTTTCAAAGGAAGCCCACGTCGTTGCACGAGTACTAGCCGCGAGATTTCCTGTCTTAGCGTCGATCGGCAATTTATGGGGCTTTTTCTGTTTTTTGAGTGTATTGGTCCAACGACCACCGGGAAGTCTTACTGGGCGATCTTCTCCTGAGATGCTCCACCACGTTACCCAGTGCGGAAGAACAATTAGCTCCCTTGGAATCCCCGATTTGAATTGAACCTCCGGGTGCATCGACTTCGCCAACGACCCTGTCATGCACACGCACCGACAGTGATACCTAAAGCGTTCGCAAGAGCAATCGTCACCGCGCGAGGAGGAGATTCGTCGCAGGCTTCTCCGATCGCCGTTCCAATTCGGATCCGTACATGGCAAACACCCGTATCACTGGCGCAAATTGAGTACTCCGTAGGCCTGGCTCTCTCCAATGACTTATAGGCATCCCCAATCCGCTCCGTGGGCTGGAAACGATGAATTGGAATCCATTCACGTTCACCTGTCATGAAGCGGTCGCGCGAAATTCGCCATCCCATCACTTTTTCGGCAAGTTTGGTTGTCAAATCACGGTCGAGAGTGGCATGCTCCGTGCATCTTTGCCGTGGCGAGAAACAGCCGCGCGGATCGGCTCGTTTAAAAACTTCCCGCTTTCGAGTCGGCGATGGAAAAAAGTGGTCGTCTAAGCGTGAATTCATTGGGTTACCTCCAGATCTCACAACCCGTGCACGTGCTTTCATTTGAGGTCAACGTTCGCTTGTGACCTGGAGTCAGCATAGAGGCGTAATTGACGACGCAAACAATTTTCTTTGCGTCTTCTTTAAGCTACTGACTGGATGGCAATTGCTGATGTGGGAGACTGGAAGAATTAGCGGGTGGTGAAATAGAATTGGTTTGAGACAGCGCCCCAAGGATTTGTGAGCTGTAGTGTGTATCCCCAAACGTCCGAGAGAGTCATAACGGCTTGCAAACTGACCTCCCGCACTTCGCGGATGTCGCTCGCGGGTAACGTTCTTGACAGTCCGTCCGAGGGTTTGAGTGTGACACGTACGCCGGTTGGAATATTTTCACCCTGAAGGACAATCATTTGCCTCCTGGCTGACGATCTTGGAGCGGCGGGTTCGATGCCAACTATTCTCGGCGCTGAATTATCGGGGAAGCCTGTTCTAAAGATCCACAAGCGCAGCATCCACGTGAGATTCCGCCGCTCCCGTCTGTGAAGTTCGATTCCTTTTTTCACGGCGGCTGCGGTGAAACGGACGCTGCGGTTCGCCTGGGCCTCGTTCCATTTCTGGGTAAACTGTGAAATTGACAATGCGCTGTCTCGATATCGGCATAAGGATAGTAGACGGTTGCGCTCAGCGTTCCGCGTTTGTCGTCCCTGAGCAATGGAGAATTCCAAGTACAAGAATAATTTCAGGTCACGCAATACGGTGTCGATCGTTCTTTTTCGCGTCCGCAACGAGGCGCTCTTCAAGTCCCAAAATTTCTCATTTGAAAAGCTTTCAACGACTCGAGGAAAAGAATTGACGAACTGTTGATGCATCTGCACTTGACCTGCTGCATTCAACACGCTACCCCTTGACGATAAAAGTCGTTGCTGATAATCATTCCAATCGACGAAATTTTCTGCAGCAATATCGATTGATTGTTGGATATCGAGATCTACCGTCCGCCACCACGTCTCAAAGAGTTCAGGAGAATCGACATACTCAAGGCGTTCGTTCCAAATCGTATTAACAGCGCGCCATCCCATCTTGCTTAACGAGGCGGTCCGATAAGGGTCAGCCGTTTCGGCAGCGATCATGCGCCGCTCATATTCGGCTAACTTCAATGTAAAGTCAGGATCGCCGCCAGTCATTAGCTTCCATTATGACTTTACACGACAAGCGTTTGACCGAGGTAGTCCGCAATGTTGTCCTCTGCGATGGAGACTGGATACATGAAGGTGGCCTCGATCGTCGCGGGTCGTTATATCACGAAAGATGGGGTCCGATATTGCGCCGTGCGCTCGCGTACTTGTTAATAAATAGCGGGTAATGCGAAGAATTAGTGCACTCTGGTAGACAAATGCAAGATAATGCTGGGTGAAAGCTATGGCCGATACCGTCGTCCGTCCATCGAACCAGTGCGCAGAGAGACAGGCCCTCATCGACCAGATTCGCAACACCATCGACCGCACCAACGCGATTCACAACGAAGAACTCCAAGACACGCTCACAGGCGAGCACCCGTCAAGCCAATCGTATGCGGATCGACTCCGAGAGTCGCGGGCGCATCGCGTCCTGTTGATTGAGAAGCTCGGACGTCACGTGGGTGAACACGGCTGTTGACGACTTCAGCACCCGTGACTGGCCATGTGCACGTCGATTGCGCTGCGTGCCGCTGCGGCGAGTGATCGCGCCGCTGCTCTGGAGGCAAGCGCTTTGGTGTGCTCTTCCACCAGCATGATGCCGATGCTGCGTCGAGCGCAATGGCGTCAAGAGCGGCCTTATGGTTCTCGACCAGGCGGAACTTCTCGAAGCCATGATTCGCCCCTGGGTATTTTCTCGGGGCGAGTGGCTCTGTCGATTCTGTTGCCTGTCGTTCGTTATTCGCGCTTCACCTCTTTGGCCTTCTTGTCGGTTCGCAGCGCGACGAAGCTTGAATGCCGCAGGTTGTTGTCGGGGGTCCACTCGACGAACTCAAACTGCGCGACGAGGACGGGCTTGAGCCACCGGCAGTCCTGCATTTTTTCTGCGGTGAGTCCTTGCCCCCACCGGCCCGCGCGCTTTTCCGGCAGGCCAACAAAGGGGCACTCTTTGATTTCGAGACCGGCGAACTTGCGCATGAGCTCCTCCCGGAGTGCTGGCGTGAAGCCGTTCCTCGTTTTTGCGGCGAACTGGAGTTCTTTCCCGTCGTAGTACCCAAAGACGAGCGCGTCGAAGGTGCGTCCGCCGATCGTGTACCCGCCGATGACGAACTCTTGCCCTTGGTTGAGGCGCATCTTCTGCCACGCGCCCGAGCGTTGCCCCGGCTCGTACGCCGATCAAGGCGCTTTGCGACGAGGCCTTCGAGTCCTTGCTGCTTGACCGACGCGATGAGCACAGAGAGTGGTGCATCGAGACTGCCGGCACCCCGGACAGGATCAGCGAGCTTCGGCAAGATTTTGGTGGCGAGGATCTCTTGCCGAACGGACAACGGCTCGCGCATGACGTCCTTGCCCTTGAGCATGAGGACGTCGAAGACGTAGTAGTGCACGGGTGCTCGCGCTGATCCGTAGTTCTGGAGAATGTTGAAGGACGGACGGCCCCGCTCATCGAGTGCGACGATTTCCCCGTCAACCACCGTGTCCTCGGGGAGTTTGGCGAGCGCCTCGGTCACTCCCGCGTACCGCACGCTGAAGTCATTGTCATTCCGCGACCGGAGATGCAACTTCCCGCCGGTCTTGTACGCGATGGCCCGGTACCCGTCCCACTTAACCTCATAGCGCCACAACCCACCCTCAGGCAGACGCGCGGTTCGCTCCAAGAGCATCGGCTCGATGAACGACGCCTTCACGACTCTATTCTCTCGTGCTTGGAACGGGACTGGGGCTCTGCCGTTCGGCCCTGCAATTGCTTGCTAGGCTGCTGCATTCAACAAGAGGAGGCATTACGCATGAAGGACAGTACAAAGGACCAGGTGACGGGAAAAGCCCATGAAGTCAAGGGTGCCGTGAAGGAGAAGATCGGCCGCGCCATCGACGATCCCAACCTCCAAGATGAAGGAACCGTGGAGAAAACCGCGGGGAAAATTCAGAAGAAAGTAGGACAGGTGGAAAAAGTCTTCGACAAGTAACGGGCGCCGGTCGTTCGACCCCAGAGGAGTTTTTCCCTTGCAAGAGTCCCAACCGATCCACGATCCTGAACCGACGCTGCCGCCTCGTGATCCCGATCCGGAACCCGGGGAACCCGTGCCCGGACCGAATCCGGATGAGCCCGGCCCCGACGTACTGCCGCAAATCGATCCCGTAGAGCCGTTACGTGCCGTCGGACCGAGCCGTCTCACGCGAGAAGCCATGACCTGGGTGAGGAGGTGACGATGAGCAAGGGCGTAACGACGCGATGCTCCCGGTACGTGGAATTATCGCAGACGGTGCACACCGTGCTGCAGCAGCTTGTCGAATTGACTCGCGCGCAGCGCCAAGCGTTTCAGGAACAGAACGAAAACTCTTTATGCGCCTCGATAAGGAACTCGAGTTAACGGTCGGATATAAAGAACGATCCATTGGGGCACTGCGTCAGCACGAAGCGGAACATGGGTGCCAGTCATCACATCATCGGCCAGAAAAAATTCCGAAAACGAAAGAACTCAAGGCATGACGAAGCTCACCCATAACCGTCCCAAAATTGCGATCCTCGAGATGTTCGCAAGGAGCTTCCTCACCCGTGGTCTAGAAATAATGTGCCTCGGCTGGCCCGTCACGTGCAGTTCGCTCGCTGAGACACCTTATGAGACTCCACCTCTTCGTTTTTGTCTTCGCAGTCGTGTTTTGCACGGGTTGCTCAAACAACCCCTCGAAACCGGACGAACGCGGCGCGTCGGGAGGGCACGCTACCCCAGCGGCCGCAACCGATCAATCAACCACCCCGAAGAATCCCGACACGCCTGCGAGCCGGGAGCTCGGTACCCGGGCCACGGGCAGCGGCGGTACCCGGTATAGTGGACCGGGGCCGGAGATGACGGATGCGAAAGGCACGACGAAGGCTGGCTCGGGACCGCCCAGAACTCGGTGACCTCGGAGCCATCGGTGAGGAGACTTCGGTTTGCGAGCGTGCACAGCAGTACCCGGTAGGTTTTTTGTTTTAGTACATGATCTTCTGAGGTAAGTCTTCTTTGTGCTTGCCCGGGCAGTCCTTCTGGATGCATCCTCTGGAGTATGCACTGCCGAGATTGCGGCGAACACATCAGCCTCTTTCGGTTCCTTCTGCGCTACCGCACGGTTGTCCGGTCGCACCAGTCCTGCAAGGCGAACGATGAGGATCCGCTCTTGCAAGCCTTTTACGTGGAGCGGCTCCAGCATGCCGCGGCCGTAGAATCGCCCTCCGTGCTCTTGCCACGGCGGCGCTCACAGCCCGCATCACGCGCCTTGCTGCGCCTCTTGCAACCACGACGGACTGCTCCCGAACGCGAGGAGCCAGTACGCCCCGTCAGCGCGGCGGTTGCACTACCAGCACAGGAGCAGAGGCCGTCGATCGACCTCGCCACGCACTCCTGGCGGTGCAAGTGTGCGGAGTGCCTGGCGGCGGACCGCGCAGTGCAAGCCTGAACCCTGCAAACGACCAATGAACCCGTTGGCATCGTGCATGCTCATCACCCGAGGGGGGCGTTATGACAACGGAGAAACGGACCCACGAGGACGACCTTGAACCGGTGAGGAGTGAGGAAGAGGTAGAGTTGCGCGACGACGATGTTCCTGAGAATGGCGTGCTAGACGCCGACCATCGTACGAAGAGGAAGACCACGCGGAAGTAGATGCTGGCTATTTCTTTGTTCGACGGTACGTACGGCGTGATGCGAAAGGCCGGCTGACGGAGCACCAGGTTGCGGTTGGGAAGTCACTTGCCGCTGACCGGACGGACGAAAGCTAAGACGGTCGCACCCAAGGGACAGGCGATCGTGGCGACCAGCAGAAGTCCTAACGATCTTCCTTGCGACGAGCCCCCTGCGGATCTCGACAGTGACCCTGCGGTTTCAGGGGAATTCCCGAGGTCCTGCCTCCTATACCTCCAAAGCCCTCGTCGCAAGGAACCAACCCCTTTGTCCCGGAAATTCCTGCCATCGACTCTTGCACACGATGCCGCCACTCATCCTAGTGCGGTTGGTGCTGGTGCGCGGTGATGCGCAGGGTGAGGATTTGCAGTTCGTCTTGAAGGATCGCGTAGTCGTTCCTGAGGTTCGCAAACGCGACCGGCTTGCACCCGCCTGCCAAGCCGTGGAGGGCTTCCATGGTGGCGGCGATTTGTCCTTGGAGGTGCTGGCGCGTCGTTTGGAGGTTGCGACACTCCTCGCATGCACTGAATGCGCTCGCGGGTTCCACGGTTCCTACCGTTGTTGAGACTGCGTCCAACGGGCTTGGCGCAATGGCGCGAGAATGTAAGAGGTGGGGAAGAAGGCAGTCTTTTCCGACATGACGACCTGGACGAAGCGCCTTGGCCACACGACCCTGCGTACGTTCCTGGATAAGAACGGCTTCTTCTGGCTTGAGCAGAACAGCGCGAAGCAATCACAGTGGGGGAAGCTCGCTCGCGAGGGACACTTGCTAGCTTGGGAGTTCGTCAGTCCGGGCGGCACGTATACCGGTCGACTCCTCATTGACGGCGAGATCTACACGACCAACGAAGCAACAAAGAAATTCCTGGGCACGAGATAGTTCATGCCCAGGAAGTTCAATCCTACGATGACGTGTCACTTGAGGACCGGTTCGGCGAATGGCGGTCAGCGTCGGTCGCGATCGTAACGGTAGTAATCGTCCCGTCGGTACCAATCGTGGTAGTGGTTGCCGTCACGGTCGACGCCCCGATCCACGACATCAACATAGAGTGGTTCCTGCACGCGGAAGTTCAAGGGCGTGCCGGCGGGAATCCGTACCGCGCGGCCTTCATACTGTCCGCCGTTGATGGCACCCACGATGGACCCCACAAGGCTGTTGTCGCGCCGTGATTCCACACGGTTGCGTTCAGTTTGAATCGCGTACCGTTTTCCTTGGACGGTGACGGATTCGAGATCAAGGATCAGGTCGTTGTCCCGCCGGACACGGACGATTAGCTCCACGCGGGACCCACGCGGAATCCCTAAGCGACCGTTCTCGCCGCGCACGTCCTGGTCAACCGTGCCGTAGTAGACACGATTATCAAAGCGCTCCACATCGATCGCGGAGGTAGGACGGACGGTAATATTCGTTCCGGGTTCGATGCGCGTGACCGGGTCTCTGGGCTGCGCCTGACTGGCTGGCGATGCCAGGATCGTCACGAGTGCCATGCTTGCCAAAAAGGTTCTTGTGCTCATGCATACCCCCGGACACGCGCTGCAAATGAGCTTCCAAAGTTGATGCACGCGGCAACGTGGCCATCGTACGACCTGTCTCCGAGTAGGTTGTGCGCCCGTTTGCTACCTACTCAAAGCGGCTCGGGGGTGCCTCGGGGTCGCGATTCAAAATGAGATCCACGTGCACGTTCAAGTTCGGGTGTTCGTAGATATGCGCGATGCTGTCCTGTGTCAGCAGTGGTATGGCGGGATCGTCAATAAAGTCGATCCATGCTTTCGCGCCTGCTTCATGGGATGACGCTGCCTTGACGTCGCGGGCGAATTCAATAGTCCCGTCCGGATCCGGAATTTGGAGCTTCACGCGGTAATCCGAGGTCGTGCTGCTCAGGGCTTTGGGCGCACCCACGAGCACCGTGTAGTTCGCAGGGATGTCCTCGCGGCGGACTTTTCGCGTCGTACGAAGCACGAGTCCGCTCTCCCGGCAGGCGAGCCACGCGCTGAAGTTCAGGAAAAACACGCGCGAAAAGTTCTCAAACCCAACGATCGTCTGCTCCAATTCATCGCAAGCCAAGATCACAGGATCATTCGTCAACTGCAACCGCTTCCGCGTGGCGTCGCTCAACTCCACCTCGAAATGAACGAGCTTGTCAGACTCCTCCCAGGTGAGAGGGACAGCAAAAAACTCCTCGGTAGCGTCAATCGTCATAAGCCGTGATCCCGGAACCTCCAGGATACCGAGGCCTCCCGACCCGCCACAATGGACCTGAAGTCCCAACGACACGACGAAAAAATAGGACCAAAGAGCTACGTAAGTACGAAGTGCAACGCCGGTCGACGGGCGACATCATCGTGCAATGCGATCACTGTCTACAAGGGGAAGGAGCGGCTGAGGTTCCTCTAACCTAAGCGGGCTGCCTAAAAGCGGAGTCGAAGCAGCATATTGTGACGCCGTGATCACCAGAAGGAAGAAGGAGGTGTTTTTTTGATGCGAACGGCATACTTTGCATTAGAGAGTAGTTTGGGTCGGGGAAACATGTGCCCTCTTCTGTCGCGTCCAACGTCATTGGGCGGTGTCTGAAAGGTCGTAATCCTCTAAGAGCGCCCGCTTTACACACTCGAACCGTTGTGATACTTTCCCGGCTAGGCGGCTGGTGGTACCGCAGGCGCTACTCTTCCGGGCTGCGTCTGCGCCAGCCGCGCGGACGATATGCGACACTCTACCTCCCCTTCCCCTGATCCTGAAGACATCCTTTCCAAGCAGATTGTGCAGCAGGCTATGGCTGAAAAGTACGGGTGGCTATCCGGGATTGTGCGGAAGAATCAACCCGTTACTACGCATGAAGGCACGACACAAACGCATTGTCCCGGCGCAGTGAATAATTTTTAGGATCGACTGAGGCGCTGGCCGCGTAACAGTCGGCTGCAAACTCCCGCAGCGGAACTGCAGAAGACAGTCCGGCGACTTGAAGCGGAGAATGCAGAATTGACGCGCAACCAAGATCCGAGCGACTTACTTGCGCGAGAGAATGACGTGTTCGAGCAAAGCTTTTCCTTGTCGAAGGCTGCCGATCTGGCACCCCCGACCACGAATCTGACCATTCACTCGACATGGGACGAAGTGCTCATACGCCTCTTTCCTGGTAGCTCACCGATCACGAACATCAATGAGCTCACCACATTACTCGTGGGATTTCTAGCATTCAAGACGAAGCAGCAATTTCCTGAGGGCGAGGCTTGGGTAGAGAAAGCGTGGGAAGGTAATTTCGAGGGATACGACGCTTTTCGAGACTCTATTCGCGTCCAATTGCAAGGCCTGGGATTGATAGACGTACGCCAAGCTGGACACGGAGGAGAAGCATGGGTACTGACGCCCAAAGGAAAAATCCGATGCGCGCTGGTAGTCGGACACCGCCGGACCGAAGCTCACAGCGACTAACCATTTTCTTTTAGTGAGAGCTGATCACTGCTCTATGTGTCGTGTTCTGGGGAGAAACGAAGTCCTGCAATGTCGTGTTCCCGAAGAACCATGATCTGCTTTCATCCTTTGCCCAACTAAAAAAGTTGAGGGACAGTGCGAAAGGTTTATATATTTGACCATCTCATGCGGGGTGCATGGAAGTTGCGGCACGAAAGGAGCACTTCGCGGACACCGGCGAGGAAATAGAAGCGTTCACGATCCGAACCAAGCGAGGGTAAGCGGTGGCGCAGCCCAAGGGTTTTCGTGAGCATGCGCATCACGACGCACGTATCCTGCAGGTATCGAAGAGTATTGGCTTAGCGAACTTGAATGGGGAAGCCAGGGCCGCAAAGGCGCCCTGGCTTTTTCGTAACGCTAGCGGCCGGCGGACCCTTCCGCGCGCGCAGGTGCGCGACCCGCCTTGGCAGGGGGTTTGGACTGCTTGCGTTCCGCGCTGTTGTCGGTGGCGTCCTGGAGGATTGGCTTCGCGATCGTGGTGAGCAGGTAATCGCTGCTCTCCTCCTCGCCCAGCGTTTGCGCGAGCAAGGTCTCTACTTCGCGTTCCCCGACCTGCCGTGCGAGGCAGCGCGCGCCGCCGTACGCCGCGATTTCGTAGTGCTCTACTTTTTGCGCGGCCATGATCAGCGCGAGATCAGCGATGCCCTCCTCTTGGTCTTTCCCGTCCTCGATGGTTTCTTCCCCTTCTTGGACGAGGCCCATCATCGCCTTGCAGGGTTTTGGCTCGGCCTTCTGGCCCAGGATCCCGAACGCGGTGTTCAGCCGTTCGACTTGTCCCTTCGTTTGCGCGAGATGCTTGGCGAATGCCTCTTTCAGTTTGGTATTGTGCGCTGCGTTCGCCATTTTCGGCAGGGCAGCTATGAGTTGATTCTCGGCGTGTAAGATATCTTGCAATTGTTCCGTGAGTAGTTCTCGTAACGCTTCCATTGTTTTTTGCTCCTAGTTGTTTTTCTGTCGGTTTTCGGTCGACCCGTTCGGTCGCCCGTTCGGCGGTTTCGTGGTTCGTGTGCCTGCATCTACCGACGCGAGGTCTTGGAACGCTGGCGCGTGCACGTACTCCCAATCGCTGCCTTCGTTCCACGGTCCGCGCGCGTCGGGCTCGCCGCGATCCCCGATCCCCGTGGAGTCGTTGAAGTATTGGTTGACTAGGCCCGGCGTGGGCGGAATGGTGCCGATCGAGAATTGGGACTTGCCCATGCTCTCCAGTGCGGCAGTGAACGCCTTGAGGTGCGTGATTTCCCGGCTCATGAGGAACTGCAGGGCGTCAATCGTGCCCTGATCGTCCGTAAAGCCGATCAAACGCTCGTACACGATTTTTGCACGCGCCTCTGCAGCAATGTTGCTCCGCAGATCAACATCCAACTCGCCGGTGATCTTGAGGTAGTCGGCGGTCCACGCATTCCCCATTGAGTTGTGTAATGCCACGCCCCCGCCGCCCGCTATCGCAATGAGGGGATCGGCGTGTGCCGCGTCACGGTTGCTCTTCATGGGCTTGAGATGCATCCGAGCAAGCGTACCCACGACCTCTAAATGACTTAACTCTTCCGTTCCGATATCCATGAGCATGTCCTTGCGCTCCGGATCATCGCAGTTGAGTCCCTGGATGGAGTACTGCATTGCTGCAGCAAGTTCTCCGTTTGCGCCCCCGAACTGCTCCAGCAACATGTTGCCGAAGCGCGGATCAGGCGTGCCGATATGCACGGTGTACATGAGTTGTTTAATGTGGTGGTACATCCTGCCCCATACTGCAATCCCAAGGCCACGGTACTCCTTGCTTGCAAAGTGGCGATCGTTGCGCACGGGCGTGTTGCTTATTGCTCGGTTTTTTGGCTCCGCGAATGTTGAGTGCGGCGAGGCAGATTTGGAGCACGATGATTGCGTACGCTCGTGCTCCTACGCCCCAGACGATCCAGAGGACGTTGCTGGCCAGAAAGAGCCAAAAGCCCCAGCGGCGTTTGCGCTCCGCTTTCGAGGCGACCAGCCAGGAGGAGAGGAGTGTCACCGCCATCGCCGGCCACTGGACGAAATCGAGGGTGTTCACCGCTTGTCTGGCAGTATCATTGGGGGACTGGTTCCTTGCTTAACTCGTTCTTCATGTGCGCGCAGGCAATACCAAGACACAAGCCCACCGACAAACCAATCAGCAACTCGTTACTCACCTTCGGAGGATCGGGAAGATCCGCCGCGAGGTGACCTCGTAATAACGAGCGACCCACGTAGGTCAGCAAACCGCTCATCATATTCTCACCGTCCTTTCCGGGGCAAATGGTGTGCTCATCCGATGCGCTGCCCGGTGCAACTCTCGTGCCAGACGAAGGTGAGACTATCTCCTGCGGGGAGGCAGCATCGCCCTGATGCACTGGATGTCATCGGGGTGCGAGGACCAATCGGTCGTTATGCTGGCCGTCGCGTGCCGAGCGTGAAGCGGTACCCGGCAAGCAGGATGATTGCTCCGAGGAGTGCCATGAAGAATCCCGCGGGCTGGTCAGGCCCGTACAACCCGAGTACTCTGCCCATCCATCCCCCGAGGAGCGAGCCAACGATCCCTAAGAGGATAGTGACGATGAAACCACCCGGGTCCTTGCCGGGCATGACGAGCTTCGCTATCGCGCCAACGATGAGGCCGAAGAGAATCCACCCAAGAACACCAAACATACATGTCTCCCTTACCGAGACGCTTGCAATCCGCCAGCCAAGAAGGGAGCCGTTGTGAGGTGCAACTTGATGAGACGAGAGCCGAGGTCTTGCATTGCAGCATACGTGTGCTCTTCACCCGGTCGGCATCGGCGGGAGGCACCTCCCCGCGATGCATCATTGTCCTGGAACCGTCGGTGGGGATCCGCGGCCCCCGGCCTTCAAAAAAATTAGCCGTCTCCCGGGAAACGAGTCACCGAGGAGACGGCCAGTAATAATAGGTATCGCGAATTATTTATTTTTCCGTGAAGACCCTGACCCTCCTTTCTTGCTCTTGCCCGGATCTTGGCCTTGATCTTTTTCGTTCTTCTTTTTGTCATTCGGCTGCGGCATGTTACGCTCCTGTCGCGATTGACGAGCAAGCAAAGTACCAGAGGCGATGACGGGGCTTGGTTGTGAATCAGCAGCTCTCGGGTTTGAAAACCGTTTAGTGGACTGATTGTTGGTGTGTCGCGACGTGTTCTTCGAGGGCGCGGCGTGTTTCGTGCCAGATGAGATTGGCGGTGTCGCTTGCGGTGGGATCGCTATTGGGTGAGTTGCTGAGGGTACGCCAGAGGATTGCGCCGGAGTATGCCGCCCAGAGTCGTTCACACACCGGGCAGGGCGTTGGACTATCGGTCGTCCCGTTCATAACACCGCAGTGCGCACCACTGGTCTTGGACTGAGTGGTTTATTGTGTTGCTCCACGAGCATAGCTGGGACGTGATGGTGGCGATTCTTGCAGAGTGAGCGGACCCTGACGGGCACGCTCGAGTTCCCACCGGGCTGTCTGGTAGAGGTCGAGCGCGTACTCAACAGTGGTCCGCAGCCGCACGAAGTCCTCATGCGGCAGCGGTTCCGTGTGGTGTGCTAATTCTTTGACGGCCCAAATGTAGAATTCCATTGCTGCTTGGTAATTCCCCAAGGCTATGGATTCGGCAATGGACGAGGGTCCCACGCTCTCAGCGGCAGCACGTGTGGTTCCTTTCTGATCCGAACGAACGAGCGCCTTGCAGGATGGTCTGTGGTTGCCCCCGCGCCACCCTTACGTAGCCATTCTTTCCTAGCCGCGCGCAGTACTTGTTACCCCATTCTTGGGACCTCCGTTCCATTGTTTGGTCCTGCTACTCCCCCTATTCTGGTCTTGTTCCGCAACACCGAAAGCAAGAAAAGAGGAGATGAAAGCGATGAAACGGTTCCTGCACGCAACGGCGGTCTTGGCGAGCTTGACGGGTACGAACATGGCGGTCGCCGGGAAGAATGATCCGCCGAAGGTCCTCATGTGCCATCATCCAGGTCGGCGCGATCAGAAGGAAACAATGGTGGACGTCAAGGACATCGCGCACAAGCTTGCGGAGGGTGACCGGCTCGGGAGCTGCTACCAGGAAGCCGAACCGGAGTAAGGACGATGGTCATTGCAATGGAACGTGTGCGTGGGTTGCGATTCCCCGGATTCCTCAAGGCCAAGTCTCCCGTGACGGAGACACGAGAAGCCCTTGAGTCTCGGCTCCTCGCAGCCTACCAGGCGGCACATCGGGTGTATGCGTTGAAGGTCGGGGAACTCGAGCGGGCATCCAGCCGTCATTTTGCGGATTTGCTGGAAGAGGTGGAGGACGCGTCTCGGGCGGTCGAAACGGCGCGTGCGGCGCTCGATGCGTGTCGTCCAACGCCCTGTCGGAGGGGATGAGGATTGTCGATGCCGGCCGCGTGCTCTCATCCTGACAGCGTTGTATCGCCCATGCTCACGCTTGCGGAAATGGAACACCACCTCGTTGCTGATCACCGGGCCGCACGTCGACGGTACGCGCTCGTCGTCACGGAGCTAACGCAAGCACCGAGCGGATCGTTCGAACACCAGCTGGTAACGGTGGAACTCGCGCACCAAGCGCTCGAGCGCGCACGCCATGCGCTGGATGAGTTTCGCAACGCGCACCCGCGCGCATAACGCCGATCATTTGCGAGAGGAGGGCCGTCTCATTGAGGGTGAGCGGGGCGTTGAGTGAAAGGAGGCTTGCGGGCCCCGCTCAGTCTGAGCAAACTGCATCAGTGATGCGTTTGCTTGGGATCGTGCTTGGTGGTCCCAGCATGTTGCTTCTGGTCCTCCTTTTCTTGTTGTTCGTCGCAGGCGGGGCATATGGGGGTGTCTGCGCTGCGCAGTTGTGTTTCTGTTCCGCATCGGCTGCACTTCGCCATAGTGTTGCCTCCTTGAGCGTGATGCATGCACGTGCTGTACCAAGTAGTACTACACCAGGGCGTACGTCGCTTTTTTGCTGGTACGGCGAGCTCTGCTGCGGTACCGCGGCACCTCCGGGAAACCGTAACTCGGGAAGCAGTGGCGACGCATGCAAGCGCCTACGCCAGCGTTCTTTGGCAAGTTCCCATGCCCCGGTGTCATCGTTGCGGCGCTCCCACCCAGATGTACAGCTCTGGCATTCCTACGTGTCTCGCGTGCGACGAGCTTGTCGAAGCAGAGTTCTTCACCGGCCAAGGAGACCACGATCCGCGACCCACGCAGGACGACGACGTCCCAACGACGCCGGACAACGACGAATCATAAGGGTGCCGAAGGACTTCGCAAGGCCTATTCAGGTCCTGAAAGGCGGGCCATCCGGTTTCGCGTGGCTAAGTCGACCGAATGTCTGCCAATAAGACGACGGGCAGCGAGGTCAAACTGGATGATTTCTCGGGCGGGCGCACTTAAAAAAAGGGCGCTTCACTGAAGTTTTAACAGATAGGGAAGGAAGCGCCCAGTAACGGATTGCGATGAAGTGTATCATTCGACTGAAAATGGCACAAGGGCACCATACTACTTTTCCCGGTTTTGAAACTTTGCAAGTGCCGCACGCGCGGTCTCGCACGACCTCTGGGCTTCATCTGCTGCCTTGAGCGCTTTGCTAAATGCGCGAGGATCGCCTTGTTTGCCCAGTAGTCGGTCAACGGACCACAACAAATGTCGGGCTGCTGCCTGATAGCCCTTCAGAAGGCGGTATTCCTCTTCATTTCGTGACTCTTCTGAACCCTTGCCGAGTGGTAGCCACTCATCGAGCAAAGAGTGCGGATCGTCTTGCCGCCCTAATTCCGCCAATGCCACTTTGATTGCTTCCAACTTGCAGTTATCGAGCGGGGAGCAGGTTGTCCAATCCTTGATGGCTCGCCGCCTGTTACGAATAGGGCTGACACGATAGCTCCATCCCCAGGTCGTAGTTGAACTCTCAGAAGGAGGGTGTCGATCACAAGCCGATATCCATTTAGGAGTGAATTCCATCAGTCGAAAAGAGCGCGGCTGGGGCTCAGCATCACCATGAATGGCAACGCTGGCCAGGGACCCAACCGCCTCGAACGCTACGGTATCACAGGCAGCCTGACGCCGACAGGCTGTGGCAAGGGTTCGCCCGACGGCCCGTGCCAAAGCCAGACAGCCGAATGGATTCTTAATTCCCCACATTTGCGTCATATTGTGATGAATTAAAACAGCCGATGGTAGTAATGTTATTTCTCTTCCCGCGAAAAGCGGAGCGCCGCGCTCCTGTGGGCGCTCCGTTTTTGAAACGATTCGAGGCTGGGTTTATGGATTATCGTGAGTGCGCATCGTGCGATCGACTCGTGCGCGAGCGCGATCGAACGATCGACAGGCACATCTTCTGGAATACTGCGCATCTAGCGGCCGTGCAAAGAGGTGAACTCCGAGTCGCGCGAGGACTTGAGAAACAACGTCTTGAGTCCAAGTTTCACGCGATTCAGGCCGAGCAGTATCTTCAGAATCACTTAGTGACGCATCAGGCCGAAGCAAGAACTGCCCGATAGCTCTCCGCCGGCCTTGACCGGTCGGCGGCTGGAGACCCACCCTTGGCGGTACACGATTGGCGGTTCGGTAACGGATCTACGGATCCATTCCAGTCGATGGGCGGCAGTTTCCCAAATCACGCAAATCACTTTCCGCCGCCTACCGCCCGTGGTCAACGCTATTGCATTCTTACGGCCACACGTCAGACTGTCACCCATGCTTATTGCCGATAGCAGCACATAGCGAGCAACTTGCACAGGCGCAACAAACTTGGGATTCGAACAGCGCCCGCGCATCTGAACTCACTGGGATGGGCGCGCGAGTGTTTGGCGGAGCGGACTGGCGCAAGCGGTCATCTGGGAATGTAACGCGCATGTGTTAGCCAGCCGCCCCGAGGGTACGCTATCACGACAACCCCGTGGTGCGGCAATACGCCGAGGGACGTAGTAAGGCCCACTTCTGTGCGCAGTACTCACCGCCTTAAAACTTGGGATTAAACGGTGGGAGGGAATGAATGCGGCTGGCGCTGCACCGGACTGGGAGGAAAATTGCAGCAACTCGACCCAGCCGCACGGCAAACAATATCATAGATGGGATTGACGGGAAACTGCGGAAAGAGGCGACAAGAGCAATCGTCTGAAGAATAATACGTGGGGGCTTCTGTGGCTCAGGTCGCCCCCGCGTAAGACTAAATCGCGACTCTCGATATTCGCGCCGCAGTGGTTCTTTGGCTAGGCAGGCCACGCTCCTCAACCCATATGGGCTTCATTTCACAGGCCGCGATTGGCTATCACTTGTGGGCTATTTGGCACTTCAAGGGTCATCGGTTTTCGCGTTTGTCCGTCTACGTCCGACTAGCCACGGATTTCCTTCGCACGATAGACTCAGCGCGAGGAGAGCTGGTATCCGCTAGGAATCGGTGATATTGAACCTGGGGCGGCTGGTCACCCGGTTGCGCAGAAATCTCCATTTCCACGTAATCTCCAGCCGCGCTGTTCTCGTATACCCTGAGCTTGACACATTCCACATGAGGCGTCACACTCACTCTGTGTCTGCCGGTTCCCTGAGCAAAATTGAACATCGGCCTGATGAGGGACTGTGGCATCATTACGGGCAAGATGGAAATACCAGACCCTACACCCATACAAATCCGCTGCCCTATCTGCGGAGCCAAGTGCGGCGAGAAGTGCCATCTCACCACCGGCCTGCCCCGCAAGGAGCCGCACCGTGAACGAATCTGGTCGCCAAAGAGATACTGCCCATGTCTTAGCGCTGTGATATGGTAGCCACGAGGCGGCTGGACTGAGCCTCTGGCACCTTTTTTACTCCTCCCCGAGTTGGTGCTGGTTGCCAGCCGCGCTCCCCACTTTTTGCCGACATCGTTGCCCCTACCCAAATCCTGTACGAATGCCGATCAGCCTAAATAAGCAGTAAGCGCGTCGGGGCCGCTGTCGCTTCCTCTCAAACAGCGGCCCCGTTTTAGTTAATTCGCTTTAACATTTGACCCACGACCACATCTCGCGGAGTTACGTACCTAGATCGGTGTTTGATCGAAGGGCGAAACGGTAGATGGACAAAGCCTTTGCAGTGTGGCACGCGGTCCGTGACCAAGTTAAAGTGCATAAGTGTGAGCACGGCTGCGCACCAACCCCGCAACACGCTGTAGATCAAATTTGAGTGACGCCACAACGCCAAGCGACGCCGAGAATGGCATTGTTCCTGCCGAGAATGGCGCGCAGGAGGTCCAGATGAACCCTAATGAATTGGACTGCCAAGAACATCCACCAGGAAAGCCTTAACGAGAGAGGCGGCTTCGATCCGCCACTTGAGAATCCTAGCGAAGACCGGCTGCGAGAGTCGATCCAGGGCTTGAATGTAGCTCGCGACCAATATGACTCGGCCATGAAACGTCATAACGAGACGTTGCTCAGGACTAACCAGACTGCCTAAATTGGTCGGGCCTGCGGAGAGCGGCTGGCGCAAAGAGTTGCACGGAGGTGTAACAAATGCGTGGAATCCAGCCGCCTCGTGGGAAATACAATATCAGACTTTGCGGGGAGGCAGAGATTTCAGAATCTCATCGATGAAGCAACGCTCGCTTTCGTTCGGATCTTTGTTGGAGAACAACCGTTCAATGGCAACCCCATGCGGGAGTCCCCATTCACGGTCCAAAAGATACGCCAGCAGGTCATCATCCGTGATTCCCATGGTTCGGAGGCGCTCACGTGCGTGTTTGTTGATCGCTTCGCTCAGCATTGTTAGGCTGTCGCCGAGCTTGCCATTGCATGGCGTTTGCTAATGTGCGTTTCGAGCATCGCCCGCGCTACCTTCCATGCGCGATCCGCCGCGTTCTTATCTTGCCTCGCGGGGCCTTTAGCTTACTCAGTTCGACATTTCGCAGGATGGCCTTGGCGTATTCAGCCCACAAGCGATTACATTCGGCGCACTCAGGCTTCCATTCTTCTCTTGTGCCCATTGGGAAACTCTGAACAGTGTACACCTTTGAGCCAGTGTGCTGTTTGAATCCTGGGCACTATCGCAACGACAGCTTTACACAGGCTCCGAGGCGCACCTCAAAAAGCTGACGGATATGACCGGTTCCATGCGCGGCCAGCAAGCCGTTTTCCGGACGAAGCAAACCTTCTGCAAGAAATTTGGCTTGCAATACATCGAACCGGAATTGCGCGAGGGATATGACGAAATCGAGCTTGCCGCGCAAGACCGTCTTGCCCAGGCTCGTCACGCTGAAAAACAGCAGAAAGGGACCCCCGGCGCGCGATCGACGGTGGGCAGCCTGACAACCATTTCTAATTTCATGCGCATGCTCTACTCGCGGGCGGGGACTTATCCAGCTCATCAGCCCATGCTGTATGCCGAGGATTTTTCCCCAAATACCCCACAGGGGCCTGCCCGGAATGTCATGGGATCGGGCGTAAATACACCATGACCGAAGAGTCCATGGTCCCCGACCCCGCTCGAACGATTCGAGAGCGAGCGATCGCCGCATGGCCGACGGCCTGGGGAGGTCAAAACCTGCGCGACATTCTCGTTTCCCTTGGTTACGACGTCGACATACCCTGGAGGAAACTGCCAAAGAAAGACCGCGACTGGATTCTCTTCACCGATGAACTTTCATACTGGTTCTTCAGAGTTTACTAAACTTCCAAAACAGTGGAGCAACGCTGTGCCGATCTGCCCTCTCTGCGATGACGCGCTCGAAAAAGGGTCGTAAAGCCGGAACTGCCAACAGGCAGGGAATCCGAAGCGCCCGCAACAAAAGAATAGCGCGCTATCTGGTCATAGGTTTGCCCGAGAGTAGTAGCACTATGGGAAGAATCAAAAGTATGACGATGGTGATAGGCTGAGGCCTACAACCTTAAGGCGGCTGAGTGTAACCTCCGTCTGGCACAAACGCAAGTTCTCAGCTGCTCTCTTGCCATCGCGATACGGTGACTAAGAGGGATGCGATTCTACATGGAGGACACTGCCTACGACAAAGTGCTCTGGGCGATAACAGGCGCAGTCGTATTGGCGCTTGTGCTCCTGTGTTGCGTCGCTTGGAGATCGGTTAACGGGCGAAGATTAACCCGTATCGAGAGAGCGATCCTTAACGTGATAAGGCGGACGGTATGATATCGCGGCTCCAGACGCGGCTGCGCGATGCTGCGCTGGTCCTCACGTTCAGTTCAGCGCCAGCCGCCACGAGGTGTCCTGATCCTTCAGATTGGGCCGTCTTGTGGAGTGTGACGGCAGGGCCACAGGTGTCGCGGAAGCCGAATACAGTCCGATCGCCAGCATGATTACGAACGTGGTGCGAACGGCGCTCTCACCAATCGTGATGATCTGGACGTTCGCGCGATTGCGGGGCGGGAAGTGGCAAATCGTAACCTTTCGTTCGCCCCATGATCCCGGTACTGCACTCGCCAACACCGTACACGGCGCTACAAATAGCTTCTTTTTCATGTACAACCTCCCCTTCTTTTGGTCGGCTATGTAGTTGATAGCCGTGAGTTCAGTGCCGCTCGCAGCCGCCGTGTTACATGGAACGCTTGGTCGAACAGTTCCAGTATTCGTCTAAGGGCCGCCCTAGCCACCTTCTAAAGACTGGCATTGACGCGCCACTCGGGAGGCGATAGAACGGGCCGCTGCCGTGCGTCCCCCGACTGAGAAGGACTCATTCGCCGAAACCGCGCTGGTCAGAGATTCTCGCAGGCATCTTTGATTTGGGTATGAACGGTGTGGAGGATATCTCAGAATTGATCTTGAGGAGGCGTTAGCAAGTGTCGTAGAGAACCTCAGCGACAGAGCGAATGAGCATAGACATCATCCGTGTGGGACAGTAGCGACAGCCTTCGTGGTGATTCCCTACTTGCCTTGTGCAAGCGGTAGTGGAAAAGACTAAAGTGGACTAATCACGCAGTGCTGGCAACCGCCGAATCGTTGTGACAGCTTGCCGTCTTCAGTTTTACTAGTTTCAAATTTATAGAAACTTCGTAATCAGGGTCCTCAAAATCGAGTTCTTCAGAAGTTAGTTCCTCAGCGGCCAATCCGTGGAGGAATGACACCGCTGTGAGGACATTTCCATGCGCCCGCACTTCGATATCCTCGTCTCGACATACCTCGCGAAAGAGGCTTTTAATCGATAGCGACGTGAACCGCCAATAGTCTCCCCACCGATCCATATCGTATCGTGAAATTGGATGGCTTACCCCTGGCACCGTCAGCAATAACGTGCCCCCGGGCTTAAGTATACGATGTAAAGTTCGAATAGCCGCTCGAACATCATAGATTACCAGGAGAGTCTGAGTACAGATGATGCAATCGAAGAAATTGGAAGGTATGTGATCAGCAAGAGTTAGGTCGGCGATAATCGTTGCCAAATGATTGTTTTTGTCAACATGCAGTACATCGCTTTGGACAACTCGAGAGCCGCCAAATTTACAGGTATACTCATTATCAGCAATCTCCAAGACATGTCCCTTTATGGCGTCTCCATTTGCTCGAAGAAAACGTTCGATATAGTAACGGTCGATTGGAAGACCGCGGTTAAACCCCCAATTACGGCTAATAGGCGTGACACGCCGGAGACGGTCGAAATGGCGTACCCGCCGCAGAGGCATAAACGCGATTTCTAGCTTGTGCCGAGTCTGCCAGAGCCTATGAGCAGCCGACGCACCCACCATGCGTTCGACAACTCTCTTTACAATGCTAAATCGACTTTCCATAAGTCTTCTCGTTCCTTTGTTGCTATATCGCTAGATGTCAAAAGGCCGTGTGCCATACTGGCTGGGAAGTTGACGCATCATTCCCGTTTCTTTCCAAGCCCACCACCGTGCAAATGTTTTATGAAGCCTTGGTCTGATGAACCGGGAAGTGGCGTCCGGCAGAACGTCAATGCCCGAGCGCACACCCCAAACTAAACATTCCAACAAGTGCCGGCTAACGCTCTTTCCACTTATTACCTTGAGCAGGAAGCTCGGGAAAGTATCCAACGCCGACACGCCTGTTCGCCTGATCCAGAATGGATCACCGCCGAAATTCAACCCGGGCCGGGTGGAGACCGCAGTCTTGTAGCCCGCCTCTGCGACTGCGGCGCGAACTCTGTCGTCCACACGACCACTCGGATAAGAAAACCCTGTGACCTCTGAACCGAGTAAGTCCTCTAGTCGGGATTTTGATATGGATACCTCTCGATGCAGGTCTTGATCACGAAGTTGCGTAAGAAAAGGATGGGTTAGTGAGTGCGACCCAAACGTTACACCGAGCCGGTGAAGCTCACGAATTTGGGGGGCGTTCATCAAAGGGCGTAAACGGACGGGAAGATGCCCGTCCCAGATGTTCGATTTCCCGATTCGATTTACTACTACAAAGACCGTCGCGCTTAGCTTGAGCCGGTCCAGTACCGGAAAGGCATGGGTATAGAAGTCCTCATATCCATCGTCGAATGTCAATATCACAGGGCGCGCCGGGCGCTTGCCCCTGAGCAGGTCTTCAGGCCTTAGACACTCATAACCCCTCGTCGACAGCCAACTCGCAAACTGTTTAAACCGCGTGGGCGTTATGTTGTATTTGTTTTCGACAGCATTCACCGGTTTACTTACACTGTGGAGCATCAGGGCAGGCACGGGGGAGCCTTCATGCTCCGAAACACAATCCTGAATGATTCCGTCCAATATTTACCTTCCAACCAATTTGTGGCCAATCCGAGTCACAATTCGAGCAACCCTTCCGAACGATCAAATAGAACCGAGTATGCGAGGCCACGACGATAACTTCAGCCCCGACGCTGCGATTGAAATGCAAACCGGCATCTAAAATATAAGGACTGTTAATCGCAGTAGGAACTACGATGCCGGATTGCATGACTTCGCGGTGTTCCTAACTTCATATTCTGCCGGAATAACCTTCCACGCAATGGTACGCATGATTGAGAGTACTATTGGGGTTTGGTTGAGAGAGTCTCTCCTTGCTGCCTAGTTCTGAAAAACTATGGTACTAGCGCCAAAAGTGAGACGACTGTCTTTACAAAAAATAGCTCCCCTCGTATGCTTCGGATAGCAGCAGTGCAAGGATCAGTCCTGTCATTACTCGAGGCATGGTCAGATACAAATGAACGAGCGACAATACGTAAGATCCTTTGCAAATAAGCAGGATGCGAATGTTCGGCAGCGTCTGTCTGTCCATCGAGATGGGGCGATGGGTCACACGACGAATTGTCATCCTGTTGACTACTTCAGTCCAACATTGAGAGCTTCACCTATACGAATTATGGAGTTCGAATGAGTACCATCGCTTTAATCGTCGAATCATCCAGTGGCGGGACCGGAAGGCACGTAGCTGATTTGGCTCGGCAGCTACTGCGAAGAGGTCATTCAGTACATTTGCTATACGGCGTGGCCCGTAGTGACGCGCGATTTCGCAGCGCTGTAGAGGCGTTGATTCGTAACCCTGGTTTCGAGGCGAGAGCGTTTGATATTCGACACGGAATCAGCGTTTTCGATTGTTCTGCGATCGTTAACATCATTCATTATCTAAGGTCAGAAGGACCCTTCGACGTAGTTCATGCTCACAGTACGAAGGCAGGCCTGTTGGGCAGAATTGCGGCGTGGATTGTCGGTGTTCGGGTAGTCTACACGCCACATTGTGTTATGAGCATGAATCCCAGCTTTAGCCATGCAACGCGTAAAGCGGCTGCCATGCTCGAGCGCATGCTGGCGCACGTTAGTTCCCGGATCATCGCAGTATCTTCCGCGGAACGAATCCATATGCTTCAATGTGGTCTGACCTCCCGATCAATCCAGTTAATCCCTAATGGCGTTGGTTTGCCGGATAGCACCAGGCGAGTGGAAGATCGGCGACGTGTTCGAGAACATTTTGGCTTAGCGGAACATGAAATTTGCATCGGGTTTGTGGGCAGGCTGGTAAGAGAGAAGAATCTAGAACTGTTATTAACGTCCTTTAATCGCCTGCTTAAGAGTTCCCGATATGTACGGCTCGTGATAGTAGGAGATGGACCCTTGCGAGAGCAATTAGAAAAATTCGCCCGGACCTGTGGAATCGAATCACGAGTGACTTGGTGTGGATACGTAGACGCGAAACCATTGTTCTCGGGATTCGATTTGTTTGCGTTACCCAGTGCGATTGAGTCGTGGCCGTACGTGATCATGGAAGCCATGGCTGCCGGTCTACCTGTTGTTGCCACAGACGTGGGTGGCATTCCGGAGCTTATTAGATCCGGAGACACCGGGTACGTTGTTCCAAACGGAGATGCCACACTTTTTGCCGAAGCTCTGGTACGGTTGACCGCCGATTCGGCGCTTCGACAAAGCATGGGTGCGAATGCTCTCCGTACGATCCGGCAGTTTTCAATAGAATCAATGGCCACCCAAATTGAGCAGGTCTATTTTGGCCAAAGCAGTGGGTGCGATAGCTTGTCGGAACTCAGGACGCAAGAAATCGCGTTCGATCCCAGTGTCAGCGCAAACGATATCTGCGCTTCTCACACGCAAGCGTTTCTCCGCGACGTCCGTGTTTGAAGGTCTCCCAACCGGCTTAGATGGAGCCTTCATTGATCGCTTCAGTGGAAGCAGGCCAACCGTATTATGTCGAACAAATGCGATCGCGTGTTCAGCAACACCTCTATGAATGCGGCACCGGACTCGGTCGTCACAAGTAGGACAAATACCGTTGTGGTAATTCCGGTAAAAGATGATCATGATGGACTTCGGCGTGCGCTCGCGTCCATACGGGAAGACGTCGGTTCGGTTGATGTTCTCATCGTTGATGACGGCAGCTTGAGCCCCGTGAAGGTTGAGTCGACCACGTATGCTGTTCGCGTCGTCCGCTTTGATCATTGTCGAGGCATCGAAGCAGCGTTGAACGAGGGCATTCAACTTGCACTTAACAGTGGATACGAGTTCATTGGACGGCTGGATGCTGGTGACTATGCCGAACCAAACCGTTTCAGGCGTCAGCGCGAATATCTCACTGCGCATCCGGAGGTCCTGATGGTCACGTCCTACACCGATTGTATAGATCCTCACGGAAGGCTCCTGTTCACCCTCAGGCCACCCGTAGATTCCGTGAATTGGGTTAACGTTTTGCGGCGGGTCAACTGTTTAATTCATCCAGCCGTGATGTATCCGAGGCAAACATTCGAGCGAGTGGGGTTATATTCTATCCAATACCCGGCGGCCGAGGATTATGAGTTTTTCCTCCGTATAGCTTCCACGGGTCAGATACACGTTATTCCTGAGGTGCTAACGCGCTACACGCTCTCCGCAACCGGTGTGTCGGTCATACGCCGCAGAACGCAACTTTACAGTCGGCTCCACTTACAAATCTTGTATTTCGCTCCGTCTTCATTATCGAGCTATGTCGGACTTCTTCAATCGTTGATAGTCCTCTGCCTCCCACGCAACTTGCTGGTGCGCATAAAGAAGGTTGTTTACTAAAAATCGAGCGATAGGTTCGCGAAATTCTTTGAAACGCCTGGAAATATGCGCCGTCAAGGAGTGCACAGTGCTAATGCACTGCCTAAGGGCAATCTGCTGAGTTGACTCGGTCGAACGTGAGAGCAATGACATATGGAAGTGCAGCTCGAAACGAAGTTCTTATTACTCCCGGATGTAGCGCCCTTGGGGAAATCGACGGTTGGAAGGTGTGTTGGCTCGTAGCGTGGGACCGAGACCGTCTGATTTACCGAGGCCATGGTGTCGAGGTCAGACAGCGATCCCCCCGAAGTGCCCGAAGCCACTCCAATTCGGTCCGCGTCGCGCTCCCAAAATCCCGTTCGATCAGTAACACAAAAATAATGGACAAGCCATCCCACGCCGTGGGTTCGCCGTATCGTGCCTTAACGGTTATCAAAGGTGAGCGTAGGGCAAATCGGGCGGCACAATCGTCGCTCTTTCTGGAATTACATTTGTTGCAAGATGTGACGAAGTTTGACTCGGCGCAGGGGCCCCGCGCGTGGGCGACCACGTGGTCGATGACAGCGCCTAGATGGTCGAGGAGGGGCGCCTTGTCTCTCCTCCACCGAGAATCGTATGCGTCTCCTGAAAGGTTGGTCCCGTTCTGTGGATCGGCGATGATAGGACGAGCATGGAGCAATCAACGACGCAACGCGCGATGCTAAGAGCACGCAATCTCTTTCAGCAGTCAGGGCTCTCCTTGCAGGAACTCGGGACGCGAATGGGGTATCCACGGTCCGTGGCGCGACGCGCCGTGTGGCAGTTCTTAAATAAGACAAAAGATCCTCGCGTGCGCATGCTCGAACGTTTCGCAGACGCGATGGGCATGACGCTCGCGGACTTGATCCTCAGCGATAGGGCCCCCCAGCGCTTCGGCCCACCCGACACAGCAGTAGACAAAGATGCCTTCTATGCAGCTGTCCGTGCGCTCGTCATAATGCCTCCGGAAACGACCACGGCAATCGCCAAACGACGCAGCAAATTGACACGGCCCACGCAAAAACCGAAGGGTCGCAAGGCACGCTAGCACCAATCGTTTCCTCGACCATCTGGGCCGAGTCCCAACCATCCACTGACGTATCAATTCCGCCGGTCCACGGACAAGAAAGCAACGTTAGTTTTCGAAGGGCCGCTCTACCTCGATCGATGACGAGGACTTGCCGCGGTGCTCGATCAGTTCGAGTTTTAACCAGAGTTGCTTACGCAGCGCCGCCTGGAAAGGCCGCCCCTGAGTTTCGGAGATGGGTTAGTTCGGTTGCCCCAGCGTTTGCGAGAGTCAGGGACAGATAATTCTTACGCTGGGGCGATCTGCACGCCGAGCAATACCTCCATGTGTGATATCGTAGATCCCCACAGGCGGCAGGGGTGTCGCCTCGATTGGGGATAGCTTGGGATTATCCGATCAGGATCAGCACGTATGCGCGGCGTGTGGAACCATTCTCTCTGTACTTTCGCACTATGACGCAAAGTTTCCCGACCGTAAGGTGTGCTGGTGCCCCAACCGGGGTTGTAGCCGCTTCGGCGCAGAAATTGAGGAATCTCCGCAGAGTGGGTCAACGCCCGATTAGGCATTCCGACCCGCAGCATTTTAATACACAGGGAAATCACAATCGTGCGGTATCTACTCGGGGTTTGGTGGCTTGTGTGGGGAGGTCTAGGAATCTACGCTCGGGACTTTTTTCAGTCGCCACCCCTGACGGGCGTGTCCGTGCTGGTGATTATTTTGGGCCTTTTTGCTCTGCTGTGTCCGGCCACGCTGTGGCGCCGGATAATGCGAATGATAGAGTAAAAGATTTTCGCCCAGCTTCGTCCGCCTCTCTGTGGTCAATCCTCAAACTCTTCGCCGCAACCGGGGTCTAACCCTCCAATCAACACAGCAGGCGCGAGCGAAACTAACGATTCCAACAATCACGAATCTCCTCGATCGCCCTCTTAAATCTGCTCGTCACTCCTTGCCATTTCCGCTACTACATAACTAGCCGTACTACTTTATCGTTGGTTCTTGACCGGGGAAATCGCTGCACATATACTGAGTGCTCTCATATGGCGAAGTGCTTCCGGTGTGACGCTGAAACAAAGCTCTACAGTAACGGCGTGCCGATTTGTGTTCCCTGTGACGACGCTCTGGAAAAAGGGACGGCGCAAAAACCGGAACCGCCACTGAGCAACCCGCCCAAAGGCCTACCCCCTCACAGATAGCGGAGAATTCTCCTAGACATCGGTTACGCGGAACGGTACTTTCTGTTGGGCTAAAGCGATCCGTGGGACCCCGGAATCGTAACGGGGAGGACGGTTTCGCAACAATTCAGCCAAACCGAAGCCGCCCAACGCTGACTAGCCGCTCACGTTTCGTCTCCATCGCCTTGCACGGTACCGCACGTGGGTCTAGGTCGCAGACTACCTTTCGCCTACAATACCAACGGCTTCGGTTCGTGAGCCCTCATCGGTTCATACTCTGGGGCGCTTTTCTCACGACAGCAAGAGCGCCCTTTTTTGGTTCCTGGGTTTCCGCCCCGTCAGATACCTAGTTATGTTAGGTCGCATTTCCTGTCACGCTGACATTGTGCCCACGTTGTGCGCGATTAGAGGCAATCTCGAACGGCGCTGTGATTTCCTGGCTAAGCGGTTCACTGCCACGGAAGACGTAATCCGATCTTTGAACAACGGGGAGGATCGCTGGGTTGCCTTGGCTCTCAAGACCGAATGCGAAACACTGTTCCGCGAGATTGGAGCGCTCCGAAGAGAAATCGCTTTCCATAGGCGTCGGCATCCGTGTTGAAGCAACATTTTGCCCAGCCGCGCTTACTCTCTTAGGCATATCCATCGGCCCCTCAACTGCTGTACTAGACACGCCATGCCAAAGTGCAGCCAATGCGGCGCGGACACTGAATTGTATAGTGGTGGCGTTCCTGTTTGCATTGCATGCGATCAGGCCGCTCAGTACCAATTCTTGAGGCCCACGTGAAACCATTAGTGCCGAAAATGATCGAACCACCAAACGAAGAACCTTCCGTATAGTCGAACCCGGAACTCTCTCTACCGATCCACGTTGTGCAAAATTGAACATCGCTGCGATCTGAGCCGTGACATCATAGTCGCAGTATGCGCAGCCTAGATCCGACCCCTAAGCACGTCCCGTGTCCCTACTGTGGAGCCAAGCGCGGCCAGATGTGCCATCTAGCAACCGGCCGAAGTCGCCAAGACCTCCATCGTGAACGAATCTGGGTTGCCAAAGAAACAAAGCCGCCTGCGAAGGAGTATTCACACATAAATACCATAGGAATCCCTCCTAACCTGGTATAGTTGATCCACCTCGATCCAAGAGCCCCGTAACATCATGCGTAGGACGCTCCTCTTTTTTCCCGGTAGAAGGTTCCCTCCGTGACCAGCTACAAGACCACAGCAGCACTCCGCTTAAGCGCTATCAACCAAAAACAGCAGCCAATCGAAAAAGACCTGGAATTTCTCCGCGCCCATGCCCCGATCAAAGTTCATTGCCCGCCGATGAACTGGCGTGCGCAGTCATCCAGCTCCCGTGCAGGAGAGATGAAAGCGAATGCTCAGCCGCCCCGTCAGCAACGGTAGCTCGGCAAGTGCTTACTCTCCCCCACGCCATTGGCCGACTGAGTTACTTTCGCTGGACAAATTTCCCTATGCTTTTACGAAGTTTTTGCCGCGACAAGCTTTCGCCGCGACTGCGTACAACCCTTCAATCAGCATAGCGGGCACCGCGAAACGACAGATCCAAATTAACTCCTCCGAGCGCCCGCTTTCAAATCAGAAGACCCCTTCTTCGGTGGTGGTTTTTGCTCCAGCGTGAAGTTGCTTGTGCTCTTTGAGGGCTTTTAAGGCGGCACGCGCAGCACTTCGCGCGTTAGCTAGTTCATGCGCATTATGGTGCTTCTCGTTGGCCTCGTCCACTGCGCGTCCTGCGTCAGAGACGACGCTTGAGAGTTTTGAGCATTCAGGGCATTGGTCGAAGGACATAGCTACAAAACTCCGACAAATGGCAAGCACTCTAAGGGCCTTCTTATACACGCCCAATCCAATTGTGATAGTGTCCCGGCTAGGCGGCTGGTTACGAGGTTCCGCAGGCGCTCTCCGCGCCAGCCGCACTCCAGTCTGGTAACACCGATTTCTTATAAGGTCACCTGCGTGCTATCTTCCCAGTGGCTTTTACAACACTGAGCAGGCAATAACCCCTTCTCTCTGGTGCGAACGCGGAAGGGAAAGAATCGTTGCCTGTTTGCCCACAGAAACTAGAACTCGTAAAACTCTACATGTCTGAACTGGAATTCCACAGTCGAGCGCTCAGAGAGTACGACGAATACGTGATTGCCGGATTAGGCGGCGATTGGTTAGCAGTCGTCAAGCGGCGCGTTGAGGAAACCAAGAACGCTTATCACCTAGCCCGCCAGCGATATACCAACCACATTCATAACCATCGTTGCTGAAGCTACCGCCGGGGATAGGTGCTCGATCGAAAGGCGAAGCGCTGGTCCACTCCCCTCCGTGGTCCACCGATACCCTTTTCATACAATTTTCAGATTGACAGGGCCTAGTGAATTTCCCTTGCGCCTAGTTGTAAACTCTGCCATAGTACGAATCCACTAGATGACTTTATGCCACCAACCCATTGCGCAGAGCGGCAAACTCCTCTGGATCAAAGTGGCTGATGCGGTTGTGGCGGTGTATCAGGCCAAGCGAGACTGGGAAACCGCAAAGGCGCAAAAAGCAGATAACGTCGAACAGTATCAAGTTGCCCTGATTGCAGCTCGAACGACTCAACGGGATGCTACCCGAGCACTTGAAGAACACGCGAAGTCGCATGGCTGCAAGCCCGGATAAGACTTATGGGCTGAAGCGAACTGTGGGGCCGCTGAACCGGTAACGGGGAGCAGGTTTCGCAACAATTCAGCCCACCAATCTCAATCTTGGAGGGATTCGATGGCAGCGAACTCTAAGCAATCCTCTGTTCCAAGCGTGTTAGCCTTAAGTGTCGTCGGCTCCCCAATGCCTTCAAGTTCGAACTCCATAACCAAGCTTTCTGGTCCGCAGTCGGAGGTCGAAACCTCGATTGCGGACATTTTTTCTCATGTGCTGCGATGCGATGCGATCAAACTTACCGATAGCTTTTTCGAATTAGGCGGACGATCCCTTGAGACCATGGCTCTCGTTGCAGCAATCGAGGCCCGGTTCGGAGTTCGGATCCACCCCACTTCCCTGATTGAGTCTCCAACCGTCGAAAAGCTTGCGGCTCTGGTTTGCAATCCCCAAGCCCAATCCGTCGGACCGGTAGTGCCGTTCCGCCGCACCGGAGCCAAGTTGCCGCTGTTTTGCGTCCATGGCGGCAATGGTAGCGCTCTTCCCTTCAGGGAACTCGCGAAGTCACTAGGGTGGAATCAGCCGTTTTATGGACTGTAAGCGATCGGAGTCGAAGATGGTTGCATTCCTTATATCTCCATCGAGGACATCGCGGCCGTTTAGATTAAAGAAATTCGACAGGTTCAACCGACGGGGCCTATTCACATTGCGGGCTGGAGTTCGGGCGGGTTGGTAGCGTTTGAAATTGCTCGTCAGTTGAACGCAGCCAATCAGAAGGTCGGGCTGTTGGCGCTGCTGGATTGCGAGGCTCCCCTTTCTATTTTTCATTTACCAGCGTTCTTGAAGTGCGCCAAGACACACGTGGATCGATTGCGCGGGACCGATCTTCGTGGAAAACTAGACTACGTCGCGATGATTTGGGGCAGGCGGATAGGGGTGGCCGCCTTTTGCGTCAAATACAGGATCTACACGAAACTCAAAGGCAAACCCCCGCAGGATTATCGTGACCTTCCCCACGTGCTGGCGATTGCCGAGCAACGATACATTGCCAAGAGTTATCCTGGGGCGGCAGTGCTATTGCGAACGGCGGACGTGGTTGCCAGATTTCCCGACGATTCCACGCTTGGGTGGGGAACGTTGGTACGCGGTGGCCTGGATATACGAGACATTCCGGGCGATCACTATTCGATCATGAGAGAACCGTACGTTCAAACTTTGGCGGACCATCTGCGCGCCCAAGTCGTTTGCGCGACGTAGTTAGTGTCACCTATACACACACCCCGCGATCAATCTTTTTTGCCGGCCCTCGTCAAACTGTACACATAAGCAGGGTGTGGAGAAGGAAGATGTCCAAACATCGCTTCCACTTTAAAACCATGCGCCATGATCAGATCGTGATCTACGGAATTATTGAAGATTAGCGTCAACTTCCTCTGCCTACGTTCGAATGAACGAATCAAATTCTGCAGGACGGCCTGCGTCACCGGCCGGGGAAATGGATAGTACATATAAACGAAGGTGTATCGGTCGAGATCTTCGAATGTGGATGCATCTGATAGAAATACTTCAGCGTTGGTGATTTTCATTCGGTCTAAGTTTTGGCGTGCAACCTGAACCAGGATCTCCGATATTTCTACGCCATCGATTTTCGCAAACGGAAACAGGGCCATTGTCAGCATGGCTCCTGCTTTGCCGCAACCGAGATCTACAATCTGATCGGTATTAGAAATAAACAGGCTACGCAAGATTATTTCGAGTCCGGGCCCCCCTGAGGCCAGGTGGTAGTTTGAGCGATCTTCGCTGGAACCTAGATCGTTTACCGAGACATAGCCCAGATCGATCTTGTTCCATTTCATCTGTAACCGGTAGAGTAGGAATGGCCAGCCACCCTCTCTCAGGATCGTGATCGTCGATTTCAGCACGCCGCCAATCTTTGCCGGTATCGCCATCGGCGCAAGCTCTCAAACAATTTGAGCACGCTGGAAGTAGCCATCGCACCCTGGCTACGGAAAATGATTGAGTGGCCCTTATTGTTAAACAACTTTACCGTCTCAGTAGCGATCATGCCTCAAACTCATCCGGGTTTGAAGTAAATATATGTCTGCGATCCCAGGGGAGCCTTCCCCGGACGCCCTCAGAGGTCTCCAGCTGCCGACTGTTCAAGGCGGGCGGGGGACTCCCGGCCAGTTGCGAAGAACCCCGCTGCGTCCGGCTTACTCTCCCGACCCCGATGTGATAGTCCCGTCTAGGCGGCTACCCGAGCGCTCAGACCTTACCCACTCGGGAAATGGAAAGGGAGAGCGTATCTAGAAAGAACTCCCGAGTACGCAAGCAGTCGCCTCGCTGCCCGGAAGGGTTAGCGCTGTCAAATAGGCTGTTCGAAGTCGGCCTAGACATCGAACTAGCCAAAACAGCGCTTGATGGTGCGAAGGCGCGGGCATACAGAATCTCGTTGGACTTCAGTCGGCCCTGGCACACGCTCGAAAAATTGGACGGGATGCTGTGGCGACATTGGAGGAACACCTGAAAGCTCACGGATGCATGGGGTGCGAGGAAAAGGTTAATCGAACAATGGCTGTAGGACGAGCACATCACGGTGGCGTTGCTGGAAGTTGACGACAAGGACGATCCCCAACGTTCGGAGATGTCCAACCAAGAGCTGGCTTTTCGACTTGGAACAGTCGCGGCGCACCCACAGACTCAAGAACTCAGGGATGCTCTTAAGGTTTCCGCCAATCGCGCCATCGTGCAAACTCCCGGATTCTTAGTATTCCGGTCTCGACATTGGAAAACACAGCCAAGCTCACCCCAGAGAGGTAAGCAAGATCTCTCTGAGACAGTCCGGCACCGCCATTTCGTCTTGTCGCCAGCTTTCTATTCTTCGAAGAAGTAGAATGGCCGATGTATTCGATGCGCACCGTCGGCTGTTTTGGACATGGGGTCCATCGGACAAGTCATGAGGAGGCTCGCCAATGAAAAAGCTGTTATGGATTTCTGCTCTTGCGCTTTCTTCCGGCGCGGCATTCGCTCAGTCGTTTGCAGGCACTTGGCAGGGCGCTATTAAACTCCCACAGGCCCCGAACGGGCAACTGCGTATCGTTCTGAAAATCTCGCCGACAGAGGCCGATAAACTAGCCGCTGAAATGTACAGTATTGATCAACGTAGCCCAGCGATTCCCGCCACGCTAACGACGAACGGCAACGCGGTGAAGTTGATCGTTGAGCGAATTAATGGCACCTATGAGGGGAGAATGAGTGCTGATGGCAAGACCATCAACGGCACATGGACTCAGCAGGGCAATCCATCACCACTCGATCTCACACGCGCCACGCCTGAAACAGCCTGGACAATTCCTGACCCTCCCCCACCGCCGAAGGTCATGGATCCGAACGCAAAACCAAAGTTTGAGGTCGCAACCATCAAACCTTCCGATCCGAATCGCCCCGGTTGGGGGATTAATGTGAACGGCAGTGGCATGTTCCGCACTCTGAACACGACTCTCAATGACCTGATCAAGTTTGCCTTTGACATGCACCCAAAGCAGGTCGTCGGTTTGCCCCCGTGGGCCGATTCAGAAAAGTTCGACGTTGAGGCAAAGCCGGATACGCCGGGAATACCGAGTGTGGTTCAGATGAAGGCAATGGCGCAAATGTTGCTGGTGGAGCGTTTCTCCCTAACATTTCACAAGGACAAGCGTGAGTCTTCTGCGTATGCAATGACCGTGGCGAAGAGCGGAGCGAAGATCAAAAAGGAGGAAAACTCCACTGTTCCGATCCCTGGATTTGGAGGTCTACCGCAACGGGGGTTCAACGCCCGCAATGCCACTCTCGCTGAATTTGCGAGTGTGCTGCAGGCCCAGTTCATGGATTTGCCGGTGGTTGACCAGACAGAACTCGGTAATACCCGCTACACGTTCGCGGTCAAATTCACACCGGATCCCGGAATGCGACCTTTCGGCGGCGCGGCTCCTCCTCCTGACGCACAACCGGCTGCAACCGATCCAGAAGCGCCTCCCGACCTATTTAGCGCTATGGAACAGCCGCTGGGGCTGCGCATTCAAAAGGCGAGGGTACCGGTCGAAATGATGATCATCGAGAAAGTCGAAAAGCCATCTGCGAATTAGCGTCGGCGTGATTCGAGCAAACATGTCAGCATCAGCTGTATGGCTTGCCGCCGTTGTGCTTCTCACAAGCAAGCCAGTCTCTGCGTGCTCGTGCAGTTTTTCGGATGTCCCGAACGCAGTCCGACAGGCTGATCTTGTATTCCGAGGCAAGCTCGTTAACGTTGAGTATCTTGACCCTCCGCAAAGCGTTCCGGACGCAATTTTCAAGGATCGGATGGTGAGCTTGCCACGTCGATTTTTGGCTACGCTCGCAGTTGACGGCGTGTGGAAAGGAAGGGTTGGCCGCACGATTGTCCTTCACACAAGGGAAGGCGCGTCAGATTGCGTTGGGTTCTGGACGGATGTTGGGAAAGAAGTATTGGTGTTTGCGAATCGAGGTCCCGTTACATCTAAAGAGCCAGGCGTCTGGAGAATTCCCGAATGGACCGACAAGGTGGCAGTGGGTCAAACGATAATTTCTCCAGGCGTCTGTACGTTAAACGATGAAATCAAGGATGCCACGGACACCCTCAAGAAACTCGGCAGCCCAAAGCCTCCAGCGTCAGATCGATAGTCGAGCGGCACTGCAACGCTTCTAACGACGACGACCGTGCAGATTAGAAGGATGGTAGTACGTCGGCTTCGTCTCTTCCTCCGGCTTCCGACCAAGTAGAGAACGCCACAAGCGAACCAGCCAAATCCACATCGCTGACTCCTCTGCGGGCACGGTATCACAATCGTCTGTGTAAGTCACCCACCCCCTTGGCTACGCATTGCGTTTTTGATAACATCGGCCCGAGATTTTATTGCGAGGATCTAGACGCAATGTTTGATTCACGAGAACCCAGAAAAAATGCCGCCACTATGTGGGTAGTGATAGCCGCTGTTCTCGGGGCGCTTGGTGGAATGACATGGCTTTTCACGCAGCCTTAAGCGCGGGGACGGCCCTCGATGCCGATTGCGCAGAATCTCCGTTCACGTAATCCCCAGCTGCGCTCATTACCTCAATAGGATTTCATCACGCAGCGGCTATGACTGACCAACAAATCCTCAAAGTAGCCGCGAAGATTGCCGTGATCCTCGCGCTCGCTTCAGTCTTGATCGGTCTGCTCGTGACGCCAGCGTCGGTGGTGAGCGGCTGACTTGCGCTCACGGCAGCGCTACCACCCAATTCTGATATCTTATTCCCCGGAGCGCCAAACGCATGGGAATGCTAAAGCGGGTGTTGTGGTATTTAACAGCAATTGGCGGGCTAGCGGCCCTCGCCATTATGATCCACACCTTCATACAAGCTCAGACCGCGCAGGAGCAGGCGGAGTGTTCGACGGTCGCTATCGCCTGCGTGGTGATTCCTTATTGCCTTGCAAGAGCTGTGGCCGAGGCGACCAAAGCGGACTGACAGCCGCTATCCCAAGAGGGCAGCAACGACTGGTGGCCGATGATTGCCGCTCGACCGCTGGGGCGAAAGGTGCATCGCCGGAATATCGTGGAGTGATGGCGACGCCAAAATTAACCTAATTCACCTTCAATTCATGGAAGCCCAATTTGCTGGGAATCAGTTGGGCGGGAGCAGCGTTGAGATGCCCGAACCCGTAGCCCATCATCTGGCCGCGACCTTCCCGACCAATCGCGATCAGCGGTATTCGGGTCTCGAAACGGCCAAAAATCGCAACCCACTTGTCGGTGTAGTTGTAGTCCTTAAGAACGCGGAGTTTCGTAGTCTTCTGGACTTCTTTGAGCTTCTTCAGTAAAAGTTCTCTATCCCACTTGAAATCCTTTGGCAAACTGGGCGGTGGTTCCACCAAGTCCGAAACAGCATAGGTGGTTGAGATAATATCGGCCCATGTGTAGCCATCTGTTACGGTCTTTTGGGGACAGTCCTCACTAAGCCAAGTGCCCTCGCCTGTATACCCAAACCTTCCGAAAACGACGATGGATTTGCCATTGTAGTTACTAAGGTCGTGTAGTGCTTCGCAGACCGTGACAACCGGAACACCGACGATTGAGACTTGGGCCGTTTGTCCAAAAGTCAATTGCAGCAGCGGACCACCGAATATCAGTGCGCGACAAATTACCCAGAGGACAGTGTTCATGACTGCCATGCTACCGCAAGGTCGCCTGTATCAGCGGCGACACCGCTTCTGCCAGATCCGGCGCGTGATAGCCTTTAGGGTATAACGAAACCTCGATTCGTTTTTAGCTGCCGTTTTGATCGCGTTACTCCCCTCGTTGCCTTTGCCCAGAATGGCCCAACCTCCGACCAGGGTATTAAGCAACTCGAAAAAAAGGTGAGCGCTTTAGACACTCGCATCCAGCTCGTGAATCTAAGCTGAGATAGGCAGCAACCGATTGAGCCGATCCCGCAAAAGGCACTGTGTCAGGTCGGTCATTTCAGGCCCGTAAGAGCGGTATCCTTTCGGGTAAGGAGAACACACCCATGAATCGAGCTTTCCTAACGAACGTCCCGCTGTTGTTGGCGATAGCATTGTTGGTCGTCAACGCCTTTGTGGCGCTGCGCAGTCCGGCGAATGTGTCCGCCCAATCGCTGCATTGGAAGGTGATGATGATCTCGCCGAACGATTATGGCGCGAAAGAGTTGGAAGCACAGTTGAATAATGGGACCCTTTGGAAGAATGTCCAGGTTCATCGAGCAGCCGACAACGGACCCGCCATCGTTGTTATGCAATACTAGGGCCGATTGAGGGCGAAGAACACCGTTGTAGGATTGGGTTGATGAACGCCCCCGCTGTGATTTTGGCGCTGCTTCTACCACTCTCGGCATTGTTGGCGGATGTGGCCAGCGTCAAAGAGGAAATCGAACAGATCCCCGCTGGCGCTCTCATCGAGCTTCAGGCGAAATTCTCCCGTCGAGCGTTTCGGGGGAAAAGGGGCCAGCTGTCTGATTCTGGATTCACGCTGGTGAGGAGAAGTGGACGAGAACAGCGGGTAACATTCGCCGATGTCGTTTCGGTGAAGCGAGTAAAGTCGCATCGCCTGAGGAATCATCTCATCGCGTTGGGGATTGGCGCAGGGGCGGGTGTAATTGCCGGACGAGTGCAGTAAGGGAAGCACGGGTTGGTCGCTGATCGATGGCGGAACGATCAGGCCGTCCCTACAACCTCCGGCTACACTATCGAGGACGACATGACAGCGCCGACCTTCGCGCGGGGGCAATTTTTCTAGGGACTAATAGCGAGCGTTGGCGTCCAATCAAGATGCAGAACTATCATGTCGTCTGGGAAATGGACATCGACGCCGACTCGCCCCGCGAAGCAGCAGAGAAAGCATTGCACTATCTTAAACTTCCAGGAACGGGAATGGCGTGCTTCGAGGTGGTAGACGAGTTTGGCCTCTGCTGCGCCGTTGACCTGATGGAAAGGGTTCGCCCTCAATCGTTCCAGAGGTAAGTCCCTCAATCGGTCTCGACCAATTCCCGCTTCGCTGCCTTCTCTAAGCCCGCACCCACTTTAATTAAACGGGGCTTGACCAACTGAAGGCTCCTAATATAAAACAATTAGTCCAATGCCCATCTGCCAAGAACGGGCTCGTCTGCTGGAGCTTGAGAGTGTAGCCATGACAAAGGTCAGCGAGTGTGCCAAAGAAATTAAGGAACATGCTACCGGCACCCCGTTAGACGAGGCCGAACTAGACAAGGTGGATAAAGTGTTTGCCGCTTGGCACGCCATCCGTGATCAGATCAAGGAACACGAGCGCGTGCACGGTTGCGCAGCACCCTCAGCCAACTGATTCCAGATACTGCATATTTATTCACCTGACCCCAGCAACGCAGTGCGTCACACTACCTCACCGAAATCGTTTCCCCCACCAGACCAGTTGTGATACCGTATCCTTCAACGCATGGTAGGCGGCTGGCCTCCCTAGACGCATCACTTCCCCCGAAGTAACCGTCTGTGCCAGCCGCCTCCGCCATCCCCAAACTTTTCCCTGCAACCGGCGTCTAATCCTCCAATCAACACAGCGGGCGCAGCGAAACTACAAATCCAGAATTTCCTCCAAGCGCCCGCTTTACTCCCGCAATTGAAAGGCGATAATTTCCCGTTTAGGCGGCTGGTGATACGCTAAGGCGCGACTCTTCCGGGACGCGTCTGTGCCAGCCGCGCCATTCCATCTCTACTCCCACAATGACTCAGTGACAGACCGGTGAACTTTTGAAACTCACTTTACGTTCTAGCTTCCGTGGGATTGTGGTTCCGATTTTGGCTCTGCTGTGCCTCGCAATAAGGTTCTGTTCTCTCGCATATGGACCCGCGCCGGAAGGTGCGACGCGACATGGACGCGAAGCTATGGCTCTTCTCGATGTACTGCTGGAAGTTGCGTCCTGGTTCATCTGAGTGCGAGGAGCGACGGTAGCACCACCGCTATGCACGAAATCCATATGTATAGCGTCTTCCCAAGGTAATGTAATCTTGAAGAAAAACTGGAGCCTTGTATGAATCGCCTGGTTAGCGTTCTAGCGCTTTTGGCAGCAGTGTTTTATTTCTGGCCCTTGCCAAAGAACTTGAAATGGCGGAAAGCAACGATCTTGACCGTGAACGGAAGCGTGCTGTTCCGAGACTATACGATCATCGACAGCTACGATCCCCAATGCAGAGTGGCTGTTCGGGCCCTGAGGAATCCATTCAACCTTTTAAGCACAACCGAGGGGGCGGAGATGCCGAAACGGGGGCCAAAATGTACCTTAAGGATGCCGACGGGCACGTCCAACAAGGATTGGTTCTTTCGTACAGCCTTATGCCATACCCGGTAAGAAGGCGCAATTCAACCGACCCAGCCCCACTGCGAGCCGTGCCATTCCGTCTCTGCCTATCCCGCATTAGCCAGAGCGAGAGACGGTTATTTTTTTGAGATTCTGCGCCTCATGGACGCCTTGCCGCTGCAAGTGCGCAGATGGGGCTTTCCTTTCCAGATCGGCGGGAGCATACTATCACCCAGCAGAAATTCTCTGCCGGAGGTTTTATGTCGGCTGCCAAAGAATTGACTCACTCACTGCGCAAAGCGAAACCCTTGACCTCGGATGAGGGAATGAACATCTTAAAACGGGATCAGTTCCGCTGCCAATACTGTGGCTTGGATGGTATGGGGAACTTTGAAAACTCCCTAATCATGTCCGTGGACTTCGTCATTCCGCGTGCACGAAAAGGAAAAAACGATCCCCGTAATCTCGTGGCAGCATGTAGGCCATGCAACGTCATAAAAGGTAGACGTGTCTTCGCAACGTTCCAGCAAGCGAAAGACTTTATTCTGGCTCGTCGTAACGAATTGCGAAAGGATTGGGAGGCCAAGATGGTCCCCTTGCGAAGTCGCTCGCATACCGCGTAATCCCCGATTTACTCCCCCAATTAAGGGTGATGCCGTTCAACGGGGCGGCTGGAGACGCACGCGGTTGCTCGAAGTGTTAGCCAGCGCCAGCCGCGCTATCGGATCAAATGACGGCAGGGCGCGGAATGAGAGGATATGAACACGCCCTGCCGTTTTCTTCGGGGGCTGCTAATACCCTGATCGGCAATTGCCTTGCGGCCCCTAGATGTTTCGATGTGGGTATCCATCGACGATTCATGAGGGGATTTATTTTATTAGACTTATGGCGGTACTATTAGCCATGCTCGACCCGTCTGAATGCCCTACGTGCGCCAAAATCAAACGGGAAATTCGCGGCTACCACTCTCTCTATTCGGCATTGAACAAGGCGCACCGAAGCGCGGTTGAATCCGGCGACAGCAAATGCGCCTCTGGTTTCGACCCCTGGCGATTCAAGCTCTCGACAACACTGAAGCAGCTGGATGAGATTGCGAACATTCACAAGATGGACCACATCAACCAGCGAACAGCGAACCCACAAAAAGCCAGTTAATGATATCTTAGCCAGGAGCCCGGCTGGACTGAGCCTCTGGCACATTTCTACACTCCTCCCCGAGTTGGTGCTGGTTGCCAGCCGCGCTCCCTACTTTCCCTTGACTAGGCCGGTCACTAGTGTTAGAAATAGCCCTGTTCAGCCATGCCCGCTTGCTTGGAAAGGATTCGACTAGTCGAATTAGAAAACGAAGCGATGGCGCGTCTGCTACTGTGCGCCAAAGCCCTCACTAGTCGCCCTTCTACCGAACCCACTGATGACGCCGTTCTCACCGAGACCGACGCCGCATTCGTTGAGTGGCACAAGATCGTGGACCAAATTAAAGAGCATGAGCGCGAACACGGCTGCGACGTGGAGGACGCAACCGATCACAAATAGCGGCCCTGTATATTTATTCACTCCGACCCCCAACGCAGTGCAGAACAATACCGACCGGTGGTGGAGAGTTTGAATGTTAAGAAAATTTAACTAGTCTTCAACCTTGGCGGATTTTTCGATAATGCCGATCAGTGTTGCAATCCTTAGTTGTCCGACAGGGCTGCTCGTCATGTCCAATCAATGGGCCGTCCTGTCGGCCTTACTGTCTTCCGCAACCATGCTCAGCAACGTGGCGCCCTAGTTTTTCGATCAGCAAGGCCCGGCGCCCTCGTGCTTCGTGGAGTCGGTCCGCATAGATCTCCTCACCTTTCGGATGCTCCATTGCGGCGTTCTCCAATTCTTCGTTGTGAATTGCCGTTGTAAGGTCGATGGTATTGCGGATTTCGTCGATGAGGGCTTGTCTTTCGACGCATTGTTTGGAAGCACGAACGATGGGCGTGTCGTCCATATGGTTTACGAACCGTGAAGCTTGGCAAGCGCCGTGCGTACACGCTCGCATTCATTATGGGCGTCGTCCACGATCTTGAGGAGGCTAGTATAGTCTTCACGCTTCATGGTTGCTCGTTGTGCTGACAATTCACCAACGGCAGCGGTGTATCGCTCCGTGGCTATATGGTATTCGGCAACGAGGCGCTGTTCGTCGGATGATTTTGGATCTACAGGCATTAATCAGGCCAAGACATAGACTCACGATCCGAGGAAACATTTCAAAGAAATCTAGGGGCGGGCATATTTATTCCGGCGTCCCCTCAGTATCGTTGGCCATTCAACTGCTGTATGTTTTAGTCAGCCCTCGATCAAGAGTCCGTCCCACCTGCCGGTTAGGTCGCCTTTCTTTCTTCCAGGAAAGGGAACTCAATGCCAATATGCCAGCAGTGTGGTTGTGAAACTGAAATGTATAGTGCGGGCGTGCCCGTTTGCCCTGCGTGTGACCAGGCCGCCGAAGATCAGTTCTTAAGAGCCGATCTGACATCACCGACCAAGGCACCAAGCGACGATTGCATCTGATTTAGTTGCCTCGCCCTGGCTGAAAAGCCTGATTAGGATTTCTTACGAGGCGCGGACCGTCCGTCCGTTGACTTTGAGAGAAAATCGTCGCGGACATGCTCGGGCGCCTCGCGGACCGAAAACCACGACTCCGTTGCGTGGTTCGCTATTCGGGAGCGTCGCCGGGTGTGGGAACTGTAGTGGTATTGTCACGGCATGCGTCCGGTGAGAGTGCGACCTTGTCCCCGGTGTGATTCCCGATGTGGTGTGGAACGGCGCTCGCGCCGATCGTGAGGAACTGCCAGTTGGCGGGATTGCCCGGTGGGTAGTGGCAGATGGACAACTTTCCTTCGCCCCAGGATGCCGGTACTGCGCTCGCTACCATCGTTATCGCCACCGTCAAGATCTTCATCCGCATGACTTGTTTTCTCCTTTGTTCGGGCTGTTTTGCTTGTGCCCGGTAGGTTGAGTGTGCGTCACGATCGCTCCGAGTTCCATGGATCGCGTGGGCCACCGGCACTAGTACGTGATCTCAGGTCCGACCTGAGAACGAGGAACCGGGTGCGGGAGGACGGTACGCTGGCAACGGAAGACTTCGGACGCCACCCGCCGTCACTCATCGCAACGGAAGAGTTGGCTCTTGTGGCAGATCCTGCATGCCATCGTTCCCCTAGTGGGCGAAGCAAGCAGCTCGGGAACAACCCGCCGACCTCCTGCGCATGCGCTCGTGGCGCTCGCGTCGGACTGCTATGAGGTAGAGTTTGAGTACACACGGTCGTAGCTCATAGCCCGTGCGACGGACCAAACCTTACGTAGCCATTCCGTCCTATCCCTGCGCGGTACTCGTTACCCCATTGGTAGCACCGCGGATCTATTGTTCGGTCCTGCAACCAGCCGTATCCTGGGATTGTTCTTGAGCGGCAAGCTCAAGAAATTACGAGAGATAAAGGGAGAAGCTATGAAACGGTTGCTTTACGGTGCAGTTGTCGTCGCGAGTCTCACAGTCCCCAATCTTGCTGTTGCGGGTAAGAATGATCCTCCGAAGGTCCTCATGTGCCATCGTCCCGGCAGGCGCGATCAGAAGGAGGTCATGGTAGAGGTGAAGGATATCGCCAAGAAGCTGGCTGAAGGCGATCGCATGGGCAGTTGTTATCAGGAAGAGCAACCTGACTAGATTTTCACCCTCCATGGGGCACATGTGCTGAGTGAGCGCGTTGCCCCTTCCCACCTGACTTTTATTCACTCCTTCCCCAGCAACGCAGTTCGTAACGTTACCCCTTTCACTGACCCACTACCCAAACTCGGTCACGTTAACTCGGTCACGTTGATTTGTGCGGATCAGTCGTGGTCTCACGGGAGTTAAATGAGTCTTCAGGCGGAGCACCTGGAGCCACTTATTTTCATCCCATCGCTTGAGCCCTGCGTCAGTCAGACGCTCCAATTTCGGAGATCGATTCGGGTTTGGGTTCCGTACTGAAGTTGAAGCAAGTCTTGCCCTGCATTCGCTTTTTCAAATCGGGCCGAAACGGGTGTTGGCGACATATACAGCGCCAGCAGATGAATGCTTGCGTATTATCCAAAATCGAGAAGCTGCCCCTTGCGTTGAGGAAACGGCGATGCAGACTTGGTCGTGAGGATGTATTCAGTCGGTGTATCAGCTTTTACGCGCAGACGATTCGCATATTATTGAAGAACAAGTTTCAGTGCGGCAAAAGCGCCGGGAAGATCGACAGCCATTTAGGGCAGTTTACAATTTCTGATCAGTGTTGACGACACCGGAAAGTAGTCACCCGCGCTATCGGAATCGAGATCCTCTCAGGCCGAACGCAATGCTGCAAAATCCGACTGACAATCATTATAAAGGCCAGATAGCTGGCATGATGCGTGCTTTGGATCATTTTGAAGGAGGGTGCTATGCGTAAACCCTTGTGGCTGGTTTTCATGATCGCCTGGACCGTCTCAGCCGGATGGTCTGCTGATGAGGTAGCGGATCCCACCGCTGATCCTGTCGTGGGAACCTGGATTTTGAACGTCGCTAAATCGAATTTCAGTCCCGGGCCAGCACCGAAGGAGCAAGTTCGGATCTATGAGGCCCAGAAAGAAGGGATCAAGGTAACAGTCAAAAGCGTTTCGGCAGACGGGCATGCCACCACTGTGCTGATCTCTGCGAATTACGACGGGAAAGATTATCCCGTTACAGGATCGAACGATTATGATTCATTAGAGCTAAAACGGATCAGCGTTAGAGTATCGGAAGCGACCTTGAAACACGCCGGTGCGGTAATGGCAGTCTCACGGCGCGAGGTTTCCGAAGATGGACGAACTATGACTATCGTTTACACAACGAAGGACGGGTTGGTTAACAACAGAGCCTTTTACAACAAGCAGGAGTAGTAGTCCACGGCGATGTGATAGTAAAAAGAATCCAAAACTGGCGTCAAACCTTCTACTGTTAAGGGATCTAGCCCGAGTGGAGAATCGATGTTGGTTGGAGGCGAGTTCATTTGCTGATCGTCTAAAGCGCGAACCGCCCGCTCGGCTTGCAACCAATCATCGTCGGCAGATCCCTCGTGTCGGCCCCGCGCCTCCCAGGAGAAATAAGCAATCAAGGCAATCAGGTCGTGTTCGATAGACTCCGACGATCTGGTAAGCATGTGTTCTCCGGGCGGGTCCGTTGGATCCAATACCAGGCCACAAAAATAAAAAGCCCCGCCTCTTCCAGACGGGGCTTTGGGAAGGAGAGGTTCATTTCCCTCCATTGAGCTTTGGCAAACTCGTTAAGATATTCGACCGTCAGCTTTTTCAACCTTTAAGCTTTCGCTCTCAGGAATCTTACCGGTCACCAATTCACGTTCAAACAACCAGCAATCTGGGTGCCGTCACAACTAAGTATTGAAATTGCTGAGGCGAGGCCTGCATTTCCCGGCACGACAGTTCTGCAGTGGTCGTTTTTACCCTCCCGAGGTTTGTTGTCGCATGTCCGGTCGGCGTGGGATTACTAGTCTCGAAAACTGCAAAGAGGCGACGCGAGCCTCATCGCGCGTTCTGTGGTGATGCTTCGCTTGTAACTTGCAAAGAGTAGCGCCTGAATCGCTGCTGCCAGTATCCTTAAGTGATTTATCTCCAACGGCTATTGCGCTAAAGGACCAACTAGTGGCGTTCCGCTCGTTTTTTGACGGTGGCAATCATGCCGACTTATCGCAATACAAAACCATTACGCTTTCCGCCGTAACTGGCACAAAGATCCAGACAGATCACTTCGAAGAACAATGGTCCAAGAATCTCATCAAGCACGTCGCCGACTTTCTTCACACTACAGATCTGTTCACCTTTAACAAGCCCTACGATGTTGGGTGGAGCGTTAATAGAGCTTGCGAATTTTGCATGGATTGCGTCTCATTGATTGAACGCTGTCGCGCGCAGCCCGAAAAGGATTGGTTTCATGGGATCATGCCCATTTCCGTGACGATCCCTCTGCTTGATTTCAAGCGCGCCCTCGGAGTGAATCCAAATCTTGGGACGCCCGAGTTCGCCTATGTTAATCACTGCGTTGCGCTGTGCGTTCATTGGGGCGAGGAGTATATCAAGGCTGAAAAGTTTCAACTCTACTTTGATCAGGGCGAGCCATTTTATGGGCAAATCTACAATCGCAAACACAACAAGAAATCACGCGCCTATGAGAATATCTGGGATCGCGTGACGCATCTTGGTCAATCCGACATGAGGAAAGCACCGTGCTTGCAAGCTGCCGATTTGGTTGCGTGGGCGATTGGTGTGAAGTATGAGCGGGGAGTTCTGTACGAGTGGCAACAGCGCTTACTGGATCTTCACGAGGAAGCCCAAACCCTAGATTATGATTCGCTATTGCAGCCGGACGAGGAAGCGCTACGCGCGATAGAATCGTTCAATCTGCCACGACGGAAGCGCTGGAAAAGAGCCCCGTAGGTGCTATCTACCTCGCAAAGTCCAGGCGTGGACGTTGGCAATCTTCTTTATCGTCGTTGGAAAACCTCAGCTATAAACTTGCTCGATTCAGGCTTCAAGCGTAGCCAGCCATGAGCACTCGCGGTTTCACCGCAAACAGGACAGGGAAATAGCTTGGAATCGTGTTCCCATGTGCCGAGATCAGTCGCGTAGTTTCCATGATGGGAGCTTGGCTTCATCAGTGAAGACTATTTTCCGCGAGGCGAGTGGATCTTTCTCAGGACGGCGTTTCGTACCGTGTCCCTCTTACCCGTGACGCTATTTCGATCCCTGTTCTGCCTTTTTTTCCAAACCCGACAACAGTTGCGAGAGCGTCATGCCTATGCATATGTCCTAGAGAACGATTTGATCGCGTTTTCGGAGTATCACGGTCTGATCGCACATCTTGATCAAACAATCTTTACGTTAGAACACTATCGGGATCGGTAAAACCGGTAGCAGCTTCCTAATAGACGGCAGGACCATTGTGCGACACAGTATGTACGTAAACTCTACGCGTGGGCTTCAAGCGTTTAAACGCCAAAACATCTGACGTGTTGCATGGGCGCATGGGCTGCTGGAATTTTGTTAAATGCACCTCTCTCTATCGAAATGAGCGTTTAAACAAGCTTTTCGCGTTCCTGAAGTTCACTAGAAGTCCCTCCCGGTCGAGAGGGAGAAATAGAGGTTGCTTGCCGAGGTGGTACGGGAGGTGGAGGGATTTCTCGTGAACCTGAGTGATCCGAAACTCTTCTTTCCCATCGACGATAATTGTCCTGCGCTCTCCGTCTACCTCAGCTCGGGCAGATGGCAGCAAGCCAAGACCAGTTTGTCATAAGTTAAACTTTGATTCATCCTTAAGCCGCTTAAAAAACAGTTTCCACGGATGAAACGGCTCTTCCTCTCCTTTCAGAGAGAACGACGGGTCCAAGTGACACACGCCTACGAGTTCCCAGCCAAGGAGGCCCAATTGCCTCAACTTTTCATCCAAGTCGCCCTCCGTTGAAACTTCATCGCGAAGGTATTCCCACTGTTTCATAGTTGGCCCCGTTTCCTTGTACCATTCGGTTCGCTTCTTTTCCATAGTCGTCGTCGGGAACGTTCACAAGCAAATCACATCAACCGGACGACACTCGCTCCTCGAAAACCGATGTTGCTCCAATCTACGCATTCCATCCGCACTGTGATAATCTATCTCCCCAAAAGGCAACAGGGGTGTCGCCTAATAAGGGGATTTCACATGGCATCGCAACACGATGTGCAGCACACCTGCGCCGAGTGCGGAACACCACTGAGTTGCCTTTCCCACTACGACTTGAACTTTCCTAAGCGTCAGGTGCGATGGTGTCCTAACGGGCAATGCAACCAGTTCGGCAAGGAAATTGAAGATCCAGAAGAAGAGGAATGAGTTGAAGGACCTCTTCCGTGATCGCTTGCCCTAAATGCGGTCCTGATTGCGTCTATCGGCATCACCGGCGCGGGTGGTGGGGTGGCAGCTTGCGATTACTGGGCTACGTCGTCTTTCGGTGTCTCGGCTGCCATAAACGGTTTTATGTCAAAGTCACGGACTAAGAGGACTGCCAGAATCTCCTCGCGCATCCGGCCGGACCCATAGCATCCTGTGGTTTATGTAGCGGCGAACCGCGCCATCGGACAGCACTTAGCATAGCCGCTGAATCAAGACAAGTTTGATGGGGCAAGATCGAAGCATGTAGATCTGTTGCCCCTATATCTGCGCGTCCCAGCAAGACCCGAGACTCGTGCGAGAATTTCAAAGATAATTATCGGCGGCGGATCATTTGCCTACTGCTTTTCATACACGACGACATTATGGACTGTCTTGCCGTCTGCCCTCGTGCCCGTGGTCGTCACTGTCCGAGTCTTGCCGTCTTTGGAGATCACCGCTTTACCCGTGGTATTCCCCTTGCCGCTTTTATCCAAGATAACGGCTTCGCTTTGAAAGTCATCAATCCGCTTAACGGCAATCGTACCGTCTACTGTAGCCGTCTTGTAGGGATACTCCTTACCATCTAGCTTATATTTGTTGGTCAAATTAGTGGCTTTGCCTTCCGAATCGACGCCTTGGGATTTTGAGACGATCCAATCACCCTCCATGCTCGTATTGACCACGAGGCTCTTCGGCGCTGGCCCTGGATTGTACTTCGATTTGGCCAGATTAAGCTTCCAGGTCCCACTCACCATATCGGCGGCGGAGAGGGCCATAGAAGTGGCAACGACCGCGATCAGAATACAGCGAACAAACTTGATCATCGTAAACTCCTTGCTGCGTGGCTAGTGAACGAATCAGCACACAGAACGGGGTTACTGTATATCATTGCTTGCCGTACCGCAACGGTTTCATCCAGCAGAATAGACGTTGTCATCTAAGGGATCCTATATCTGCTTCGTATATCCTTGCTAGGCGTTCTGCGTCTCGATGGGCGCTTAATTGTTGAAAACACGAAGCCCATGTGGAAAGGAAACTGCAGTCATCCGAGTGCCATGCAAACCATCAAACTTGAACTCACTCCCGATGAAGTGAAAGCGTTGGGAATGATGGCAGAAAACGAATTGATGCGGATGAAATTCGTGAACCCCCGCATACCGGGCCATACGGCTGATCCGGCAATGCTGAAGGCCGCACAGTCTATAACGGCTCGTCTTCTAGAAGCCTCCAGAAAACAACGGGTATTCCAGCACACGTCCGTCGGGCAAGTGCAAATGAGATTCCCGCCCAACAGATCAACTTAGGCCTAACTAGTTGGACTATTGGGATTTAGACCAAGAATTCGCGCCTAAAGGGGTAGTAGGGGACCCATTCTAAAAGTGGGTATACGGGGCCTGTCGCACCCCAATAGACGGCTGGCCCGCAGTACGGTTCGCTTCCTCCAATGTAAGCAGAATTGACTTGCTTGTTCCCACGGCCGGAGCGATGAATGTCATCACCGCAACGGCGGCCCAAAGGAAAAGCGATGACAACCTACACGATCGACACCGAGAACAGCATCACCGCGCACAACAGCAAGCAGGAAGCAGGTGATGCGACTTTCAACACCAAGGACGAACTGGCCAACCTCGTCGCAGAGTGGCCAACCAGTCGCCTAATCGAAGTTTGGAACGGAATCCCCGGCCTGACGCCGCTAAAGAAGTTCACGGATCGCAAATCGGGGGTAGCCCGGATTTGGAAAGCGATTCAGAGCCTGGATGGCGGCGCGGCCGAAGCCGTTCCGACTGCGACGACAGCGACCACGAAGGCGAAGGCTGCGGCGAAACAGGCCAAGAAGACCGCAGCGAAATCCACGGCCAAAGCAGCCAAGCGCAAGCGCGCTGTTGCGAAGCCGGCCGTAGCACGCGAGGGCAGCAAGAAGGCCGACGTTCTGGGCTTGCTGGAACAAAAGGGCGGCGCGACTCTGGAACAGATCATGAAGGCGACGGGTTGGCAAGCGCATTCGGTGCGGGGGTTCATCAGCGGCGCGTTGGGCAAGAAGATGGGACTTACGGTGGTCTCCGAACGGCGCGACGACGGCGAGCGCGTTTACAGCATCGACTAACAGCAATCGTCTTTGCAAACAAGCGCCGGGGCAACCTGGCGCTTTTTTGTTTCTGGCCACCCTTTCGAAAACACCCCTCTTCCCCGACCGTATGTTGGCCGCTGCTGGGCAACAGTGGCTTCACGTCGCGTCGTCGTCGGCGAGGCGGCCAATATTGCCGCAGAAGCCAGCTGATGCCGGGGCCGTTACCGCCGAAGCAGCCACACCTCGCAGGTGGTTGCGACCGCGTGGCTAGGTTCAAGAGACGTGACCGTCCCGTCACGTCACTGCATTGGTCGAATTCCGACAAGCCCGGCTTCGTGGATAAAATTATCCAATTTCAACCCACGTGGATTTGGTTTGCATCTCAGAACGCCGTTTGTGGCCAATGTATGAGTAGCCGACGATACACCCGAACCATTACTAAACGCTACGCCGTTGGCGAGGACCTAATCCTGCGCTTTGCCAAATCCCAGGAATGGGCCTTTTTTCGTCCAGGTGGACCCTTCGAGATGCGCTGTGATCTAGACGCAGTACGTCACAGCGCATTTGTCGCCTCGACTCAAATCTGACGAACGGCCATGTTCCGAGCGTCTATTTAATCGATGAATGGGTCAGACGCAATTTCGCAAGTGCCAAAAGGGAATGTGTCAATTCCGTTTCGTCATGCAATTCCAGCACGATAGGCTCAAGTTGGGCGAAGTCCGCGGGTGGAGCCTTCTCAAGCAATTCGCTGATCGTGTGGTTGGAGATGCCCTGTGCAGCTAGTGTTACCCGTTGGAGGCCACTTGGGGTGTTGACCAGTTCCTCCGGTCCGGCGACTCCGCACTTGATCTTCGGATCTTGGGAATCGTTGGCATCCGTTTTTCGATCAAAGTTGGCATTGCGAGTCCTAACAACGCGTTGCAGAACGCCCGGAAACTCGTCCTTGTCCACTTGCAGAGCCACGCCGGCCAATGCCGAATACAAGCAAGGCTGTTGTGAAAATGGAAGGGACTCAGTCTCGGCGAGCGCCAGGTGAAACGTCCGCGCCGCTACTTCTCGATCGCCGTCCATGGCGGCGATGGATGCATTCAGAAGCACGCGCTTTACTCCGGGTTCTGGATAGATGGGATGTTCCGCGATTCGGTTCTTGTTCGCACGATCGATCGACAGGGCGGTTTTTCTGAAGGAGGCCAGAGCCTCCAACTGGGGACGCGCGGATTCATCGCCGAGGATCGAGAGCTTGCGGTTCGCGGCGGCAAGCCGGTCCGAGCGTATGTCGGAAAGGATCTCACCGATGGATGGCGCATCATTTGGAACAAGCGGAGGAGGCGCGCCCAACTTCTTGCGGATTCCTTCGGCCTGGGTTGCCGGTGTCATTTCCAGGTTTCTTAACGCGTTTTCGATTGCGTCGACATATTGAGGCGCGTACTGCCGCGCTTTTGGCAGCATCTGGTACGCGAGTGAGTACATGCCGGCGGGATCGGCTGAAATCGGTTGGAAGGTGTCCAGCATTCGAACCGTCGACCCAAGGAATTTTTGTGGCGACATCGAGGCTGCCACGGAGTTGCGCCTGCATGAAGTTCGGTATGGTAGGCCGGAGCGAACTGTTTTCCCAACCTGGGTAAGGGTCGTCGAGTCGAATAGAGGCCTCCGTTGGGAACGGGAAGCGAGCCATCAACTCCAGCTCGTCGGGTCCCATGAGGTCATGCGACGTTGGCCAATTTATGACCTTCTCGAAGAGATCGTCCGCCAGATCGGGCCGCGTGAGGGCCAACTGTCGCAGGATGCGGTTGAGGAGCGAGAGGTCCGGGGCCCGCTGCTCGGTCAGGGGCGGGCCGTATCCAAGGAATCCGAGCGAGAGGGCGGCCTGGACCAACTGAGCCGTGCGATCCGGGTCCGCTGTTTCGAGCGCCGTGCGGAACCAGAGGTTCGGCTTGTTATCCCACTCTTTGTGCAGGCGCTCTTCGAGCGGTCTGTCGTAATATTCGATCCATTGGTCGCGATTGTCGCAGGATCGGGCCACCGGTACAATGAGATTCGAGAGAGCCTTCAGGGTCGAAACGGGCAGCCGGGTGTCCGAGTGGTCGAAGGCGTCTTCTGGCAGAGATTTTAGTTGGGTGAATGCGGCGCGGAATAATTTGACTCCGGCAGTCTGGCTCGCCGGACAGACCAGTGCGGCCAAGCGCGCCTTGGCGTACATCGAGGTGACGGGATTTTGTAAATGGTCAAATCGATCCGCGAGGGGGCCGACCCAATCAATGCGGTCCGGCGGCTGTTGGCCTATCGCAGACCCGGACAGCAGTATCAGAGTAGCCGCGGGAAGCCAGCGGCTAATTTTCCGTCGGTGTCTTTTCCGCATGGTCCACAATGAACATATCGATCGACCCGGGTTTTCGTTCCAATACGAGCCCCAGCGTTTTAATCGCGTCAAAAATCGTAGGCGCTGTGTTTTCAATTTCGCCCGCCGCTGCATTTGTATTTTCGAGACCGGCCACGGTGAAGTTTAGATCGAAGTCGTATTGTCCCTTCAATCCCGTCAGATCGCTTACGGGACGCCTGAGACGGGTGGAAAGTAGTCTGACGATTTGGGCCGACGTAGCGCTCCTGGCCACCCAGTGATCGACGCCAATCCGTGAATTAGAGGTCATCGTCGTTCCGCGATAGGTCGATGGGAGAGGTAAGAAGCCATATTCGTCGCGGGCAGTCTCGGAGGCTCGGCCTTGAGAGGACTCGCGCAGTTTCGGCCCGCCCTTGGCGACCACCAAGTCATAGACCTGAACCGCCTTCGTCTCGTAGTGAAATGTCAGCTTGAACCTTTCGGCCAGCAGATTTTGGATCATTCCCCGGAGCTGTTCCCTGGTGGCTTCTGGCGGGACCTTGGCGACAATGTGACAAGTGCTGCGTGTGTCCGGTGAATTCGGTAGCTGTAAGCCCTTGAGATCGTATGCCAGAACAGCCAAGCCTTCCACCGATATGTAGCGGCAGGTGAACTGGCCAGGAGAATCTGTTCCAGGCCGCGCGGGTACACCCAAAATTCGGCGGCTGCGAATAGTCGATCGGAGGCGACGGCTTCACGGACGCTACTTCAAAGGTTTGCGATTGTGAAACATCTGCGGGCTGAGCAAACACTGCATAACTATAAGAAATCACAACCAGAGTCTTTGCAATTTCCCGTGTCAAAGTTCCCTCGCTTGATGAACTGACGTTCTATTTGATTGATTTGTGCAGAGCAAAATCATCGATGCTAGCTTTCAGGCTATCCCCGGGACGAAAAGTCGCCATCTAGGACTTTGGCAAGGACAGCTGGACCCGGAGCAGGCGTCCGAAACAGTAGGTCCTTCCTAGTCGGCTAGCGTTTATCGAAGTGTGTTTTCACGCGTTCAGGTGCGTTGGGCAGAGAACGCGCCACTCGTACGGGGCTCGGAAGGACAGCGCTGGCCAGAACGCGGCTGCTAGAGGGGCTCAGTTTGTTTGGCGGGACGGGCTACGTCCAACAATTCGCGCCACGTGCTCCAACCGCCAAGCTGTCGCGCGTCGAGTACGCCAACCTCTGGCGTTCAACTCCGCCGCGATTCCGCGAAGCGTATGGCGGTTTGCGCGTAAGTCTCGGATAGTTGCGAGTACGACCTGCTCTTGAGCATCGGGCTCAAGTTTTTTGCCTTTGGCTCCGAGCCGGAACCCATAGGCGATGTTTCCTACGCGCTCCCCGTTCGATCGCTTGTGCTGCATCGCGTCTCGCGTTCGTTCACCGATGGCTTCCCTCTCCCACTGCGATACCGCCGTCATTATGTTGATCACCAGCCTGCCAGCCGCCGAGCCGGTGTCGAGCGATTCTGCGACCGAAACGAGCGACACACCCCGCTTTTGGAATCGTTCCAGCAACTCGGCCAGATCCTTGACGCTTCGCGTGAGCCGGTCGAGCTTGGCAATGATCACGATCTGCACCTGTCGCTGATCTACGAGCGCCAGTAGTCGCTCCATGCCGGGGCGGTTCAGGTTCTTCGCCGACTCTCCGCCGTCCACGATCAGTTCGACGATCTCGGCTCCCTGTACTGTCGCCATGGCGCGGATCTTTGCCTCCTGCGCTTCCAACGAAACACCGTGATCGGCCTGCTTGTCTGTCGAAACCCGCGCGTATCCAAAAGCTTGCATGGTGGACAGCATGGCTCGCCGGTGAAGCTTATGCAACCTCAGGCCGGGGCTCTAGGGGAATGCAAGGCGACTATGCGATGTGCATTCCTCCGATTCGCAGATGATTCAACAAAGGTTGATTGGCAATATTCGGAATTCCTCAATCCGTACGCCGACCATATCTTCTGTGAAGCCTGCAACTACATCCAGCATTGCATACAAGGTGTTGAGATCAGTAATTTCATCAGCGGAGATCGCCGGGAAGATCCTGTCAAGATTTCCAGTGCGTTCAAAAAGAATTTGCGACAGTTCTTGGAGGGCGAAGCCGATGTGCTCCGGGTTGTTGGAACGAGCACCTTCGGATGCTATCCAGCTGATCAAGACAAGGCATTTCTTCGCCAACGCAATTCTAGCGGGGGAACTGTAAGATCCTTCCGTTCTATTCTGCATACTATCCGTTCTCCTCTTCTGTAGTTTTTGTAACTGCCTCATAACGGTCTCCTAAACGCCGTGTCTCTAAGACGGGCGATCCACTAGCGGGATCTACCGCTCTCGGCATAATGACCGAAAGATGCGCAGACACACTCACCTCGTGACGAATCTCGTCGGTCTGGCCTAGATACTGCTTTCCCAGCCAAATTCCCATCGTTGCGTTCCCTTGCTCGAGCATCCGCAACTGCGCTCTTCGGATCGTAAGCCGGCCCTTTGCCTTACCCCGCTCCATGGCTTCGGCAAATCCTGGCTGCTTACGCTTTCGCTCGATGGTACGAGTCGTCACCCCGAACCAGCTCGCAACCTCCTGATCGGTCGCCTGCAGCGCAGAAAGCCGCTCCAATTCTTCGAGGTCGATGTCCGCCAATTTGCCGCGCGATGCCATTTTGTCTTCTCAGAAAGTCCGTCGCTGCTTTTTAGCCAGTAGACCCGACATTTCAACTCCAACGTCTTCCTGTCCAAGGTGGTGAAGGTCTGAGCAAGCACACGAAGGGCTTTTGCCCTCCCTGTGCTGCTCTATGTGCCAAGTATGGAGCCAGGCCCTCGCTTCGCACCACGACTTCGGCGCGTGGATTACTCCACGCTTCTAGGCGCCGTGAACCTGCTTGTCTGCTCCCCAGCCTGTTTACCAGCAGCCCGCTAAGGTGCTTCTGCGCGTCTTGTGAACGCGGCTGGATGGCCTAACGCTCCTGGGGACGGGTCCACACGTTCAGTTTCCATCGCCCCTCTGACATGCGTTTCTGGCGCATGGCGGTCGCGACTTCGGTGGGATAGTTTCCATCCTGAACGGCTAACAGGAACGCCGGGCACTGCAACCGGAACGAACCGGCCCAAGCCCCTTTTGCTCAACGCTCCTGTACAAGCTCCCGTTTTGCAAGCGGCACGCCTCTCGGCATGCTGTCCTTTCCATTTCAATTCCCAGAGGCAGCGCTGCATCTACGTGACCGCCTCTTTGGCGCGACTGGCATGCTCGGTGAAAGTCATTCCGCTAGCCTCGTGGGTCGCGACTTTACCGGTGTAGTCCTGCCAGCGCCGGATGATGACGTCGGTATATTTTGGATCAAGCTCCATGAGCCGTGCTTTTCTTCCACGACGTTCACAGGCGATTAACGTGGAGCCGGACCCACCGAAGAAGTCAGCGATGATGTCTCCTGTCTTGCTGCTGTTTATAAGAGCCCGTTCAATAAGCTCGACAGGTTTCATCGTCGGGTGCAGGCGGTTAGCTGCTGGTTTTTTCTCCTGCCAGAGCGTGCTCTGCGATTTGTCGCCATACCAGGCGTCTTTCTGGCCCGAGAGGTGAGCGTAGAAGATCGGTTCGTGCTGGAACTTGTAGCGACCGAAGCCCCAAGCGAAGGTATTTTTCGCCCAGACCAACTGACAACGCACCTCGAAGCCGGCTGCTTCCAGCGCATTCTGAAACTCTCGCTGCATGGAGGAGGAGTGGCAGATATACATCGATGCGCCGGGTTTGATTGACGTGCGGTAAGCCTGGAACGACTGCTCCAGAAATCGCCGAAATTCCGTCGCCGACATGCGATCGTTCTGAATCGTCAGCTTCTTTTCTGTGTACCCCTCGTAATCGCAATTGTAGGGTGGATCGCTGAACACCAAATCGGCCTTACCCCCCACTATCAGTTTCTCCGCGTCTGTGGCACACGTAGCGTCTCCACACAGCACTCGATGGTCGCCTAGCAGCCACACGTCCCCGAGAGCCGATACTGGTGCCTCTGGAGGTTCGGGAATGGCGTCCTCGTCGGTTAGACCAAGCACGGGCGCAGGAGCGGCCATATAGCGATCGAGTTCTCCAAGGTCGAACCCAGTGAGGGATAAGTCCAAGTCGAGACTCTTCAACTCAACCAATTCCAAGCCGAGCAAATCCTCGTCCCACGTGGACTCCTCGTGGCTACGGTTATCGAGTAGTCGAAATGCCCGCGCCTGCTCCGGCGTTAGGCTCTCAGCCGTATGAACGGGCACCGTTTCAAGCCCGAGGCGGCGGGCTGCTTGCAGCCGAGTATGCCCGCAAATAATCGTACCGGCCCGGTCCACCACGATCGGCTGGCGGAAGCCGAACTCCCGGATAGAAGCCGCGACCTTATCTATGGCCTGCTGGCTGAGTTTCCTCGCGTTCCTCGCGAAGGGTATCGGCTTGTCGATCGACCACATTTCAACGTTCATCGGACTCTCTGCTCTCACTTCTAAATGCAGAAAAAAGATCGTCGCTACTCAAATACCAGTTCGGAAAATCATTCGTCAAGACAAAATCGAAAAGATATTCATGCGCTCGAATTCTGAGAATTGTGAGCATTGTGAGAAGCCAATATTGATTCAGGTGTTGTTCTTGGTTGCGGTTTGGAAGGCTAGCGCACAGTTACATGCCGCATCCTGAATTCGGACCGGCATCCTCTACGGAAGTGCAACGCTTTGCTGCTAATTCTGAGGATTCTGAGAATTGTGAGAAGACGTAACCTCTGGGAGAAGACTATAACGACTGAAATTCGGCGTCAGACGGTCTAAGCTACGCGTTCCATGAATAGACAAAAGCCGAACGCTCGTTCGGCCTAAACCGAAAGTGATATGCGAAGACCTCTTCGTCGAGTCTGCTCGTGATCTGCGTCTTTCCTTCCTCAGTTGTCATTGCCTCCGCTAGAGACCGGGCTTCCCTGAGAACTCTTCCGTCTACCCAAGCATTAGCTACGAGACGTTTAACATAGACACTCGTAGTAATCGTCAACTCAATCCTGTGAACAATCGCTTGAGCACACACACCTTCAAGTACGATGTTTCGTGATTCGGAATTCAGATCAGCCAATCTATGAATCAATTCGGGATACCTTATGTGCGCCACATAAGTGCCTTGACAATTGTTTAGGAACTCGTCAAGTTCGACGTGAACCGCACCTAGAGCCTCTGATAGTCGTTTGGCCAGGAACGATTTGCCCGCGTTTGTGAAACCGTCAACGAGAATCACGTAAGGTGCAGGCGCGACGCAGTAATCCGAGAGGGCGCCCACAAGTTGATCGAAATCCTTGAACACTTGCTGCCGCACGAAGAATTCGCTAAGTTAACGCCGTTCTCAGGCACACGGAATTAGCCATTTGAGGACTCCTCGAAGTGGCAATTCATGGCCTGTGGCGTCCATTTTGGACTCCAGTGTGGACTCCAAACAGACTTCCTTAGATAGGCTACGGTCGTAACTCTTTGAGGGGTTTGGTCGGGCTGCCGGGATTTGAACCCGGGACCTCTTGCACCCCAAGCAAGCGCGCTAGCCAGGCTGCGCCACAGCCCGAATTGTCTATCTTACTACGAATATCGCCGGTGCCCTGACCGGTCTGTCCTCGCCCGGAATAAAAAGCCTTCGATCGTCGTCACGTACAGATCCGTGAGATCATTTCCGCCGAATGCGCAGTTCGTCGGGCGCTTGCACGGCGTCGGATGCCGTTCGATCACTTTTCCCGATGGCGAGAACACGTAGATCGACGGCCCCGGCCCACCCAACTCCCATCCCGCCGTCGCCACCACGTTCCCCTCCGCGTCGAGACGCATTCCGTCGATGCCGCGATGCTCGCCGAAATCGTGTAGAACCGAAGGCGCTCCCAGCGTCCCGTCCGCCTGCACCGGATACGCCCGCAGCTCCCGCTTCTCACTCGGCTCCCGCCCGCTTTGCGCCACGTACAGCGTGTTCTCGTCCTTTGAGAACAACAGCCCGTTTGGCCGCGTCGTATCGAAGGTCACCCGGTGGATTCTGTAGCTTCCATCCGTCTTCGGATCGAGCCGGTACACCGAATCGTGATCGAGCTCCTTGGGAACCCGGTCCCGGCTCCACGGCCCCGCCGCCCCCTCGTAATAAGGATCCGTGAACCACACACGCCCGCCCCGATCGACCACCAGATCGTTCGGAATATTCAGACGCTTGCCTTCAAACTGATCCGCCAGAACCGTCACGCTTCCATCCGCGTTGTAGCGCACCACGCGCCGCGCGTCCGCCGTTGCCCCGCCCTCGCAGCCGTGGAGCCGCCCTTGCGCGTCAAACGTGAGCCCGTTGGCGCAGTTGGTGTTCTCGCGATAGACCTTGCACACTCCCGCCGCCGCGTCGTACCTCATGATCCGGCTTTGTTGAATCCGCGTATACAGCAGCCCCGACCCGTCCCAGGCCGGTCCTTCGCTGACTTCACCATACGCCGGATCGAGCGTCTCAAATTTCCAATTCTTCATATCCCCTCCGGGGTATCTACCGTTATACCCGATGCCGCCGATAAGCCGTGTATGGCGATGACTCTAGGAAAAAAGATTCTCTTGATCTCCTCCGCGAGCGTCACACTGAGCACCGCAGTGGCTTTGATTGTGCAAAGTATGACGGTACGGTCGCAGGGAATCGAAATGACCCGTAACACCATGCGCGCCGCGATTGTCGCCGCCGAAAGTATCCGCTCCTCGATCTCCGGCATGAGAATGCGTAAATCCTTTGACGACGCCGCCCTGTTGCAGGAGGCCAAGGGAGTCTCCGACTACCGTGGACTTCGTCTCTATGACACTATTCCCGTCGTCGCCGCCTGGAAATCCATCGAGCAGGTGGCGCGCAAAGAAGGATTCGATTTCCGTATCCCCAAGCGCCACCCGCGCAATCCCAAGAATGAACCCAGCCCCTCGGAAGAGGCCATTCTCGATTACCTCGAAAAATCCGGACAGGACGAGTATTTCAGGGCCGACCGCTCCGCCAACCAGGTTGTCTATGCCCGTCCGATCCGTCTCACCGCGGATTGCCTGGCCTGTCATGGCGATCCGGCCAACAGCCCGACGCACGACGGCAAAGACGCGGCTGGATTCGTGATGGAAAACTGGCGGGAAGGCGAGATTCACGGCGCCTTCGTTCTCACCGCCCGCATGAACCAGGTCGACCAGGTCGCCTCCGCCCGCGCGCAATCGGCGGCCTTTCAGACCACCGTACTATGGATGCTTCCGGCCGGCGTGCTCATCGGACTCGGCTTCTTCTGGTATAGCCGCAAGTCGATCATTCAGCCCTTGCTCGCGGTCATTCGAACCACGCATCGATCGAGCGTCGAAACCTCGGAAGCCTCCCAGCAGATCGCCGCCGGATCGCAGGGCCTGGCGCAGAGCGCGACCGAGCAGGCCGCCTCCATCGCCGAAATCACCACCGCTCTGGCGAGCGTCACCGGAAAGACCCGCGACATGGCGGAGGGCGCACGGCAGGCCAAGTCCCTTGCCGATGAAACCAGCGACGCCGCCGGCCGGGGCGTCGAAGACATGGCCCGCATGGATGAAGCGATGAGCGAGATTCGCACCGCCACGCAAAGCGTCTCTAAGATCGTCAAAACCATCGACGATGTCGCGTTCCAGACCAATATTCTTGCGCTCAACGCAGCCGTCGAAGCGGCTCGTGCGGGCGAGGCCGGCGCGGGTTTCGCCGTGGTCGCCGACGAGGTGCGCAGCCTCGCGCAGCGCAGCGCCCAGGCCGCCCGGGAGACCACTACTCTGGTCGGCGACGCGCTCGATCGCACCAACCGCGGCGCCCAGATCTGCGCCGGCGTCGTCGCGCGGCTCAAGGAGATCGAAGCCCGCGGTAAGCCCCTGAACGACGCCGTCGGCGCCATCGCGTCGGCCGCCGTCGACCAGCGCGCCACCATCGAGCAGTTCACCACGTCCGTCTCCGAATTGAATCAGGTGACGCAAGGCGTCGCCGCCAGCGCGGAAGAAAGCGCCTCGGCCGCCACCGAGCTCAACTCGCAATCGGAAAACCTGCAGGAGGCGATCGCCGCGTTGAGCGTCCTGGTCGGCGCAGAAGTCGGGCAGAATTAAATCTCGCGGGCCGGTTTACTCGACCGTAACCTGCGCCCGCAGATTCGCCACTCCGGCGGTGTACCGCGAATCGGTCACCGAAATCGACATCGCCTCTTCGAGCCAGTCGTGCCGCGTTCCATCCGGATCGTGCGACGCCACCGTGATTGCGTAGTCCTGCGCGCATAGCTCGCAGTTGAACCGGAAGGTGATCCGCGCCGTGTCGCCCGCCCTCCGGAATCCGAGCGTCACTTTTTCCAGCTCCGTGTTGGTCCCATACACATCAAGGCCGATCCGATTGCGAATCAGCATTCCGATAACAGGATCCTGGACTTCCTGGTTGAACCGCACCGTCACGCGGACGTGCACGGTTTCCCCGCTACGCCACACGATGGTCGGCTCCATTCCGTATCCGAGCGTTTCAAGCTTCACGATCTCCGCTCGTCCATCGCCCCGGCGAAACCGGCTGGACACCTGGGCCAATCCTCCATCGCCCGATTCGCGCAGCTTGCGCGAGATGTGTTCGCCGTAACGGGCCAGCACGGTCGTGGGATCGCCTCGCTCGCGAAGCGTTCCTTCGTGCAGCCACCAGAGCTCGTCACAAACCCGGCGGAGCAAGTATTCTTCGTGCGTCAGCAGCAGAATCGTCGCGCCGTCGCGCCGGCAGCGCTCGATCGCGCTCGCCGACCACTCCCGCTCCAGCGCATCCTGGTTCGAGAATGTATTTTCCAGCATGACCAGATCGGCCCCGTTGAAGTCCGGTTCATCGGTTGGCCCGAAATAGCGGCGGATGCCTCTGCTCTCGACGGCGCCTTGCGCGAGCGCCTCTTCACCCGACGCCGCTTTCAACAGCGCGCGTTTGCCCGATCCGTGTTCCCCGATGATTCCGATCACGGCCGAATCCGGGGCCGCCGCGGTGAAGGCCTGCAGCGGCGCAAGCGTCACCTTCTCAAAAGAGATCGCCATCAACGATAGAATAGCGCGTAGGAAATGCCCGACACGAATATCGCCGAACAGATGCGCTCGGAGTGGAACGAGCGCGCCCGCGAGGACGCCTACTACTACGTCGCCTTCGGCCGGAAAGACCAGGACGACGAGGAATTCTTCGCGACCGCCGCTGACGTTGTCCGCGCTCTGGAAGTGGAGTTGAAGCGCCTGCCGCAGGAGCGCCGCGCCAATCGCCGCGCGCTTGAGATCGGCTGCGGGCCGGGACGTTTGATGCGTCCGATGAGCCGCCACTTCACGGAGATTCACGGGGTCGATGTATCGGACGAGATGATCGCGCTCGCCCGCGAAAAACTCAAGGACACGCCCAACGCCTTCGCCATCGCGATCGAAGGAACGGGCCTGGCCTGTTACGAGGACAATTTTTTCGACTACGTTTACTCGTACGCGGTCTTCCAGCACATTCCGAGCCGCGACGTCGTGTTCTCTTATCTCGCCGAAGCCAGGCGTGTGCTGAAAACGGGCGGAATTCTGCGATGCCAGATCAACGGCCTTCCCGCGACCGCGCGCAAGTACAACACCTGGGAAGGCGTGCGCATCGGCGCCGGCGAGATTTCCGAATTTGCGGCCGCCAACGATTTTCAATTCCTCGCTATCGAGGGAGCCGATACGCAGTATATGTGGGTGACACTGCGCAAGCAGCCAGCCGGATGGTTTCAGGCCCTGGCCGCGAATCCTCCCCGGGCGGAAGCGCGAATCTACAACATCGTCAACGCGCACAGCGAAGAGACGATGGTGTCTACGCGTGGCCGGTTCGCCTGGATGTCGATCTGGATCGAACAACTTCCCGAAGATTGCGACCTGAATCAAATCAACATCGAAGTCGACGGCAAGCAGGCCGCGCCAGTCTATGTGGGCGCACCTGTCTTCGACGGACGGCGCAAAATCAACGCGCAAATGCCGCTCGGCGCGCGCACGGGGCTGCTCCCGGTGGATGTTTTCTGGTTCGGTGAACGTCTCTGCCCGACCGGGTGGGTGCGCGTGAATCCGCCGGGACCGACTGTGCCACGGCTCGCCAAAATCAGCGATGGTGTCAATCTCCTGTCCGGACAGGTGATCGTCAGCCGCACGGTCAAGCTGTTTCTCGAGGATCTTGCCGATCCCGAACAACTCGAAGTTCGTTTGGACGGGTCGCCTGTCGCCGATCTGGATCTGTTTTGCACCGATCCTGTCACCCAAAGCTACGAAGCGAACTTCCGTCTTCCCGAATCGACCGGATCCGGGATGCATCTGGTCGAGCTGCGATTGGGAGCGCGCGTCTTTTCACCGGTTCAGATTGAAGTGCGCGGATGAAGTGGCTGGCCTGCTGCCTGCTGCTATTGGCAGGCTGCAAATCCGGAATCCGCACAGAGGCCGATATCCGGCGCGCTCTCGCAACTGGGATCGTCGTTTTGCCGGCCGGTGTCGTCGAAATTCACGCCGAAATTGCGATTCCGCAGAACGTACACGGATTCAAAGTCCGCGGCCAGGGCTCGGCTTCGATTCTGCGAGCTGCGCCGGATTTTCGGGGGCGGGCCATTTTCACGGTCACCTCGAGCACGGATATAGTGTTTCAAGATTTCACAATCGACGGCGCGCGTGACGCGCTTGAACAGCGCCTCGGACTTCCCGCCTACGATCAGCCGTTCTCGAAATTCCACTCCAACAACGGCATCCTTCTCGATCGTGTCCAGAACGCCAGCGTTCGCGGTGTTCGCTTCGAGCAAATCGCTGGCTTTGCACTTCTGGTGACCGCTTCTCAGGGAATTCACATCGATAAAATTGCGGTCGAAAACAGCGGCTCGCGGAATAAGGCAGGCCGCAACAACACTACCGGCGGCGTACTTTTTGAAGAGGGAACGACGCAATTCGAAGTCACCGGTTCGGAGTTCCGAAACATCCGAGGGAACGCTATCTGGACGCATTCGCTTTACACGTCTCCCCGTAACAACCAGGCCTTTATTGCCCGGAACCGGTTTTCCATCATCGGACGCGACGCGATCCAGGTCGGACACGCGACCGATGTTCGCGTCGAGCACAATACCGGCGAGAAGATCGGCTATCCCGAATCAGAGGTGGACGTGGAGAACAAAGCGGTCCCGGTCGCCATCGATACGGCCGGCGACACCGATCGAAGCATTTACTCGGCAAACGAATTCAGCGATGTCAACGGGAAGTGCATTGACCTCGATGGTTTCCATGACGGCGCCGTCACCGGTAATCGTTGCTTCAACCTCAAGAATTTTGGCATCGTGATGAATAACACCAATCCCGACATGCGGCCCGACAACGTCACCATCGAAGACAACACGATCGACGGCTCGGATTATGGCGGGATCTTCGCAATCGGTTCAAACAACCAGATCCGGAGAAACAAGCTGCTGAGTCTCAATAGAGCCAAGTGCGAGACCTGCGTTTACGTCGCCTCCGAACCGGACATGCTTCGAAGCGGAATCTACCTCGGCCGCGGCGCGGAGCGGCCGGCGATCACCCGTGGGAATGTCATCGAAGACAATGAAATCTCGGGGTTCCGGATGAAGACTCATTGCGTCGGAATCGCGCCTACCGTGTCCAAAAGCGCCAACCGAGTGGAGCGCAACCGTTGCGCCGATGTATACTGAAGAACCCACAGCACATCGCAGCAGTTAACTATGAACGCCCCCTCCGAGCGCAGGCAGTCCGCTAAGGTCGTAGTCGCTACTACCGTTGCGCTCTCCTTCATCTCGTTCTGGCGCGCGGCTTCGATCGTTCTCAGCGATCTCGCCTCCTCGGCGTTTTATGCTGGCGGCATCGCGGAAAAAGCGATCGGCGCAAGCGCTCCCTGGTTCATCCTCGGCGTCATGTTTTTCAGCTTCGCGGTGCGCTCGATCTATATCGAATCGAGCAGCACCTTCGTGCGAGGCGGCGTCTATGTGGTGGTGCGCGACGCCATGGGCTCCGTTATGGCGCGCCTATCCGTCTCGGCCCTGATCTTCGACTACATCCTGACCGGACCCATCAGCGTCGTCAGCGCCGGCCAGTATCTCGGGCGATTACTGAATGAGATGGCCGAAATGGCCGGTAGCGAGCACCGCATCGATCCCTTCACCTTCACGCTCTACTTCGGTGTTTTGGTGACCTGCTACTTCTGGTGGAGCAACATCAAAGGTATCCACGAGTCGAGCGGCAAGGCGCTGCGGATCATGCAAATCACCACGGTCATGGTGATCGCGTTTCTGGTGTGGTGTCCGTTGACGCTGCTGGTTCGGGGACCCGCTCAAATTCCACCGGCTCCGACGCTCGCGAATCTGCATTTCAGCGAAGAAGGATTGGGCTGGCTGCAAGGCACGTGGGTGACGCAGATTTGGGCGGCCGCGGTGCTGGTGGCTTTCGGGCACTCCTTGCTGTCCATGAGCGGCTTCGAAACGCTGGCGCAAATCTACCGCGAGATCGCTTATCCGAAGCTGAGAAATCTCAAGATCACCGGTAACGTCGTTTGTTTTTATGCTCTGATTTGCACCGGGATTATTACTCTCTTCGCGGGAATGATCATTCCCGACAGCGCGCGAGGAGCGTATTCGGAAAATCTCCTCGGCGGACTCACATCCTACCTGATCGGACCGCCGCTGCTCCTGCTCGGCTTTCACATTTTCGTCGTGACTGTCGGCGTGCTGATTCTCTCCGGCGCGGTGAATACGTCGATGATCGGCGCCAACGGCGTCATGAACCGGGTCGCCGAAGACGGCGTTCTGCTCGACTGGTTCCGCAAGCCGCACAGCCGCTTCGGCAGCACCTTCCGGATTATCAACCTGGTGGCGCTGCTCCAGATCGGCACGATTCTGCTCAGCCGCGGCGATACCAACAAGCTCGGCGAAGCTTACGCGTTCGGCGTGGTGTGGAGCTTCTTCATGAACTCCCTAGGCGTGCTCGTTCTTCGCTATCGCCGCAAAGATCAGGAATATAAGGTCCCGCTAAATCTGAACATCGGCGGACGGGAATACCCGGTCGGACTTTTCCTGACCACGCTGACCCTTTTCCTGGTAGCGATTGCGAATCTCTTCTCGAAGAAGACCGCGACGATCTGGGGCATCTCCTTTACAGTCTTCCTGTATGTCCTGTTCACCGTTTCCGAACGAATCAACGCCCGGAAGATACATCCCGAACGGAAGGGCCTTGAACAGTTCAACCTGGTGCATCAGCCGGAAGTCACCGACCAGACCGTCCAGGGCCGTCCCGGATGCATCCTGGTGGCGGTTCGCGACTACAACAACATGGCGCATCTTTATACGGTGCTCCAGAAAACGAACATGCGCCGGCATGACATCGTCGTGATGACCGTCCGTCAAATTTCAACTGCCGCCGGTGAACAGGAACTCGCCGATAGCCAGTTGTTCTCGAGTTACGAAAAGGAGTTGTTCTCCCACGTAGTCGCCCTGGCGGAGAAACAGGGAAAGACCGTCGATCTGCTCGTAGTCCCTGGCGTTGACCCTTATCACGCTCTCACCCAGACCGCGTCCAAACTGAAGGCATCGCGCTTAGTGACAGGCGTATCAGCCAAGATGGACTCCGAAGAGCTGGCGCGCCGTATCGGATTGGCATGGGAACAGATGCCGCCACATGAACGCCACAGCTTTTCGCTCGAAATCATCAGACCGGGCCGGCCGTCGGTATATGTGAACCTCGGTCCTCATCCGCCGCGTCTCTGGCCCGAGGATCTCGACCGACTGCACGACCTTTGGTTGCGCCTGGCGGGAGAAGGCTTCGGCTCGAAACTGCATCACCGGGATGTGGTCGGCGTCGCGCTGCGGCGCCTCGAAAGCGATCTCAGCGGCCCGGACAAGGCACAAGTCCTCGATGACATGAAGGCCGAGCTGCAAAAAGAAGCCGGCGATTCCAACTGGTCGCGCAAAATCATGGACAGCAACGTCTAGACCCGGCTTCATGCCCGACGGCAGCTTTCAATTCTGCGACGTTAGCCTCCCGGTTCCACTCGACCAGCTCTTCACCTACGCGCTGCCGGAAACGCTGCGGCACCGAGTGCTTCCCGGTTGCCGCGTCCTAGTTCCTTTCGGCGCGAGGCGGCTGACCGGCGTTGTGCTGCGCTGTCACGACGATACGCCGTCGATGGAAGCCCGCGATGTCCTCAAACTCATCGACAAACAGCCCGTGCTCGACGACGAGCTGCTCGCTCTCGGGAAATGGATTTCCGCCTACTACTGCGCACCTCTCGGCGAAGTTCTGCGCGGGATGCTGCCGCTCGCTTCGGAAATTCGCAAAGGCAAGATCTATACCTTGACCGACGCAGGACGCGACGCCGCGCGACAACTGCTGCTCGATGCCGACGCTGAGGACCCTCTCGTGCAAGTGCTGCGATCTCTCGAATCGCGCCCGCTCTCAGCGGCATACCTTTCTAAGAAGCTTCCTCTTGCCGATAAGGTCTTGAAGTCACTCGAGAAGCGCGGGTTCATCGTGGCTGAGCAAGTCGAAGAAGAACGTGACCCCGCGCGGGCTCCCTCCGATCGTCTACGGGTCGAGCTGGCGAACGCGCCCGGCAGCGTCAAATTGTCGAAGGCCGAGCGTGAAGTGGTCGCGTTTCTGGAACTGCATCCCGGATCGCACAACCTCAAGGATTTGGAGGCCGCCGTCAAGAATGCGAGCGCGGCAGCGCGATCGCTGCACCGGGCCAAAATCGTCGAGCTGAAGCGTGAGCCGATGGCGATCGGCGGCGGCTGGGCAGCTCGCGCCCCGCATTCCCTCAATCCTCCGCAGATGGAAGCATTCAGCAAGATTCGTGACGCTATCCAGTCGCGCCAGTTCCAGACCTTTCTTCTGCACGGGGTTACCGGCTCCGGTAAGACCGAGGTATACCTGTGTGCGATTGAAACCGCTCTCGCGGCGGGCCGCAGCGCAATGTTGCTTGTCCCGGAAATCGCCCTCACTCCCGCGATGGCGGGCCAGTTCTTCGCGCGGTTCGGTGACCGCGTCGCGATCCTGCACAGCGCCTTCTCCGACTCGGAACGCGCCGAGCAGTGGCGTAAAATCCGCGCCGGAGGGGCCGTTGTCGTAGGAACCCGATCCGGCGTCTTCGCCCCGGTCCGTAATCTAGGACTGATCGTGGTCGACGAAGAGCACGACCAAAGTTATAAGCAGGAGGAAACGCCTCGCTACAATGGCCGCGACGTCGCCGTGGTGCGGGCGAAGGCGGCGGGGGCATGCGTCGTGCTTGGATCGGCGACCCCGAGCCTTGAGAGCCGGTACAACGCGGAGCGAGGCAAATATACTCTACTCGAACTTCCCGATCGCGTCGAGGCGCGGCCTATGCCGCAAGTCGAGCTGATCGACATGCGGGTGGAGTTTCTCGAGACGCGCCGCCAGGCGACCTTTTCCCGCCGCCTCCTGGCCGCGATCGGCGCACGCCTCGACGACGGCGAGCAGACCATGCTGCTGCTCAACCGCCGGGGCTTCTCGAGCTCGGTCGCCTGCCGCGCTTGCGGCGAGCGCGTGAGTTGTGTCAATTGCTCCCTGACACTGACCTATCACCGCCGCGACCGGCGCATGCTTTGCCACTACTGCAACTACGCCGAGAAGGTGCCGTCGCAATGCCCCAAGTGCCAGAGCGAGCATATCTACTTTCTCGGCATGGGCTCGGAAAAAGTGGAAGAGGAACTGCATCGAGAGCTTCCCAAGGCGCGAATCGCGAGGCTCGACCGGGATACTGTTTCCGGAAAACGCCACTACGAATCGATCCTCCAGAATTTCCGCGAAGGCCACTACGACATCCTGGTCGGCACACAGATGATCGCTAAAGGCCACGACATCCCGAACGTGACGTTGGTGGGAGTAATCTCAGCCGATATCGGTCTCGGCATGCCTGATTTCCGGGCGGCGGAGAGGACATTTCAGATCCTGACCCAGATGTCCGGCCGGGCCGGCCGCGGAACCTTGCCTGGAATCGTCCTGATCCAAACCATCAACCCCGATCACTACGCCGTGCGTCTTGCCGGACTGCACGATTACCAGGGATTCTACAAGCGCGAGATCGAGTTCCGGAAGGCGATGCGTTACCCGCCTTTCAGCGCGATGGCGAATCTGCTGGTCCGGAGCGAGAAGCAGGAGGTCGCTCTGCGTATGGCCGCAGACCTGGGTCAGCTGATGACGCCACCGCCCGAGCAGATCAAGATCATGGGCCCGGCCGAAGCCCCAGTGCCGCGCCTCAAAAACGAGTATCGCTACCAATTCTTGATAAAAGCGGCCAGCCGTCCCGCGCTGAATACCCTGCTCCGCCGCGCTCGCGATTTCGCTCTGGAACGTAAATGGGGAGCAACTGCGTTGGTGATCGATGTCGACCCTGTCACCTTGATGTAGCGGTTAGCGCAAGCCGGAAGGGGAAAGAATCTGGCCCCAGACTACTTCGTAGGCCTGAAGCTCGCCATCAAGATTTGCGCCGCCGCGGATGAAGACGCGAGTGCTGGCGTCGAGCGACGAGGGGTCTACCTGCAGACCGTCGGCGCGGAACAGTGTATCGCGGCTGACCCGAATCCATTTCTCGCCGTCGGCGCGCGTTCGCAGCAGCAGTCCCGATTTTTCGAGCCGCAGCACGATGCCGCTGAAGGTCATATCGCCACGGGGCGCGAATCGCAATGTCGGAGAGTAGCGTTGGAGCGGAGCACGCGGCAGGATGACGGGACGGGGACGTTGGCGGCTCTCAAAACTCATCACGCTCGCCATGCGGGCGTAACGCGAACCAGGTTCGTTCGACCGGTCGGAAACAACTTCCATCTTGTCTCCGACGCCGAGCTTGGCGCAGGTCACCCGCTGATGGTCCCGCTCGATGAAGGTCCTGCCATCGGTGACAAACCGGAATGTCCGATTGTCGTCATCGCGAATCATCAAGTGCGTCACGTCACAACTAGCCAGGACTCCGCGCACAATGCCTATAGGCGCAACATCCTGCGCCAACAGGCCGCTTGCAAACAACAGCACCGGCCAGAAACGCACCTTGTTAATTCCTCTTTCTAGACAATAGCACTTTGCAGGCCACCTTATCCGCGATGCTAGAATATTCGTTTGCCGAGCCGTCTGGAACTCCCCATTCAATTGGACAAAACACCTTCACTCGACCGGGCCGGCCTTTGGTTGCTTAAGTCCGGAATCCAGGACGCCCAAGGAGGATTCGCCCGCTACTATCTTGCCGATAAAGGCGAGAATCGTGCCGTCTCAACCGAAATCACCGGCTACGCCGTCAGCACGCTCGTCTATCTTCATTCGCTAACCGGCGAAACGCGCTACCTCGACGCCGCCCGGCGCGCTGCCTCCTTCCTGACGGAAGTCGCCTGGGATTCTCGCCTTGAAGTCTTTCCCTTCGAGTGCTCTCAACCACTGGCATACTTCTTCGACTCCGGAATCATCGTTCGCGGTCTATTAAGTCTTTGGCGCATCACCGGCGACAACCGTCTGCTGGAGGTCGCGAATGCATGCGGGCGTTCCATGGCGAGCAGCTTCGCGGCTCCTAACGGCGAGTTTCACCCGATTCTGCAGTTGCCTGACAAGCAGCCCGTTCCTCGCTCCGATCAATGGTCGCGGTCAACTGGATGCTACCAGCTCAAATCGGGACTGGCCTGGAACGATCTCCACCGGGAAACCGGGCAGTCCGATTACTTACACTGGTACGAAGCCTTGCTCGCCGAGTCGCTCCGCACCCACAGGACTTTTCTACCCGGTGCGGAAGGCGAGCGCATCATGGATCGCCTGCATGCTTACTGCTATTTCCTGGAAGGAATTCTGCCGTGTCTCGATCGCGCGGAAGCCGCCGATGCTCTGCGGTTCGGCATTGCGCGAGTCGCCCATTTTGTCCAGGAGCTTGGGCCGGGGTTCGTGCGTTCGGACGTTCTCGCGCAGTTGCTTCGCGTGCGTCTGCTCGCCGATCGCGCTGGTGTGCTCGATCTCGATCGGAGCGTGGCCGCGGCGGAAGCCAAAACTCTCCAGTCGTTCCAGCCGGAGCATCACGATCCGCGCATCGAAGGCGGATTCTATTTTGCCAAACGCGGCAACCAGTTCCAGCCTCATGTGACGCCGGTCTCGACCGGATTCGCGCTCCAGGCTCTTGCCCTGTGGCGTCAGTATCAAGCCGGAGAGTTGCAGTTCTCCACCGACGCCCTAATTTGAAAGAACAGATCAAGGTCGCGTTCGCGTCCGGACTCGACGATCACAATCGCGAGTTGGTCGAGCGCATGAAGACCTTGTTTCCGGAGCTTCCGCTCTACGTTGTATCCGAGTTTCCACCCGAGTCGGGGCAATGGATCCCGTATCACGTCTCCCGCAGTTTCCGTGAAAACCTGGAACGCTGCCGCGCGGCCTGGAAAGGGAAACGCGTGCGGCTGGCAGGCGTGCTGTTGGTCCCGCAAGTTCCGTTCCGAAGGATGCGGCTGATCGCCCTTCTGGTCTCGCCGATCGGGTTCGTCGCATTCAACGAGAATTTCGACTCCTTCATGCTGCGCCCGCGAAGCGTGGGCACGATCTTTCGCCACATGTGGTGGCGGACAAAGAATTTTCTTCGTCTGCAGATTCTTCCCAACGGCTTTATCTATAAGCTGTGCCGGCCGGCGTTATGGCGATTTCCGTTTCTGCGCATAGCGGCCATGCTGGCAGGACGAATCGTGCGCCTTCGGAAAGCGCTGGTTTCGCCGTCATCGCCCGCGAAAGTCACCGGCGGCTTACCCAACGGCATCAGCGTCGTGATTCCTTCCCGCGATGGGCGCGAGTTGCTTGCGCTTGCGCTACCCGGGGTTGAGCGCGAACTGGCCGGCATTCCGTCGGAAATCATCATCGTCGACAATGGCTCCTCCGACGGCACGGCCGAATGTTTCGCGCAACGCGCGACGGTCGAGGTAAGCGCCGAGCCGCTTTCGTTCGCGCGCGCAGTCAATCGAGGAATTCATCGCGCCCGCTACTCTCACGTCTGTCTGTTGAACAATGACATGATCGTCGAGCCTGAGTTCTTCCATGAGCTTCGCGCCTCTTTCGACGGCACACCGGAACTCTTTTGCGCAACCGCTCAGATTTTCCTTCCTCCGGGAGCTCGGCGCGAAGAGACAGGGAAGGCCGTCATGGCGCGCGAAAACATTGACGATTTTCCGGTTCGCTGCGAGATACCCGTTGACGGAGAAGATGGCACTTATGTGCTCTACGGCAGCGGCGGCTGTTCGCTCTATGACACCGCAAAACTGCGATCGCTCGGCGGGGTTCGGGAAATCTACGAGCCTGCCTACGTCGAGGATCTCGACCTCGGCTTTCGCGCATGGGCACGCGGCTGGCCTACTGTATTCACGTCCGGCGCCCGCGTCGAACACCGGCATCGCGCGACGACCTCGCGTTACTACTCCGAAGAACAGCTCTCGGCGATCTTGGAGCAGAATTATCTGCGCTTCCTCGCCACAGCCATCGACAGCCCGAACCTGTTCGCCCGGCTTTGGGGCGATGCCGTCATGCGCCTGCGATTGCGAGGAGACGCCGCGGCGCTCAAGTTCGCAATCCAGGCTCCTCGTTTCGCCGCAAGTCCGCTGCGGGCAGAGCTTGCTGAATCCGAATTCCTGGCCCTGACCTCCGGCGCGGTCTACGTATTTCCCGGAAGCGATCGGTCGGGGAAGCCCGTCATTTTGGTAGCTTCCCCTTACGCCCCGTTTCCGCTGTCCCATGGCGGCGCGGTTCGCATGTTCAACCTGATGCGGCGCGCCGCCAAAGATTACGATCAGGTACTGATCTGCTTCTCCACCGAACCCGCAACACCACCGCCCGAGCTTCTCGCGATCTGTGTAGAGGTCGTGCTCGTCAAGTTAGTCGGCAGTCACTCGCGTCCCAGCACGAAGCGCCCCGACGTGGTGGAAGAATTCGACTCGCCTGCCTTCCACGCAGCTCTGCGACAGACTGTTCGGAAATGGAATCCCGTTTTGGCGCAGCTTGAATTTACCCAAATGGCCCAGTATGCACCCGACTGCGCGCCGGCGCCCGCGGTGTTGGTTGAGCACGATGTCACCTTCGACCTCTATGAGCAGCTTCTTAACCTGAAGGAAGACTGGGAACTCCGCCGGCAACTCGAACGCTGGCGCCGCTTCGAAACCGCCGCATGGAATTCTGTTGCCCGCGTCGTCACCATGTCTGAGAAAGACCGACGCAAAACTCCGGACAATCGCGGTGTCACTCTGCCCAACGGAGTGGATCTGGAACGCTATCGCCCGAGAGGAGTCGAACCGGATCCCGCCCGGCTGTTATTCATCGGGTCGTTTAACCATCTGCCGAATGTGCTTGCGCTCGAGTTTTTTGTGAAACAGGTCTGGCCGCTTCTCGAAGACCTCGCGCCGGCACTTCACGTCATCGCCGGAATGCGGCACGAATACTTTCTCGATTACTACAAAGACCGCGTCGCTTTGGATCTGCATGATCCACGGATTGAAGTCGAGGGTTTCGTCACCGACGTTCGCCCCGCTTACGAGCGCGCCGCAATCGTCATTGCGCCGTTGACGGCCTCCGCCGGCACCAACATCAAGATTCTGGAAGCGATGGCGATGGGCAAGGCGATTGTTAGCACGCCTGCCGGGATCAATGGGCTCGATCTCGCTCCGGGCGACGTTATCGTGACTCCGACCGCCATCGAAATGGCCGCGGCGATCCGGGATCTGATCGCCGATCCGTCACGTCGCCGCGCGCTCGAATCTCACGCTCGGCTAACAGCAGAACAGCGCTTCAGTTGGGACGTGATCGCCGCACAACAGAAAGAAATGTATCAGTTGCTGGCCGGGTAGACCATCGTAAACGGATCGGGCAGCGGAATCCGCTTCACTCCGCGCTCCCCAGCAATCTTCGCGATAGAAAATTGCGGCTTGTCCGGATTGCCCTTGAGCATCGTGTCGACATCGCCGACGGCAAGGATCACCAGTTGCTCTGGGTGCAGATACTTACGCGCAACGCGCTGCAGTTCGTCGGCCGTAACCGCGCTGACGCGCTGCCGGTACTTCTGCCAGTAGTCGTCGGGCATCTTGGTGTAGAAGTCGCTAGCAAAGCTGTTCGCCTTTTGACCCGCGGTCGAAAAGCGCCCTGGTAGCGACTCCACCGCAAAGTTGATCGCTGTCGTCAGTTCTTCGGGGCCGACTTTCGTGTTCTTCAGCCGCTCCATCTCTTCGATCACGATCGCCATGGCCTGCGCAACGCTGGGACTCTTGGACTGAAATGCCGCGAGGTACACACTCTCGTAATACGTTCCGGCTGGGAACGACGATCCTGCCGAGTAAGCCAGGCCTTCATCGGACCGGACGCGCTCCATGATCCGGGAAGTGAATTGATTCCCTCCCAGAATCCCGTTCATCACTGCCAGCGCAATGTGATCGGGATTCGAAATAGCTACGCCGATGTGGCCCATCCGCACGCGCCCCTGGTTCACGTCCTTCTTATCCACCACGTATACGCCCGGCGTGGGTGTGTAATTCGGCGCTGGAGGATTCGGAATGCTCACGTCGCCGTTAGACCAGCCGGCCAGTGCTTTTTCGAGCTTCTCCACCATCTGCTTGGTGTCGAAATCGCCCGACACTGCGATCACGAAGTTAGCCGGGAAATAGTATCGGTCATGGAACGCGATCATGTCTTCGCGTGTGATGCCTTCGATCGAAGCCCGTGTCGACTGTTTCGCCGTGAAATGATTCTCGCTACGCATCAGCCGCTGGAATTCGCGCTGTTCAATGTTGGCGGTGTTGTCGTTGCGCCGCTCCATTTGCTGCAGAGCCTGCGCCTTGGCGAGTTTGAACCGGTCTTCCGCGAATCCCGGATTACGCAGCATGTCCACAAATAACGCAAGACCAGCGTCGACGTCCTTCGACAGACAGTTGAGCGAAGCTTGCGACTGGACATCGCCGATGACGGAGTTGATGTTCGCCGCCAGGAACGCGACTTCTTCATCGAACACTCCCGGCGCCTTGGTCTTGGTGCCGCCGGACCGCATTTGCACGCCCGTCATCTGCGCCAGGCCGTTCTTGCCGGCAGGTTCAAGATAGTCCCCGGCCTTCACCAACACCGAGATACTCACCAGCGGGAATTCATGATCCTCCACCAGAAACGCAGTCGCACCATTCGAAAGCTTGTGCCGGAAGTCGGCGGCGCGCGGGACGTTGAACTCGCGATCCTTGAACTTCAACTCCCGAGGATGTTTGACGATCGCATCCGCCGCGAACAACCCGACCGCGGCCGCACCCAACATCAATAGTCGTCTCAATTGGCGCCTCCCGCGGCCGCAGCGGCAGCCGCTCGTTTCGGATACAGCAGCAGAACATTCCGGCTCTCTGCTTTGAAATACTTCTTGGCGATTCGCTGGACGTCCTCCGCGGTGACGGTCTGCAGCCGCGCGGGATCCGTATTGATGGTCTGCCATCCGCGATAGCCGTCGGAGATCAGCAGTTGTTCCATCAGCGCAAAGTTCGCCTGCAACCGGCGGAAATTGGCGGCGGCCTGTTGGTTCTTGACCTTCTGCAGCTCGCGATCGGGAACAAGCTCGTTCTGCAATTTTTCGATTTCTTTGTAAATGGCCTGCTCAACCTGTTCGGGAGTCTTCCCTGCCTTCGCCGTTCCGCGGAACTCGAAGAATCCTTCGTACTTGCGACCCTCATGCCCGCCGCTCGCATTGGTCGCGACCTGTTGATCGAGCACGAGCGATTTATAGAGCCGTCCGGTTCGATCGTTCAACAGCGACGTGAGGATCAGGAATCCCGGCTCGTCCACGTGCCCGTCGGCGACGGTGTGGAATCGAATGACGACCTGCGGATTGGTTTCCGCGTAAGCCGTCAGGCGCTGCTCGCCAAACTGCTGTTCCTCGACGGTGCGAACCGGCTCCGGATCTTTCGGCCCGCGCTGCAGCCTCCCGAAATATTTCTTCGCCAGCTCGATCGCTTCCTTCTCGTCGAAATCACCAACCAGGCAAGCAGTGAGGTTGTTGGGCGCGTAGTTGACGCCGAAATACGCCATGGCGTCCTCTCGCGTGATCTGCTCGAGATCGCTCGTCCACCCGATCACGGGCCATCCGTACGGCGACGACTTCCAGAACATCGCGTCGAACTGACCCATCTGCCGGCCGGTCGGGGTGCTGTCGTAGCGCATGCGCCGCTCCTCGGCGACTACGTCGCGCTCGCTATAGAACTCGCGAAATACCGGACTAGACAGCCGGTCCGATTCCAGCCAGAACCACAGTTCGAGTTTGTTCGACGGGACATTGATGTAGTAGATCGTGAAATCTTCCGACGTCCCCGCATTCATTCCGGTAGCCCCGGCGCCGATGTAGGTCCGGTCGAACTCGTTCTTGACAAGTAGATCCTTCTGCTGTTGATTGAGCTTGTCGAACTCCGCCAGGAGCTGCTGATGCCGCGGGCTGCGCACCTTGGGATCGCGGACGTCGCTGATCTCGCCGAGCCGAAGTTTGGTCGCGAGCGCCTGTTCTTCTTTGCGGAGTTCGCCTTTGACGCGGTCCAGCTCGACATTGAGCTTTAAGTCTTTCTCGATGTCCTTGGTCCCGATCGCTTGAGTCCCCTTGAACATCATGTGTTCGAAGAGGTGCGAGATCCCGGTTACGCCGGGCCGCTCGTTGACGGACCCGACCTTCGCGATCCAGCCGGCCGCGATGTTAGGGGCGCCTTTCCGCTGAACCAGCAGCAGCTTCATCCCGTTATCGAGAACGACTTCTTTTACCGGAACGTGTTGGGCAAACAGAGAAGGAACGAGGCAGGCGAATAGCAGTATCGCTCGGAACATCGATATTTTGTCCTCTTTCAATAGTGTACGCCGACCGCTAATTTTGAGAGTGATCGTCAAAGCGGTTCCAAGGAATGTGCGGAGGTGAAAAAGCCACCGGGGTTGAAAATCAGCGCAAGTGACGCCACGCCCCATTTGCCCGCCTGAACGCGCACCGTTCCGCTTCTTCCCGCCAATTGGGGATAGCGTTCAACGATGTTGACAACCAGCTTGTTTAGCGGCTTCATATCAAAGATATCGGACGCGAGAATCGCGCCGTCGTCGTCGCGGAAGGTGAGGCGCACGGTTTCACTTGAAAAGTCGGACGGATTCACGATGGCAATGCCGGTTGCGTAACCTCCCGCTGCCCGGAAAAACAGCAGCGAATCGTCGGCGAATTCGGAGGCCAAGGGGACCGTCGCTTCATTCCATCCGGCACGAAACGTCGCCATGCCGCCTACGGTGAAATCGTAGCGTTGATCCGATGGCAAGCTGGCGTCATACTCTTCATTGAGATAGAGCCAGCCCTGTTGCAATCCTCCCGTATCAGCGAGCGTCAGCCGCCGCGAAGTCCCCGCAGAGAGCGCGATTGTAAATTTCGCGGCCGTCCCGAGCCCGACGATGTTTGGCGACCAAGCCTTTCCATCACCAGAAAAGAATTGCAAGATGGCTTTGCCGGGAACGTCGGATGCATTGACCAGGAATATGTCCGTAGCCCATCCGCCACCCTGGACAATTTGAGCAGCCACGCGGTCGGCGGAGAAAATCGTTACTTTCTTGCTAGGCTCCGCCGCACTAAGAGCAACTGAACACAAAGCGAACGCCAATAATTTCAAATTCGCTCCTTTGGTATTTTGATTCCCCAGAAAACCAGTCCACATTCGCTTCGACCTTCCGCTCACGCGCGCGGCACCGTCACACGTGACATACGCTAACGACATTACGCGAACGGGATACTCAAAACGAATGGACGGTACCGCGATCGTAGGGAGCGGAAGACAGCTATCAACGGCAAGCGCTACGCCAACAACACGCTGAGCTTCTTCGACGCTGTCGGGAACTTGCCTAGGCCCGCCCCCAGAACCTCATCGGCGATCGTCAAATACAAATCGCCTAGCGTTCCGGTGACACGAGTATGGGTGCCCTTCGCCAACCGCGGCAACCCGCCCGCCAGGATCATTGCGAGCCCGGTATTCTTATGCGGATTGGCTTCCGCGTGCTCGTGCGCGTAAATCAGGCACGTGTGATCGAACACCGTCCCGTCGCCTTCCGGAATCGACTTCAGCTTCGCCAGCAGATACGCGAACTCCTCCGCGTGCCATTTGCAGATGTCGCGCAGCACGCGCTGACCTTCGACACCATCCGCTCCCGGAGCCTTTCCATCGGCGTGCGTGTAATCGTGGTGGCGCGCCGACGTATACCCGAGCCACGGGAATCGCGATAGTCCCTGGCACTTGGTCAACATATACGACGCAACACGCGTCTGCCGCGTTGCGAGGGCCTGCGCGAGCAGATCGCTCTGCAGCTTGGCGATGCGCGGCCAGTCTTTCATATCGCCATCAAAATCCGGCGGGTCGACGCGCCGGTATTCGGGAGGCAGTCCGGCAATGGATCTCTCCATGTCGCGAATACCTGAGAGATGCTCGTCGACCCGAGCCTGATCGTCGCTGGGCAGCTTCTTCTTCAGCGCGGTCGCATCCTCACGCACCGTGTCGAGAATGCTCCGCTTCCGATTTACCCAGCCTTCTTCGCGCTCGCCAAACAAACGGTCGAAGAGCCGGTGAGGGATCATTTCCGGCGGGAGCGCGCGTTCGTAACCCGCCCAGCTCATATTGCGCTGGATGCTTTCGCCGAAAGACTCCTGCGACACGCCGATCTGCAGCGAACGGAATCGCGAGTCGTTGCCGATTTTCGTTGCGATCACCTGGTCCACCGACGGCCCAGTCGATCCACGCCCGCTGAACTGCCGGCATGTCATTAGACCCGCCATCGAATTGTGGTGACCGTTCCCGCTACCCGGCCCGGGCACCATCGCCGCGGCATTGTCGAGTCCGCTGATGATGTGGGTGCTCGAACGGAACGGCGCGAGTGGCGACAGGCACGGCGTCATCCGGTAATCGGGACCCTCCTCGTTGGGAATCCAGGCGCGCTCGGGAATCCCGTTGCCGTTGAACCAGAACACAAAACGACTCTCGATCGGAGTCTGGGCAGCGTAAGCGGTGCCTGTCGAGTTGAACATCGACACCAGAGGCGGCAGTCCTACCAGGATCTGAGCCCCGGAAGCGGTCAGCCCCTTGAGTATCGACCGGCGGGAGAGCCGTACACGTTTCGTGATGATGTTCGACATAAAACCACTCCTCCCGACGTGGGAAATTGGGGCAATTACGCCGTTAACATCATACCATTCCGGTATGCGCTCGACATGCGTGAGATGTCAGCACTCGAGCGCAAATGCTTGTAATTGCAGCATGAATAACTCGTCGAATGTCGCCGTGCGGCGACAGTGCATCAAACATTTCACGGAACTTTGGAGAATAAAAGGAGTCTAAAACGCAATGCCCAGAGCATTTCTGTTCATCCTGTGCTCCACGGTGGTTTTCGGACAGCTTCCTCAACGCGATCCGATAGACAACGTCCTCCAATCCCACCACGAGGCGCGACAGAGGGGCGACTTCGATGCAGCGGCCGCGCGACGGGAAGAGGCTCGAGCCATGCTTACGCAATCGCCCTTGTCGCTGCAGTGGGCAAATCGGGTAGAGGCCGTGGCGAGGGTCTACCAGGGTTCCGGCCGTTCATTGGAGGCCCGGGCAATCGTTCAGGAAGCCCTCTCGCGAGCCGACTCGCCCGCCATCCGCATCCAGTTGCTGAACACTCTTGCCGACTTTTGGCAGCAAGACGGCAACCTGCTAAAGGCGCTCTCCTACCGGGAGAAGGCCTTAGCAGCGCACGAATCAGCGCCCGCGTCTACCAACGATTCTCACGCGCTCCCTCAGTTTGCGGCGTCGAGAATCGGCAGTTTCAGGACCTCGATCTTCGCCATCGGCTCCCGGCCTTTCCCCGGTTCCACCCTGTACCACCAGCTCAGTGAACTCTACGGGCAACTGGGACGGCGCGAAGCGGCAAACAAGATCCTGGAAAAATATCGCAGCCTCATTCAGGACAAACCCCGGGATCTGGCCGCGTTTTATGCAGGACAGGGACAGGTTGAGGAGGCGACGGCGCTCTATCGAAAATTGTACGCGCAGGCTGCTGCCAATCCTCAGGCTCCGATGTTCGAGGTCACCGGACCGCTGCAAGCGATCTCCAATCTCTACCAATCCCAGCAACGGTTCAATGAAGCAGCAGCCGCCTTACAGCAGGCCGTGACTATCGTGGAGAATTCCACAAGTCCCGAAGCGCGCAGTCAGCTGGTGCCAATGCGCCTCAATCTTGCCAGTCTGCTTCAACAAGACGGACACGACCGCGCCGCGGACCAGTTGTACCAGGCGCTTCTCGCCCAAACCACAGCCGACCCCAACCGCCAGCAACTGCAAGTCGTTCAAGCCTACGCCAGCCAACTTGCCCGAACCAATCGTGCTTCTCAGGGAGAGGATCTGCTGAAAAAGTATCTCGCATCAAACTCTCTGGAACCCTGGGAGGAAGCCAACATCTACCACTCCCTTTCGCAGATCGCGCGCGGGTCCGGCCGGAAAGATCTGGCCGAAGAGTACCAACGTACCGCGATGGAAAAGCAGGGCAGCCAGCGGGCTCCGCAATCGGAGGAAGGAGTTCTCATCGGTCCCGACCTGGAAAAAGCGCTCCAAGCAACCCGCGCCGGGAATCGCGAGGAAGCCCTGGCTTTAGCAGCTCGCGCTCTTGAGTTAGCCTCTCTCGCCCGCGATCGGGAACGCGTTGTCGACCAGATTCCCACCATTGCCAACATTCTCGCAGCCGGGAAGCCTTCAGACGACAGCGAGGCGCTTTATCGCCGGCTGATCGCACTCACCGAATCATGGTCTGTCGACGACGCCAGTCCGCTGCCACAAGTGCTTGAGGAGTATGTGCGCTTCCTTGGTGGACACATGGACAGGTGGCCGGAGGTCCCGGCCGCCATCGAGCGCTATCGTCAGATCCTGGTCGAAACCCACGGCGTCGACACCAGTGCCCTGGAACGGGCGATCGAGCGTCGGATGGATTTCGCCCGCGGTTCAGGTGCGCAGGCCGACGCGGTCAGCGCCGCCGACGAACTGCTCGCTTTCGAAGCGTCGCTGAGCGGGAACACGAGCCAGCACTATTTGCGTGTTGCTCAGAGAGCGGCGACGATCTATCGAACGTCGGACAATCCTAGCCGTGAACTCGCGCTCTACCGCCAGATGATCGCGATAGCCGACGTCGCCTTCTCCCCACAAGACGAGAAGCGTGCCTTTTGCCGCATGGACGCGGCGTTCGCTTTTGCTCGTGCAAGGCGGTTTGAAGAGGCCGAGAGCCTGGTCGGAGAAGCGGTCACACTGAGCAAACAAATGCGACCGCTGCTAAACGAACAGTTTACGTCGCAAGCTGAACAGATCCACCAAATGAAGGCGGGAGGCCAGACCGAGCGACCGTCGGTGGGAAAGGCGCCGCGAGTAACGATCACGGCCCCTCACGGGTGGTTTGACCGGGACGTCGTACGCGCACCCTTGCTTCCGTCGCGGGAGTAAGCAACAAATGACATACGACGAACTTAACCGCTGGACAGTCGCGTTAGGCGAGAGAGGAAAACTGCCATCCGAAATTCGCCAAAGAATCTCCCGCGAACTTCCGTCCTTCATTCAAGACATCGACCCCAAAACGGCGCCCAAGCGTTTCAAATTACCCACCGGTGAATCATTGGGCGACGCTACCCGCATGACCGCCATCAAGTGCCATTCCCTTCTGCTGGCGCGAAAAGTTCACGGCGCTGGATTTGTCAAAACCGATCCCGCCTACGAAGCCCTAGCGAAAGACCTCCTGTTCTGGGTGATGCGTTACCACTTCAATACCGGCGATCCCAAGGGACTCTTCTGCTGCGCGCCCTGCACCCTTTCGCTCTTGCCGCTCTATGCCCTCAGCTGCTTTCGATGGGTGGATTGCAACGAACTCGAGTCCGCAGTCCTCGCCGCAATGGTGCGACGCCAATCCGTATTCCGCCGCGACTATCCCCTGGCATATGCGGATTGGGCAAAGCGATTTAGGTAGACTGGTTTCTGTCATGAATCGAAGACGGTTTCTTTTTGCATTGAGCAGCGCCCCGCTGCTGGCTCAGACCTCAACTCCCGCGCCTCCAACCGAATTGGAATGGGTGGACGCTAAGAAGCTCACCGTGGAAGGGCTGGGATTCAAGGATGTGAAATCGCCATACGACCGGCTGCCTGGGCGCGCCGAAGGCGTCGTACCCGCGCCGGTCTGGAACCTGAGCCGCGATTCGGCGGGCGCGCTGGTGCGCTTCACCGCTGCGACTCCCGAGATCCATGCGCGTTGGACCGTCACCAACAGCAATCTTGCCGGCGCCAACATCACCGCGATCGCGTCGAGCGGGCTCGACCTCTACGCCAAGACCGACGCGGGGAAGTGGCGCTGGCTTGGCATGGGTCAGCCGAAGTTTCCCGACACCACCGCGGCGCTGATAACCGGCATTCCCGCGACCGAGCGCGAGTTCATGGTCTACATGCCGCTGCGCAACGGCGTGACCTCGCTGGAATTCGGAGTGCTCAAAGGGGCCACCATCAAGCCGGGCGCGGCGCGAGCGGCCGGATCGAGGCCGATCCTTTTTTACGGGACCTCGATCACGCACGGAATTGGCGCATCGCGCTCGGGCATGACGCATGTCGCGATGCTTGGCCGCACGTTCAATCGCGAAGTCATCAATCTGGGATTTTCGGGTAATGGACGCATGGAACCGGAGGTCCTGAAGTTCGTGGCCGAACTGAACCCCGCTGTCTTCGTTTTGGATTGCCTGCCGAATATGGCTGCGCCGCTAGTTACGGAACGAACCGTACCGGGAGTGAAACAACTGCGCGAGACGCACCCCGATACGCCGATCCTGCTGGTGGAAGATCGCAACATCCAGACCGGATTTCTGGTGGAGGCCCGCCGCAAAGCGAATGACGCCAACCACGCAGCCTTGCGCGAAGCATTCGCCGCGCTACAGACGGAAAAGATTCCCCACATCTACTATTTGGAAGGCGCTAACCTCCTTGGCGATGACGGCGAGGGTACGGTCGACGGCTCACACCCGACGGATCTCGGCTTCACGCGCCAGGCGGCGGAGTTCGAACGGGTGCTGCGGCCGTTGCTGTAGCGCAGGCTGATAGCCTGGGCGCTGAGGTTTGCGCTTTACGCCACCGGGCATTCGTTGCAGGCGAACGGCTTCGCGCCCTTGGCGCCGGACGCCGACACGCGCAAGCTCTCAGCTTGCGCTACATTATCCCCACTTCCAAATCTTCGCCGCGTTCCTTCCCAAGATCCATTCCTTATCCCGATCCGCAAAGAACGGAATATCCTCGCGGACCAGCCGCAGTTCGTCCGCCAGCGGAATCCGCCGATTCACGCCAACCAGCCCCGTCCCAAACAGAAGCCGCCTCGGACCGAATTTGTCGTAAACCATCTGCCCGAACGGATGCACGTCCTTGTACGGATACTGCTTCGTCTTCGACGCCGTGTATAGTTCGGTGAACTTCACCCAGACATTCGGATACCGGGCCAGCTTCAAGAGATAGTCGTTCTCCACCCACGGCGCGCTCGTGAGAATGTCCGGACGCCCCAGATGATCGACCACCACCTTCACCTTCGGATACCGCCGCACCATGTCTTCAAGCTGCGGCAATTGCGCCGGCGCGATAAAGACATTGAAGACGGCGCCCAACTCTTCCGCCATCTTCCACAGCGGATAATTGGCGGGCGCATTTAGCCACTGGTCGTTAGGGAAACGGTTCGGCGGCGCATAAATCGGACTGAGCCGCATGCCCGCGAGGCCATTCTCCTTGATCTCGCGCTTGAGTACGGCGGCATTGTTCGGATCGTGCGGGTCGATTAGACCGTGCCCCACAAACTGCTTCGGAAACCGCCGCACGCAATCGGAAATGTAGGTATTGTTCCAACCGCCCGACCGTTCCTGCACGAGCACCGCCAGGTCCACCCCGTCCTTCTTCATCTCCCCCTGGAACGTCTCGATGCTGCCGTCGGTGGTGGGAATCCGGTAACCCTGTTCCGCCGGCTTGAAAGGATACCGTGCCGCATCAAGCGACCACACGTGCATGTGTGTATCGATCACCGGCGATTTCGCCGCGAGCGCCGGAACCGCGAGCGAACCAAGAAGGAGTTCGCGGCGAGTCATCGCGATGGCGGACCGCCCACTGTCGACGATCCGGTACCGCTGCAGCCGAGATTGCCGTAGCGGATGAACTTCTGGACCCGCTTGCCGGTATCGACTTCGCCGGTATAGATGTTGCCCTTGCTATCCACGCTGAACTGGTGCAGCCAGTGGAAATCGCCGGGGTTGCGGCCACTTCTGCCGAGCCGCCCCAGTTCCTGAAGATTGCTGCGATTGAGGATGTAGATCGTCATGTTCGAGTTGTCGCCAACGTAGAGACAGCTCTGCGCCTTATCCGTCGAGAAACTCATGGAAACCGCGGTTCCCGGAATGCTCGTATTGGTGTGCTCGCTGATCAGCTGCTCAGCGACAAACCCGCACTTACCGGGCTCTCCCGTCGGATTGCTGCACTGTTTCCCCAGCTCCGGACTGTTCTTGTCGAACACCTGAATCCGGTCGTTCCCGCGATCGCAAATATAAATCTTGCCGTCGTTGGCGATCTTCACGCAGTGCACCGGAGTACGGAAGAACGGAGGCTTTTTGTTCCCTTTCGTATAATCGGCGATCCACGTTCCCGCGCCTCGTGCTCCCGCATCGTCGACCGGATTGTTCCCGTAGGCGCCAAAGTGACCGATGTACTTGCCCGTGTTGGCGTCCACGATCATCACGTGACGATTGCCGTAGCCATCGGAGATATAGAGCCGGTTCGTGGCAGGATCGAGCGCCATGTCTGTCGCCTGATAGAGCAGCGGCGTGCCGTTGATGCCGCCGTTCGTGTCGTTGCTGTTCGGCCCGTTCGGCGTGCCCCCGATCCGCATCTTGAAGTTGCCGTCACGGTCGAACTTCAGTACGAATCCATCGCCGCCCGTAGGATGCGTCATCCAGGGAGTCGCCGCAGCCGGAGCCGCCGATCCTCGACCTCTTCCCGCGGCCGTAGCGGCAGGCGGAGCGGCTCCCCCTCTGCCAGCCCCGGAGTTGCCCGTAATCCAGACGTTGTCGTTGTGATCGACGTAGATGCCATGCTCGCTATTGGGCCAGATACACCCGTCCGCTTCTTTGCACTTGCCGCCGATAAATCCGGGATCGGCCGGGCCGCCCCAGGATCGAAGCAGCTTCCCGTCGGCATCAAATTCGAGGACGGAAGGCGCGGCCTTGCAGCAATCGGCGAGCGCGCCATACGGACGCGGAAATCCAAGGCCGTTGACCGGCTGCCCGTTCTCGTCCGTCTTGCCGGGGACACCGACTTCGAGGCCCGCTTCCTCCGTCGTCAGCGTGCGTGGGCGGTTATAAACCCAAACATGATCGTGCTGGTCGACATAAAGTCCGCCGATCTGCCCGAGGATCCAGTTGTTGGGAAGCGTCTGCGGCCACGCCGGGTCAACTACAAACCCGGGCGTCTTGCCGGTCTTCGACGTATTGTAGACCCCGGAATTCTTGAGCAACCGGTCGAGAGCGCCGCTCTTCTTCAAAATGTCGGCATCGTCAGCGGCAAAAGCCAGAATCGCGACCGAAAGCACAGTGAGAAGTCTAAATTTCATGAGAAAGAGTATATTCCACTATCAGGCTTCTTTGAACACGACTGCTTCTACCGCGTCGAATCGTTTGTCCACGACTTCGAGAATGGTCTTCATGCCGTTGGCGAGGTCAGCCAGTTTCTGCATCTGCAGCGCGTGCTGTTCCTCCTGCTGCAATTCGAGGCGAGCGAGGCGAGCTTCCACGTCCGCCAGTCGCTGCTTCATCTCGTAGAACTCTTCGGCGGACATTGTGATCTCGGGCACGTTTTCTCCTCGTCTAAGCCTCATCTTACAAGGAATGCGGCTGGTGGTAGTCTCAAGGCTGCATGGGTATGAATCGAACGTCTGCTTGGATCGCATTTGTGGCCGGCGCCACAGCGCTTCATGCGCAGCAGCGCCCCAGGGCCGCTACGCGACCACGTCTGAGTTGGCTGCGGTAATGCAGAGGGCCGCGCTAGATCGCCCGGTCTTCGACAAGACTGGTTTGACGGGACGATACGATTTCGATTTAGAGTTTTCATCCGACGTGAGCGTAATCGGCGGCCGCTTGCCAAAGGCCGCCGATTCAACCAAGCCCGGACTCTTCGCAGCAATTCAGGAACAGTTGGGAATAAAGTTGGGAGCAATGAGCGGACCGGTGAACTCTCTTTTCATCGACAACATCGACAGGCCCTGGGCAAATTAGCGGGCCGGGTTACTTCTTCAACGCGGCAGTCCAGTTCAAGACAACCGTGATAGGGTTGGGCGCCGGCTCTCCGATTTGGGCGTTCACCAGGAATCGGCGGCCATCGCGGCTGGGGACATAGTGCATGTTCATGGCGCTCACCCCGTATGGCGCCTGCGTCTGAAACAGCATCTTGGGCACGCCGAAGGATGAACCAGCCACCACCGGCACGGCCATCAGTTTGCGGTCCTTGGAAAGGTAGTAGATTTCGCGCCCATCGCCGCGCCACCGGGGTTCGTATCCTCCATTTGTGGAAACCAGCCATTTCCGGTCGGACAGCGGGAACGTTTGGACATACACTTCCCACGTTCCCGACTCGTTGGAACTATATGCGATAAGGCGTCCGTCGGGTGAGAAATTGCCGTGCATCAGGTCGGCAGGCGAATCAATCAACCGCACAGGCTTCGCGGCGCCGCCGGCCGCGGGAATCGGCAACATCCATAGCTGACTGTTGGACGTCGAAATGGAATACAGGAGGCGGCGGCCGTCGGACGACCAGTCCGTTGGCTCCGAGGTGTTGTACTCGGCAATAACCGCCCGCTGCGCCTCTTCCGACAAGAGGAGTTCATCTTTGCCTCCGCCGCTGGCGCTTCTTTGGAAGATCTCGCTGGTCCCTCTAGGAGCCTTCCTGTAAACGATTCTCGATCCATCCGGTGACCACACTGCGGCGAGATTCAGCCTTCCGGAGGTCAGGCGCGACGTGCTTCCACGTGCGATGTCACTCAGCCAGATATCAACGTCGCCGGACCGCGGATTGATTAACGACGCCGCCACGCGATTCTCGTCCGGGGACAGCCGGAAGTCCAGATACTCGCCCTCTTGGTCAACCGTGCCGGACCGTCTGCCCTCGCGGTCGAACCAAGTCAGTTGGCCGGCGCGCAAAATCGGACCCGCGTAGGCCAAAATTCCGGCGCCTGAAACAGACATCGAGGAGTAGCCGACCGTCGAGTGTCCTACCTGTTCGGCGACGATGAACGGCTGCCCGCTCAATTCCAAACTGTTCGCGTCAAATGCCTGCGCGAGGAGTGTGTAACCGTCCACGTAGAGCAGGTAACCGGGCGAGGCGTACGCGGCGGCGGTATCGAGATGGAGGAGGAGCTGTTTCTTCACCTTTCCATCGAGTGACCCGACATAGACGCCCTGCTGTTCGGCCAGGCCGCTGCGAATTCCATATAGGAAATGACGGCCGTCAGGGAGAAAATAAGGCCACCGGTGCGACCCCTCCTGGCGTGACGCATCCAGTTTGGTGACCTCGGTGACGGGTCCGCCGGTGGACGCGACGCGGTAGAGCCCGGTATTGCCGCTGGCGAACAAAATCGTGTCATCCGAGCCCCAGGAAAAACCACGGGGAGTCCCGGCGCTTGCGAGTACCTGCACGGCGCCGCCGCCGGCCGGAATCTTTCGTATCTTGCCCTCGGAGACAAAGCCGATCCAGCGGCCGTCCGGGGACCAGAATGGGTTTGCTCCGCGCTCCGTGCCGGGCAACCGGCGGGCCGTGACCTCATCCAGAAGGCGCACCCAGAGCATGGAATGACCCTCGCTCGGCGCGGCGGCAAAAACGACGGCGCGGCCGTCCGGGGAAACCGCGAACTGCGGCGCCGGCACGGTAGCTTGCATGTCGAAGACGGCCATGCTTCCGTCCGTGGGGTTGATTGACAGGCGCACCACTCCGCCGTCGGAGTGTTCACTCCGGCTGGATTGCATGAGGAACAACAAAACGATCGCCAACATTGCCGCGGCAATCCACCCGAGGCGTCCGCGCCAAGGCCCACTTTTACTTTTGGCGCCTATCGGAACGCCGGCGCCGCCCCCGGCGATCCACTCTAGTTCATGCTTCAGGTCGCGCGCGGATTGCCAGCGATCGTCCGGGTCTTTCTTGAGACATCTCTGCATCAGGCGGTCGAGTGCCGGCGGCGCGATGGCGGCGATAGACGGAGCCGGGCGTTCCATAATCGCGGCGATGACACTCGCCGGGGACGCGCCTTCAAACGCGCGCTTGCCGGTGAGCATCTCGTACAGCACGATGCCGAACGAGAAAATGTCGCTACGGGCGTCGAGTTCCTGACCCGTCGTTTGCGCCTGCAATTGCTCCGGGGACATGTAGTAGAGCGTGCCCACGATCTCATTCTTGCCGGTAAGGGCCATCGTGAGAGTGGCGTCACCGGGCGTCATAGCCGGTTGCGCGATCTTTGCCAGGCCGAAATCCAGTAGTTTGATGCCGGTCTTTGTGACGAGAATATTCGCCGGTTTCAGGTCCCGGTGAGTAATGCCCTTTCTGTGCGCCGCGTCGAGCGCGTCGCAAATCTGCGCCGCATACTTCAGCGCCTGATCCAGCGGCAGCGGGCCCTTGAGCTGGGCGCCCTCGATGTACTCCATTACCAGGTAGTTCGGCCCGACATCGTGCACCGTGCAAATGTTGGAATGGTTCAAAGCGGCGACGGCGCGTGCTTCGCGCTCGAAGCGTTCGCTGAACTCGGTTTTCGACACCTTTAGTGCAACGATGCGGCCCAATCGCGTGTCGCTGGCCTTGTACACCTCGCCCATGCCGCCAGCTCCAGCGGGCGCAAGGATTTCGTAGGGCCCCAAACGGGTTCCGGGAGCCAACTGCATATGGATTCCTGCAATTGTATCCTGCGGCGTGGTTTGGATTGTGCGTCAACGGCCCGTGCACCTCCACATGTATAATCCCTGCATGACTCGACGCACAGTTCTAAAATCATTCTCCGGAGCCGCGCTCGCAAGCTGGACCGCCAGCGCCGCGCCTACGGCTCACCGTCTCATCGCCGCCGACAAAAACTCCGTCGCGATTATCGATGCCAAAGGCGCAGTCGAATGGGTTTGGAAGAATGGCGCCGGCTGTCACGATCTGCACATGCTGCCGAACGGCAATGTGATCGCTCACACCAGCGCGTCCGAAGTCACCGAGGTGAATCCCCAAAAGGAAGTCGTCTGGAGCTATAAGTCGACGCCGGTGGCGCCGTATAGCGGGCCGATCGAGGTCCACGCCTTCGAGCGCAATCCCGATGGAACCACGATGATCGCCGAGTCGGGTAACGGCAGGTTGATCGACGTCGACCGCGCTGGAAAAATCACCTGGGAGTTGAAACTCAAAATCGAGAAGCCTCATTTCCACACCGATACCCGTCTCGTCCGAAGGACCTCTGCTGGGACCTACCTTGTGCCACACGAAAGAGACGGCGCAGTGCGGGAATACAACCGGAAGGGCGACGTTCTTTGGGAATATCGCTTGGACCTAGTCGGCAAGCCATCCGGCTCTCATCAGGGGCATGGGACCAGCGTCTACTCGGCCTACCGGCTTCCAAGCGGCAACACGCTCATCGGCGGCGGCAATAATAATCGTGTGCTCGAAGTGAACCCGAAGGGCGAGATCGTTTGGAAAATCGATCAGAACGAGCTTCCCGGCATCAAGTTATTCTGGGTAGCGCAGCTTCACGCGCTGCCTAACGGCAACATCGTCGTAACCAACGCGCACGCGGGCCCCGATTACCCGCAAATCTTCGAAATAACCCGCAAGAAAGAAGTCGTTTGGAAGTTCCTCAATTGGGACACGTTTGGCGACAACTTGACGGCCAACCAAATTCTGGACGCGGGAAAAGTCATTCGCTAGCCGCTGATTCCGCGGTATCCCCTCGCTAAGCTACGATGGACGATAGGACGCCCGAGAGGATTGCTGAATCGGACATGACATCGTTTTGTTGGAACAACCGCGGACGGCGCATTAATCTGAGGCGCGCATCGACTGCAATCGCCGCAATGATCTGGCTGACATCCGTGGTGTTTTCCCAAACGCCCGAGACGCAGCAGAACCCCACCCCCCCGACCTTCAGAGTGGAAGTGTGGGGAAACACGATAACTGACTTCAACAATCGCGTCGGGACGTATGTCGAACTTCGTACCGAACTGGAGAAAGGCTTACCGCCTCGAAAAGCCACGGACAATGTAGCGGAGATCAAAACGGCGGAACGGGCTCTGGCGGACAAAATCCGCGCGGCGCGGCCCAAAGCCAAACAAGGGGACATCTTCTCGCCGGCTGTCAGCACGCAGTTTAAGAAGGCTCTTCGGGCCGAAACAAACGTCAACACTTGGGCAGGTATCATGGATGACAATCCGGGAAAGTTTCCTGTTCAGCCTAACGAGACTTACCCGGATGATAAACCACTCTCGACGGTGCCGCCCAACATCCTTGCCTTACTGCCGCCGCTTCCCGATGACGTCCAGTATCGTTTTTTGGGCCGCCATCTGATTTTGTACGACACGAGAGCGAGACTGATCATCGATCGAATTCCAAACGCAATCTCATCGAAGAATCGTAATTGGCTTCAACGGCTCTTTTCTTCAGGGGACTCCGCCAGTTCAAAACAACCGTAACCTAATCCTCCACGGATTGACTTGTATACTAAACTATGTCATTTAAAACAGTGCCTCCCTATCGTTCCGAAAACCCAACCTCCAGGAGATTTTTAATGATGTCGACCCCTAACGCGCGACGGATAAGCGCGTGCGTTGTTCTTATGGCGGGCTGCATGCAAGCCGCGTTCGCCGCCGATATTTTGATTGCGGATGCTAAATCGCAGCCCGAAAGCTTGACGGTGGCGCCGGGTGGAGTCCTCATCGTCGGCAGCGCCAGCACGCCATTGGTCTACAAGGTGCCCGCCGGCTCGGCTACCGCGGAGAAGTTCATTGACGCCAGTGCTGAAGGCCCCGGCACCTTTTTCTTCGGCATGCTGGCGGATGCGTCCAGCAACACGTTATGGACCTGTCAGCTTACCCCAACCCCTGGCACGACTCCGGCGCAGCGGCGCACCGCTCTGCGGAGCTTTAATCTCACAACTGGCGCGCCGAAGATCCGCTGGAACTTGCCCGGCGATAATAGCACCTGCAACGATTTCGCGATCGGACCCGACAAGGCCCTCTACATCGCCGACACTACCAACAGCAAAATCTATAAGCTGCCGGCCGGCGCCTCCACCGCCGAGTTATTCCTCGAACATCGCGCGCTCTATGGCATCGATGGCGTCACCTTCCTGAACGGCGCGCTCTACGTGAACAACGTGTTCTCTAACAATCTCTACCGCATCCCTGTCGACTCCGCAGGGAAGGCCGGCCAGCCTGTCGATATTTGGATGGACCAACCCGTGAAAGGACCGGACGGCATGCGCGCCGCCAATGGGAAGCTGATCGTCGCCGAAAATGGTAGCGGCAAGATTTCCGCCATCACCGTCAACGGCGACAAGGCCAGCGTCACCGTGCTTAAGGAAGGCCTCGTCACGCCGACGGCGGTCGAACCGGCAGGCGACACGATCTGGATCGCTGAGCGAGGAACCGGGAAAGCCGTCTCGATTCCGATGCCGAAGTAACCGGGCGAAAAAGTACGCCCTGGTGGGTTACGATGGAACAAAAGCGCGCTCGATCGCCTAAGATCGGGCGCCGTATGACCGAGGAAACATAAGGAGAAACAACGATGAAATTGGCGAAAGTGGCGGGGTTGCTCGTCCTGGCGTCGGTGGCGGGCTTGAGTCAGGTCAATGTTGGGGAACAGAAACCGGAAGCCAGCCTGCCCTTCACAATGACAACCGTGGTGAGCGACTTTAAACTGCCCTGGCGGCTAGCCTTCCTTCCCGATGGCCGCATGCTGGTCACTGAAAAGATCGGACCCGTGTGGCTAGTGTCTCAGAAGGGCGAGAAGATTCAGGTTGAGAACACTCCCGCCGTCTTTTACCAGGGCCAGAACGGCATGCACGCCGTCTACCTCTCCCCTAAGTACGCGACCGACCATAGCATCTATCTCACCTACGCCGAGCCGGGTGACTACGGTGGCGGCCTGGCGCTGGCTCGCGCGAAGCTAACCGCGACCGCCACCACGGCGAAGCTCGAAAATCTCCAGGTGCTGTGGCGTCAGTTGCCCAAAGGCAAAGGTGGACAGGAAGGCGCCGCAGTGGCTTTCTCGCCCGACGGCCAGTATCTGTTCCTCTCGGTCGGCGACCGCCAGCGCTTCTATCCCGCCCAGGATCCCGACCAGCCGGAAGGCAAGATCCTGCGCCTGACGCTCGACGGCAAGCCGGCGCCCGGCAACCCCAACTTCGGCAAGAAGGGCGCCGCCACGATTCCGTTGATCGATCCGCCCCGCGACACCGAGGTCGGCAAGACCGCGCCGGTTGTCAGCAACTATACCTTTGACGGCCCGAATATGACGCCGTCGGAAACCTGGGCGATGGGAGTCCGCACGCCGTACGGCATGGCATTTTCCCCGAGCGGCGAATTGTGGGAAGTGGAGCACGGTCCGCGCGGCGGCGATGAGTTGAACCTGATCGAGAAGGGCAAGAACTACGGCTGGCCGCTCGTCTCGTACGGCATCAACTACAACGGCACGCCGATTCCCAGCCACGACACGCGTCCCGAATTCACCAAGCCGGTGCTCTATTGGGTCCCGGTGATCGCGCCGGGCAATCTGATGTTCTATCGCGGCAACAAGACCTTCCCGCAATGGAATGGCAACGGCTTGATCGGCGGCATGGCCACCAAGACACTCAACCGCATCATCTTTGACGGCAAGGGCGGCGCCAAAATGGCCGAGCGCTGGGATGTGGGTAAGCGCATCCGTGATGTGGAACAGGGCCCTGACGGCTCGCTGTGGATGCTGGAAGACGCCAATCCCGGCGCCTTGATCCATGTGACGCCTAAGTAACCCCTTCCATTTAGAAAAGAGGGTAGAGGGCCGGAGCGATCCGGCCCTTTTTACTTTTTGGCTTCGGGCGCAGGGGCGGCAGGCAAGTCGGAGTTGTACGTATCGACAATACACTTCCACTTCCCGTCGGCCTGCTTTTTCCAGACTTCCAGGAGCTTGCCACTATCGCGGATCGGGGTTCCGCCTCTTGGATCCTGAATCATCAGCGAGTAAGTTCCGTACAGATACCCGAGTTCGCCCGATTTCGCGACTTCCACTTTTGATGCCTTCCAGGACACCGCCGTGTTCGGACCGAGCAGCCCCGCCCAGGATTCTCGGATCGCCTTGCGGTCTGTCGCGATCGGAACGTTCGGAGCCAGCAACACTGCATCGTCGGCATAGAAGGCGACCGTCCCGTCAACATCGTTCTTCGCGGCTGTAGCGGACCATTGCTCATCGAGCGCCTGGATCGCGACCGCATCGGCGGCGCGGGTGTCCGCGGGCGGGGCCGGAGCGCAAGACATCGTCACGAAGATCGACAGAATCACAACGAGCGGAAATACAGAGCGGGCGAGCACAGGTCCGATTCTACCATCGCGAAAAAAGCAACAACCCGTCCGGTAATGAAATCTACGTAGATAGCAGTTACTTTAGAATGGATACCGCTTGGCCTTCATAAATGTTTCGCGCACGGTCTCTATTTGAGGCGCCCATCTTGCTTGCTCAGGCCCAATCCAATATCTGCTGCTGTCCCCGAAAGGCTCCAACGCTTCAAAAAGAATTCCGTCTACCTCGAACTTGCAGAATACGTCTGGGCCAAACCAAGAAAGGGATGGTCTCCCTACAATCTGTGTATCCGGCATGGCGGATACGATACGGATCACCCCCATCCTCCCAAGCCAGAAATTATCAACTTCGAACGCAAATGTGCGACCCTCCTCGTCCTTCAGATCGTAAACTCGCATTCGATTCCATTATGAGATACGTTCAGCCAGATCCCAAACGTGATCACCCGTCCCGTGCCGAACCTGATAACATAGCCCTTCTGCTATGAAAAATGACATCCATCAGCCTTCTCGACGCTCATTTCTAGGCGCGGCCCTGGCCGGCGCGGCGCTAGTCCCTGCCGCTGCGCAAACACAGCGCGATTGGTCCGGCAAAGAGCCGTCCCGCTATCCCGACCCCGATATCGTCGTGCTCGATCCGCGTTTCGCCAAGTACAAGATCGGCAACACTCCGATCCAGCGTCTCTACACGGGATGCCTCTGGGCCGAGGGTCCCGCCTGGAGCGAGGTCGGCCGCTATCTCGTCTGGAGCGATATTCCCAATAACCGCCAGCTTCGGTATCTCGAAGAAGACAGCCACGTCAGCGACTTCCGCACCGGCGTCAACAACACCAACGGCAACACTTTCGACTATGAGGGCCGGCAGGTCCAGTGCGAACATCTAGGCCGCCGCGTCAGCCGCTACGAACATAACGGCAAGATCACAGTCCTCGCCGACAAGTTCCAGGGCAAGCCGCTAAACGCGCCCAACGACGTCGTCGTGCACCCCAACGGCGACATCTGGTTCACCGATCCCGGCTACGGCATACTGATGCACTATGAAGGCGCGCCTGCAACCATGGAACTGAAAGAGGCCGTTTACCGCATTGACGGCAAGACGGGCGCGATCGAAAAGGTCACAGACGAGATCTTCAAGCCCAACGGACTTTGCTTCTCGCCGGATTACAAGAAGCTCTACATCTGCGACACCGGCGCCACCCACAATCCCGCGGCGCCAAAAATCATCAAAGTTTGGGACGTGGCCGATAACAAAACTCTACGCAACGGGAAGCAGTTCATCTCGATGGAACTGCCCGGCAAGGGCGCCGGTCTCGCCGACGGCATCCGCGCCGATAAAGACGGGAACATCTGGGTTGGCGCCGGCTGGGTGGGCGCGGGATACGATGGCGTCCACATCTTCCATCCCGACGGCACGCGTATCGGCATGATCCTGCTGCCGGAAATGTGCGCCAACGTCTGCTTCGGCGGGACCAAGCGGAACCGCCTCTTTATGTGCGCCAGCCAGTCGCTGTACGCTGTATATGTGGAGACCCAAGGAGCCCACATCACGTAAATGAAGAGACTGCTGATCCCTGGGGCGTTACTTCTCTCAGTCCTTTTCGCCCAGAACGAAAAAAAGGGCGATCCCGAGGCCGGGAAGATGATCTTTGAAGAAAAGTGCTCGGAATGCCACGAGTACGACTCCGAAGAGACAAAGGTCGGCCCGGGCTTGAAAGGCGTCAAAGACGGAAAGCTGCCGAGCGGAAAGAAAGCGAGTCACGACGCCGTCCTCGAAATCCTGGTGGAAGGCCGCGACGAGATGCCGCCCTTCAAAGACGTGCTGTCGGACAAACAAAAAGACGACGTCATCGCCTTCGTGTTGACGTTGTAGAGCGCCTAGACTTTCTTAGCGGCGATCTTCCGTTCGAGAGCTTTCATCAGGCGGGATCTAATATCGTTGGGGATGGGGACAGGTTCAGAGCACTTATAAACTTCAATCGTCTTGCGCGTCGTATCGGCGATCACCCAGCAGTTGGGGCACTGGTTGATGTGATCTTCCAGCTTCTTGCGCTCTTCGCCGCCGACAGCTTCGTCGAGGTAGTCCGAGAGCTCCGCCAGAAATTGTTTACAGGTAAGCAAACGGATCCTCCACTTTCTTTTTGAAGAATGCGGTTAATTTATCACGTAGCTGCAGGCGTGCGCGCAGCAGACGGCTCTTGACGGCGGGAACCGATAGCTCGAGCGCCTCGGCGGTCTCTTCGGTCGACAGCCCTTCCACATCGCGCAGCGCGAATACCGTACGGTACGCCGGGGCAAGCCCGTTCACCGCTTTATCCAGAATCTCCGCCAGTTCCGTCTTCGAAAATCGCTCTTCAGGATTGTCGTCCCAGATCGCAATTTCGCGCGCGACGGTGTCCTCGCCGACTGTCACCGGCTCGTCGAGCCAGACCGTCTTGTCCCACTTGCGCTTCCGGAGCTTCATCAGCGCTTCATTGACGGCGATCCGCACGATCCACGTATAGAACTTGGAATTTCCCTCGAATGTATTGAGGTGCGTGTACGCTTTCAGGAATGTCTCTTGCAAGACATCCTCCGCGTCCTCTCGATTTTGGGTGATGTTTTGGGCCAGCCGAAAGATATTGCGCTGATACCGCTCGGCAAGCTCGTTGAACGCAGCCGTATTCCCGCTCTGGGCTTGCGCTACGAGATTCGCTTCATCGAAAACTGCCGTTTCCGGGGCCAAATTTCAGGATAACACGCGATTCAGTTGGCGCGATTTCCAAGGCTCGGCTGCGACTCCGAGAGCACCAGACGCCGTTTCCGCAGCGCCGCGGTCTCTTGGGCGAGGTAAGCCGCCAGCACATCGGGCGAACCTTGCGGGCTTTTGGGCATGTGCATTAGTTTGGCTAGGATCGGCTCATACACGGTCAGCCCGATCTGCTGGTCTTGAGAAAGGTACCAACGGTGATTGCCTTCACTCAGTCTCTTGAATCGGCCGATCAGATCATAGAGCGAGGCTCCCTGCCGCTCGCCGTCAGCGAACGCTTCAAGCGACATGTCGATCGCAAGCAGCAGGTTGCTTCGGCGCGCGAGCAGGCTATTGATCAAGACCGGGTCACCGGTCGACGAGCCGTCAGCGAAAATCGCCGCGGTTGCCGCCACGTCTTCCGGCGCCTTCGATCCATACCGAATCTTGCGCTGGATAAAGCGCTCGCCATTCGGCGCGAGGGCAGCTTCAGGGCCGATTACTGCATCGAAAATGGCGACGCCAACGTTGTTGCTGGGACCGGTACCCATAACACGTGGCATACGAACTGCAAACGCCGTCAAATCGCCTGCCGATGTGTTTCGGATCTTGACCTCATCGGCGTTATCCGTTGTGAAGATCAGTTGCGCCGGTAGAGAGAACGCGCACGCCAATAGGACGAGGGCGAGCTTCATGTTGGTATTCTAGCTCCGGTCCGCCACAGCCAAAGGGCAAGCGCCAAAAGCGAAACAGCGCTGATCGCCGCGCCGATCCATACGCTCACCGGCCGGTACTCGAACCGCACGAAATGAGTGCCCTCCGGGACACGGATCGATTGAAACACGCCGCTCGCGCGCTCGATCGCCACGGGACCACCGTCGATCGAAGCCTTCCATCCCGGATAGAATTGTTCTTCCAGCAGAAGGACAGCGGGTGCTACGACATTCACCCGAAACTCGCGAAGCTCGGGCTCCCATCGAGTTGGCGCCACTTCACCCTGTGCGCTCAAAGCGTATGCCGGCGACGCCTTCGTGTATTCGTACACCTTGATGACCGCCTCGCGCGATCCCACAAGACGGAAGTTTCCGTTCAACGGAAGCGTATCCCGCGTGAGCAAATAACGCACACCCAGCGATTGCAGCAACCCCTCGTCGGACGGTCCCAAGTCAAACTGCCGGTTCGTGCGGAATGGCTTGCGCGCCTCGATGAACTTCTTGAACTGCTCCGAAAGCAGCGGATCGAAGCCCTGCGGTGTCGCGAGCCCGTAACGGCGAAGATCGGTCGAGAAAACGCCATCGAGAAGCGCGAGCCGGTAGTGCCGGTTGGCGCGAAGCCTATCGAAAGTCGCGTTTTCGACACCCGGCATCCTTCCACGCGGATAGTACGGCTCGACGTCCCCCGGCATCGACGAGAAAACGCGGCTCGTCCCGCTCACTTTGTAATCGACGAACACAGCGGCGCAAAGAAAAACCGCAACCCACGCCTGCCGATGCCGGATGGCCGCGAGCCCGGCCGTGAATAGCGCCAGCATCACCCACGTCACAGCGGCGCTTCGCCATCCGGTCACCGCATTCGGCCAAACCCAAAGCCGGTAGAGCGGCCACACCACCAGTAGCGCGGCGGTGGCGTAGCCGAACCAGCGCGACATCGTCCACCCCCGGAACGCGTCCACACCCGTTGCGGCAATCAGCGCGAACGCCAGCGTGACCGGCTCGAAGAAGTTGAACCTGGGAAATGCCTGTTCGAGCAGCGCGCTGTGTGAGAACAGCATCGAAACGAGATTGAATGGGTTGATCATGAACAACGCGCAGACGCCGAGCACCCAGAGCGCCGCCCGGTCAGGCCGCTTGACGATCCACGGCAAGCCAAAGAGCGCGGGAACACCCAGGTAGAGATACTGATACGGGTCGCCGAACCGGAACCCAATCCAATCGGGAATCGCCAATTGAAGATAGAAAAGCGGATCGCGTATCCCACCCGGCCCGTATTTCGGATCGTAGCTTTTTAGCCCCGCCGCTTCCATCGCGGGCAGCAACTGGACGGCAGCCAGCGCAAGCGACGCCGCAATCGCCAGCGTAGTCGCGATCCCGATCTTCCACGACCGCACCGCCGCATAGACGATCGTCGCGATAGCGAAAACAACAAAACTCGGCGTATACCCGGCGAGAAAACAGAGCGCCGAAGCGGCCGCGACCTTCCACATCGGACGCCAGGTCTCCGATTCGAGCGCCTCCTCGACCCCTAGCCACGCCAGCGGCGTCCAAGCGTACCCCGCCACAACGCCGACATGATTGTTCTGCGACACCATGTATCCGCCCATCGCGAAGACGGACGACCCCAGCACGCTCGCCAGCGCGCTGAAACTCCGCCGTCGCACCCACAGGTAGCAAAGAAAGAACGCCAGCCACGCGTGCAGGAAGATCCAAGCCTCGAGCGTCTTGAATTGCAGATGCCCACTGCGCACGTTGACCGCGAACAGCAGCCAGGTCGGGGGGTAGAAGAGTCCGGCCTGAATGTTCCCCGCGAACGGGATGCCGCAGTAGATCGACGCGTCCCAGAGCGGGAATCGTCCATGGCGGATCGCCTCAAACGCCGAGACCAGAAGCGGCCAATGAAATCCTTCGATATCTGAGTACAGCCGCACCCGTTTGAACGGCGGAAGATACTCGATCCAAAACAGATAGAACGCAGCCGCGGCAAGAAAGGCGACGGTGGCGCGCCGCGGTTTCCACATTGAGTCACAGTCTATCATCGTGATCCCGAGTTGCCCGCTCTGGTACAATTTTTAAGTTCCATGGGAAAAACGGAAAGAGAATATCGGCAGGACATCGTCGATATTGGCCGCCTGGTGTATGAGAAGGGCTGGGTGGCAGCCAACGACGGCAACATCAGCATACGGCTCGATCAGGATCGCATTCTCGCAACCCCAACTGGAGTCAGCAAAGGGATGATGCACGTGGACGATCTCATCATCGTCGACATGCAAGGCAAGAAGATCGAAGGACGGAAAGAATGCACCTCGGAAATCGCCATGCATACCATCATTTACAGCATGCGGCCCGACGTGCGCAGCGTGGTCCACACCCATCCTCCGGTCTCGACCGGATTTGCGGCGGCGAGCAAGCCCTTGAATATGGCGCTGTGTCCGGAGATCGTCTTGAGTCTGGGGTGCGTGCCTTTGGCCGAATATGGACTGCCGGGGACGCCCGCGCTGACCGATCCGATGCGCCCCTACATCCCGAACTACGACGCCATCATGATGGGCAATCACGGCGTGGTCTGCTATGGTGAGGATGTCTACAAAGCGTTTTTCCGGATGGAGACGGTCGAACACTTCGCCCGTATCTCGCTGGTGGCCGAGTTGCTCGGCGGGGGAAAGCTGCTGCCGCGGGCGGAAGTCGATAAACTGTTTAGCTCGCGCGGGCGTTATGGCTTCAAAGCCGCGGGAGCGGGGCCGGGCTGTCCGGTAGTAGCAGAGGATTTGGAGCAGGTGCAGGATCAAGACAGGTTTTACGTGACTTTCCAGCACAGTGGGATCCGAAGCTTGGAATTCACGTGACTTGAAGTCGCGGC
>JADMIO011070248.1_pt1 | contig 128040 bp, 110 predicted proteins | sample 8958161 | NCBI WGS metagenome assembly JADMIO01 (sample SAMN16585339, study PRJNA669376) | soil metagenome | isolation source: Crop rotation soil | place: USA: Cullars Rotation, Alabama | collected 2011
CCGCGACTTCAAGTCACGTGAATTCCAAGCTTCGGATCCCACTGTGCTGGAAAGACTCACGTGAACTTTCGTCTACAGATTTCGTCTCCATTTTGAAATTGCGGAATTGGGAAATTGGGAAATCTCCTTCAATTCGAAAGTTCTATTTTAATCTGTAGTCTTATTCTAACCCTCTTAGAATGTTTAACCTGTTTTTTGGCGCAGAGGGAGAGAAAAAATCCGGAATAGTTCTCGCAGTTCTTCTTGGTCGCGATAGAAATTGAACGGGCCATTCAGTTAAGCGTCTCTCTTTAACATGTACATATTTGCCGGGCTCGGGTTCATCAATATATTCTTCTTGTAATATCAATGCAAGCGGTTCATCACTTCCGGAATTTGTTTGTGAAAACATTAGCGCTTCTTCATAGGTTCTGAATGCATAATAATAGTCACGTCAGACTGGGAGAACAACTAGCAAATTGCATAAGCCTCAATTTCCCAATTTCCCAATTCTTCGCGAAGCGAAGGAACAAAATTTCAAAATCGAAAAGAGAGTTTTGTCAAAGTAGTTTAAACCCTTCCAAAAATTTAGTATTAAAATCTCCTTTCCTGAATCGATCGTCCTTCATGAGTTGAAGATGGAATGGAATTGTAGTTTTCACTCCTTCGATTACATATTCACTGAGTGCGCGATGCATGGTTTGAATGGCCTCCTCACGCGTCCGGGCAACTGCAATGATCTTTCCGATCATTGAGTCATAGTAGGGAGGAATTGTATAGCCGGCATAAACGTGGCTATCGATGCGAATCCCGTGGCCACCGGGATGGTGGAGCGTAGTTATTCTGCCTGGGCTGGGTCGAAAATCGTTGTATGGGTCTTCGGCGTTGATCCTGCATTCTATCGCGTGCATTTCAGGTTCGTAGTTCATTCCTGAAATAGATTCTCCCATCGCGATCTTGATCTGTTCTTTAATAAGATCATAATTCACCACTTCCTCTGTCACGCAATGTTCAACCTGGATACGCGTGTTCATTTCCATGAAATAGAAATTGCGATGTTTATCCACGAGGAACTCGATGGTACCAACGCTTTCATAATTGATAGCTGACGCGGCTTTAATTGCGGCTTCACCCATTTTATGCCGCAACTCAGGAGTCATGAATGGAGAGGGTGATTCCTCTACTAATTTTTGGTGACGACGTTGAATGGAACAATCGCGCTCACTTAAGTGACAAACATTTCCATATTGGTCGCCTGCTACCTGGATCTCGATGTGCCTGGGTTCTTCAACAAATTTCTCCATATACACACCATCGTTCTTAAACGCCGCAGCTGCTTCAGCTTTTGCAGTATTATAAGCTCTCTCCATTTCGTCTTCACTCCAAACTACGCGCATTCCTTTTCCGCCACCGCCCGCAGTGGCTTTAAGAATGATAGGATATCCAACATCTTTTGCAAGTGACTTCGCTTGATCGATGCTATCCAGCAAACCTTCTCCACCGGGAACAACGGGAACTCCAGCCTTGATCATGGTTTCTTTTGCAGTGATCTTATCTCCCATTGATCTAATCATATCGGGAGTGGGTCCTATAAATTTGATATTGTGTTCCTGGCAGATCTCCGCGAATCTTGCATTCTCTGCAAGAAATCCATAGCCGGGATGAATGGCGTCAGCATTGGTGATTTCTGCTGCAGCCATCAGGTGCGGGATATTCAAATATGATTCGCTGCTCTGTGGCCTTCCAATACAAACCGCTTCATCTGCAAATCGAACATGTAGGCTATCCTTGTCGGCAGTAGAATAAACAGCAACGGTTTTAATACCCATCTCGCGACAAGTCCTGATTACTCTCAACGCTATCTCACCACGATTTGCAATTAGTATTTTGTTGAACATTCAATCATTTTTTAGTCAGCGATATCCGATTTACGGTTGTACATGACCGAGGTAGGCGATGGTTGTTTGTCGTTTGTTGTTTCTCGTTTGTTGTTTCTCGTTCACAAACGTGACTCTACTAGGGCTCAACTAAGAACAGCGGTTGGTCATATTCTACAGGAGAAGCGTCATCAACGAGGATCTTTACGATTCTTCCTTTAACCTCGCTTTCAATTTCATTAAATAGTTTCATTGCCTCGATGATACAAACCGGTTTACCTTGCTCAATTTCAGATCCGATTTCCACGAAAGGTGGTTTGCCTGGTGAGGGACTGCGATAGAAGGTTCCAATCATGGGACTCTTGATGGTAATCGTGTTTGCCGGTGCCGCGTCTTGCGCTTTCGGTTTCTCCTGCGAAGCTGCGGGGGCTGCGGCACTTTGAACAGGCGCCATCGCTGCGGCGGTGGGCATCATCACTGGCGCAGCCGCGGGAGCCGCGGCAATAATTTGTTGGGCGGGTTCTTGCTTCTGTTTTATCGTTATACTAAATCCTTTCTCTTCAACTATCAATTCACCGATGTTGGATTTGTTGACCAAACGGATCAACTCCTGAATTTGTTTGAAATCCATTGCCATTGTTTTTGGGTTTTTTCCCGACATACGGGGACAAACTGAGGTGGCTAAGATAAATGAAAATCACATAATTGTTTCGAGTTTCGCGTTTCGGGTTTAGGGTTTCGCGTTCCTCTATTCGAAAAGCTTACCCGAGATTCTAACAACCCAAAATTCGAATTCCCAATAAACCTTCGAATTTCAAAATGATGCGATTTAGGAAGCAATCTTCGAATGAATAAACGCAAAACGCGAAACGCAAAACGCGAAACTATTCTTTAACTCGCTCTACATACTCACCAGTCTTGGTGTTAATCCGGATCAGCTCACCTTCGTTCACAAATAATGGAACCATAACTGTAGCACCGGTTTCAATGGTAGCTGGTTTCAAAGTACGAGTAGCAGTGTCCCCTTTTACACCGGGCTCACTGTAGGTTACCTGCATCACGATTTTATCGGGTAATTCAACGCCCATCGGCAGTTCCGTTTCTGTATTGATCAATACGCCAACTTCCTGGCCTTCCTTCAAAAATTGAGGTGCATCGATCAGGTTTTCATTAACAGCGATCTGTTCAAAAGTTTCATTGTCCATGAAATTGTAACCCGTATCGTCCTTATAGAGGTATTGATAGTTCTTTCTTTCAACCCTTACCGGGAAAATGTTTTCGCCACTGTTCCAGGTTTTTTCTATCGTGCGATTATTATCCACGCCTTTAAGCCGCGCCCACACTTTAGCAGCAGCACGCGCAGTCTTATTTTCCCCAAACTCTACCACGGTATATAAACTACCGTCAAGTTTAAGGATCATTCCACGACTAATATCAGATGTTGAAGCCATTCAATTAACGATTTTTAATTCTTATTGCGGGCGGCAAAACTAAGGCAAAAAGGTGAGAAATTAATATCCAATTGGCAACTGGCAATGTGCCGTGGGCAATCCAAATTCGAGGGAAAGAAAGAGGAGATGAGGTGTAGATTAGGGTTCGAAGACTAAAGACGCTTTATACCCTTCGAAGGTCACTGGTTTCTTCCAACAGCGGAAGAATCGAGATCAAAGACGGAAGCCTTCATTTCAAAAAACCGAAATGAAATCGAAAGTTTTAGTGATATACAATTAGGGACTTTCGAAGTTTAGCGACTTCAAATTTGGGAGGCTTCCGTCTATGTACTCGAATGAATACTGTGCGCAAAAAAAAGAATAGGTTTCGACCTTCCGGTTACGTCTCTTGTCTTCGAAACGAAATGCCGGCGCCGCTACTGCTTCTTCAAAAGCTGCAACTGCTTATTGATCTGCGCCTGGCGGGATTTCATTTCATCAATCACCTTTGTTACTTCTTTCTTTTGTTCTTCAAGCTGTGAGATAGCTTCTTTCTTTTGCTCAGGCGTCATGTTCTTTTGATTCACGTTGATTTGTTTCTGTAATAACAAATTCTTTTCCTGCAACTCCATCGCGTGTTTCTCCATGTCCTCCATTTGCGATTCCAATTCGAGCGCTCTTTGTTTATTGTTCAAGCGTTGATCTAATTCCATTTTGTTCTCTAGCAGCTCCAATTCCATTTTGCTTTGTTGTGATGCTCTTTCCAGTTCCAGTTTTCTCATAGCCATTTCATGTTCTGTCTCGAGTTCGAATTTGCGGCGTAGTTTTTCAACGTCAACATTCTTATCACGCGCAGCATTCTTTAGGGCTAATTCGCGCTCTCTTTGATTGTTTGCTGCGTCTTCTTCGAACTGTTTTTGCATGATTTCAAATTGTCGCCGTCTTTCTTTAGAAACTCTCCTCATTTCTTCGTCACGCATTCCTTTTTCATTGATCACGTCCTTTTCGTAATTCTCCCGCAACCTATCCAGTTGTTCTGCTCTTTCTTGTTTTATCTTCCTCATCTCATTTTCCTGCGTCTTCATTTCCATTTCCATTAGCTCCTTTTTCATTTTTTCCACTTCGGCAGGATGCCTGAATGAACCGTATTTGGACTCAAAAGCTTTTTGATCTTCCGGCTTTGAAAGATCATACACTTCCTTTTTCCCATCAGCAAGTTCCACTGTTGCATTTGATTCATTAATATGAATTGACTTTACATCTTTTGGTAATGGAGCAGGCGGCGGAAGTGGAGGTGGAGGCGGGGGCAACACGGGCAACTCTCCATATTTCTTTTCGGCAGCGTTCATCCTTTCTTTATCGGATAACGCGTATGTCTCAGTACTCCCTGATTTCAGGTCAATAATTAATTCATTGTTTTTAATGGAAGCGCCCTTGACACCAGGATTGCGCCTAAGGAAATCGTCATATAATTTTCCTTTATATAATACAACCGGAGGCTTTGGTGGGGATGGCAGTGTATCCTGCGGAAGATAATGATAACTCACACCTGAAGTCTTCCACGGCATATTCCTTCCCACATTTCTGAAGGCAAGGAGAATGACCACTAACACTGGTAATATTAATACCAGTTTCCAGAGTTGTGTTTTCGCACTTTGTTTCTTATTCATCATGGCTATACGTTTTTTTAAAGAAGAAAAATTGAACGGAGTAATGATGTTGAATTGAGAGATACCAATTACTTTTAATAGCAAGCATTGATATTCTTTCCTATCGATTCCTGTTTCCAACACCTTACTATCCGCGATAAATTCCAGGTTAACCTTAATGGCCCTACGAATGAACCAGGCAAACGGATTGTACCAATTCAAAACACACAATAACTCACTCAGAAAAATATCAACGCTATGGCGTTGTTTCACATGAACGAATTCATGCCGAATGATATCCTTTAACTCCTCTTCATTGTGAAGGTGGCGGTTTATGAAAATTGAATTGCCAATTGAAAATGGAATAATTGGCTGATTCACCTGGAAGATTTTGATAGGTTCAGAAGAAAGAAGGCTGCTGGACTGTTTCACTTTGAGATAAGAGAAATACTGAAAGGCCAATCGAATCAACATTAAAATAATGCCCAACAACAAAAGTGTGAGTAAACAAGACCCGAATATTTTCGCGGATTCATAAGAACCTGCCTGCTTCCATCCGGTTTCATATATGGCCGAACGATCAGGAAGCACTGGGATATAGTTGACGATCCCGGTATTTCGCCATTCGCTTTTCTCGAGCACTGGCGAAATATTAATCAGCGGAATCAAAAAAGAACAAAAAGAGTACAATAAGAGATACCAACGATTGGCAGTGTAGAAAGTGAGCTTTCTCAGTAGGAAATGGTAAAATAAATAAACCACAGCCAGGCTAACCGAAGCCTTTAATAGGTATTCAAAAATCTGACTCATGCAATAACTTTTGAGTTAAAGAATTAGTTTCACTTTCCTTTCTCGATCATTTCTATGATTTCCTTCAATTCTTTAGGACTTAATTTTTTTTGCTCCACGAAAAAGTTCACCAGTTCTTTGTAAGAGTTGGCGAAATAATTTTTTACGACCCCGCTCAAAAAAGTTTTTTTGTATTCATCCTCACTAACCGCAGGAGTATAGATGTACACATTCCCAACCAGCTTGCTGTCCAGGTAACCTTTTCTTTCCAGGTTCCTGATTGTGGACGCAAGTGTGGTGTATGGAGGTGCGTCATCCATGTTGTCAACGAACGATTTTACATTTCCCTCCCCTACTTTCCACACAATGCGCATAGCCTGTTCTTCTGCAATGGTGAGTTTTTCCATTTCTACGAAATTTTCGTAAATCTACGAACTTTTCGTAATCCTCCAAGGCTTTGGGAAAAATTTATGGCTGAATGACTGAAGAATTACCCATTTTGCGTGAGCAAATACAACAGCCAACCCTAACCGTACATTGGCAAGGTTTTTACCTGCTCCCTTTTAATATCATATGAATTGGGAGTGGTCAAAGAATATGAATCGGTTCACCTCGACAATCAGGTCATCAATCGCATTTTTCCTGCTCTGCCCGTTTATTGTAAGTGGGCAGTCGCACGATTCCATTAAAGTAGTAGCGGGAAAACAGTACGACAGAAGTTGGATAAACGAATGGCTGTGGGGAAAACACTATCGCAAGGAATGGGCAACTCCAGTCACGATGCCTTTGTTTTTCCTGGATACGGCGGCTGGTGGATTGCGTCCTTATGAGGCTGGTGGAGGCAGACAAACAAAAACATTGCACCTGCGTAACACCAACGATAAAGAGTACGTGTTGCGCAGCATCGATAAAAGTTTTGGCAAAGCGCTTCCCCAAATCTACCGCGGCAGTTTCGTTGAAAAAATATTGAATGACCAGGTGTCTATCGGACATCCATATTCTGCTATAACCATTTCTCCAATGGCCGAAGCAGCAGGAATATTTCATACTAATCCAACTATTGGATACGTACCACGGCAGCAACGACTAGACAGTTTCAATGTCGAATTCGGAAATACACTTTATTTGTTTGAGCAGCTGCCGGACGAAAACTGGCAAGAGGCGCCAAATTTCGCAAACGCGAAAAACATTATTGGCACTGAAAAAATGTTGCAGAAGATTTTTGAAGACAACGATAACGTAGTAAATCAACGCGCTTTTGTGCGTGCACGTTTGTTCGACATGTTCATTGGTGATTGGGGACGACATGAAGATCAATGGCGATGGGGATTGGCTGAGGAGGGAAAGCCAAATATTTATGAGCCTATTCCGCGAGACAGGGATCAGGCATATACAAAGTTTGATGGCTTCTTATTAAAGCCTATGATGAAATTAGCCGGCATCAATCATCTGCAAAGTTTCGGGCCGAAAATAAGAGACATAAAACGTTTCAACTATCCTGCGCGAAACCTGGATCGGAAATTTGCAAATGAACCTACACTTGACGATTGGGTAACCACCGCTAAAGATCTTCAAAATCGTTTGACCGACCAGGTAATTGAAAATGCTGTTCACCGTTTGCCACCCGAAGTTTATCCAATTTCTGGTGAAGAAATTATTACTAAACTAAAATCACGCAGGGACCGATTAGTTGAAATTGCAAAAAAATACTACTACTTCCTCGCCAAAAAAGTAGACGTTGTTGGGTCTGACAAGAACGAATTTTTCCAGGTAAGAAGAATGGATGGGGACAAAACAGAAGTCAACATTTACAAGATCACAAAAGATGGCGATGTGAAGTCAACCCCGATTTATTCACGGGTATTTGATAATACGGAAACGAAGGAAATACGATTATTTGGATTAAAAGGAAACGACGTGTTTCGTGTGGATGGCGATGTGTTTCGCGGAACGAAGGTTAGAATTATAGGAGGACCTGATAATGACTCCATCATTAATAACGCAAAGGTTCAGAAAGGCAGGCACAGAACGGAGATTTATGATTCGCGACGAAATGTAATCACCACAACTGGAAACACTGAGCTTCACTACACCCGTGATACTGCATTGTACGGATATCACTATGATACCTATACACCTGACAAGTCTGGCTTAAAACCATCAATTCTTTATAGCAATGAGGATAGGTTCTATGTTAGTTTGGGATACATGGTGCGCAAGAACCAATGGCGCAAATATCCTTTTGCATACGAACACGGTGTATACCTGCATTACTCCATTTCACAGGCTGCGTTTAGTCTCACTTATAAAGGAATCATCAACCAACTTATCGGCAAATGGAGCCTTTCACTTAACGCCAATTGGGACGCCATCCGCTGGACGAATTTTTATGGCCTGGGAAATGAAACAAAGTTTGAAACCACCGACCGTAATTTTTACAGGATGCGTTCTAAAGAGTACAGCGCGGGCGTTGGTCTCTTTAGAAACCTTGGCAAATTTCAATTCTTAAGTTTCAGCACCTTTTATCAAAACATAAAAGTGATTGATGATCCCGAAAGGTTTATTGCTCAAAAAATTAATCCACCGAAAAATCTATACGGTGCAAAAGACTTTATGGGGCTGCAGGCTGATTACAACTACACAAAGTTGAATGACCCTGTAGTTCCTACAAATGGCGTTGACTTTTTTGCAACGGCAGTGGCTGTCCAGAATTTGAGGGCAGATAGTTCGTTTGCAAGCGTTTCCGCCAATTTCGATAAGTACTTTCAATTATCGCCCAAGTTTGTATTAGTCATCAGAGGCGGTGCTGCCACACTTACCGGGCGACCGGAATTCTATCAATACAATTGGATCGGTGGAAGCCAGCGCCTACGAGGATATAAGAGAAATCGCTTCTTTGGAAAGAGCGCCGTTAATAACAATAACGAGCTGCAGTGGATAAATAATTTCCGCAGCAGAATATTTAACGGTAAGGCCGGACTGGTTGCGTTCTATGACATTGGTCGGGTATGGATGCCCGATGAACAATCCAGCAAATGGCATCCCGGGTGGGGAGGCGGAATTCTTTTGGCGCCATTTAATAAATTTTCTCTTTCGTTCACTTACGGTATGTCACCTGAGTTGAATCTCTTCCACATTCGGTTCAACCGCATATTGTTGTGATTTCTTCCTATTTTGAACCAAAATTCAACTTGTGAAAAAGTCGTTCTTCCCAGTTTTAATACAGACCACATTTGTTATAATGCTAATCAGTTGTACGCATTCAAAACAAGTACAAAGCCAGCCGGCAGTTCAAACGCAGCCACAGCAAGGAGCCGACTCATTGAAGGCCGCGTATCTCCGATTTCCTACTGTGCCGCCTTTTGAAATCCTGCAGGTAGATAGTATTACTACATTTTCCAAAGCTGACCTGAAAAAAAATCAGGACGTCCTCCTAATGTATTTTAGTCCAGATTGTGAGCATTGCCAACACCAAACGGAAGACATTCTTCACGATATACAAGCGTTTAAAAAGATTCAAATTGTAATGGCCACCTACCAGCCATTTGAATCGATGAAACAATTCTATCAACGCTACAAGCTGGACCAATACAATAGCAATATTCACGTTGGGCGTGATTCAAAGTTTATACTGCCTCCATTTTATCGCATGGGCAGTTTACCATACCTGGCATTATATGACAAGAAGGGAAACCTGATCACTACTTTCGAAGGCAATCAAAAAGTGGATAAAATTTTAAATGCTTTTGGAAAATTGGAACAGTAAGTGTGCAAAACTTTTTATCAAAATTTAAAATAGGGGAAATAGGGTTTGAAATAAAATGCTGTAACTTCTCTGTGCTGAATCAGCCATAAAAAAATGGAGGTCCCCATGAGCCAGCATCTCTCTCCTTTTATCAATAGCCGCAAAAAGACAATCGAGTTTCATATTCAACATGAATGTGCGTCCCGGATTCACCTTTCCGGTTCGTTCAATCATTGGGCAAAGGATATGTATGTTCTTCACCAGGGAAAACACGGCGTGTGGAAAATCGAGATTCCAATGTTGCCTAAGGGAAAGTATTATTATAAATTCTATATTGATGATCGCATGTGGGTGGAGGACGTGGACAATCCATATCGCGAACCCGATGGGATTGTCGGATGGAACAGCATTCTCAACGTCATGTGATGGGTGTAAATCATGTATGAAAAGAGGCCGCAAGGCCTCTCATTCGTGTTAATTCGAATATCTGGTGGTTTCGAAATAATCGCGAGCGTGCAAACGAACAAAGAAGAATGCCAGGCGCTTGTTCACTTCTTAATTTGTGTAATTCGTGTATCAAAAAGGATCGGTAGAAACCGATCCCTCCAACTGAAAACTCACTCTGCATGAGTTCTAAAAAACAAAATTCCACCCGTAAGGGTCTGCTATTTTTCCAAGTCGTATTTCTTCAAGGGTTGTTTTTATTTTGAACATCAGGTTTTCATGGCTATACTCTGGTAGATGATAATTCACACCATCAATATGAATTGTTTCGATTGGGGCAACCACTGCGGCTGTTCCGGCACCAAACGCTTCACTAATAGTTCTATTTCTAAACGCGAATGCTAATTCATCAACAGTGATCGGACGCTCCTCACATTCGATACCCATATCAGCTGCAATTGTCAATAGTGAATCTCTTGTGACGCCATCCAGGATCGTGTCACCTAATGGAGGCGTGATTAATTTGCCATCTATAACAAACATCACATTCATCATTCCCGATTCTTCAATGTACTCGTGATTTTTTCCATCGGTCCACAGCACCTGATCAAAGCCTTCTTTTCTTGCCAGCTTGGTTGGATAATAGGAAGCACCATAGTTGCCACCACATTTTGCATATCCTGTTCCGCCGTGCGAAGCGCGCGTAAATTGTCGCTCAACTTTCACCTTGATGGGTTTGGTATAGAATTCTGAAACAGGTCCGCTGAAAATCACGAAGCGAAATTGTTCAGAAATCTTCACCCCAAACTTCGCTTCACTTGCATACATGAATGGCCGGAGGTACAAGGCACTTCCTTCTTTTGTGGGAATCCAATCTTTGTCCAGTTGTACCAATTGCAGCAATCCTTCAACGAAAATTTCTTTTGGAACAACTGCCATGCACATGCGGTCAAGAGAGCGTTGAAGACGTTCATAATGTTTATCGATTCTGAAAATATTGACACCCCCGTCCTTCATTTTAAATGCTTTCATTCCTTCAAACACTGTTTGGCCGTAATGCAGGGCCAGAGATGCAGGGCTGAGCGAAAGGTTTGCAAACGGCACCACTTTCGGCGTTTCCCATTCTCCTCTATCGTAATCACAAACGAGCATGTGATCGGAAATGTAATTGCCGAAGCCGAGATAATTGAAGTCTACTTCGGGCAACCTGGAACTCCTGGCTTTGTGAACAGTAATCGTTAAAACGTCTTCCATATAGAGTGTATTAGTATGTATTCACTGCAACAGGTATCGCCATCAAATAATAATCGAAAGTTTGAGTCCCGATTGTAAACTGATGCGTACCCGAAATCTTAAATCCATGCTTCTGGTAAAACTGAATGCCCCTTTCGTTTTTAATATGAGTATCGAGCCACAAACATTCCAGATCCAGTGGTTTAATAAAGCTGATCACTTTCTTCATCAATGCATCTCCTATTCCTTGCCCCTGAAATTTATCCAGCACATACAATTTTTGTAGTTCGGCTTGAAAGAAAGAATCTATTTGCTCATTGAGAGAATCCTTCTTGACTTTCGCAAAACCTGCTGGCATTCCATTAACGGACGCGAGGAAATACTGATTACTATTTTTAACCAGGCTGCCGGCTATTTTGTCGACGCTGTAAGTATAATCAAGATAATTTTCCAGTTCGCAATGATTGTTAAACAAATCGCCAAATGCATTTCTGAAGGCATTTCTACCTATAAAAGAAATTGCAGGTGCATGTTCGGGTCTGGCCACTTCAATATCGATGCGCATAACTTTCATTTAAAAAATGAAAACTAAAATTCGAACTTTCTATCAGTAGTTTTCCTGTTGTCTGTTGACGCCCAACTGTCGTTCATTGACACTTTCTTTCTTGTACCTTGTGCCTTGTGCCTTGTGCCTTGTGCCTTACGCTAAGCCCGTTGCTTTCTGAATTCCCGATTTACGAGAAATACGCCACCCAGGGTGATCATCGTTCCCAGTACTATACTACTATTCATTTTTTCGTTCAGTAATGCCCATCCGAGCAACACTGCAACGATGGGATTGATGTATGCATAAATGGATACGAGCGTTGGTGGCAACTTTGAAATTGCAAATACATAAGCCGAATAAGCAATGAGTGAACCGAATACCACGAGGTATAACAATGCATACCACGTAGCCCATCCCGCATGAACCGGATTCACAAATTTGCCTGAGAAACCACAGATCACGAGCGTCACCACGCCTGCAATGAGCATTTGCAAACCCACATTAAACATTATATCCACCGGTAATTTTTTTCTTGCGCTGTAAACAGAACCGAAAGCCCAACTAATTGTAGATAGTACTGCCAGCCCAACACCAAATGCAAATGATGAATTCTTTAATTGATGCAGATAATCATAGAAGATCACGATCACGCCCGTCAATCCAACGAGCATGCCCGCGAACATCAGCTTAGTAAATTTGGCTTGCTTGAGTAACCAAATGCTAAACAGCGTAATGAGCAAAGGGACTAGCGCTGCAATGATTGCTGCAAGCCCGCCACTGATGTATTCGAGCGACCATGTAAGTCCTCCGTTGGCGAGACACAACAAGAGAATGCCTTGAATAGAAATTGACTTCAATGATTGCAGATCTGGTAATTTATATCCCCTGATTAGGAAGAAGCTGACCATGATCATTCCCGCGGTGAATTGTCGTAGGCCGGCGATAAACAAACCGGGCATGTGTTGCGCCCCAATTTTGGAAGCGATGTAAGTGGTGCCCCAAAGGAAACTTACTATACCTAATGCGATGTATGCTGTTCGTAGCTTTTTCATGACTTAACTGTTGCTGGTTACTGGTTACTGGTTACTGGTCGCTGCTTATCCTCTCGAAAACCAGAATTAAAATGAAACTCGAGTACTTCTAATGGTTACTAGTTTTTTGAACTACTTGCGCATATCCAGCCAAGATTCACATTGAAACATCGAATTACTTGACAGGTATGACCACAAAAATTAACGACCAGTAACTAACAATTGGTAACGGAAACACTCCACAAATTTTCTAATAAAACAGTTGGAAAAACAGATTCAGTTTTTGTAATTTTGACTATATCAGATTTTTTAACAATGCGCAAATCGAAATTTACCGCCGATGATCACCTGTATCTGCAGGTGGCAGATGGCATAGAAAAAATGATTGCCGAGGAGATTCTTAAGATCGGCGACAAGCTGCCCTCAGTGCGAGTGTTGAGTGAAGAATATGGGATCAGCATGGGCACTGCATTCCAGGCATATTATCATTTAGAAGGAAAGGGATTGGTTGAATCGCGTCCTAAATCGGGCTACTATGTGCGCTTCAATCATCGGCGCGTTCGCGATCTGCCGCAAATGCGCGTACCAGAACCCATCAGTACGGAAGTGAGTGTGAAAGAAATGATCGCTACGGTTTACCGCAACGTAAACGCAAAGCTCGTAATGAATTTTGCAGTTGCCGTTCCTGATTTCAGTTTACTCCCCGCGGCAAAGTTGAATAAATCGGTTGTACACGCATTACGCAATTCAAAAGACCACGGAATTAATTATGAAAACACCCAAGGCAATGAGGAGTTGCGAAAGCAGATCGCCAAATTGTGTTTCAATTGGGGCGGAAAATTTACATCCGATGACATCATCATCACTGCAGGATGCATGGAGGCGTTGATACTTTCACTTCGCACGGTAACTAAACATGGTGATACGGTTGCTGTAGAATCGCCTGCATATTTTGGAATTTATCAGGCCATGGAAAGTTTGGGACTAAAAGCAGTAGAGATTTCCTCTGATCCAATTACAGGTCCGGATTTAAGCTGCCTCGAAAAAACGATCCGGCGATGCAACATCAGCGCGTGTTTGTTTGTTCCAAATTTCAATAATCCATTAGGGAGTTGCATGCCAGATGAAAAGAAGAAGCAATTGGTTGATTTAATTACGAAGTACAATATCCCATTGATTGAGGATGATATCTATGGCGAAATGTATTTTGGGAAACATCGTCCGCGTACTTGCAAATCATACGACACAAAGGGACTGGTGATACATTGTTCTTCGCTATCAAAATCGCTTGCTCCTGGTTACCGCGTTGGTTGGGTAATACCTGGCAAATTCACCGATAGAGTGAAACAATTAAAAATGATGTACACCATCACGAGTCCAACATTGACGCAGGCAGCTATGGCACATTTCCTGAGTATAGGGAGGTATGAATATCATCTAAAAAATCTTCGCAAAGCGTTACACACGCAGTGCCTGAAATATATCCAGGGAATCATGGAATATTTTCCAGAGGATACAAAGATTTCAAGACCACAAGGTGGATTTGTTTTGTGGGTTGAATTAAATCAAAATGTCAATGCCTACAAAGTGAGTGTAGAAGCCTTGAAGCATGGTATATCCGTTGCGCCCGGACAAATTTTTTCAGCGAATTGTAATTATTCAAATTGTCTTCGGATCAGCTACGGAAAACCGTGGAATGAGGATGTGGATTATGCGCTGATGATGTTGGGAAAGGTGATTGGGAAGATGCTTTGAGGGATACAAGATACCTGATACGAGATGCCGGATGCCAGATGCAGGATGCCAGATGCAGGGAGAGTTTGGAAATTGAGAATTCCGTATTGGTTGCCGGTAGATACTTTGTAATTGCAGGCCATTTTTGATTCTTGTTCTCTTGCTTGTGCCTTGATTCTTTCTTGTGCCTTGTACCTTGATTCTTTCTTGTTCCTTGTACCTTGATTCTTTCTTGTTCCTTGTACCTTGATTCTTTCTTGTGCCTTGTACCTTGATTCTTTCTTGTGCCTTGTACCTTGTGCCTTGATTCTTTCTTGTGCCTTGTACCTTGTGCCTTGTACCTTTAAGACAGTTCTTCCTTCAAATATTTCTCTAGATCCGTCAATGAAATCGGTTTTTCCCAAATCTTCAGTGACGGCGTCACTTTAACATTCGGTAATTCGGGGTGATATGCGCTGATGAGATTTAGTTGTGCTTCCGGATATTGTTCAAGAAAATACACAGCGAGTTCCCATCCAAGGCCATCTGGCAAATTGTTATCGAGAAAGATAATGGATGGATTTATTTTTTTTGCTTGCTCTACACCTTCGTTAAGTGAATTAGAATAATATACTTCATATCGCAACTTAGAGAGGTACGACTTAAGCAGTAGGCAAAAATCAATTTCGTCATCAATAATCAAAACCTTTTTCATACGGGTATTAGAACGCATTGGTGAAGGGTAAGAGTTTTAGATTTCTTATCATAAAACATGCTAATTAAATGGGTACGTATTTACACAGTTAGACTGATCAGTAAAAAACCTCAAGTTTGCAGGATAAGGCACAATTTTTTCGGGAGTAGATACAAATGTTGAAATTATAAAAACTTATTCGTTATGAACACAAAAACTAAAATTGTTCTTGGCATAATTGGCGCTGCTGCTGCAGGTGCTGCCATCGGACTTCTACTCGCCCCTGAAAAAGGATCTGATCTAAGGAAAAAAATACAAAAATCAGCCAGCGATTGGGCTTCCAGTCTCGCAGACTTAATTGCTTCAGGCCAGGAAGAACTTAAGAACCTGACCTCAAAAGCAACTGATGCGGCTAACGACTATAGCTCTCAAGCATCAAGCACTGCAAGAAGAGTAAAGGAAGGAATGAATTCATAAATGTAAAGCAGGCATTGCCTGCTTTCCTTTTCACCTAGCGAATATATATGGAAGAAGAAGTAAAAACGAGTCCGCGAAGCATGACTAAAGATGTGAGCGACCTCGTAGACACCTATATTCAACTCGCAAAAGCGAATGTTACGCAAAAGGCCGCAGATGCTGCGTCAGTTAGTGTTGCGGGAATTATAATGGCTGTGCTCGGTTTCTTTTTTTTATTGTTTGCTGCAGTCGCACTCGCGTGGTGGATTGGACAGCTTATTTCCAGCGTAGTTGGCGGCTTCCTGATCGTTGCAGGACTTTTTGCTCTCCTACTCGTATTGTTGATCGCATTTAAAGAACAATTTCTTTATCCTATCATTCGTAACAAGATCGTCAGAAAAATATATGAATAAAGTGACCACTTACGAAGAACTCCTCAGAGAAAAGGAAAGGTTGCAACTCCAACTTGAGGTTCACAAAGCCGCAGTAAGGGGTCATGTTGCCGACATCAAAAAGAAATTGAATCCACTGAAAAACGTGATCCACTTCTTCTCAAACTTCACGTCGCCAGCAGGTACCAATACATTAGTCGGCACAGGGCTCGGGTTATCACTCGAGCTTCTAATTAGAAAGGTATTCTTCGCCAGAACTGGCTGGATCACTAAAATGCTAGGACCGGTGTTATTGAAAAATTTCTCAGCAAATATGTTGAAGAAAAATAAGAATACGCTTATTAAGAAGGTAAAATCCATTTTCCATATGAATGGAAAAGGTTAGTCGGTAACAGTAGCCGCATTTTGCCAATACATCCTGATTTCCTCCACAACTTTCAGTAGCGAATCGAAGCTTACGGGCTTAACGACATAAGTATTTGCACCCAGTTCATAGCACCTCTTCACTTCATTTTCACTGTTTGTAGTAGTGAACACAACAACAGGGATCTTCTTGAATTCAGGATGTTGTTTGATTTCGCGGAGTACTTCCCGACCATCTTTTTTGGGCATATTAAGGTCGAGTAAAATGAAAGAAGGATAGATTCGTTCATTAGTCGTTCGTTTGGAGATATTCTCCAGGAATTTCCATAATTCAATTCCATTTTCAACGAACTCTATCTGGTCTTTATAGCCTTTCTCTTCGAATGCCGTTTTAAATAGGAAACGGTCATCCGCATCATCTTCCGCAATTAGAATGAAAAGTTTCTCCGCGCTCTTGTGCATTGGCCAAAATTAGCAAAATCGATGAAGTGTACAAGTCAATAGACAAACCCTAAATTAGATCTGTTCTATTTTCAAGTTAAGTATTTAGGAAAATAGTTTTAGGGCAAATAGTAAAACAATACTGGCAGCTAAAAGGATATTTGCCATTTTAAAATCAATTTGTTTCATAGATACATATTATACATACATAGAATAAAAAACGCGCACCAAGGACAAAGGGATAGGTTTTACTGCCTTTGAGTAGAATTAATTCCCCATACAGTGCAAATTTTGAGGATTGAGCGGAAACGTCAGAAAGCAGTCCTGTCAAGGCTTTTGGAGCCTGTTATAACCCCTTATGATTTGTTGTCGGCGTTTTTGTTGTTCCAATCGCCCTCAGTTGGATTAACAATTTCCTGTTGTTCGTCCTCATTGGTCACCTGGTTTCTCTCCTCATGATGTTCACGGGTAAGGGGAGATTGCTGAGTCTGCTGCTCATCCGATTTCTTTGAGTTCTGCGAAATGGTTTCTTCGTCGTTAGCCGGGTTTTCCCTCAACTTATCTCCACTTCTAAGATTAACGGGGGAAGGAGTTTGCGATGTTTGCGACTGTTCGTCGGCTTTATTTTTTTTGTTATCCATGATCGTGGTTTCTATAATGGACCGTAAAAACAATACCATCAGAACAGTTGACCATTTGTTTACCGTTTACAGTTTACGGTTGACAGTAGGAAAAAACATTTTTATTCTGTAACTACCTTCATCTGTCATCTGTCAACCAAAAAAAAAGTGCTCCATAAGGAGCACTCTTCAAGCTGTATACAAGGTAAATTGTTTACAACTAATCAACTCGCCTGAATCCACCTGCAATCAATGACAGCAGGAACAGGACTATAAAAATGTAAAATAAAATTTTCGCGATGGAGGCGGCGCCAGCGGCTACACCTGTGAATCCAAGTAAGGCTGCAATCACAGCAATCACAAGGAAGATCAGAGTCCAACGTAACATAAGCTTCGAATTTTTAAGGTTAACAAATTTGATTTTAGTCTATCTAGCTCAGCCCCTGAAAACGGGTGCGTTGAACAAAGGCTTTTCCGCCGGGTGTAAAAACAATTCCTGGGTCAGTTCTTTTACTTCCTTAATAATTTTTGGAATAGACGGACCTTTGCTATCAAAATCCCTTTCCTTCTTGTTTTCTTTTCCGGTGCTCTTCGGGTAACTTAGGTTTGACATACTGCAGCTTTACGTTTAATGTCAAATTTCTATGCCAGAAAATTTTAGGGGCGATCAGCCAAACGCACACTGCTGTTTGTGGAGCTTATTGCTCAATCTCCTCATTTAGAATGTGGTTCTCACTTCTTTTCAAAAAAGGACATCGCTTCTTTCCTGATCCAAACCGATGGGTGACCAGGGCGGGCAAGGAAGGCGGCTTTTCCTTCACCATCAGTTTTTACGACATCTCTTCCGCCACCAATCAATTCTACAAACTCCTTATTTGCATGACCGCATCCTACACATAGAGGAACTTTTTCCTTTCGATCTGTAATATTTATAAGCACGCAAAGACCTGAATATTTTTTCTCTTCAATACCGGAACGCGTCCATGCAACCAATCGCTCATTAATAAAGGCGTCATGCTGCTCGCCATAAGCCAGGTATTTTCTTGCCTTCATTAATTTGCGGAGTTTAGGAACTCGATGAATGTTTACTACTTTTTTTTCATCCCTGTAACTCACACCATAAAAGTCCGGATAGAACACACAGGGAATACCTTGCATTCGCAACAAGATGCAGGCATAGGCCATCGGCTTGAACCAATCGGCCACCATGCTTTCTAATGTTTGCAATGGCTGCGTATCATGATTGTCAACGAATGTGATGGAACGGTCCGGGCACTTCTCGATTAAAGTATTCTTAAAGAGCTCTCTCAAATCAAATCCTTCCTCTTTTCCTACTTCATGGAGCTTATTGTGCAAAGGAACATCCATTAAATGCGCACGACCTTCAACTTTGTCGATGTACATCTTTAAAATATCGGGTGAGGGACTCCAATATTCTGCGATACAAAACATATCCCTCTTCGTTTCCGTGCGGATGAAATCCAGCCATTCATTCACAAACCCGGGTGGCATATGTTTCACGGCGTCCATTCTAAATCCATCTACTCCCGTAGTGTCGCAATACCATTTAATCCATTTCTTCAATTCCTCACGCACGAATGGATTTCTAACTTCGATATCAGCGCCCATCAAATAGTCAAAATTTCCAAGTTCTTCATCGATCACCCCGTTCCACTCCGGACCGTATTCGTTCAATATTTTATAGATGACGTAACCTTCTTCGGTTTCGCCATCAATGCCAGTAAAGCATTTCCAATCCCAGATGAAGTCTGAATATTTTTTGTTTCTTCCCGGAAAAGTATATCGCGTATATAAGTCCAACTCTTCCGGCTCACCCAGGAACTCATTCCGATTCTCAGAATTTGTTTTCTGCACAAGTACTTTTTCTTTTTCGTCGGCTCCCTGTTTATGATTGAGAATAATATCTGCGAGTACTTGTAGCTTCGCTTGCTGAAGTGATTTTATACAATCCACATACTGTTGGCGAGTTCCATACTTGGTTGATATGGATCCCTTTTGATTGAACTCGCCAAGATCGAAATGATCGTACACTGCGTATCCAACATCTGATTTACCATCCGCTCCTTTATAGGCTGGCGGTAACCATACGTGCGAAACACCCAGGCGAGACAATCGTTCCGCCTCTGCGGCCGCAACATTCCAGAGTGATCCGTCCTGCGGGTAATACCAATGGAAAAATTGAAAGATGGTCAGATTATCCATTCCCTATGTTATTATTCCTGCTTCTTTCAGTGCATCCGTTGCAAGCACCAGCACTTCGTGCCGCGTTTGCAAGTAGCCCGGAGGCTGATGATTACGAATCCATACTGACAGCACACCTTTTACATTCGCTCCATCCGCAGCGGTGTAATAAAACTCGGAAGGCCTGTTGTCGTGCAGATAGCTGATTGAAGCAACCTTGTTGAGTACTTTTTGTTTGATCTCTTCCAGATTTGCTTTCTGCGGAATAATAAAAGTGAGTTCGATCTTTCTTTCCGACGTTCTTGAATAATTGATAATTGGTTTTTGAAAGATTTCCTTATTGGGCAACAGTACATGAAGCCCTTCAAACGTGCGTATTGTTGTTGACCGCAGATTGATGATCTCTACGGTTCCTAAAAAAGAATTTGTTTCAACAAGATCACCTACTTCAAATGGCTTGCGGAACGCGATGTATGCCCCGGAAATAAAATTTGCCGTAAGGTCCTGGAATGCGAAGCCTATTGCAAGGCCAATGATACTTGCTCCAGCCAACAGCGAAGTGACAGCCGCCTGAAGTTTCAAAATATTGAGGGCAATGAAGATCCCGAGTATCAGGATCGACATGTTTATCAAAGTAGCAACAAAGCCGCTGACTGCATCTTTCCCGGAAACGCGATGAAGCAGTTTATAAGCGAGGTTGCGAAAAAGTTTTGCGATAAAATAAAATAGGACTACTACTATAACAGCAAGCAGGATATTTGGAACCATCTTAATAAGGTAGGTCCACCACCTTAACAGTTTCGCATATACGAGAGATACCCAATTCGAAACGCTTAATAAACCGAAGAAATGATATTGTAGCACGCCTAATCCCCATGAAAATTCAATGCCTTAGGTTGAACAGGCCCGATGTTCCTGCTCAGTTCCCCAAGTGATCAATTCATCGCTGAAAATGCGCGTGAAAATGAGAATAACTAGCCGATTTATGCCTTAAAATTGGGATTTTCCCCAAATTGAGGAACAATATCATCAGCTCCCCAACACCTGTTGACTTCGGCAGTCCAATCTTTTGGGCCATCATTGGCTTAAGATATTGATATTCAGAGGAAAGTAGTCAACCGGTAAAATTTGGTTTTAGGATTGCCTTTGCTATCTCATCAACTCACTATAAAACCAGCCTAATGTTACACCAGAATTTACTGCAGAAGCAGCAAGGAAAGATTCTCCCGCAGCAGATACAGCTTCTGAATTTGTTTCATCTTAATACCATCCAGCTGGAACATAGGCTTCAGCAGGAATTGGAAGACAATCCCCTTTTGGAGGAAAATACTTCTGATGAAGAGGCTGAGGCGGAAAAATATAATAAGGAATTGGTACAAGATTATCAGGATTGGGATGAATATGGATATGATGACCGTCCTGATTATACGAGTGAATATGCTGGATACCTGAATTCAGATGATCTTCCCCAACGTGCCATTACGGATTCTCCATGTTTCAGAACAGACCTTAAACAACAATTCAGATTACTATTCGCAACAGAGCAAGAGACAAAGCTTGCTGATTACATTATAGATTCCCTCAATGATGATGGTTTATTGGACCAGGACCTTGAAAAAATTGCGGAAGATTATTCTTTCAAACAAAATTGCTGGATTGAGGCTGCTGAACTGGAAGAAGTATTGAAGAAGGTTCAACAATTAGAGCCTGCCGGTATTGGTACCCGTTCTATCCAGGAATGCCTACTGACGCAACTGGAAAGATTAAATAGTAGGAGGCCCGACGTTAAGAAAGCCATTTGTCTTTTGAAGAATCATTTTACGGACCTGCGCAGCCGTCACATGGATAAGATCATGTACAACCTTCAAATTGATGAAGACGAACTCAAGATCTTATTGCAATTGATAGGGAAACTCAACCTGAAACCCATAACAGAAAAGTATTCGGGCACAGCGGTAAATAATAATATTGTTCCGGACTTTGTATTATTCAGAGATGGAAATTATCTTGATGTAGCGCTTTTCCGCCAACGCTCCGCTTCATTGTACTTAAATCCAAGTTGGATGGAGACGATTCAGGAAACCCAAAAGAATGCAAAGGCCGATAGAGCAACTTGTCAATATCTGAAGAACAAATTACAGTCGGCTCAATGGTTCATCAGTGCCATCAGGCAACGTGAATCAACGATGCTGAAGGTGATGAAAGCGATCCTTCAACAGCAATATGAATACTTCATGGAAGGAGACATCAAATTGCTTAAACCTATGATCCTTAAGAACGTTGCGGACCTTACTGGCGTGGACATTTCCACGGTATCAAGGATCACCTGCAATAAATATATTGAAACCCCATTTGGAACGCTGCTTCTGAAAGATCTTTTTACGGAGGGCATTACAAATAATGAGGGCGCTGTGATCAGCAATAAGGTAATTCAAAGCACAATTGAAGAGGTAATTGAAAATGAAGAAAAGTCGAAACCATATACTGACCAGCAGCTCGTACATGTACTATCACAACGCGGAATAAAAGTGGCCCGGCGCACAATTGCCAAATACAGGGAGATGATGCAGATTCCTGTTGCGCAAATGCGTGCTCTCTGGGCATAGTTTTTCCTGCAAAAAATATAATTTCGAACTGAAACTTTAAAAATGCCCAAAATCTTTGTTATTGACGACGACCCGGATATTTGCTCGCTATTGAAACGATTCCTTTCCCGGTATGGTTTTGAAGTGTTGGAAACCCATTCTGGCAAAAAAGCATTGAATATACTCGAAACTTTTGTGCCCGACCTGGTGATGACCGATTTCAGGTTAGAGGATATGGATGGTAAGGCCTTACTCGTAAAGATTAAGGAAAAATACCCACGAGTTCCAGTAATCATAATAACCGGATACAGCGATATTAAAACCGCTGTTGAGGTAATGAAGCTCGGGGCTTATGATTATGTAACCAAGCCGCTCTTCCCGGATGAGATCCTTGTTACTATTCGCAAGGCGCTTGAGGATGATCATGCCGCTCCGGTTCATACCGCTCCTCAACCTTTTAGCCAGCCTGTGCAACCCGCCATAGAAGATTCTGGTGTACAACGCCGGGAAAGAAAACCAAATCTTCCCGCAAATCCGGATGATCCCATCTTCAGTGATAGTGTGGCGTTTCAATATATCCTGAAGCAGATCAACCTGGTTGCACCAACTAATTATAGTATCATCATCTATGGTGAAAGTGGTAGTGGAAAGGAAGTTATTGCGAATGAAATCCACAAACGCAGTAAGAGAAAGGATAAACCGTTTATCGCTATCGATTGCGGCGCGTTGTCGAAAGAACTTGCGGGCAGTGAATTATTTGGTCACGAAAAGGGATCATTCACTGGCGCCATTGGTCAAAAGATAGGAAGCTTTGAACTTGCAAATGGGGGAACGATCTTCCTCGACGAGATCGCAAACCTTTCTTACGAAATTCAAGTGTCATTATTGCGCGTGGTGCAGGAAAGAAAAATGAGAAGAGTGGGTGGAACAAGGGACATTGACCTGGATGTAAGAATCATTATCGCGAGTAACGAAAAATTGTGGGAGGCTACGCGTAAAGGAAAATTCAGGGAAGACCTTTATCATCGCTTTAACGAATTCAGTATTGAAGTACCGCCATTGCGCGAACGTAAAGATGATATCCTTGTGTTTGCCCGCCATTTCCTCCAACTCACGAACCTTGAACTGGGCAAATCAATACAGGATTTCACTCCTGAGGTAGAAAATATTTTCCGCAATTATATCTGGCACGGTAACCTTAGAGAATTGAAGAACGTGATCAAGAGGGCTACCCTGCTTACTGATGGAGAATATGTAGAGGCAAAGACGTTACCGTTTGAAATTTCCAATTACAATAAACTTCAGTTTGATTCATCACCAGAACCGGCTGCAACTACCACCATCAACCCGGTTTCTTTAGTGATGCCAGAAACAAGTAGGTTCGCTAATTCCGATCTCACTTTGAAAGAAGCGAGCATTGATGCGGAATATGAAATGATTTTACAAGCGCTTAAGAAAGTAAATTTCAATAAGAGCAAGGCAGCGAAACTGTTGAATATCGATAGGAAGACTTTGTATAATAAAATGAAACAGTATCGCGAGTTTAATAATCACTGATTTCAATTCGCAATTGGCAACTGACAAATCAACCGGCCGCGTTGTAAAACCTTACGAAATTGAGGTCGTGAAGCCAATAGGGAAGACTGAAATAATCCTTTCTTTTGCCTATTGCTTATTGCCCATTGCTAATTGAAACGTTACCCACTGATCAACTACAGTGGGTTTTCTCTTTAAGAAAACTATTGACTAACACCTGTCAAAGTCTGAAATTTGTGGATCAGAAACAAACGATAGAAAAAAAAGTAATGCTCCCGACCGATCAGTCCATTAAGATCCTCATAGTGGATGATGATGAAGACGATTTCTTTATCATCAGTGATTATATCCGTGGCATTCATCCGAACCGGTTTGTGTTGCACTGGTGCTTTAATTACCTGGAAGCACTAGCGCATATGAAGAACCACAATTACGAACTCTATTTTGTTGATTACAGGTTAGGAGTAAAAACAGGTCTTGACCTGTTGAAAGAAGCGATAAGCTTTCATTGCGACGAACCAATTGTGTTGCTTACCGGCAAAGGAAACTACAAGGTAGATATGGAAGCCATGCAGGCCGGAGCGGTGGACTATTTAGTGAAGACTGAATTGACGTCGGAAAAATTAGAGAGATGTATAAGGTATGCGCTGGACAGATCGGCTTCTTTAAAAGCTTTGAAATCGAATGAAAGAAAATTCCGGAACATCTTTGAAAGGTCGAAGGATGCGGTATTTATTACCAATGAAGAATCTCGATTTGTGGACATGAACACCGCCACCTGCAAATTGTTGGGTTACTCAAAAGAAGATCTTGTTAAGCTTAATCTCGGCGATTTGATTGTAAACACGTCGCACCGCAGCAAATATCTTTCTCAAATAAAAGAAAAGAAGCAGGTGGATGACATGGAAGTGGAATTGCTTTCCAGCAACCATCACCGTATCAATTGCATTCTTTCTGCATCTTCTGAAATAGACCCTGATGGCGCTACCTACGTGCAGGGAATTATTCATGATATAACAAATCTTAAGAAAGCTGAAAAAGCAACCTTGCAGGCAGAGAAACTTGCGGCTGCGGGTAGGCTGGTGCGCACGCTTGCTCATGAAGTAAGAAACCCACTTAACAATATAAATCTTTCGGTTGACCAGCTCAGTCACCTCATAACAAAAGATGATAACCATTTTTTATTGGATATCATCATGCGGAATAGTAAGCGGATTGGTGGATTGATCACAGAATTGCTTGACTCTTCCAAGCCTGCGGAACTGGTAATGGAGAAACATCCATTGCAAGGGATTATGGATGATACCATCGGCGCGGCCATTGACCGGATAACGCTTCAGAAGATCCAGATGCAGGTGCAATATAAAGATGAGCCCGCTTTTATAATGGGTGACCGGGAGAAACTGAAGATTGCGTTTTTAAATATTCTAATCAATGCCGTTGAGGCCATTACAACGCAACCTGGAAAGATCCGGATTGAAATTGGTTCACTGGAAAACAAGCATACTATAATGATTTCAGATAATGGCTCAGGGATCAATGAGGAAAATCTGTCGCGCCTATTTGAACCGTATTTTACTTCTAAAAGAAATGGAATGGGCTTGGGCCTCGCTTCTACCCTAACTATCCTTCAGGCTCATAAGGCTACTGTAGATGTGCAATCCAAGGTTGGACAGGGAACTACCTTTACGATAGGATTTGAGCGCGCGAAATAAAAAAAGGCTACCTGGAATAGGTAGCCCGTAACCCCAAAGGAACCGTCCTCTTAAAAAAAATTTTATCTAGATGTAGATTATTTAGAACTGTTGCGCTATGCAGCGACATAAAACATTATCCAAACTCCGTACCTAAATTTTTTAAACTTAAATCAGAGCAAAAAAGCACGATTCGGGGAATGAAATCAACAAAATGGAGTGGACATTTTGCAACAATTTGAGCAAGCTGGCACAAAAGTTTAATTATAACAACTATAAAATCTTGGTTTTATGAGAGCAATTTGGACCGGGGCCATTGGCTTTGGATTAGTCAACATCCCGGTAAAAATGTACAGCGGCACACAGGATAGTTCGCTTGATCTGGACATGCTTGATAAGAAAGATCATTCAAACATCCGCTTTCAAAGGGTAAATGAAAAGACTGGTAAGGAAGTGGCTTGGGAAAACATCGTACGAGGCTACAAGTATAATGGTGACTATGTAATCCTTGACGATGAGGATTTCAAGAAAGCTAGCCCCGAAAAGTCCAAGCTAATTGAGATCGCTGAATTTGTAAATGTGGATGACATTGATACGGTCTTTTACGAAACGCCATACTACCTGGAGCCAGAAAAAACGGGGGCAAAGGCATACGTGCTCTTGCGTGATGCGTTGGAAAAGAGCGGCAAAGTTGGGTTGGGCACTTATGTGATGCGTACCAAAGAAACGATCGGAATCATCAAGCCCAAGGATGATATTCTGGTTCTAAACAAAATGCGATTCCCCGAAGAGATCAGGGATCATAAAGAATTAAAAGTTCCGGCTGATAAGACGAAGCCCAATGAATTAAAAATGGCGCTTGCACTGATAGACCAATTATCGGGTCCGTTCGACATTGATAAATACAAGGACACCTACTCGGAACAGTTGATGAAGGTGATTGAAGCCAAGGCTAAAGGAAAGAAGTTTACAACGCCTACTATGAAAGTTGTCCATTCAAAATCGCAGGATCTTATGGATCAGCTTAAGGCAAGTTTAAGTACCTCTAAAAGAAAAGCGTCCTGATGGGATTAACGGAATACAAGAACAAAAGGGATTTTAAGCAAACGCCTGAGCCAGAAGGAAAATTCGATCGCAGTAAACAGAATCGATTCGTTATTCAACGACATGATGCCAGCAGGTTGCATTACGATTTTCGACTCGAAATGGAAGGCGTTCTGAAAAGTTGGGCAGTTCCAAAAGGTCCATCAAAGAATCCTAAGGATAAGCGATTAGCGATGATGGTGGAAGACCACCCCGTAAGTTACATCGGGTTCTACGGTTCTATTCCTGAAGGAAATTATGGCGCAGGCACCGTTGACATTTGGGATGAAGGCAACTACGTTCCCGTGGATGCAAAGGGCCAACAAATATCTGAACAGCAAGCGTTGAAAGCGCTCGAGAGTGGCAACCTTAAATTCTCAATGAATGGTAAACATTTGAAGGGAGAATTTGCGTTGGTCAAGTTGAAAGATGACGATAAGAGTTGGTTGCTCATTAAGCATCGGGATAAGTATGCAACCGATGATCCTTACAGCAGTGAAGATGAAAAACCAATCAAACTGCATAAGAGTGGAGGCGTGTGGGGATCAAATCGAAAAGCTGCAAAGAAGTCTACGGCAACGAAATCAAAAAATACTTCATCAAAAAAAAAATTGCCCGCCGAACCAGCCCGCGAAAAGTCAAAACAAAACGGCAACGCTGATAAACCACAGAAGTTTACACGCTTTAATCCTGGACGAAAGCTCGATAAATTTATTAGTCCCATGTTGGCTTCCCTGGGCGATGGTCCATTTGACAACCCGGACTGGATTTTCGAATTAAAATGGGATGGATACCGCGCGGTTGCAGAATGCAACGGTTCAGATATAAAACTTTATTCGCGCAACGGTCTTTCATTTAACGAACGCTATCCCGTAATTGTGGAACAGTTAGCGAAAATGAAATTGAAAGCCGTATTGGACGGCGAAGTTGTATTGTTCAACGAAGTTGATCGTCCTGACTTCCAGAAGTTGCAGCACTACGATGATAATCGCCACTTGCCTTTAGTATATTATGTATTTGATATTTTATCTGTTGATAAAAAGAATACTTGCGGTGAGACACTTTTAGAGAGAAAAAAGATATTAAAGAAGATACTGAAGAAGAATGCTGTTGTTCGGTATAGCGATCATGTGGAAGAAAAAGGCACTGCATTTTTTGAAGAAGTCAAAAAGCAAAGCCTGGAAGGCATTATGGCCAAGCGGGCGGACAGCGAGTATGTGCCCGGCGTACGAACAAAAGAATGGTTGAAGATCAAAAACTCTTTGACTCGCGAAGCAATTGTTTGCGGATATACGGAAGGAAGGGGAAGCCGCATGCATTTTGGCGCCCTGGTGTTGGGCGAATACAAAAAAGGAAAACTGCATTATATAGGACATACCGGCACTGGCTTTAGCAATTCTACTCTAAGAGAATTATGGACGGTGATGCAAGATTACAAGCAGGATAAATCACCATTTGATAAGAAAATTCCGGTTAACGGAGAAGTAACGTGGTTGAAGCCAGTATTGGTAGCAGAAGTGAAGTATTCAGAAATAACAAGAGATGGCATACTTCGTCATCCAGTTTTTTTACATTTAAGAGAAGATAAAAGACCCTCAGAAGTGAAACCTGATGAAGAAGAAGTTGCTCCTGTTCCATCTTCTTCCAAAAAAAATGGAAAGGTGAAATCAATTAAAACATCGAAAGACACGAAAGAACCTGTCAAGGCGAATCCTAAACAGGGAAAAAAAGTTGATGAAGAATCTTCTTCTGATAAGAAGAATAGAGTCGTCGTTATTAACAAGCACAAAGTTGAGCTGAGTAATGTAGATAAACTCTATTGGCCGGAGGATGGATTGAAAAAAGGCGACATGCTCAATTATTATGAAAGCATTGCTGATTACATATTACCATACCTCCGCAATCGCCCGCTTTCTCTGAAAAGAAATCCAAACGGAATCCATGAGAAAGGCTTTTTTCATAAAAACGCTGGTGACATTGCGCCGTCGTGGATGACCACTGCTAAGGTGTATTCAGAGTCGGGCGACAAATACATTCAATATATCGTTGTTGACAATAAAGAATCATTGTTGTTTGTCGCGAACCTTGGCTGCATAGAAATGAATCCCTGGAATTCTACTTACAAGAATGAAGAGAAGCCTACGTGGATGGTGATCGATATCGATCCTTCGGATGACAACACTTTTGATGAAGTGATCGAAACAGCGCAGGTCGTAAAACAAATTCTGGATAGAGGCAAGGTGCCTTGTTATTGCAAGACGTCGGGCGCGAGTGGTCTTCACGTGTATGTTCCGATGGGTGAAAAATATTCTTATGACCAGGTAAAGGATTTTGCAAATCTTGTAGCGATGATGGTGACTGATGAATTGCCAGACAGCACAACTTTGGAAAGATCCTTGTCGAAGCGATCCAGCAAAAAAATCTATGTAGACTATCTTCAAAACAGAAGAGGACAAACATTGGCAACTGCGTATAGCCTGCGACCAAAAATTGGTGCAACGGTTTCCATGCCGCTCGACTGGAAAGAGGTAAAGCCAGGTTTACAACCATCCGATTTTAATATCCATAACGCATTAGCGAGGGTGAAGAAGAAGGGCGACATTTTCCTACCCGTGCTAGGAAAAGGCATCGACTTAGGGAAAGCCTTGAAGGCGCTCGGAGGTTAATCGATTGATCGATTCCATGGTTGTTTGATTCTCCCTAACGGCTAACAGCTAACGGCTAAAAGCTATTTAGTTGCATATGCAATCAAAATAACCCGTAAGTGGTATACCGAAATTCCCTCTGCCTTTTAAATTTGTCCGGACAATTGAATAGCATTAATCATCAACCTTGTCCGGTTCTTAACCCTTTTACAAGAGGTTGGACTGAGTGTAAAGCCCGTCGAGAGATGGGCTTTACTGTTTTTGTTGCTTGACAATTAAGTCTCACATTAATATGTTTTAATGATCCTTTACGATGGGGCAAAGGCAAATAAATTATTGAGACTTTAGTCCCCTAGCAGAAGGGATTGAACTGGTGGTGGAAATCACACAAAAGAAATAGAACTTACAAAAAATAGCGTTATTGATCAATGATGCGTTCACTTATCTTACTTGTACTCTTGGGCCTATTGATTGGATGTAACACTGAGTACACCCAATACTATTATGGAGCAAAGAATTTCAGGGGGTTTCCGTGTTCCTGGAAGCATCATATCGTAGCGGAGGACCAAGGAGATTCTCTTAGAATATGGAATTTAGATGACGAATGCAACGCCGGATACTGGTCAAGCGGAAATATTACAATTCCCAAAACGAAAGGCACATATGGGGATTTGAGAATCCAAAAGATTACTGACAGGAAGATTGATCTCGCTTATGATAGAGGATATGAAACCATGGATTTCAATTTAACCAGAACTAGCAATCAACATGAAGCTGAAAAGTTGATAAATATCACTCAAATGTTAGCTATTGACAGCGCCCTTGAACAGTATGTTCAGTCCGCGGCAAAAAATGCGCAGAAAAATAATTTATACCTCACCCAAAATTCGAAGGCGGATGAAAAAGCTGGTGTGTTAGACCCAAATGAATTTTATAAGTATTATAAAGCAAAAAAGCAGAAGGTGGCGGAAAGAATAATTGAGCAACTTCGGTAATTGCAGATTCATTAAAAGACGGCACGTGGGATATCGACACGGATCCAAATAGGATTTATTTTTATAGCGCGAAAAAGACTTTATTGTGGGCCGCCATTTTGAAACGAAGAAACGCAAAGCTGTATCTTTTGTTCAAGGATTCGGTTGCGTTTATAAAGATCAATTGAGAATAGCCTGAATGCATATAACAAAAAGCAAATAACATGAGTGATGTCGATGATAAATTTTTTGAGAGGGCTGATGAACACATTCATCTTTCCAATCGACAGCTTGATAACGCCAGTAGAGGTAAAGTAAGTGCGTCAATGATGTATAGCGTCGCCAGATTCAATTCCTGGGTCAGTGCTTGTAGTTGGGGGAGCGGTGAAGAACTTTCAAAAGCAAAAGATGAAACAATAGAATATTTCGTCACGGAGTATAAAAAGATGTTGACGGATAATCTCGACGAGTATATCCGAAACTTTGATAAGTACATGAAAAGCTGAATTTTGAGGAGAACGCAGATTTATTAAGATGGTGATGATTTGTTAAGATGGATGCACTCTTTCTACATTCCCATCTTAAAAGATCCTAATCATCATAACAATCCGCCTTCTTTCTTTTTCGACTGAAGGCTCTTTCATTTGGTAGAAGTTTCGCTGTTGTTGGAGCCAAAAAAATAAACCCTATTTTACTTTGTAGTTCAAAGTACTTTTTGGATATTTACATCCGCAATTAGTTTCAGACTTTCCAATTATGGTCAAATGAAAAACAAAACATTTAGCGTAGTTACCTCTATCTCCATGGTGTTAACGCTTACCGTGGCAATACTCAGCCTTATCGGCATCACCATCACTGGCTTTTATCCTGGGATCATTGTATTATCGGCAGTGGCCTTGATTCCGTTCGCTTCAAGGATGTATGCAAGAAGAGTTTCCAGCCGCACAAATGGCTCTAAAAGAAATTATTTTACACTGCTCACAGCCATTAACTTGTTATCCATTCTCGTTGTGTTGTGGATGACATTTGTTATTGTGCACGACCGTGTACTTCATGACTGTTGTTAAACTAAACAAGCCTAATTAAAATGACTAAGAAATCAACTGAGCTTATCGGTGTCGGTCGATTCAAAATTCTCGAAGGAAAAGCCGAAGAGTACAAACGGATTGCCGTTCAATGCATGGAAATTGCGCGCACCAAAGACAAAGGAACACTTCAATATGATATCTTCTTCAACGACGATGACTCCGAAGTGATGTTTGTTGAACGGTATAAGGACTCTGACTCGCTCATCGAACACTTCAACAATATCGGTCATCTGATGGAGGAAATTCTGGCAACAGTTAGCGTGATTCATGGCGAACTCCTGGGTGAGCCTAATCCAGCACTAAGAAAGATGTTGGGAGACAGTGGACATGAATACCCACACCTCTTCGCACATCAATTGACCATCTAACATTTGCAAATGCAGTTCGACCCAAATAATAACGTAGTTCGACTTTGTCTTCAAGGGATGATGATGGAAGAAAAAGGCAAACCGGAAGAAGCACGCGGAATATTTCTACAAGCGTGGGATGAGGCTACAAATGACTGCATTTCCAAGTGAAGGTTAATTACTGTTTGCAAAAAAACACAATGACCAAACTTGAACAATTCTATATTAACGCAAAAGCTAACAGATGGTTTCGCTACTTCGCAGTTTTTTGTCGTGTAGCATTAGCCCTGGGATTCATTCCATCTGGTATAGTAAAACTTAGTGGTGAACGATTTACTGCCTTACCTTCCAATCATCCATTGGGGCATTATTTCGACGCCTTATTTCAAACAGGATACTATTATACATTCATCGGAATAGGACAATTATTAACTGCTCTCCTATTACTGATTCCAAGAACAGCACTAATAGGTGCTCTTATGTATTTTCCAACCATCCTGAACATTTGCATATTGGCCTATGCTACCCGTTTTGAGGGCACCCGCATCACAACGCTGATGCTATTGGCAAACATTTATCTCTTGTGCTGGGATTATGAACGCCTAAAATATATCTTACCGTTTAAACGATCGGACCTGGGAATTCCAAAACAGAAAGTATTAAGTAACAGGTTTCCTTTCAAGTTTTTTGGAGGCGTGATTGTAACCGCAGCAGCAGTAGTCGTAATAAACATATTTATATTTGAAATTCGCCCGGGTAATTCTGAGATTGAATGCAGAAACGGGATAAATAGCAAACATCCAAAAGCGTCAAGCGCTTTTTGTGATTGTATTTATGACAAAGGAAAACCACTTGACTCTTGTTTAAAAGAATTTAACGAGGCAAAAGAAAGAGAAATGAAGGATAGTGTAAATACCAGAGCGGACAAATAACCTTCTCTTATCCGGAGACTGGCCGGTAGGGAAGTAACTAAAAAAATAACCCTCATCTTTTTGAAGATGAGGGTTTCTATTTTCTTCCAATTCTCTCCTATTTCTCCTCTTATTTAAATCTTCTTTCTTCTTTGTTTGCACTATTTCTTCTTCTTTGTTTGCACTGTTTCTTCCTCTTTGTTTGAATCTTGGATCTTGGATCTTGGTTCTTTGGATCTTGGATCTTTGTTCTGGAGCTACCAGTTAGGCTCAAACTTATTATTTTTCCGATTGACATCAGCCATCCGTTGCGAAGGATCTATCTCCACCGCTTTAAGGTCAGTCAACTTGCGCGTAGTTTCAATCACGTAAGTGGAATTAGTCCACTTCCACTCCGGATAATCTTTTCTTTTGATGCTGCTGTCTTCTACGGGCTTTGATCCAAACATCAAACTCATGGGAATGTAATGCGCTTCCTTGGAGCTGTCTTTAAAAGTGAGTTGCACATCAATAGGCATCGGCACCAACCCAAGATTTTTTAGCCTTATTTTTGAAACACCGCCTTCTTCCCACAAGCTATCGATAGAATAATCAATAGTCTTCGTACTATAAATCCAGAATTCTTTATACCAATCGAGTTTCATTCCGCTTACTTTTTCCGCTACCACAATGAAGTCAGTTGCATTAGGATGCTTAAAGCGCCATTGCCAATAATATTGCAGCAAGATTTTATCGCGAACCTGCGCTCCTACTATATATCCTAATTGTTCCAGGAACATTGCCCCTTTTGAATATGATTCAATTCCATATGCGAAATTGGTATTGTAGTGATCGGAATGAGTGCTTAACGGTTCTTCTTTCCCACTCCTCACCAAGAAATAATAATTCGAATAATCATTCGCATATGGCCAGGCCTTGCTATTAGCCAGCCACGCTGTTACCCGCTCTTCGGCATAGGTGGTGAAGCCTTCATCCATCCAGGGGTAAAGTGATTCATTTGTACCCAGCATCATTTGATACCAACTGTGCATCCATTCGTGAATTACAGTGCCCATGCTTGGTCCCTTAATCAGCGTTGCCATTGGATATTCCATTCCACCATCACCACCATGCACGAATGAATATTGTTTATAAGCATATGGACCGAAAGTTTGTTCCATATAAGGAAGTGCTCGCGCAGCTTCCGGCAAAACATTCTTCCATTGAGCTTCGTATTGGGCAATGTATTCGTTTACGTCTTTATATCGGCTCTTTACGTTTGGCGATAGCGCGTCGAATATTTTTTGGAGATGCGGTTTTGAGATCTTATAAAATACATGCAGCACCATGCCGTCCCTAACGGTTTTGGTGAGGTGCTTGTATTCAGGATCAGCAGCCCACATGAAATCATGCACATTCGGCGCAATGAAATGCCAGGTCAATGTTGGACCGGCCGGCCGCGTCACCTTTGTTCCTGCTGATTCATATCCATAGCCAATTTGATTGGCGTTTTGAAGATATCCTGTTGAGGCAATGATATACGTTTTATCAATTGTGATGTTCACATCATAATCTCCCCACACGCCATAAAACTCGCGTCCAACATACGGTGTAGGATGCCAGCCTTCGTAATCATATTCACATAGCTTGGGATACCATTGACTCATACTGTATCGAACGCCTTCTGCATTGTCTCGTCCACTTCTCCTCACCTGTAATGGCACCTGCGCATCAAACTTCAATTCTATCGTAGCCTTCGATTTTGGAAGTATCGGTTTGTCAAGCACTATTTCCAGAATGGTTTCATGCTCTATCATTTTTTGACTCTTGCCATTCACCTTCAGATCAGAAACGCGTTGGTAACCTATTTCATCAGGTTGGAGGTTTGCTATCCGATCACGCACTCGTTGATCCCAATCAGGTGCGCCTTCCCGGCTGCCCGACATTGATCCCTGGCGCTGGCTCCTCATATCCATCATGCTTCCTGGCTGAAATGCGTTCCAGTATAAATGATAAAACAGTTTGCCTAATGTGTCGGGAGAATTGTTAGTGTATTCAAGCTTCTGCGTTCCGCTGAAGCGATTTGTATTCACATCAACTTTAACGTCCATCGTGTATTTCACACGCTGCTGCCAACGATCAGGCTGCGCATATGAAATAACGAAAATCAGCATGCATAAGGTCGATAAAACTAGTTTTTTCATGAAGCATATTATTTAAAACGAAGGCGAAAGTACATTGAATTGGTAAATCTGCCGCCAAGGGTCACGTTACCAAAGCAAAAGGCAGGAACCGTACGGGCCTGCCTTTCTAATATTATTCTATGCCGTCAGAATTGATCTATTAGAACCAAAGAGTAATATTATCCTTTGTAAGTTTTCCTTCCGACGTGTAGTAAAGAACTTTCTTCTTAAGGTCGCCCTTTTTCACCTGAAGGCGATATTGAAACTTATCGGCAGATTCCATTTTTTCTACCTTATCTATACTCCAGTCAGAATATTTGCTTTTTGCGTGTCCATCTTTGACTGCAGCGGGCAAATCGGATTCTTCAATCTTCGTAAGCGACTCTTTCCAATTTCCATCATTATCGAAGTGCGCCTCATAATCCTTTCCGTCTAATTGGAATTTCGCTGTAAAATGAGACAGCCCATCTTTCCATTCAACCTTATCTGCATTTGGATATTTCTGTTTCAGGTTTTCAGTTGCGCTCGCGGGAATTTTCCTGATCTGCGAAAACGTTTGATTGCTGATCACTGCCAGTGCGATGGAGAATAAAAACAATAACAACCCTTTTTTCATAACTATTTTTTTTAACGAATGCAAAAATCCCTCCTTTCTGTGATAGTAAGATGTTAGCAATGTGCAAAACTTACTCTAATCCCTGAACGACGATCACAATTTCACCCTTCACCCCCTTCTCTTTATAATAGTCCCGGACTTCGCTCAGCGTGCCTCTTTTGTTTTCTTCAAACATCTTAGTCAATTCGCGGCAAACACAGCAGTGACGCGCCTCTCCGAAATACTGGATAAAGTCTTCAAGCGTTTTAACAAGTCGCATTGGCGACTCATAAAATACCATTGTGCGATCTTCAGTCGCCAGGTTTTTCAATAAGGTCTGTCGACCCTTTTTTTGTGGAAGAAATCCCTCAAATACAAATCGATTAGATGGCACACCGCTATTCACGAGTGCGGGTACTAAGGCCGTAGGGCCAGGAAGGCATTCTACTTTCACGTCCGACTTAATGCATGCTCTTACCAATAGGTAGGCGGGATCGGAAATACCCGGGGTTCCTGCGTCCGTTACCACCGCCATGGTTTTACCTGCCTGCATCTGTTGCACCAGGTGATCTACGATCTTATGCTCGTTGTGTTGATGGTATGGAGAAATGGGTTTAGTGATCTGGTAGTGATTCAACAAATGGGAAGTAGTGCGGGTATCCTCCGCCAGGATAACGTCAACAGATTTCAAAACTTCCAACGCCCTCAACGTGATGTCCTTTAAATTACCAATGGGTGTAGGTACTATATAGAGCATGAAGTGTCACTTGAATTGTTGTCCTGGTTCGCGATAGGTTTGACGTTTGAAGTTTGATGGTTACCGCAATGTGTCTTTCGGTTAACTGTCATCCGTCAACAGAATTGGAACGTTTCTTCCTGTCAACCGTCAACCGTCAACTGTCAACTTAACGATATCTCATAATACTCCATCACCGGGTTTGCCAACAACTGCTTACTGGCGGTTTCAGCAATTGTTTTAGCCTCTTCAGGAGAATTTGCTTCTACCTGTAAAGTAACGTTCTTGCCTACCCGAACGTCCGCAACCGATCTCAAACCGAGATTGGAAAGTCCACCCATTACTGCCTTCCCTTGCGGATCCAGCAACTCTTTTAGAGGCATCACTTTTACCTGCACTGTATACAACATAATTCAGATCATTTAGTGTTAGGTTTCATCCTTGTAGTAAACAAAGATAGAATGATATAAGCAAGGAAAATGAATGGAACGGCAAGCCACTTCAGGAAAATAATCAACAGCAGCGAAAGAACAATCAAAACGATTTTAGGCAGGTTATTCTTTAAACTGAAGTCGTTGAACTTAAGGCTCATTAGGGGAAGATTGCTGGTCATAAGGTAGCACACCAATAATATAAAGGCATACCAAAACCACTTATTGAATAACAATCCTACAATGGTTTCATTATTATTAAACCAATAGATCAACGGAATTGACGCAATCAATAAACCCACCGCCGGAGTGGGAACGCCTTTGAATCCATATCGCTGTTCTTCGTCGAGATTGAACTTCGCCAATCGCCACGCAGCGGCACAAGGTATGAGCAGCGCTGGCAACAGCCAACCAACGGAAATGTCTATTCCATCTGTTTCGCTAACGTGGCTCATGCGCAGGAATTGATACACAATCAATCCGGGTGCTACTCCAAATGAGACAACGTCAGCAAGTGAATCAAGTTCCTTGCCCATCAGCGAATCCGCCTTCATTAACCGGGCAAGAAATCCATCCAGGAAATCTACGACAGCGGCAAGACCAATGAACAATGAAGCCATCCATATTTTTTCCGGGAGGTCAATATACTGCGCGCCTTCATCAGTGTAAGAAATGGTGATGCCATTCTGTAAAATGCAAATGATTGCAATGCATCCAAAAAATAAATTGAGGAGAGTAAAGAGGTTGGGTATGTTTTTCATTAAAATATTTTCAATGCTTCTATGGTCACTTCTTCATCTTCGATTCTATTTCCTCAGCGGTGATCGGAATTTTTGCCATCAGATCCTTATTACCTGTTCTGGTAATCCACACATTGTTTTCGATCCTTACACCCATGTGCTCCTCCTCGATATAAATTCCCGGTTCCACCGTAAATAACATTCCAGCCTGGATCGGCTCCGTTCTGGTTCCAAGATCGTGAACATCGATACCAAGGTGATGTGAAATTCCATGATATAAATATTTCCGATACGCCCTGTTTTCAGGGTCCTCATTTTTCACATCTTCTTTCTTCAACAATCCCAATTTCAAAAATTCTTTTGTGGCCTGTTCGCCAACTTTTTCAGTGTAATCAACAATGGTGATTCCGGGTTTCAAAAGACTCTTGGCGTAGTTGTGTAAATTGAGACAAGCATTATACACTTGTTTCTGTCGCGCCGAAAATTTTCCATTTACCGGCACGGTACGCGTAAGATCAGCCGCATACCCACCATATTCGGCACCAAAATCCATCAAGATTAGTTCACCATCTTTGCACTCTTGGTTGTTGCTCACATAGTGTAAAGTTCTTGCCCTGTCACCACTGGCGATGATACTGCCATAAGCTTCTCCTGCGGAGCGTTGCGACAAAAATGAATGAACGATTTCAGCTTCTATCTCATATTCCATCACACCTGGCTTGATGAATTTCAATAGCCGTTCAAAAGTATTATGCGTGATATCAATTGCACGTTGCACAACTTCAATCTCGAGAGGGGTTTTGATTCCTCTTAACTTCTTCATGATTTTGGCCGACCTGCGGAAATTATGCAACGGATATTTTCGTTTCATGTCGCGGATGAAACGATACTCGCGCGTGGGAATAGGGCTCGCCTTTCTATCATTTTCATTTGAACCAAGGTATATGGTATCAGCAAGGTGTACCCAGGGCTGCAGTAATCCGTCCACAGAGTCTAACCAAATGATGGTTTCAATTCCGGAGATGGCCTTTGCTTCTTCCTTTCTTAATCGTTTACCATCCCATTTTTCTTTTAGTTCATTAGGTCTAACCAAAACCAAGACTTCGCGAAACTTCTTATCCGGATTGGAAGGAAACAATATAAGCATGCTGTCTTCCTGCTGAATACCGGTCAGCCAATAGAGATCAGAATTTTGCTTAAACCTATAAAGCGCATCCGCATTGCTGGGCATTTCATCATTGCTCACGAAGATGGCGATTGAGTTTGCCTCCATTTCTTTGATGAATCGCTTCCTGTTGGTTGTAAACAATTCCGGGTTCAGCGGCAAATGCTTCATGGTAAAAATTGATGGCGCAAGATAGGGAAAGAGGACAGACCACGGACCACGGACCACGGACCACGGACCACAGACCACAGACCACAGACCACACCTTTTGAATCTCGGGGATTCTTGACGTCTTCGAAGCACTCATAAATCTTCAAGACTCTGCAAGCCTATAAGTCCGTCGCGAAAAACAGGGTGTGTCGTCCGTGGTCTCTCCTCAAACTAACAACCGTGTGCGCACTACACATTGCTAGTTTTTGAAGAAACTTCAATGAAAGCTGCATTCTCGTTGAAGTATTCTATTATGGGGGCAAGGATTTCAAACGTTATTTATCATTCATAAAGGAAACCCAAATGCGGACTAAAAACTAACAACTGTTTGTATGGCTGCTTTTTAGCGGCTACCTTTGCCGTCTAACTAAACGCTTGCATTTATTTTATGGCAGTCCCCACCATTGCGATTCCTACAGAGAGATTATTGAAGATAGGACTCAGGGCAACAAATCAAATTCACTATCAGGTTTCCCCCCGCGAATTAATGGAAGATACCTTAAGAATCGGCGAAGGTATGCTGAGTGATACCGGTGCTTTGGTGATCAATACCGGTGAATTCACTGGCAGAAGCCCAAAGGATAAGTTCACTGTGAAAGATGAAATCACTACCGACAATGTTCACTGGAACGAATTCAACTTACCTATTGAAGAAAAATATTTTGAGATCATTCTTAAAAAAATGACTCAATACCTGAACGAACGAGAGGAGATTTGGGTGCGCGATGCATTTGCTTGTGCCGACAAAAGATATCGAATCAACATTCGCTTGATTGCAGAAAAGCCATGGACAAGTTTGTTTGCATACAATATGTTTCTTCGTCCAACAGAAGCTGAGTTGGATAGCTTTACTCCCGAGTGGCAGATCCTTTGCGCGCCAAGTCTAAAATTGGATCCCAAAGAATGCGGTACGCGTCAACAGAATGCTGCTGTAATTTCTTTCAAACATAAAGTGATTCTCATTGCCGGCACAGGATATACAGGAGAAACTAAGAAGGGTATATTCAGCATTTTGAATTATGTGTTGCCGCATGAAAAGGGAGTATTGAGCATGCATTGTTCCGCGAATATGGGACAGCAAGGTGATACCGCTATTTTCTTTGGATTAAGTGGAACCGGAAAAACTACGCTGAGCGCAGATCCAAATCGAAAGCTGATCGGTGATGATGAGCACGGCTGGACCGATGATAATGTATTCAACTTTGAAGGTGGGTGTTATGCAAAGTGCATTGGATTGAGTGAAGAAAAAGAACCTGCTATTTATCATGCAGTGCGTCCGGGTGCGCTTGTAGAAAACACAAGATTTTTTCCTGGAACTAACAAGATCAATTTTGAGGATGGATCTATCACTGAAAATACAAGAGTATCATATCCGCTGAATTTTATCAGCAATGCCATAGAGCCTTCTGTTGGTAATCTTCCAAAAAATATTTTCTTCCTTACCTGTGATGCATATGGTGTATTGCCTCCGGTTTCCAAACTCACACCGGGACAAGCCATGTATCAATTCATATCTGGCTATACGGCAAAGGTTGCCGGAACCGAAACAGGCATCACTGAACCAAAGCCTACATTCAGTGCCTGCTTTGGGGCTCCGTTTCTTCCATTGCATCCGGCCAAATACGCTGAGATGCTCGGAAAGAAAATGGAAAAACATAAGGTGAATGTGTGGCTCATTAACACCGGATGGACAGGAGGTGCACATGGAACGGGAAGTGGCAGTCGCATTAAACTGAGTTACACCCGCGCTATGATTACAGCGGCACTGGATGGAATGCTCGACAAAACTGAATATGCATTCGATCCTGTTTTCGGTTTTGCCGTTCCACAGGATTGTCCTGGTGTTCCATCAGAATTGCTCAATCCAAGAAATACGTGGAATGACCCCAAGGCATATGATGAAAGAGCTGCCTTCTTAGTAAATCTCTTCAAGAAAAATTTTGAGAAGTATGCGGAGGGGGTGAGTCGGGATGTACTGAACTCGGGTCCTAAATTATAACGGCAGAGCTGTTAGCTGTTAGCCATCAGCTTGAGTCGTTCCCTGAATTTTTTCACGTCATTTTTCTAGCTAAGGCTTACAGCTAAAGGCTGAAAGCTAAAAGCTAATGGCTTTAACAACACGCCCAAATTTTATCAAGTTCTTTAACAAGCTGGTTCGTAATTTGGCGTTAGTGTATTCAAGATACGACCCATGCTATTCCAACTACTTATCATCCTAATATCGGCGTTACATAACGGCGGCCCGAAATCACCGAAGGATAGTTTGATCGATTGGAATTCCAGTCGCAAACTGAGCTGGGAAGATTTTAAAGCGCAACCGGACGGAAGTTCCGTGAATGCCGCCTTGACCAGCACTAATATCAATATTGACTATAGCTTTAATAATCGTGAATTCAAATACAAGATCAGGTGTCAGTTTGATCCAACCAAGTCGTGGGGCAGAATCAAAAGCGATTACATTCTTTCGCATGAACAGGCGCACTTCGATATCGCGGAAATTCATGCGCGATTGTTGAATAAAGCATTGAAGAATTATCGATTTAATGCAAAGACTGCCAATAAAGACATAGGCGATATTTATCAGCGCCTGATGCAAGAGCATCATGACATGCAGGAACAGTATGATGATGAAACCAATTATTCCCGCAATGAATCGCGGCAGCAAGAATGGCAGAAAAAAATAGTCGACACGCTTACCAACCTGCAGGAATACGCGAAATACAAATAAACATTATGGGATCAATTCGTTTTTGAGAAGTGGAACGTGGTGATTGAATAATGCAGAAAACAAGATCCTGAACTGGTTGACATTTGTAGTTCCGTCTTTGAATTGCTCATATTGTTTCCCCGGCAAATACACCGCATTTAGATTACTATATAAAAGCTTCATGTCACCCTTTCGCTCAAACCCACGATATGCGTGATCGCTCATGAGCATGATCACGGCCTTTCCATTTGTGTTGCTTTGAAGTTGCTTGACAAACTGGTAGATTTTTTTATTGGTATAGATCAGGTATTCCAGATATGCTGCGTCAACCTGTTCGATATTTCGACTGCTACTCCTCACCCATTTTTGTATTCGTTCACCTTTGCTATTAAAAGTAAATGGTTCATGAGGCATCATCAGGTGAACATACGTGAATGAAGGAACACTGTCTTGTTTTTCATTCAGTACTCGATCCATCATGTCGTTATTATTCTTTATATACTCTTCCTCCCAATCGCCGGAAGCGACGACCAGAGGGCGGCCTCTTCCAATTTTATTCAACACCTGCGCCAGTAGGCGTACAAATATCGTCTTATGAATAATGAGATTGATTTTTCCTGGCAGGTAATCATTTTTGTATATCGCGGGAAATTTTTCCAATTCGAAATAAGAATAGTTTTTGACTTGATATCCTTCTTGCATGAACTGTTGCACCACGAAGTTATTTTTGATCATCATGAGCGCTTTATGATATCCTTCATCATCGTCGACGCCATGTCGCTTAAAGTCTTTAATATAATCCAGGTTCAACATGGACGCCATTGAATAAACAGTGTAATAGTAATTGCTGTGAGATTCGTGTATCACGTGAAATCCTAGCTGCGACAGGCTATCCTCAAATCCGCTATTATCATAATTGAAATATTTCTGCAGCGAAGAAGTGCCTGAATATTCGTCCAGTAAAACCAGATAAACAGGAGGTTTAGCGCAACTATCGCAAGGTGAAATCTTAATGGGTTCGTGGAAAATAGTTTTCTCGGTTTTCTCATGCTTTTGCAATTCTACCACGATAGCAGACAAGTCAACAATGATGTAAATCGCAAAAAGTAAGTTCAGGAAAACCGGAATTCGCTTAAAATCACTCCGCGATTTTCTGATTAAAAAAAAAGCCGCAAAAAGAATGATAAACGCCAATAGTGATAGAAAACTGATGCGGGAGAAAAAAGAAACACCAAATTGCCGCTCAGCAAAATCCTGGACTACGCCAAAGAACAAAGTGATCAGCAAAAAAAGAAAAGTAAAGAGCGCGGATTTTTGGTTTGTCTTTAGCAACCAACGAAAGAACCAGAAAAGAAGGAGACTAAAAACTAATAAGATGACCAACAACAGCGCTATATCGCGGAAGGGAATGAGCCGCACATTTTCCAAGTATCCGTGCGTGACAAAAAAAATCGGAACAAATAAAAAATACCAGTGAGAGCCTAATAAGCGCTGAGGTTTGTTGCCTGTTGACTTGGGTTGATCAGAAAAGGCCATAGAGCTGCGAATCTATCTTCTGCATGATTTCCCCAAGGTGTTCTTCGTTTTCAGGGAATTTGTTTTTATCGATATCAATCACCAGCAATGGACCCTCTTTATAACTCTCAATCCACTTATTGTAGAAGTCATTCAGGCGCTTTAAATAATCGAGGCGAATATTTTCTTCATATTCTCTTCCTCGTTTTTGAATTTGTGCAACGAGTGTAGGAACGGAGGCCTTCAAATAAATGAGCAGATCCGGCGGCTGCACCATGCTTTTCAGTGTCTGAAAGAAATTGAAATAATTGTCAAAGTCTCTCTTGCTCATCAATCCCATTTCATGCAGGTTGGGAGCAAAGATGTGCGCATCCTCGTAAATCGTTCTATCCTGAATCACTGTTTCAGTTCCACGTTGGATGTCCAATAGTTGATTCAGTCTGTTATTAAGGAAGTATATCTGGAGATTGAAACTCCATCGAGGCATGTCGTCATAAAAATCGAAGAGGTAAGGATTTTGATCAACGTCTTCAAATTGAGGGATCCATTTGTAATGTTTACTCAGCAATTCAGTCAAGGTCGTTTTACCTGCTCCAATGTTCCCGGCTATCGCTATGTGTTTCGGTTTCTTAGATTTCGCCATCTGTTTAAAAATTGCAAGGTACAAGCCCGCTCGCCAGGCGGCAAGATACAAGGCTGATATGAACCCCGACAGTTTTTGCTATTCCAATATATTTATTAAGCTAGACATTTATTCAAGTTCTGCCAAGAATTTGCACCAGATCAATCTTATTCTTTGCTAGTAAGTCAGTCCCATGCTGTTCTTAACCAGTTCCATCGTGGCTCTCGCGCTTTTTCTCGCCTTTTCCGCGCCTTGTTCCATAATCCTTTTCAGGTATGCCTCATCGTTCCTGATCGTTTCGGTTTTTTCCCTGATGGGCGCGATGAACTTCACCATATCTTCCGCCAATTGCTTTTTCAGGTCGCCATATCTAATGCGACCTTCATTGTAATCCGTTTCAAATTTTTTGATCACGTCAGCACTGCTAACAAGGTTCATCAGTAGAAACAAATTCTCGATATAGTCTGGCTTTGGTGTGTTAGGTGCAGTTGGGCCAGCATCCGTTTTAGCCTTCATCACTTTTTTACGAATGTCCTCATCGCTGTCCGCGAGATAAAGCGTCGCCATCTGGTTTTCGCTCTTACTCATTTTACCTTTTCCATCCAGGCTTGGAACCTTTATCAATTGCTCTCCAAAATTGAAGGCAAATGGTTCTGGAAATACATTTCCATATCGATGGTTAAATCGATTCGCGAAATTCCTCGACATTTCAAGATGCTGTTCCTGGTCTTTACCAACAGGCACCAGCGTAGCCCGATGCAGTAAAATATCGGCGGCCTGCAGCACAGGATAGGTGAGTAATGCCGCATTCATATTATCAGGATACTGTCGCGCCTTCTCTTTAAAAGTGGTGGTTTTCTCCAGCTCTCCTTTATATGCTAGCGTATTCAACAGCAAGTAAAGTTCTGCCGTTTCAAAAATATGGCTCTGACAGTAGAGTGCAACCTTATCTGGATCGAGGCCACAGGCAATGTTTTCCGCCAATACGCGATGAACATTTGCTTTTAATTCTTTCGTGTCCGGATGCGTGGTCAGCGAGTGCAGATCCGCCACCATGAAATAGCATTCATATTCTTCCTGCATGCGCACGTAGTTCCGGATCGCACCAAAATAATTACCCAGGTGAAGGAATCCCGTACTACGGATCCCACTCATCACTATGGCTTTCTTATTTTTTTCCATATGGCGGCGAAGATAGCGAGAAGGCACAAGAGATTACTGGACTTTCGTTTAAACAGGCAATTGGCAACAGGCAAAAAAGGTACAAAGAACAAGGCACAAGGAACAAGGCACTGGAAAGGCACAAGATTCAAGGCACAAGGAACAAGAAAGGCACAAGGTACAAGGCACATAAGCCAAGAAAGTTCCAAGCGCCACGAGCCAAGATTGAATGACCAAGAACTAAGACTAAAGATCAGAAAGAAATGATAGCTATACTAAGCATTCACCATTTAACAACCTTTCGCCCTTGGGTCTTGCTTGGCTTTTGGTTCTTGAGCCTTGAATCTTCCTTGTACCTTGTACCTTGTACCTTGTGCCTTATTATTGTTATTTTTGAAAATTATGGAAGTGAATGACGCATTGATTGATAAACTGGCTTCACTGGCGCGGTTAGAATTTGAGCCGGATGAGAAAGAGAGATTGAAGAAAGACCTTCAAAAAATGATTGCATTCGTAGAAAAACTGCAGGAATTGGATACAGAAGGTGAACTGCCAGTGTTACAAATGAGCACCCGGACCGACGTATTAAGAGACGATGAAATAAAAAACACCCTTACCCGTGAAGAAGCGTTAAAAAATGCGCCTTTAACGGACGGAGTATATTTTAAAGTTCCTAAAGTGATCAGTAAATAGATTTTTTGTTTGAGGTTTTAGTTAGCAACCTCAAACATCAAACCTTAAACCTCAAACAAAAAATACAGAATGACGCCGATCATACACATTGAAAACCTTCGCAAGAGTTACTTCATGGGGAAACAAGCCCTACCGGTTTTAAAGGGCATAACACTCGATATTTCCAAAAATGAATACGTGGCGCTAATGGGACCGTCGGGTTCCGGCAAGAGCACATTAATGAATATTCTAGGTTGTCTTGATTCACCTACGGCAGGCATCTATGTACTGAATGGAAACGACGTGAGCAAAATGGAGGACAATCAACTCGCCGAAATCCGGAATAAAGAAATTGGATTTGTATTTCAGCAATTCAATCTTTTGCCAAGATTAACGGCCGTAGACAATGTGGCGCTTCCACTTGTATACGCGGGCATTCCTAAAAAACGCAGGACTGAAATGGCGATGGACGTGCTCAAAAAAGTTGGACTGGAAGATCGCTCACACCACAAGCCCAATGAGCTTTCCGGTGGACAAAGCCAACGGGTTGCTATCGCACGCGCGCTGGTGAATAATCCATCGATGATACTCGCTGATGAGCCAACCGGTAACCTTGATAGCAAAACTTCGAACGAGATCATGGAGATTTTTTCGAAGATTCAATCTGCTGGCAACACCGTTGTATTGGTGACACACGAAGAAGACATTGCGAATTATGCTCATCGTATTGTTCGATTAAGGGACGGTGTCATTGAAACGGACAAACGCAAGAGCCCGGCTACCGCAATGGTATGATTGATCATCAAATGAGAATTAGCCAACATGGCTCTCAAAATCTATACTAAGACCGGGGATAAAGGGAAGACCAGTTTAATTGGTGGCACCAAAGTACCGAAAAGCCATTTGCGCATTGAGGCCTATGGCACTATTGATGAATTGAATTCATTTATCGGGCTGGTTAATGATTATCATTCCGATTCCAATACCACAACAGTTTTAAAGGAAATTCAGGATCGGTTGTTTACAATCGGCTCTTCGCTTGCCTGCGATCCTGACAAAGAACCGAAGCTCAAGATACCTGACCTCAAATCATCGGACGTTGAATTCCTGGAAAAAGAAATTGACAGCATGAATGAGGTTCTTCCAGAAATGAAATCATTTATTCTTCCGGGAGGACACGTGGCTGTTTCTACAACCCATGTTGCAAGATGCGTTTGCCGGCGCGCGGAACGTCATTGCGTGAACATGCAGGAACAAAAAATGGAAATTGAACCGTTGGTGATTCAATATCTCAACCGCCTCAGTGATTATCTTTTTGTACTTGCACGTTATACCGCGCATTTGTTAAAAGTGAAAGAGATTCCGTGGAAGGCGAGAACGTGAAGAAAGACCACGGACCACTGACGACGGACCACAGAACAATAGGCAATTGACAATTTGCAAAAGATGAATTCTTACTTCTGACTACTGACTCCTGACTCCTGACTACTAACTCCTAACCGCTCGTTTCTCAATTCTGATTTCTCTACTTACCTTAGCCGCTAACTAAACACCTCTTTCTAATCTCTTCGGCGACTAAAACAGAAATATCATGGGCATATTGAAAGACCGGTTCAAAGCAAAAGCAGATCAGACCTCAACAGATATCAAGAGTATCATCAAAGAACATGGTAATAAAAAGGTTGGTGAAGTAATACTCTCACAAATTTACCAGGGTATGAGAGGCATCACCGGTTTGGTATCGGAGACTTCATTGCTTGACGCCCAGGAAGGAATTCGTTTTAGGGGGTATTCTATTCCAGAATTGCAACAAAAGCTTCCGAAAGCAAAAGGCGGAGGTGAGCCATTACCTGAAGGATTGTTTTACCTGATGCTGATCGGAGAATTGCCCACAGACGAAGACGCATCGCATGTTACCTCTGTTTGGCAAAGAAGGAGTCATGTTCCTAATCACGTGTTTGCTGCCATTGAGGCATTGCCAATGAATGCGCATCCCATGACGCAATTCGTAATCGCCATCATGGCGCTGCAAACAGAAAGTCAGTTCGCAAAAAAATATGCGACTGGCATGAACAAAAAAGATTATTGGGAAGCTACGTTTGACGATGCAATGGACCTCATTGCAAGACTGCCAAGAGTAGCGGCATATATATATCGGAGAAAATATAAAGGCGGAGAACATATTCAACCAAACGGTCTGTTGGATTGGGCTGGCAATTTTGCCCACATGCTGGGATATGAAGACGAAGGATTCAAAGAGTTGATGCGTTTGTATATGACCATACATGCAGACCACGAAGGTGGAAACGTATCGGCGCACGCTACACACTTAGTAGGTTCCGCTCTTGCCGATCCTTATCAAGCCTTTGCAGCCGGTATGAATGGACTTGCCGGACCACTTCATGGACTCGCTAACCAGGAGGTGATCAAATGGATTTTTGAAATGAGAAAAGAATTAGGAGTAGACCTGCCTTCACCGGAACAAATTGAAGCTTATGTAAAGAAGACGCTTAGCGAGGGCAAGGTTGTTCCCGGATATGGTCACGCGGTCCTAAGAAAAACCGATCCGCGTTTTACAGCACAAATGGCATTCGGTAAGAAGCACATGCCTGATGATCCATTGGTAAATACTGTTTGGAGAATTTATGAAACTGTTCCTCCTATACTTCAATCATTAGGAAAAATAAAAAATCCATGGCCCAATGTGGATGCGCATAGTGGTGCCCTCCTGGTACACTATGGAATGGTTGAATACGATTTCTATACGGTACTCTTTGGTGTGAGTCGCTCGTTAGGTGTGTTAGCAAGTTTATGTTGGGATCGTGCACTCGGCATGCCGATCGAAAGGCCGAAATCAGTAACGACGCAGTTAGTGAAGAAGTGGCTGGAGGGCAAAGAAGAAATCTGGGGTGAGTAATTCCTTGCGCCTACGGCGCATACACGAATTTCACGAATTTCACGGATTAAGAAAAGAATGCAAGTTGATTAGAAATTTGTTGCCTTATCCGTGGGGATCAATTTACACGAATTGATTGTCGGCTGACCGTCCCGGTCTGACGACCTTTTTTCCTTGCCTATTGCCTATTGTTTATTGCCTATTCCCTATTGTCTATTGCCTATTGCCTATTGACTCAAGGCATCCTTTTTACGCAAAATGCGTATTTTTATTAGTTAATTCTCCCTAATTATGAAACAGATTTTTGTAGCGATTTGCGTGCTTTTCCTCTTTGGCTGCAGTAAGAACGGCGGTGATACAGAAAAACCAGTACTCGTTCTCAATACACCTACAGGCAATCAAACATTCACCGGCGGCAGCGTTGTAACCATTTCAGGAAGCGCAAGCGACAATGATGAACTTCATGAGGTTCACATTTACGTTATCAATAAGAACTCAGATGCCGAGATTCTCCATTTTCATGAACATGCGGATGCGAAGTCTTATACATTCAATCAAACCTTCACTGCGCAGGCGGGAGTGACATATAAAATAAAAGTGGAGGCAGACGATCACGTTGGAAATACAACAGATATTGAGATTGAGGTGAGGGGCTTGTAGAAACCTCATTCTGAAAAAAGCGGATGATGCCCTCATTGAAAATTGAACATTGAATGTTGAGTGTTGAGTGTTCCTATGAGACACCACGCATCTAACTCCACAATAATCATTCAATCACCAATGGTCAAGGGACAATTAGGACGATGCAAAATTACATGTCACGCAAAAGTCTTTTATTCAATAGCCGGTGAATTTCAAGGTCGGAAGGGAACCATCAGACCATTTAACCGTCAGACCAAGGCGGTCAGACGGAGGCTCCTAAAATAAATAAAGCCCGGACGGGGCTTTTGTGGAGAATATCGGAGTCGAACCGACGACCTCTTGCATGCCATGCAAGCGCTCTAGCCAGCTGAGCTAATTCCCCAGAGGATTGCAAATATATCGTGCAACAAACTTCGGGCAAAATAAAGCTCTTCAATACATTCCCTGTGATGTAGTAACTTTTGTAAAAATAACCTACATGAACAGGAACTCACTCTCCACCATCTTATTCCTGATCCTAGGAATTATTTCTTTTTCCTTCCATCGGAATTTTGAAGACCATCAAACGTTGGCATTGGGAAGTAAAGCACCAAATTTCTACTTGCCGGCAACCGATGGAAAAATATATTCGCTCGCATCATTTGCAAAATCAAAGATCCTGGTGATTGTTTTCACCTGTAATCACTGTCCCACCGCACAGGCATATGAAGAAAGAATCATTCAACTCACAAAAGATTATTCATCAAAAGGAGTTGCGATTGTTGCCATCATGCCAAACGATCCCAATGCGGTTCGACTTGATGAATTGGGTTATACGGATATGGGTGACACATACGATGAAATGAAAAAGAGGGCGAAAGAAAAAAAGTTCAACTTCCCTTACCTGTATGATGGCAAAACACAATCAACGGCAAAAGCATACGGACCAGTAGCCACGCCACACGTTTTTATTTTTGATAAAGAGCGAAAACTAAGATACCAGGGAAGAATTGATGATGTAGAAAAGCCAACTAAAACGCCTAATACTTTCGACACGCGTGCCGCGCTAGATGATTTGTTGAGCGAAAAAGAAGTTCGCGTGGCTTCAACGAAAGTCTTTGGATGTTCAATTAAATGGGGAGAAAAAGAGGCGCTTACGATAAAAGAAAATGAAGAATGGGCGAAGAAACCCGTAGACCTTGATATGATTGATGAAGCAGGCATCAAGGATCTGATCACGAACAATACCCAAAAACTCAGGTTGATTAATGTATGGGCCACATGGTGCGGACCTTGCGTTACGGAGTTTCCCGATTTTGTGGTGATGAACCGGATGTATAGGCAGAGAGATTTTGAATTCATCAGCATCAGCGCCGACGATCCAACTAAGAAAGATAAAGTGTTGAGTTTTCTGAAAGACAAACACGCATCAAACAAAAATTACTTATTCTCGATTGATAATAAATACAAATTGATTGAAGCGATCGACCCCAAATGGCAAGGAGCGCTACCTTATACTATTCTAGTTGAACCAGGAGGAAAAATTATTTATGGCAAACAAGGACGAATTGATCCCGCAGCAATGAAGAAGATGATTGTGGAGAATCAATTCGTCGGCCGATATTATTAAAGTGAATCTGCAGGAAGGAGCTTATTGATATACCACTTTAATATCGAGTTGGGAGAAAGGCATTATACCGTTCGATCCAAAATACCGAAAGGTAAGTTTGATGTCGGTTCCATCTATATGGGCGCCTAGATATCCATTCTTATATTGGGTACCTCCACTGCTGATAAGCACTTCATTCTTGTCAATTACTGCATAAATTCCAATTACTCTTCCAGGAGTATTAGTAACCGCATTCTCCAGAGTACTGATAAATACATTAGGAGCAATTTCTTCCCAAACTGACGCGACCAAATAGATGGGATTCGAATAGTAAGCATTGGATCCTGATCCACTTGAATAAGTGGCCTCTTTCGTACAAGAAGAGAGTCCGAGAAGAGACATAGCAATAGCGAATAAAAAAGCAGAGCGTTTCATGGCAATTTTTTTTTAGTTTAAAAAAACTTTCTGCTTTATTCGACGAAAGGAATGCGCAAAGGAGAACAAGCTTCGGAAGAATTTATACAATCATTCTTCTTAAGTAGTTGAAATATTTAAGGATTAAACCAATAAGTACATTTAAGTACGACTGCCCTATTCCTAACAGACACCGGCGAAGGAAAATAGTTATCCGTATACACCAGGAACAGATCGGATGCTGAGGTGTATCTCCACTGCAGTCGCGTATTCAGATTAATATTTTTCAACTGGTTGTTGTATTGAAGAAATGCAGTGAAGTATAATTTATTTGTAAACGTGACATCCGTTCTTGGCCCGACCAACCAGAAATCAGTTTTGCCCCATGGATCCGGCAATTCAATATGGTTGTAGTTTACCGCAAGGTTGATACTCACATATGGCTGAAATCTATATCCCACTTCCCCTGACAAATTCGTTCTGGTGCCTTCAGCATAGTAACCTCCAAATCGCGCGGAGAATGTGTAGGTCAATAATCGTTGCGGCTTAGAGAAATAATCAAACCCAAATGCATTCCATCTATGCGTTGAACCGGTTGCAAGCGTATCCTTTCCTGAATTTGTTGGATCAAATGGCTGTAATAATTTAACGTAGTCATGACCTACCCACGGAGCAAATATGCTCTGGTCCCTGAAATTAAAATTGTATAGAAGAATGGTTTCATTATCTGTTGTTTGGAAAGAAGTGTTGAAGAAATGAGTTGTATATGCTTTTGGTCCATGACTTAGTATTGGTCCGCCCTTCGGAAAAAAAAGATATCCGACTAAAGGAAACAAGCGGATATAATCTTTACGCGGAACGTAGCCCACTTCAGCGTTATAATTTTTGCCTACATATTCATGCTGCCAGGCAATCAACCATTTCTTACTGTTATATTGGAGATTGGCTGCATGTACAAAATCCTGGTTGTTCAGTCCATGACTAAATGATTTTATAAACATGGCTTTACCCGTCCATAAGTTATTTGATGAAGCAAGATTGTATTCCAATCCCAGGTTTCTGTTATACGTTGAATACACCGGTACGCTGGTATCTTTTCCTGGTTCGTAGTTCACGGCTTGTTTGTTAATGAACATCGCCCTGATGTTAGAGCGCGAGAACACTCTCCGCTGCAATGCGACAACGGCATAGTTTACCATGGGCAAGCCAGTGCTATCAATTGCTGCGGTCTGCATGTCGAGCAATCCAATTCGCCAGTCTTTATTAATGTTTCCACTGACTCTGGCGCCAAATTGAATCGGGACGCCCAGACCTATTCGCCTCGAGAAGAAAGGTCTGATGGTTGAGTATCCAAAGTTGGCAAAGAGGTCGGCATTCTCTAAAAAGAATTGTCTCTTTTCTGGAAAAAACAATTCGTATCGGTCGAGGTTAGTGACTTGCCGGTCCACTTCGACCTGGGAAAAATCAGGATTTACTGTTACATCAAGATTGAGCGAAGACGTAAGCGCTAATTTGGCATCTCCTCCAATGTCTTTTCTATATTCAGTCGGCTTCTTATGCTCATAGTCTTTAGAAATTCCGCCTAAAACATAGGGTATGAAGGATACATTGAGACCGGGATTAGGCGGAGGTTGATCCCATACGAGTGTTCCGGTATAGGCAAGAGATGCTGTTGGAAATTGCCTTGGAACCGGCGCCCAGCTTGACTTTTCAGCATAGCTAATATCGAGGCGACTGAAATTGATGCCCCAATTGCTTATGCCTTTCTTGTATCGGATTGTTTTAAAAGGGATCGATGCCTCGAATATATATTTATCAGGATAGTTCTTTACTATGGAATGCCATTTACTATCCCAACTCAGATCGGCGCTACCGCCCTGGTATAATGTGCCATCCCATTGAGCTCCCGCGGCGTTAGCACCGAATGTAAAACCATTGGTCCGATCATCGAACGGATCAATGAAGAAAATAAAGTTGTCATTCTTTCCAAATACAAAATCCCTTCTTAACGATTCCACCATATACGGTGCCGGCTTAAGGAGATAACATATCGCGATAATATAAACATTCTTGTCATCATACGTCATCCGAATAGAGGTCTGCAGCCGCGATTTGCTGGTATCCATTGGTAGCACCATGTAAAAACTGCTGGCGGAATCGGCCATTTGCCAACAAGCCTCATTCATGATGCCGTCTATTACCACCGGGCAGTTGGCTTTCCTTATTTGTAACTGGAAATTGCTGTTCTTCTTTTGAGCGTTTGTTGATAGATTGATGGATAATATGCATGCAAGAACGACGATGGTGGTGCGCATAATTCTTCGATCGTCAATGCCCGTTATCAGGATGTTCCTTAGCCGAAAAATTGCCAAACCATGGATAAAGAAATGAAACATAAAGGCTAATATACAGTTGTAAGATGTTATTGCCTCAAATCCGTTTCATTCGCTTATCAAACCCCAATTAAAGGCTAAGTTTTTAGGCGTATTCCCTTGCAAATGCAAGATCTGGTGAGTATTTTAGCCCACCCCTATTTCTTTACCTATACACTTATATCCGCATCCTTTTTCCTTCCTGAAAGACTCCCGATTGATCAGAAGAAATTGGTCATAATGAGTGATTGATATGAAAAAGGAATTACCCATGAAACAAATCCTTACGCGCATTGATACAACGTTGTTGTTTCTGTTGTCAGCAAGCATCATCCTGATTGAATTCAATGAGCGCAATTCTACCTTTTTTCTGGCGTGGCTATTGATGACCGTGTTGTTCCTGTTTTTTGCAGTGGTGCTTATATATTCGTTCATACGGTCATACAACACCAGACTAATTCATCCCAGGATACTGAAATTCTTGCCATTCATTTTGGGCAGCGTGATGATTCCTGTGCTCCTGCTCACCTCAAGTTATCTTAAGAATAATGGATTCAAATCCGTTGTGCTAAAAGCTAGTTATGAAGGAAAGCACAATGGCATCAATTTGACATTGTATAAGGACAGCACTTTTCAACTGCTCAACTCTGGACCATTTGGCGGAAATTATGTTAGGGGAAATTATCGTTTCAGGCACGACACACTATATATAGATAAGCAGGAGCTATCAAAGATCTTTCCTACCGGTCAACTTGTGTTAAAAGTGAACGATCAGAAAGAAAAATATTTCGTTCCTGTTGCACGTGATTCTTCGTCGCAGATGTCTTTGTCTGTTGGAAAAGACAGGCTCACCCAGCGGTGATTATTTCAACATATTCTCTAACACTTTAGAAATTTTTTCAAGCGCAATTCCTTTCCCTAAGACAGGTTTAAAAAGGTCGCCAACTTCTTTTAACCGATCCATCATATTAAAGATGTTGAAGTCCTGTATATGCAAACCATCTTTAACCTCATCCCAATGCAATGGTGCTGATACAGGAGCACCTGGCTTTGGACGAAGCGAATAAGCGGAAGCCACTGTTGCCTGCGGACGATTTTGCAAGAAGTCGAGATACAATTTTCCTTTTCGTTTTTCTGTTAACCGTTCAATGCTTGTAAACGATGGGATTTCTCTATGCACGAGCTTCACAATTTTCCGCGCGAACTCTTTTGAATCTTCGTAAGTGTACTTGCCGCCGAATGGAATATAAATGTGCAAGCCAGTTGACCCCGAAGTTTTGCATACAGATGGAATGTTCAATTGTTCAAGTAACTGGTGCGTGACTCGCGCAGCCTTGATAACCTGCTTAAATGAGTTTGTATCTGGATCCAGGTCAATAATACACCAGTCTGGATTGTCGGGTGACTGCGCTCTACTGCTCCACGGATTCATCTCAATGCATCCCAACGAAGCGATGTACATCAAGCTGGCTTCATTTGTACAAACCAGAAAATTTTTTTGTCGGCCGTCTGTTTCGCTATAGTACGGAAAGCTTTTGATCCATTCAGGTACCTTTCCTGTAATGTCCTTCTGATAAAAACTATCACCGTTTATTCCATGAGGATATCTATTTAATGTTTGTGGTCTGTCTTTCATATATGGCAACATGAATGGCGCTACCTGGTAGTAGTAATTCAACATGTCTCGTTTGCTGACTTTTTCTTTCGGCCAATAGATCTTACTTAGATTAGTAAACTTGATATCGAATCCCGCGATATTTCTCACTTGGGTTTCGTCAACCGGATTCAAAAGTGTTTTTCTTTTCTTGTCAGTTGGACCTACAAGGATTTTTTTGTCGATTAATTTTTCATCCTGTTTCACTACTTCGCGAGTAGATGCCGCATTTTCCCACGTTACTTGTTTCGCTTTTTTATCTTCCCGTAATCCTTTAAATGATGCCTGCCGTAATCCTCCATCACTGCCCGAATCACGAAACCCAATTTCTGCCACCAGTTCAGGTTTTAACCATGTTACAGTTGCCTTTGGCGGATTAGGTCTGAACCTGGAAGGCTTATTATATTCAGGAATTTCTTTAAACGGACAGCGATTTGTTTTCAATGGCGCAAACTTTTCAAGTAGTTCCTGCTGAGTGGCGGTGCTGAATCCTGTTCCAACGCTACCAATAAAAACTAACTCATCATCTTTATACACGCCCATGAGCAGGGCACTGAATTTTTTAGTGGTGTTCTCATTTTTTGTATACCCGCATATAATCGCCTCTTGTCGTTTTTCCGTTTTTATTTTCAGCCATTCCTTTGAGCGAAGGCCAGGCGAATAGATACTGTCATTCTTTTTTGCAATAATGCCTTCCAGACCCATCTTTGAAGCCACGTCAAATAGTTCGATGCCATTTGCATCTACTTCTGCACTGATGCGAACGCTGGGATTTCTGGAGGGGAGAATGGATTCAAGAAGTTTTCTTCTGTCGGTCAATGAAAGAGACATCACGTTGTTTCCATCATACCAGAGTATATCGAAAACATAAAAAATAAGATGGCCGTCGGCTTCACTGCGCCAATTCTGCAATCCACTAAAATCAGCGATCCCTTGTTCATTGATAACGATGATTTCACCGTCCAACACTGCGTTCATTTTCCAGGTACTTAGCTCCCTGGAGATGGGATAAAATTTCTCTGTGAATGGTTTATTGTTTCTGGAAATGAGTTGAACTGATTCGTTCTTTATGTAGGCAAGAGCCCGATATCCGTCCCATTTGATTTCATACGTCCAGCCAGGTTCATCAAAGGCTTGATCAACCAAAGTGGCAAGCATTGGTTGAATATCTTTAGGGAAAGGAGCCTTAACGCCTGATACGGAATTTTTTGAAGCAGGTAAATCAACTGCTTTCTTTTTGCTTTGATTGATTTTCGGTTTAGTCCTGGTAGTCGAAATTTTCTTCGGAGCGCTTCGGCTTTTGTTTGTCCTGGTTGTCATTCCATTCATGAATGCCATTTCCCGGATTGATTAAAAGCTCGTGCCACCCGATTACCAGATGGCAATCCGATTGTATTAATCATGGAAGAAAGTGATTACACTCTTTTCACGAGGCGCAACAACATTTCATTCTCGCCTTGCGAAAGTTGCAAAGTATAAATTCCATAAGGAAGATCTTCAAGACCCTTCCAGGAGAGTTCGCTTGAATTTTCTGCAACTGTAGTTTGAAGCTGGCGACAAATTTTTCCTTTTTCATCGCGCAGGATTCCCATTATAGAATCGGCTGAACGTGAATTCAGTTGAATTTGCAGACTGTCAACAAATAGTTGTGTTCTGAGTGAGGCGAAATTGCCTGATGGTGTAGTGTGGAGATTCATAGGGCGTCAATTGGATTTACAATGGCTTTATTGGATCGATGTATCGTGGTTATTTACCGTCAATCATCTACATACAAGTAACGAAATCTTTTTCTTTATTGCAATCGTAAATCAACAATTCTATAAGGTTTCTTTACTATTTTTTAGGCTGTTCCCCTCAGAAAAGCTCGAAACATTTGAAGTTTAATCCGCCTTTGCAAGCCACCCGCCCACACCGGCATTCGGATGGGGGTACAACACCAGGGTTTGAACTCGCTGGTTGGTGAATGGCCTTGATTAATGGCTAAACAAACTTTGCGCATAGCCTATCAACGAATAGGAGATGAATTAGCGACCTTTAATTTGACCGGGCTGATGCAATGCTTGGAAACTGAAGCGAGTTAAACGGAAGGTAAAGCGACCTGATCGGCATTATTTAGCAACCTGGAAACGGCCACTATCCACAACCTTACCGTTTTTGTCCCGAATTTGGAAAATGTATACGCCACGAATGAAATCATTCAAATTGACAGTTGTTCTTGGGGTGATGTTAGGCGATTCGTATACTTTCTTTCCGAGGAAATTATAGATCTGGAAAGAATAAGTTTTATCGGTGTTGTTTTGAAAGTCGAATGTGATGATGGAAGTAGCTGGATTAGGATAGAATTTGACAATCTTAGCCTCAGGGCCCTGGTGGTCCGGTGTACGGTCCTGGGCCTGCACTGCTCCAATTGAAAGAACAATAAAAGTTAAGATGTACAAAATCCTCATCAACGGATATGGTTTTAAAACATTACTGCAACAAAATATCCTATTTAACCAAATGTACAAACACCCGGCCAAAAAAAATAGCCAAAAAAGGTAAAATCCCCAGTAAATCAATAGGTATTTTACTACAAAATCGCTACACTTTTATCGTTTCCAGAGCCGATTGAATCGCCGCAAAATCGGGCTGATTGCCGGCATTTTCCAGCACTTCGGCATATTGAACTATTCCATCGCCATCAATCACAAACGCCGCTCTTTTGGACACACCCCTCATATCAAATGAGAAATTATCATAAAGGCAACCATAGGCCGCGGAAACCTCTTTATTGAAATCACTGAGTAAACGAAAATTCAGTTGCTGATCTTGTTTGAATCGTTTTAAAGTATGCAAAGAATCTACACTAATACCAAATACTTCGGCATTCAGTTGATCATAACGGGATAGATTATCCCGGACACTACAAAGTTCAGCAGTACACACGCTGGTAAATGCTAAGGGAAAAAACAGCAATACCACGTTTCTACCCTGCAGGTCTGATAGGCTTACTTTATTCTTATCCGAATCATACAAACTAAAGGCCGGAGCTTTCTGTCCTTTTTCAATTTTCATTCTTAGTGTTTATGCGGCAAAAATAATGTGGGAACAATTACCATAAGGGATAATCCAAATAACAATTATCTTCAGGCAAAACCAATCACAACTTCGCTAAATCAATTTTATGAGAAAATACCTGGTTGAATTCATTGGTACATTCTTTCTCGTTCTAACAATTGGTATGGTGGTCTTGGGTGGCAGAGGTGATTTTGCATCATTAGGTATTGCCGCAGTGCTGACCGTAATGATCTATGCCGGCGGGCACATCTCTGGTGCACATTATAATCCCGCAGTCACGCTCGCCGTGCTCATTCGTGGAAGAATAGGCGTGGGAGAAGCCGTTGGATATATGATTGTACAGATTATTGGTGGTGTTGCAGGCGCGTTTCTGGTTACCTATTTCATGGCGAAACTCCCGGAGGTTCTGCCGCAGGGTAATAGTTTCCGCGCAGTGGTAGCGGAATTCCTTGGAACATTCGCACTCGCTTATGTGGTATTGAACGTTGCTACCAGCAAGGAAACAGCAGGCAACAGCTATTACGGTTTAGCGATCGGCTTTACTGTGATGGCCATGGCTTATTCCTTTGGTTCAATATCCGGCGGAGCTTTCAATCCCGCAGTGGCAGTTGGTATTTGCATCATGCAATTAGCGGGGTGGAATGATATATGGATTTATTTGGTTGGCTGCTTTGGTGGGGGACTTCTTGCCGGATTGATATTCCGGTTTTTGAATCCGAATGATAGGTGATGGGGAAAAGAAGATGCATGATACAGGATGCCGGATGCAAAGAGCCGTATTAATTCAATTAAAACTTCGGGCAAAGAACTTTATCACGTGATGAATTATCGCGGTCAAGGAAACCTATGTAGGCAATCGACAACTCAAATCCACCACGACTCTGGCTTGCGGTTTTTAATTGGGACACGTTTACATCATAGCTAATTGCAATGGAAAGTGCGTGCATATCAACTTTGATTACCGGAATCAACGCATCCTTCCAACGCAGGAACGCACCTCCGTGTAAAACATATAAAGGCGCGTCGGGATCGCCACCGAGTTTCCACGAATACAACGCTCCTCCAATTGTTTCTTTGAACGGTCCCTGCAACGATTGATCAGCTTGCAAGGTGAAGAAAGTGTATTCATCAATATTGAATTTCATACCAACCGAAAAAACATACTTCGGATTTAATTCTATATCCGCATTGTGATAAAAGGAATTATTGGGTCGATTGAAATGATGATAAGCTGCTCCGGCAAACATTGTATTCTTGTTATCCTTACCAAACGTAGTATTAAAGCTCATTCCAAAACTTCCATCAAAGTAACTTAGGTTGGCATTTGGAAAATATTCTCCATTCGGAAGCGTGGGATCAAAACCACCTCCGCCATATTGCATATCAGTCGTGATCTTTGAATAATCAATTTTCTTTTGAACGAGGCCACCCATAAAGCCAAGCGACAAGTACATTATTTTTTCTGCGCTCAATGATTTGTGATAATTGATTGCTGGAAGAAGATGAGTAGTAGTAAGCCCCACAGTACCTGCCTTATCATATAACACCTGTAAACCCGTAGTGAAAAAATCGGAACCCTTCCCTATCGGCATTTTATATTCTGCGTTAAACGATCCGGTTTTATATGCATTGGTAACACTGTTCCACTGGTCGCGATAAACTCCCTGTACTCTGTAATCTCCTTCAAAAATGCCCGCCAGCGAAGGATTGCGCAAGAGTGGTGCTTCAAAAAATTGAGAGAAATGAATATCCTGTGCCTTCATAGTGAGTACACACAAAAGAGATAGCCCCAGCAGTAAGCACCGTTTCATTCTGCAGGATTCATGGTTGAGTGATGTAATAAAGTTACTCATTTCACGCAGGTTTATCGTATTAACGCCACATTTCCTCTATAAGGAATAATGGTAGCATTGTCACAAATGAATTCGATGATATAAACATACACGTCTTGTTCAGCGGGTTTTCCTTTCACAGTTCCGTTCCATCCGGCGGCAGCTTCATTGGCATTGAAGTCCTTCCTTTCAAATACCAATTCGCCCCAACGATTAAATATGCGCATCGAAAAAATCCGATTGATTCCAGATCCTCTCGGATAAAAAACATCATTGATTCCATCTCCGTTTGGAGAGAAAGTATTTGGAATGAAATAATTTTTCTCATTGCACACAACGGTTACCGTAATGTCTCGGGACGCCGTGCAACCATTGCTATCGATTACACTCACTTTGTACTTGGTCGTGAACTGTGGTTTCGTAAACGGATTCGGACAATCAGTACATGAAAGTGCTGTGTTAGGTGTCCATAAATAGCTCACCACGTTGGGAGTATACGTTGCTGGAATAACAATACCGGTTCCTGATAATACAGTTGGTTCCGAAAGAATACTGATTTGCGGTAACGGAACTACTTCAATGTTTTTAGTGACTGTATCCTTACAGCCTAAGAAGTTGGCCGCTACAAGTGTAATGGTTGGTTTACCAAGCGAATTATAAACAGTGGTTGCATTCTGTTGTGTGGACGTTTGCCCATTTCCCAACGACCAATTCCATTTAATAGCTGTATCCGGCACAATGAGGCTACCATCAAAAGGTATTGTCGAATAAATACACGCAATGTCGGGACCTGTTATGATTGGTCGCGGCGTGCCGGGTACTCTAATGGTATCATACAAGGTTTTTGTACAACCTCTCGTGGTGGATGCTGTAAGAGACGCGTAATAGGTTCCCGGTGCCAGATAAGTATGACTTGGGTCTTTGATAGTAGAGGTAATGCCATCACCGAAATCCCAGATACTGGATACAATGGTATCGTTACTGATAGTGAAATTGCTAAACAACACTGTTCCAGTATCGCAAAAGGCTCTTCTATTCACGCTAAAGAATGGTTCTGCACCGTATATCTTTACTACATCCGGTCCACCCAATGTTGCCTGGCAATCCAGGTGATCGGTCACCAGGAGATAAGGGCTATAAAAACTGGGAGACTTATACAAATGACTAAGGTTTATTCTTTGAGAAGAATCGATTTCATTGTCGCCAAAATATAATGTCCATTTAGTATCGGCAGGTGGTCCGATTGAGAAATCAACATTTAATTGGTTGCACGCATCAAGTGGTGTATAACTAAATGGAGTGGTATATGGATTAAATACGTTTATCTGTTTTGAAATGGAATCGAGGCAGCCACCATAACCTACCACGTACAGCTTGGCTTCATATGTTCCATATGCATTGTAAAAATGTTTCGGATTCTGCAAAGTTGATTGTTGGCCATCACCAAAATCCCAGAAAAATGATTCGTAGTCCAACGACTTCAGACTAAATTTTGTTTCCAGTGGGGGACAGATTGAAGAAGTGTCCACTGCGTCGAATCCTGGTTTTGGCGAGCGTATCTGCACATAGCTCAGTTTTGTTGTAGAGTCCTGGCAACCCACGGTATCCGTTACAACCAATTTAACCGAGTATGAACTATCTGGTCCTGAGTAAGTATGTGTGGGATCTTTTAGAATTGAAGATCCTCCATCGCCGAAACTCCAGTTGTAACTAGTAATGAGTCCGGAAGAAGAATCTTTGAATGGCATAACACCTCCAGCACAGAAAAGATTTTTAGGCGCATAAAAATCTGCAGCGGGTGCAGTGATGCGCACCACGTCTGCTTTATTCAGTGAGTCAGTGCATCCGCGACTATCTGTTACTATCAACTGCACCGCATAATAACCGGTATCTGTATACTTATGAGTAAATGGTGCAGTAGTGAAGGTTTGACTTTGGCCATCACCAAAATTCCATTTCCATTTCGTTATTGTGCCTGAGGGACTAGTAACGTCACTGAATCTGATCGTTGAATTTTTACACCCGCCTGTATCTAATGCGAGAAAATCTGCCCTAGGTCCTGTAACAACGATGTAGTTCGCGGCGCTGGTCTTAGTATCCGTGCAACCATTTCTATCGGTAATGGTTAATTGTATCGCATAGGATCCGGTATCGAAGAATGTTTGAATATCCCTGTCGCCATCAAAAGGCGGGATCGCACCAATCGTCCAATTATAAGTTCTGATGTTGTTAGGATTGCTTTTTGTGGCACTAATAATAATTGGTTCTCCTTTGCAAGGGTTTTGCTTGCTGACTGTAAAATCAGCTAATTCGGCTACGAGACTTATCTCTTGCGTGGCAATGCTGGAACATGCTCCATTTGTTACGGTGAGCGTTACGGTATAACTTCCTAGTGCAGGATATGTATGAACCGGATTTGGTGCTGCATCTATTGGGCTACCATCACCAAAATCCCAGGCATAAATGATCGGACCATAATTCGGATCAACTTTCGATGTGTTGGTAAAATTCACCGTGGTTTTTAGGCTACAATTCGGGACTGTATCCTTAAAGCTTGCTACAGGTGGATTGACGTGTACTATTTGCGGTTTAGTAATGGAATTTGAACAGCCGTTATTCAACACAGTTAGTGTAACATTAAAATAACCAGTGTCGGTAAAGGAATGGTAGATCGAATCGGCGGGTGTCGATTCCACGACTGTACCATCTTTAAAATCCCAAGTCCAATGATCCGACGCTGAGGCAAGACTCTTGAATTTTACGGCGTCAGATGCGCATGCATCACTAAGGTCCGCCACAAAATCAACAATGGGAACCGGACCTGTTCGAACTGCATCCGGAACTGTTAGTGTTTCTATACAACCTCCATTTGTAGTTACAATCATCTTCAGTACATAAGTTCCAGAATCATTGTAGGTGTGGCTGGAGGTAGTTTCTGTTCCTCCACCCTCTCCATAATCCCATGCATATGAAGCAACGCCGTCGATGGCAGTTACATTTGGAACAGGAGTGAATGTATATGGAATACAACCGCCTGCTGGTACGTTGGAAATATTTAGGTCAGGCTTTAATATTTTTATGAATTGCGATTTTTTAATGGTACCGGTACATCCAAATGAACTAGTGATCGTGAGCGTAACATCGTAGGTACCATTTGAGGCATATGTGTGTGTTGGATTCTTTTGCGTGGAAGTTCCGCCATCACCAAAATTCCATTGCCATGCAACCGCATTAGGTGAAATATCTTGGAAGTTTACCGTGAATGGTCCCTTACATGCGTTTTGTACATCTGATGTAAAATCCGCTGTGGGCGGGGGTAACACAGTGATGTTCTTGGTGATTGAATCATTACAAACCGCATATTTGTTTACCACCTTTACGGGATACACTCCTGCTGTAGTAAACGTTTTAGTAGGATTAAGTTGATTTGACCGAGTGCCGTCGCCAAAATTCCAATTCGCGCTGATGGCAGGAGGTGTAGAAGCATTTTGAAAATTCACTGGTTTATTTAAGCATGCACTATCGGGTGCATTAAAATTTGTAATTGCGCCTGAAGTTGAAACAGGTTTGGTGATCGTACCTGTGCAACCAAATTCGCTGGTAGCAGTCAGTGTAATATTATAAGTGCCTGCTGAATTGTAAACGGTAGTGGGATTATCTGCTGTGGAAGTATTACCATTACCAAGATCCCAGTTATACGACAGAGCTCCCGGTCCACTCGTCTGATTCACGAATTGAACTGCAAAAGGAGCTTTACAAACGCTATCAAACTTTGGATTAAAGTCAGGGGTTACTCCCGACACAACCCGAATCATGCGGAAGCGCGCTGCCTCTGCCGAACATCCTGTAGTACTGGTAATAGTGAGAGCAACTGTATAAAAACCTACGGTGGTATAAGTATGAGATGGATCTTTTAACGTGGATGTAGTCCCATCACCAAAATCCCATTTCCATTTGTTTATTGTGCCGAATGGATCTGTGCTTTGATCGATGAATTGCACTGTTGCCGGTGCACAGGCAATCGCTTTATCAGACGTATACTGGATAAGAGGTGCAGGAAAAACAGTGATGTAATTGGTTTTAGTGATACCGTTTGTACCATTAGCGTTTCTAACTACTAGTGACACCGTGTAAGTGCCAGGTTGGCTATATACCGCGGTCGGATTTTGAAGATTGGACAATTGGCCATTGCCGAGATCCCAATTCCAAAATATCGGACTTCCGGATGACTGATCCTGGAATACCACTACGAGAGGCTGGCAGCCAGAAACCCTATTCGCGGAAAAATTTGCAACTGGAACCTGGGCTTGTGAAAACTTCCCCAAGAACAATAACAAAACCAAGACAACTAGTCGAATAAGTTGTCTATCCCCGGCCAATGGTGCTGCCCATCTTTTCCGAGCCTTAGTTTCGAGAGGTAGAGTAAGCCTATTTATCAATCAATCCGGTTTTGTAATCAGGTACGTAATTATCTTATGAGCGCAACATTGCCTTTGAGGCTAAATACGAAATTATTTTCACAAATCACATCAATCGTATACACATACACGTCTTGGGACGCAAGTTTTCCGCGAACCATTCCATTCCATCCCTTTGTTATATCGTTTGCCTGGAAATTAGACTGAGAAAACACCACCTCTCCCCACCGGTCAAACACCCTGAAATTCTTGATTCCGTAGATTCCTTTGCCCCTCGGGTAGAATACGTCATTTATACCATCGCCGTTGGGCGAGAACGTGTTAGGAAGGAATAAATTTCCCTCTTCACACAACACAAAAACAGCTATATCATCCTTTGCAACACATCCTCCCTCATTAGATACCATTATTGTAAACCTGGTAGACTGCTTTGGTGTTGCTACCGGGCTTGGACAATCATAACAGCTGAGCCACCTTTCCGGCATCCACCTGATATTCTTTACATCCTTTGAAATCACGGGATTGAAAGTAACAGAGTTACCACCCATAATGGTTTGGTCGGGTCCGGCTTCAACTAACGGATATGGATAAACAGTGATACGAACAAAACCTGTGTCACTAAAACAATCCTTATTATCCCTTCCAATCACCCGATACACGGTGCTGGTATCAGGCCTTGCCTTTGGATGGGAAGAGGCTGCGTCGTCTAGTGAAATGGATGGCGACCAGGAATACAATTCAGCACCAGACACATTCATAAGAAAGCTTTCCCCCTTGCATAATGTATCTCCGGGGGCGGTCGTCATCTTAAACGGTTGCTTTACGCCGATTAGTACAGTATCACTTGCAATACAGCCAAACATATTTTCTCCCCTCAATACATATTGAATAGTTGAATCCGGTCGCGCGAGGGGAGTCGCACAATCGCCACAGGATAATGAAGAAGATGGCGACCATGCATACTTGATCGCACCATTTCCCTGCAGCTGCGTCTGCTGGTAACGACAAATTATTGCATCTGGCCCGGCGCCAACCGCAGGGATTGGATGAATTATTATTGGAAAATGAGCAACGTCTGAACATAAAGACGAATTAAGAAGCGTCAGTCTCACATCATAGTTACCCGCCGCATTAAAGTTGACCTGTTGTGGTTGCTGAACCGAGGCCGTAACGCCGTTACCAAAATCCCAACGCCACTGCAATCTGCTCGTGTCCGGATTGATCACCGATCCATTGAAATGCATAACGGCCGGTACACACGAAGCCGTGTCTCCGTCAATTCTAGGATGTGGCGTAGCAGATATCAGCATGGGTGCTTCATCATTCGCCGTATCCTTACATTGATGTTCAGTAGTGACAATTAAAGAAATAGGATAGTCTCCTGTATGGTTATACCAGTGAGATGGATGTTGTTCCTGTGATGAGGAGCCGTCACCAAAACTCCAGAGATAATTATTAATGCGATCATTAGAAATAGAAGAATCCCGAAATCGTACGAATCCTGAATCACAAACAACAATACTACTTCTCCCGAATCGAGCATTCACTCCATAAATTCTGATAGTATCCTTTCCAACAATAGGCACCTGGCATCCTTGCGGATCCCGAAGAATCATTTTGGGCAGATATTCTCCCATTGTGGTATAAGTATGTGAAACTCCTGAATCGCCAACGGCAATGGTTTCGCCATCATTGAAGTCCCAAATAAAACTGACCTGGTCTTTTGTTGTAGCAACAAAATTTACCGTAGTTGGTATGCATCCCAGGTATCGGTCATAAGTAAAACTTCCTTGCGGTCCTCTCACAACGATCGTTTTTGAAATTGAATCCACGCAACCCCCCGCACTTACCACTTTCAATTTTGCATGATAGATTCCCGGGTATGTGTAAAAATGCACAGGATTTTGAAGAGCAGATTTTGTTCCGTCGCCAAAGTCCCATTGGTAAGCAATAAAATGTTGCGAATGATTAGTAAAATTCACCACCAAAGGTGGACAAGTGCTCACGGAGTCACTCATCGAAAATTGTGCCACCGGGTTGTTGATAGAAATGTAGTTTGTCTTCCTTACAGAATCGCGGCAACCATATTGATCTATAATGGAAAGGTTTACGGAAAACAAACCTTCCTGATTGTAAATGTGAACAGGGTTCGTAATTGTAGACAATTGTCCATCCCCAAAATCCCACCTGTATATCAATAACGGTCCGGAAGAAAGGTTGTTGAACCTGATCGTTTTTGTGGTGCAACTGTTTGTATCTGGCGAAATGAAGTCTGCCTTAGGTTGAGAAATGATAATCGAGTTCCTTTTTACCAAACTATCCACACATCCCTTGCTGTCGAAAATTTTCAATGTCACGTTATAATTGCCTGCAACACCGTAAGTATGCTGAAACGGAGGTGCAGTAAGTGTGTCAGCAAAACCGTCTCCATATCTCCACATCCATTTATTTATCGAATGCGTGCCATCATTAGTAGACGCATCATTGAAAATAATATTTTGATTGCGACATGCGCCGGGAACCTGCGATGTGAAAGCTGCAGTGGGTCCATCCACCTGTATATATTTCAGCTTCGATAAAGAATCCACACAACCGTTTATATCAGTAACGAACAACCGAACATCGTATTTTCCTGATGCAGCATAGCTATGCCGGACAGAATCATTTCCATACTGGTTTACTCCATCTCCAAAACTCCACCAATAACTTGCAATATTCGCGGTCCGCAAATTCTTCGTTACAAAGTCTACCGCAACGTTTTTGCAAATAATGGAATCACTTGCAACGAAGTCCGCTTGCTCTGCAATCACGATCACTTCTTTTGCAATTGTGTGTTCACAAGTATCGTTGGTGACTGCGAGTGTTACGGTGTATGCTCCCGGCACTGAATAAGTATGAACTGGATTTTGATCATTTGAAGTGGACCCGTCGCCAAATTGCCAGTACCATTTTAATGCGCCAATAGATTTATCAATAAATTTCCTTGTAAACCTTGATCCGCATCCTGAAGAATCACTAAACTTCGCAATCGGAGGTTTGATATAAATGTATTTGTCGAAGTGTAATGAATCCCTACATCCATTGTTTGAAACAATGAGCGTAACATTGAAATAACCAGTGTCCTGGTAGATATGAATCGGATGTTGTTCAGTTGAAGTGCCGCCATCACCAAAATGCCACAACCAACTATCCACGGAGCCAGTACTGGCATCAGTGAAATGAATGTCCTGAAATGCGCACGCATAACGCGGACTCGCGCTAAACAAAGGATTCGGCTTTACCCCAACGTGTATTGCATTTGGAACAAATAACGTATCAGTGCATCCGCCAACAGATGTCACTATCAATTTAATTGAATAGCTACCCGCAGAATAAATGTGTGTCGGATTCTTGCCATCTTCTATTGTTCCATCTCCAAAGTCCCATTGGTATCTGACAATTGAATCTACGGACTCCACAACAACAGATGGCGTATAAGGAAACTGTTGGCAACCCTCCTGAGGTAGATTAGTGATGCTCGCGCGTGGTGGCTCAACCTGAACCAATCCTTTTCTTCGCAATGTGTCCGTACATCCAGATGCATTGGTAACTATCAACACTACGTCGTAAGTACCTACCGTGTTATATGTATGAATCGGATTTGATAAAGAGGAACTATCGCCGTCACCAAATAACCACTTATACTTAATTCCACCACTTGAATTGTTGACGAAGCTCGTAGTCACAGGTGGCTTACATGCGGCTGGATTAATGGCGTCAAATCCAGCGATGGGTTTATCCAGCACCAAAATACTTTTTGTGAGTGAATCTTTGCAAGCGCCAAAGTCGCTCACCAGTTTAATCACAAACGATCCGCTCGTCAGATAAGTCTTAACAGCGTTGATAGAAGCCGAGTAGGTACCATCGCCAAAATCCCAGAATGCTGCGGTCGGATTTGGACTCGACCGATTAGTGAGCGCAAGTTGTTCACCAACGCATATTACAGCGGGCGCGGTAAAATCAGCATTGACGGCGCCAATAGTGAGCGCCTGAAATTTGACAACACTATCAATACATCCGGCATTATTTCTAGCGGTGAGTTTTACTGTGTATGTACCAGGGGTATTATATCGATGAACTGGATTTGCCGACAACGATGTGGCCCCATCCCCGAAAAACCATTCATAAGTGATCACTCCAGTGCCAACAGTTTCATTGACGAAAGTGATATCAGTTGGTGGCTTACAATTATTCGGTACATTAAAATGAAATCCTGAAGTGATTCCATTATTAAGTTTAATGTAATTAGCTCTTGTGAGGGTGGATATGCAGCCCTTTGTGTTTTTAACTTGAAGGGATACATTATAATTTCCAAGATCATCATATATGTGTTGGGGTTGCAAAACAGAATCGATATTGCCATCGCCAAAATCCCAAAGCCATTTTACAATAGCACCATCGCCCGCAATACTTCTGTCAGTAAACTGTACTTTTAGCGGATAACATCCGCCAGTATCTGAAGCAATGAAATCAACAACTGGTGACGCATAAACCGTGATGTAATTCACTTTTACTATTGAGTCACGTCCCAGTGCATTTTGTACAACCAGTTTTACTGTGTATGTGCCGGGATTGAAATAAGTAGCAGCCGGATTTTGAAAATAAGAAGTGGTTCCGTTTCCTAAGTCCCATTTCCACGCAGTTGGATTTCCCAGGGATTCATCCTTGTATCGAACTACAAATGGTGCGCAACCTTCAGATATATTGCTTGAGAATTTAGCGACTAATTGTGCAGATGTTTTTCCGGCCGTCAATGCCAATGGGCATGAAAGGAGTAGGAATTGGTATCGCAGCAACCATTTCCTCATAAGATGATGGATCCTTAGTTTCGGCAGGTGGGGTGTTTTGGTAAAGCGGATGAAAGTTACCGCTTTTTTTCGGCTTGAAATAAGGGGTACAGATCAATCACGGGCAGGGCTTCGGCTTCAAACCAGGGTCAAAAAGGGATAGTAAATGGGATACGATCAGGATTAGATCCGAATAGGAAAAATGATAGGCAGGAATAAGGTTTAAAATGCAAAGGTTGAACAAACCAACGACATGCCGCTCTATTGTGAATAAATTTTCACTGGAAAGCCTTACTATTTTTTTTGCAAGTCAAGGAAATTGGTATCTGCTCCGTTTACGTTATATGCTTTTACGTATGTCCAACTATTATCGGTCAGTTTCCAAACACCATTCAAACGACTTACAGGTTGAGTTGCTCCGGCGAAATTTGACGTGATTGTTTCTGCGTTTAAATCTCCGACCCACGTGCCGTTTGTCACTGATGTATTAACGAAGGCATCGACCTTTCCATTATCATAAAATTGAAATTCGTATCCATTGAATTCAGAAGTCACATAAACACCTGCAGCCTTATAGTCCTTCACATACCAACGGCCATTGGTAATAGCATCCATGGCAACACTCTCCTTCTTTTTCTCGATGATTTTATTACAGGAAAAAGTTAGCGGCAGGAATAAACAAAAAAAGAGTATTCGTCTTTGCATAGTTACTGGATTTCAGACTTTAAAATTGGTAAATTTTCCCGTATTTGTCAAGGAGATATTGGGTGAAATATTGAATATTAAGGGATTCACCGCAAACCCTTGAGCACAATTGTTCACTGGTGTAAAAACGTCCATACTCGTGAATATTTGACCTGAGCCACCCAAGCAATCCACCAAATTTACCACTTTCTATGTCCATTTCCAGACTAGGCAATTGCCGTTTTGCCTCTCTGAAAAATTGGGCGGCATAAAAACTTCCAAGGCTATAAGTTGGGAAATACCCGAAACTTCCGTGACTCCAATGCACATCCTGAAGCGCTCCATGAATATCATCAGGCACTTTAACACCCAGGAATTTCTCATAATGTTCATTCCAAAATTTAGGTATATCTCTTACTTCAATTGATCCTTCAATTAGTCTTTTCTCTAAAAGGTAGCGCACATAAACATGAAAATGGTAAGTCACCTCGTCGGCCTCTGTTCTTATAAACGAAGGTTCCACTTTATTAATGCCCGCATAGAAATCATATACTGATATTTTGCCCATTTGGTTGGCAAACCTCTTCTGAAGAATGGGAAAATAGTGCTTCCAGAATCCGATGCTCCGGCCAACCTGGTTTTCCCAAAGTCTCGACTGAGATTCGTGAATACTAAAAGAACACGCTTCCCCTAGTGGCAATCCATATTGGTTAGTGGGAAGGCCTTGCTCATACAATGCATGACCAAGCTCATGTATACAACTCCAGGTCATATTCGCAAAATCCTTTTCGTCAATCCGCGTAGTGACGCGAACATCAAGATTACTAAAGCTGGTGGTAAAGGGATGCTCTGAGATATCCTGTCGGCCCGCCTCAAAATCAAAATTCATTTCTCTCAACAACTGCATTCCAAAATCCCACTGATCATTTTTCGGAAACACTTGTTGCAGGAAACCATTTTCTACCTGGCGCGATGAAGTTATTTTGTCGAGTATTTTTTTTAAATCAGGAATGAGGTTTTCAAACACCGCGTCGATCAATGCCACAGTAGCGCCTTTTTCGTAATCGTTAAGTAACGCATTGTAGGGATGCTGTGTATATCCGAGATATTCTGCTTCCTGTTTCTTTAGCGAAACCAGTTCTGCGAGATCCTTTTCGAAGCGTGAAAATCTATTTTCCTTGCGTGCTTCAATCCAGCTATGAAAACTTCGATTGATGGTTTCAACCATTTTGCGAACGAACTCCGACGGTAGTTTCTTTTGCTTCGTAAAATCTTCGAATGATAATTCTACATTACGCTTTTGCGAGTCCTGCAAATCTCTTCTCCCTAACAATTCCAATAGCACACTATTAGTTTCTTCGCTGGTAAATAGCTCATGGCTTAACTCTGATAAAGTAGCAAGTTGCTGTCCGCGAAACGGCGCACCCTTCACTGGCATGTACGTTTCCTGGTCCCATTGAAGTAATGCAGACGCATATTTGATATCAGCTATCTTTTGCATGCGGTGCTCATAGGCCTGGTAAAGATCATTGCTATCAATTCTGTTCATCTGAATTTTTGTAAGTGTGTTCGAACAATGCAAAAGTAGCTTTTAGCTATTAGCCTTTAGCTAGGTTATAAAATTCGAAGCCGTTCACGATTGTGAACGGCTTCATACTTTTCAGGGTAGAGTATCTTCATTGCCTAACAGCTGACGCTAGCAGCTAAAGGCTAATAGCTCCGTTGCTACTGCTTTGGAAAATTGGGATCGTGCATCACTTCCTTAATCTGTTGTGTATGCCGGTTGCTGTGCGCCGAGATAAACAGCACAAATTGGTAACCATCAATTTTACCGAAAGGCAGTTCGGCAATATGATTGCGCAAATCTTCCTGGGTATTTTTTACAAAATCAAGCAGCTTGTCCCTGTTGTCTTTAAAGGATGTCAATGCTTCATCGGCACTTTTGAAAGGCGTATTCTCTGGTCTTAATTCCTTAGGGGCCTGGGCCTTCCTGCTCCTATCTTCAATCATTTTGATCAGGTCTTCATCTGATACTTTTATCTCAGATCTTTTGTCGGGCGTTGCGGGTTGCTTGAGCGTATTATCCAGGAATTGGCGAAGTCCCATTTCTGCCGCTGCAATGTGTTTAATGCAATCTTCTACTGACCACCTATCAGGTGCTGCCCTAAATTTTAATTGGGCTTCACTTAACCCTTTAACGGTTTTGACGAGATCGCCCCTCGTGTCTTTCAAAAAATCTTTGGCAAACTTTCTTTCCTTCTTTTCAATAGTAACTGACGGCGCAGTGGCAAAGGCAAGAAATGCGAGGATGGGAACTAAAAGTAATTTCTTCATGGTAGTGCAATTTGGTGAGCATAGTGGATGATAACTTAATGGGGCGCAAAAGTTACAACCATTTGCTGAGAGTTGGATTGAGCGCTTATCTTTAGTTTGCAAACATTCATAAGATGAAAATTTCCGCAGTCATAGAGCACCTCGAACACACTGCCCCGCCCTCCTTGCAGGAGAGTTATGACAACGCTGGCTTGATTACGGGAAATACTAACTGGGAATGCAGCGGAATCCTCGTGTGTCTTGACGCAACCGTTCAGGTAATAGAAGAAGCAAAAAAGAGAAATTGCAATCTCGTTCTCGCGCATCATCCTATTCTTTTTCGGGCAATAAAAAGAATTACCGGTAGCGATTATATTCAGCAGGCGCTGATTGCAGCGATTAAGAATGATATTGCCATATATGCCATTCATACCAACCTCGACAATGTTATTCACGGCGTGTCGGGAAAGATGGCCGAAGTTCTCCACCTTCAAAACGTACAGATATTGTCTGGTAAGCAAGGCACGCTGGCAAAATTGTACACTTTTGTCCCGATTGAGAGTGCTGAAGAAGTAAGGAAGGCAATCTTTGAAGCGGGTGGTGGAAATATTGGAAATTATTCGGAATGCAGTTTTAATAGTGAAGGAAAGGGTACATTTAAAGCGAAAGAGGGCGCAGATCCATATATTGGTGAAATTGGAAGGCCCACCACAACAAATGAAATCAAAATTGAAGTCGTCTTTCCCGTTTACTTAGAACACCAGGTGGTCCCAGCAATGTTAAAGGCACATCCATATGAAGAGGTGGCTTATGATGTGATTAAATTGGAGAACTTTTACCAGGCCGTGGGTGCCGGGGTGATTGGGGAATTGAAGGACCCTCTTCCGGAGGAACAGTTTCTGAGACTACTGAAACAAAAATTTAACGTGCCTTTGATCCGGCATACCCCCCTTTGTGGTAAACCGGTTAAAAAGGTGGCAATGTGCGGAGGCGCGGGCAGCTTCCTTATTTCTAAGGCTTTAGCCGCAGGCGCCGACTTTTATATCACCGCGGATGTCAAGTATCATGAATTTTTTGATGCGAACGGCAGGACGGTTATAGCCGATATCGGTCACTACGAAAGTGAACAATTTACGATAGACCTTTTGCACCAGATTTTAGCGGAAAAATTCCCTACCTTTGCGGTCCTTAAATCGGGTACTGTAACAAATCCCGTTAACTATTATTTCTAAGTATGAGCACAGTCAAAGAATTCTCCGTTGAGGAAAAATTATCCTCCCTCGTGAAATTGCAAAAGATCGAATCCAAAATGGACGAGATCCAGGTGTTAAAGGGTGAGTTGCCGATGGAAGTGAGAGACCTGGAAGATGAGATCCAGGGTCTTAACTCGAGGCAAACCCGTATTGAAGAAGAAATTAATGGCATCCAGGAATTCATTAATCAGAAGAAGAATGCTATCAAAGACGCGGAGGCGCTTGTTAAGAAGTATGAGAAGCAAAGCGAAAATGTAAAAAACAGCCGTGAATTTGAAGCGATCAATAAAGAAATCGAAATGCAGCAGCTTGAAGTGAAGCTTGCTGAAAAACATATCAAAGACGCCAATGAAGAGATTGCTGAAAAAGTTCAGCATCTTGAAAAGGCGAGAAAAAATATTGGAAACAAGGAAGGCGTTCTGAAGAATAAGAAAGACGAATTGGAGAAAATCATCGCGGCAAATGAAAAAGAGGAGAAGCACTTCGAGAAAATGGCAGATGAAGCCAGGCAACATGTTGATGAGAGACTATTGTACTCCTACGATCGTATTCGCAAGAACTATCGCAATGGACTTGCAGTGGTACCTGTAGAAAGAGACGCTTGTGGTGGTTGCTTCTATGCTATACCACCGCAAAAGCAGAGTGAGATCAGGCAAAGAAAGAAAGTCATCGTTTGTGAGAACTGCGGCCGCATCCTGATCGACGAGGATCTCAATAATGGAGTGGAAGTAAAATAAGAACCAGGAAATCATTTTAGATGCCGTCCAGAAGGACGGCATTTTTTTTAGACGCGAATGGACGCGAATTAGGAAACGCGAATGCGCGCGAATAGAGTGAACACGAATTACACTAATGAAGGTGGATTCATAATGAAAACCCTCATTTTCCACAATAGATGTTTTTATAGCAGTCGATAGCTCCTTTTTTTTAATTTGCTGGATCAATATGCTGGCAAGACTCTACATCCATAATTATGCAATCATCGATGAGATAGATATTCCCTTCTCCAATAAATTCAACATCATCACCGGGGAAACTGGCGCGGGTAAGTCTATTCTTGTGGGAGCGCTTTCCCTTATCCTGGGAAATCGCGCTGACACTAGCTTGCTGCTGAACAAAGAAAAGAAATGCATTATAGAGGGCAGTTTTGACGTAACCAGGAAATCTGACGTGAAGAAATTGCTGCAAGAACAGGAACTGGACGCGTCGGACGAATTAGTGATCCGTCGTGAAATTGCAGCCACGGGAAAATCGCGCGCATTCATTAACGACACTCCCGTAAACCTTGATCAATTACGCGCCCTTACTTCCTTACTCGTAGATCTGCATCAGCAATTTGACACCCTCGAATTATCAGACACCGGTTTTCAAACCGAAGTGGTGGACGCCCTAGCGGGCAATGGTGAACCGCTTTCAAATTATCAAACTACCTATGCGGCGTGGAGTGAACTAAGAAAAAAGCTCTCCGACCTGGAATTACGCAAACAGCAGTTTCAAAAAGAATTCGACTATCACCAATTTCTCTACAAAGAATTAGAAGAAGCCAATTTTACTGATAATGAATTAGAGGACCTCGACGCTGAATTGAAACTACAATCTAATGCAGAAGGAATCAAAAACAGTTTGTCGACCAGCGTGTACCAGTTGTCAGAAAGCGAAGAGCCAATTGTGCAGCAGCTCAAAACACTAGCTCATCAACTACAGGCTTACAGCAATCTTCACAATGACCTGCCAACACTATTACTACGATTGGAATCGGCGCAGATTGAACTTGCCGACATTGCATCCGAGCTCGAACGGGTAAATGATCACATCCAATATGATCCCAGGAGAATTGACTTTATCAACGAAAGAATTTCCGTCGGATATAAACTTTTGAAGAAACACGGTGTTCGAAACACAACTGAATTGTTGCAAGTCAAAGATGATTTGCACCAGCGATTGCAGTCCGTTTTAAATATTGATGAAGAAATCCTGCAACTGCAAAAAGAAGAATCAAAACTGGCACAAGCAGCAAACGAGCTGGCTGAACTTTTATACAAAAAAAGATTGGCGCAAGTCAAACCATTGGAAACAGACGTAAATAAACTTTTGATCCAGGTTGGGATGCCGAATGCAAGATTGAAGGTAGAAGTAAATAAGCTTTCCCGATTGCAAACCGATGGCATCGATAAAACAGAATTCTTATTTGATGCCAATCGCTCCAATCAATTTATGCCCGTTGGAAAAGTTGCCTCGGGTGGAGAGTTGAGCAGGCTTATGTTGTGTATCAAATCACTGGTCGCAAAAAAAATTGACCTGCCTACCATGATCTTCGATGAAATTGATACAGGTATCTCAGGCGAGGCAGCAAGACAGGTTGGAATTATCATGAAAGAGCTTTCATCAGCACGCCAGGTAATTTGTATTACACATCTTCCTCAAATCGCTGGTCGCGCCGATGCCCACTTCTTTGTTTACAAAGACATCGTGAACCAGAAACTAAAAACCAACATTAAATTATTATCGCAGGATGAACGTATCACAGTGATAGCGCAAATGCTAAGTGGTGAAAAGCCAACTGCAGCTGCGCTTGAGAATGCAAGGGAAATGGTGCTCCAATAACCGATGGGCAAAATGCAATCGGCAACTGGCAAATCAGAATTCAATTTGGAGTTGCATTTTGAGACTGTAGCCACAAATTGTAGAAGGAAGGGAAAAAGAGGTACATTAATATGAAGCGGTAAGATATTTTTTGCAAGTTTTAAAATTGCCAATTGCCAGTTGAAAATGTATTACCTAATCGTTTACCAAAAACTGCTGCTGTTCCTCGTCGTTCCAATATGTCTCGCCCTTCCATTCTTTTATTTCAATCGATGGTTGATCCGCAAATTGAGACCTTCCGAAAACCTTGGCAAGATGTTTCTGTATTACTTAATTGTACTTCCAATTGCCTTTGTATTGATCACACTTTGCATCTATATCATTCTGCGTGGATATTTATTGATCCAAAGAGATTAATGTATATTTTTGGCCGCCAAATTGAAACATTAAATTCATTGTTATGGCCAACAATCTGCTAAAAGGAAAGAAAGGAATCATTTTTGGTGCACTGGACGAGAAATCGATTGCATGGAGAACTGCATTGAGATGTCATGAGGAGGGAGCCCAACTGGTGTTGACCAATGCCCCGGTGGCTTTGCGCATGGGAGAAATCAACAAGCTGTCGGAAGCGGTGAAGGCACCAGTGATTGGAGCGGATGTTACGAATATGGACGACTTGAAAAAATTGTTTGAAGAAAGTATGAAACAATTTGGCGGCGGGATCGATTTTGTTTTGCATTCGATAGGCATGAGCTTAAATGTTCGCAAAGGCAAGCACTATACTGAATTGAATTATGAATGGAATCAGAAGTCGCTGGATATTTCAGCAATGAGTCTTCATCGTGTTTTGCGGACCGCCTGGGATATGGATGCTTTGAATGAATGGGGTAGCGTGATAGCGCTTTCTTATATCGCGGCACAACGTGTATTTCCGGATTATAATGAAATGGCCGATGCAAAAGCACTTTTGGAAAGCGTAACAAGAAGCTTCGGTTATCATTATGGAGTTCGAAAGAAAGTTAGGATCAATACGGTTTCTCAATCACCCACACGCACAACCGCTGGAAGTGGTGTAAAAGGGTTTGATGGGTTTATTAATTATGCGGAAAAAATGAGTCCGCTCGGGAATGCATCAGCGGACCAGTGCGCCGACTATTGCGTTACGCTGTTTTCAGATCTTACGAAAATGGTGACGATGCAAAACCTATTTCATGATGGTGGATTCTCGTTTACCGGCGTTACGCAAAGTGTAATTGAGCAAATGGAGAAATAGCATTTCGTGCAAGGTACAAGAGACAAGGTACAGGGCACAAGAAAGGCACAACGTTCAAGAAAAAAAAAGCAAGACAAGAGGCAAGAGAGAAGGGCATTTGCTTTTGTAATTTCGGAAAATGACGCATTATGGATTCGTGTGCGGAACGAATTACCAATTAGTACAGCGCAAATAAGAAGCCGTTCAATAAATTGAACGGCTTCAAATTTTATGAACGAGCTAAAAGCTAACAGCTAATAGCTAGCAGCTAGTATTCATCTTCATTAAATAAGAAATCCTCCTGCGACGGATAGTCGGGCCAGATGTCTTCAATACTTTCATACACTTCTCCTTCATCTTCTAACTCCTGAAGGTTTTCTACCACCTCAATTGGGGCACCACTACGGATTGCGTAGTCAATCAATTCATCTTTTGTGGCCGGCCATGGGGCATCTTCAAGGTAGGATGCGAGTTCTAAGGTCCAGAACATTTTAAAGCTTTTAGTGTAACGAGGAGCCGAAGCGCCCTCAGAATTTTTCGCAAAAGTAATTTTTAACGGGAAACCACAAAATTCTTCTGTCACAATTTAACGGCCCGGTGACTCGACTATTTTACCGGCAGGGGCAAATAAGAAATAAAGTGGCAGTTTGGCACTCAATTCATTGATTTATCACTTTTAATAATTTTATTTGCCGCCTATTCACCCAAGGTTTTAGCTAGATTGACCTAAAACACAGAATGGCTGCATGCTTACTGCAAAAAATATCCACAAATATTATGGGTCCCTTTGGGTTTTGAAGGGGGTTGATCTTCATATCCAAAAGGGTGAAATCGTAAGTATTGCGGGGCCATCCGGATCAGGCAAGAGCACGCTTCTTCACATTCTTGGCACCCTCGACGTGCCGGATAAGGGCGAGATCCATTTGGCAAATAAGGCGCTTCAGGCCCTGAAAGGAAAGGCATTAGCTGCATTTCGCAACAAACATATCGGCTTTGTGTTCCAGTTTCATCATCTATTACCTGAATTCTCGGCTATCGAGAATGTATCCATACCAGGATGGATTGCAGGAAGGAAAAAGACGGAAGTTCGGCAGCAAGCGGAGGAACTGTTGAAAACGCTTGGCCTTGGTGACAGGATTGAGAATAAACCCAATCAACTGTCGGGCGGGGAACAACAGCGCGTAGCCGTGGCGCGGGCGCTGATTAATAGACCCGATATCATATTTGCCGATGAACCCACTGGCAACCTCGATTCGCAGAATGCAAGGGAGCTCCACCATCTTTTCTTTGAGTTAAGGGAGAAAATGAAACAAACCTTCCTGATCGTAACGCATAATGAAGAACTGGCCGGTATGAGCGATCGCATTCTACATATGAAGGACGGTAAATTGTTGACGTGAGTATGAGTTCAGCTGTTAGCTCTTAGCCATTAGATGTTAGGTATTGCTGCTAAACGCTATTTAGGAGCTCTGATATATAGCCAAATCCCTACCAAACTAAAGGTCACATTAGGCAACCAGGCTGCTACTATCGGATTGAGGTCGGCATTAGTTGAAAAAACGGCGGAAAAAGTATTCATACCAAAGAACAAAGTCCCTATTATAAATCCCATAGCAAGGTGTAACCCAAGCCCACCGCGGGTTTTGCGGGAGGCTATAATTACGCCAATCATCGTTAGAATGACTACTGAAACAGGTGTTGCGTCTCTTTTGTATCGCTCCACCCTATATTCATTCAGCCCTTCTCTCCCACGCAGTTCTTCCTGATGAATAAAGTGTTTGAGCTGGGGCGTGGTTAGTTTATCCTTTAGGTATCGATCCCTTCTCAGCTCCTCGGGCTTCATGTTTAGGTTAATATTCATCGAGGGTATTTGTTTGATATCCTCTTTTAATCCTGTTATTTTTCTCTCGATTGCATTTTCTAATCGCCAGTTATTGGTTGCTGTATCCCATCTGATCACTTCTGCCCTTAAGTTATAGACCACTTTATTACCTGATAATTTCTCGAGAAAAAAGTTAGAACCGGATTTGGCGGAAGTATCATAATAGCGAAGTCCAAAGAACGTCACCGGATCGGCCTGCAGATAGAAATTATTATTTTTCCCCATGCCGGTGAAATATGAGTTGTTGTTGTCAATATAACGTGCTTGAAAATTTCCACGAATAACGTTTGCTTTTGGAATCGTATACTGGCTCGCCAACCAGAACACAACACCCAACATCAATGATCCGATCAAATAGGGTCGAAGAAATCGGTTATAAGGAACACCTCCGGCAATGATGGCAACAATTTCAGTGCGACCGGCAAGTTTCGACGTAAAAAAGATGACAGCAATGAACACCATCAATGGAAAGATCATCGAAATGATGAAAGGAACAAAACCGATATAATAGTTGATGAGGATCTGGTAAGTAGTCAGTCCCGACTTTACAAAATCATCCGTTTTTTCACTCGCGTCAATAGCCACCGCGATCACGGAAAACATGATAAGCGTGAAAAAAACTGCCGAGAGATATTTCTTGATAATATACCAGTCGAGAATCTTCATTCTACATTTAATCGCGCCAAAAGTAGCGGAAACTCGTGACGAGGCATACACGAATTGCGCGAAATACACAAATTTGAAGAACGATTTAGGACAATTAACATTTGGCAATGTGGAGCCTCGGTTGTGCGATATCTTTAGGTATGGCAAAACAAAGCGCAGGAATTTTATTATTTCGAATGAACCGTGAGCAACTTGAAGTATTTCTCGTTCACCCAGGAGGACCATTCTGGATAAAGAAAGATGCAGGCGCATGGTCGATTCCCAAAGGCGAAATTGAAACCGGCGAAGAAGCGCTGCAAGTGGCAATACGAGAATTCAAGGAAGAGACCGGACAAGAAATTGAAGGAAGTTTTTCTGAGTTGCAACCCGTGAAACAAAAGGCGGGTAAGATCATCAAGGCCTGGGCAGTTGAAGGTGACATTGATGAAACTACAATAGTAAGTAACACATTCGAAATTGAATGGCCACCAAGATCCGGAAAGAAAAAAATATTTCCCGAGATCGATAAAGCCCAATGGTTCTCGCTCTCTGCAGCCTCAGAAAAAATTAATCCCGGACAATTACCATTGATTGAAGAACTGCAACAAATCATTCGGAACAAAAAGAAAAAATCATAGTCTCGTTTTAATCACTTCAATCGTACTCTTCTTCCAGGAAAGAAAATCTCCTTGTTCAATGTGGTGACGTGCTTGTTTCACCAGGTGAAGGTAGAATGCCAGGTTATGAACACTTGCGATGGTGAGCGCAAGTATCTCTTTTGATTTTACAAGATGTCGCAGATATGCTTTGCTATAATGGTTACTCATTTCGCAATCGATACCGTCATCTATTGGAGAAAAATCTTTCTCCCATTTCTTATTGTCAATATTGATCACACCTTTGGTGGTAAATAGCATGGCGTTTCTGCCATTTCGAGTGGGCATTACACAATCGAACATGTCGATGCCAAGAGAGATGCACTCCAGAATATTCCAGGGCGTTCCCACTCCCATCAGATATCTTGGTTTTTCAGAGGGCAGATTATCGCAACAAAGGCCACACATCTCGTACATTTCTAATTCCGGTTCGCCCACACTTAAACCTCCGATCGCATTTCCATTGGCGTTTTTTGATGAAACATAATCACAGGATTCCTTCCTCAAATCAGCAAACGTGCTCCCTTGGACAATGGGGAAAAGATTCTGAGTGTAGCCATAATGACTGTTAGTGTTATTGAATTGGTGGAAACATCTGTCCAGCCAACGATGTGTCAGCTCCATGGATTTTTTTGCATACTCATAATCACTGGGGAATGGAGGACATTCATCAAAGGCCATAATGATGTCAGCACCAATTGTCCTTTGAACGTCCATCACATTTTCAGGAGTAAAGAGATGCTTGCTGCCATCAATGTGACTTTGAAACGTAACGCCGTCTTCATTAATCAACCTGGTTCCAGCCAATGAAAAAACCTGGTAACCCCCGCTGTCCGTCAGGATGGGACGTTCCCAGTCATTGAACTTGTGTAAGCCGCCCGCTTCCCGCAATACTTCCAGCCCGGGTCGTAAGTACAAATGATATGTGTTTCCGAGGATGATTTGGGCCTGCACGTTCTCCTCTAATTGTTGCTTGCTCACTGCTTTCACGCTACCCACCGTTCCAACAGGCATAAATATCGGCGTCTCAATATTTCCATGATCAGTTATTATTACTCCGGCCCTTGCCTTTGTTTCTTTATCTTTTGTACTGATCTGGAATGTCAAATCTGCCATGCGGCGAAGATAGCTTTTAGCTGTTAGCCATTAGCCGTTAGCAGCTAATGGCTAACAGCTAAGGGCTAAAGGCTTCTTATCAACATCCCATAATATTTTCCCCCCACTTCAGTTATAGATACTGGTTGTATCTGGTTTACGATTATTTTCGCTGCCGGCGCCTAGCTAAACCCGTAGATCGTATGGACTTTATTGATTGGAAGATCAACATTGGTCTTCTGCTTTTTGGTGTATTTGCATTCATCACCCTTATCCAACTACTCTATCACTGGCTGTTCTTCAGCAGACTTGCCTTCTTTAGACCAACCCAAAAATCAAAATCCCAAACACAGCCCGTTTCAGTAATTGTGTGCGCGCGTGACGAAGCGGCAAATCTTGCTACTAATCTTCCCGGAATACTTGTTCAAACTTACCCAACCACTCATGAAGTGATTGTGGTGAACGACAACAGTGTTGATGAATCCAAATACGTGATCGCTGAATTGCAAAAAGATTTCAAGAATCTGCAGCACGTAGAATTGAAACACGAAGCGAAAGGAATACCGGGCAAGAAGTATCCCCTTTCCATTGGAATCAAGGAAGCGAAACATGAGGTTTTACTGCTTACTGATTCCGATTGCGTACCCGCATCAGAATTCTGGATACAAAAAATGCAGGACGCCTATACCAATGGAGTAGAAGTTGTTCTGGGATATGGCGCTTATCATAAAAAGCCGGGAATGCTCAACAAATTGATTCGATTTGAAACTTTTCAGAGCGCCCTTCAATTTCTTTCATTTGCATTAGCAGGCTTGCCATATATGGGAGTAGGAAGAAATCTCAGTTATAAAAAGGGATTATTTTTCCAGGTGAAAGGATTTTCGTCTATCAATCATGTGCCAAGTGGTGACGATGATCTCTTTATTAATAAAGTGGCCAACAAAAAAAATACAGCCATTGTCATAGACCCAGACGCCATCACCCTATCGGAACCAAAGAAAAAATTTGTGGAATGGGTGCGACAAAAGAACCGCCACTATACCACCGCTAAATATTACAAGCGAACGCATAAATTTCTGCTTGGCCTTTATTCTCTTTCACAGTTTTTGTTTTATCCCACCTTAGTGGTTGCATTGATTTTCTTTGACTGGAGAATTGTGCTGGGCGTGTTCGCCATCCGAATGATCTCGCTCTACATCATTTATGGCAAGGCCTTTAAAAAACTAAATGAGGGCGACCTATCGGGTTGGCTTTTATTATTTGACATCTGGCAATTTTTTTATTATCTCATCTTTACTCCTTCTCTTTGGAGAAAGCCTAAACGGACATGGCAATAGGTAGCTGTTAGCTATTAGCCATTAGCCGTTAGCAAGCTAACAGCTAAAGGCTGTAACCGAAAGTTCACAAATTCGAAATCGATTTCATGGAGATTCTCTTAAAATATTTTTCTGACTTCTCAGATCTCCAGTTGAAACAATTCGGAATGCTGGGAGAATTATACAGCGATTGGAATAGTAAGATCAACGTGATCTCCCGGAAGGACATTGAAGGGCTATATGAAAAACATATCCTGCACTCTCTCTCTATCGCCGCAGTATTCGATTTTCAAGCAGGATTAAATATCATTGATGTTGGTACCGGCGGGGGTTTCCCAGGTATTCCGTTGGCTATTTATTTCCCGCGTGTGCAATTTCACCTCGTGGACAGCATTGGAAAAAAACTAAAGGTGGTAGAAAATATAGCGGCTGCAATCGGATTATCGAATGTAACAACTCAACACACCCGGGCAGAAGATATCAAGAATAGGAAATTCGACTTCGCAGTGAGTAGGGCCGTAGCTCCTCTTGGTGAGTTATGGAAGTGGTCAAGACCGATACTCAAAAAAGCCGAATACCAGCTTGGCGAGGAAACGATTGCATCGGGCCTTATCTGCCTCAAAGGCGGGGACCTGGCTGCCGAAATAGCGGCAACTGACTGCAGGCCAAAGCAATTAGATATTCATTCCCTATTTCAGGAAGACTACTTCCATGAAAAATACATACTTTATGTATCCCGCTAGAATATGGAATTACCACTTTGTGGTATTTTTCTGGTACTATTGTGTAGGAACTTTGCACTATGTCTATCGCTGTATGTATTGTAGATGATAATAAAGATATCCGTTCCGCTCTAGAGCAAATAATCCAGATGTCGGAAAACTGCCTGCTCATTGGCAGTTTTGCAACGCCCGAAGAGGCGCTAAAAAATATCCCTGTTCTCAAGCCCAACGTCGTCTTAATGGACATCGACCTTAACGATGTATTCAATGGAATTCAGTGTGTTCAGCAATTAAAGCCCGAGAATCCCGAGGTTTTATTTATGATGTGCACTGTATATGAGGACGACGAAAAAATTTACCAGGCCCTTACTGCCGGCGCAAGCGGATATATTTTGAAGAAGACAGCACCGGGTAAGCTGTTAGATGCCATTCAGGAACTCTACGAAGGAGGCGCACCCATGAGCAGCCAGATTGCTCGCAAAGTGGTGGCCGCTTTTCGATCCAAAAATGCAGACCTGGTGCCGGAGAGTCCTTACGCTAAAGAAATCAGAGTACTGTCTAATCGGGAGAAAGAAATACTTGAGCTGCTTTCCAAAGGTTTCCTCTATAAAGAAATTGCGGCCTCCCTCTTTATCAGCGCGGAAACTGTTCGGAAACATGTGTATCATATCTACGAAAAGTTGCACGTGAATAATCGCGTAGAGGCCGTCAATAAATTTTTCGGTCGATAATTAGTGGCTGAGATTCAATTTGCCTACCTCACCGCTCTCGATCTTTTCCTTTTTTGCGATGGCCTTAATCATGCTGAAGAACACTGACATCTTCGATGAACTGTGATTCCAGTAGTAAGCGTTGTCCGTTACTACTTTCAACAAACATAATTTGGGATCATCAGCCCCTTCCGGGAACCATGCCTTCAATGCAGGCGACCAAAGCTCATCGATCTTAGAGCGATCTACAACTACAGTACAAGTTCCTTTTACGTTGACGTATGTATTAGTCTTGGGATTCGAGTATATCAGGTATACATTATTATCCCGGGAGATCTCATGAACTTTTTCAGAAAATTCATTCGTGAAAAACCAGGCGTTGCCCTCATCATCAACCCTGGTAGTGACCATTGGCCGACTGAATAATTCCAGGTTGTCGTTTATAGTAGTGAACATGCAAACGCTCACGTCGTTCACCAGTTGTTTGAATTTATCTACAGCTTCACTGTTCTCCAATTTTTTTTCGGTTGCCATTTTTGTTGACATAAAAGTTGGTTTGAAATATTAGGTAACAATTTTTTTGCGGCGTTGGTGCATCACATGGTATATCAACCCTCCAAATGCGGGAATGATCAAAACAATGATTAGCCAGAATTTTTTTTGGAATGGCTTAAGATCACTGGTGGCTAACACATCAATCACTGACCATATCCAATAAATAACACCGATGCCTAGCCCAATATACATGATCACGTATCCATTTTTTGGGTCCATTGTTAGCATGTATAAGCCCAGGAAAAATAGAACCAGACCTATAACAGCGAAAATCAATGCGGGTTTTCGAAGATTTAACATATGCATTCTTTTAGTAAGTAGTCCAGGGCTTGGCAATAGGTACGCTACGAATTTTATGCCATGGCACATTATCGTTTGAAAGAAAAGAGATCGGTATTTGGATTCTTTGTTCCGCTGATGAGGTCCGCAATAATGGTTGCAGCAATTTGACTGAATACGATGCCGTTTCCGCCATATCCAAGCGCAAAATAAGTGTGCGGTTTTTCAGTGATGCCCCCAATGTAAGGCAGTCCATCCTTTGTATGTGAAAACGTTCCAGCCCATTTAAAATCTGTTTTAAAGTTTAATTGCGGGAAGAGTTGATGAAGGGCTAATTCCAATTGTTTCGCTTTGGTGGGAAGCAATTTGTCTCGTTTTGCCGGATCATAATAAGGGATGTCCTTCCCGCCGACCATTATCCGATTGCTATCGGTAACCTTAATATATAAATAGGGATTAGCTGTTTCCCAAATCATGCTGTTTTGATACCAGAACTCCTGTTGTTGAAATGGCTCGCTGACTATGGCAAATGTTGAAACAAGCTTTTCAATTTTCTTTGGAAGATAGCACTGCGATTCGTAACCGGCTGCAACCACCAGCTTTCGCGCTTTTATCTTATACTTCTTGTTGATTGTTACTTCAACGCCTCTTTTGCCGAAATGTAATTTGGTGACGGCTGAATGATCGAATACGGCGCTTCCTGTCCTTTCCGCTGCCTGCAACAATGCGTGCGTTAGTCGATACGCATCTACCTGGCCGCCGTCCTTTGAAAGCAGCGCAGCAGATTTTCTGAAATGAAACAGCTTCTTTATTTCAGTTGAACTTAATAGCTCCACTTCAATTCCAATTGATTTGCGGAGACGAGCTTCTTTCTCGAGGTTTTTTGCGTGCGGTGCACGGCTCGCATACTGGAGACTTGATTTCAATGAAAACCCGGAATCCATTTCAAGCTCTCGACTGATTTCACCAAGCTCATATATGGCTTGCCTGCACAACAGGTAACTTCTAGTTGCTGTGTCGTTGCCAACTTTCTTCTGAAGATCGTAGAGCGGAGTGTCGATTTCATACTGCAATAATGAAGTGCTTGCTGCAGTGCTTCCCATTCCTACATGTCTTTTATCTAGTACAATAGATCGAATGCCTTTTGTTGAAAGGTGCCAGGATACAAGCGCACCGGTAATGCCTGCGCCTATTACAATTACATCAGTACTCATATTCTTTGAAACAGATGGATAATCACGAAGGATTCCATTTTTCAATAGACCATATGGATAGTGTGATCGTAGATCCATCCTCAACTATTTGAGCAACATGTCGGATTCTGCAGTATAGTTTACTGAAAAAAATATTCCCGTAACGGTCGGCAACAACCGAACTGGAAAGTTAGCATCTACCTCATCTGTAGAATTTATTACCCGTCTGCTTGCATTATTGAAACAGCCACTACACAAACAATTCACAGCAGCTGAAATTTGCGATGCAGATAATTTATGGCAACATATTTACAGTAGGTAGGTAGAAGGATTATAAACACTTAAACATTTTTTTTATGAGAAGCATCTTGTATTTGATAGCAGTTATTTTGGTGATAGGCTGGTTGTTGGGAGTGTTTGTATATAGTGCAGGCGGACTCATTCATATCTTGATTGTAGTTGCCGTTATCGCATTATTGTTGGGATTGATAAGAAGGGCCTGACTCCAGGCTAATAAAGCCACACTTATAAAAAATAGCTACAGTATCCTGTAGCTTTTTTTTATTCGGGTCCGTTCACGAATAAAAAAAAGGCCGGTTAGAAAACCAGCCCGTCCAAATTGCAAGTACTAATGAAAAAAAGCTATTTTAATGGGTGCCGTACTTAATACGCACGAACCCGGATAAATCTGTAGTGAGGAAGTGCCTATGACAAAATCACTTTTCCGCCCTTCCACATATTTGGTCAACTAATCTTTATCAAATTCTTTGCCTGACTTTTTTTTGCAGGCCTCCACAGCTTGCTACGGCTACTGAGAGCTCCGACCTTCATGCATGTCCCTATACCTTTTTATGGTGTCATGCGAAGTTTTCAAAGCTGCTTTTTGATTGACGATCAGTTGGCGCAGATCGGATGGTAATTCCGTATCAGCCTTCAAAGCTTCTTCATATGCCTTCTGAGCAGCGTCTTCTCCGAATTCGCATGATTCCAGAATTGACTTGCGTGAATTGCCAGTCACCTTCGACTTCAAATCCATCCATAGGCGATAAATTTTGCCTGAAACAGTAGTGTCCGAAGGCACATCGCCGCCGAATCTTCTTACTTCTGATTCAAGTTCCGATGCGTACTGTTTGCTCTCGTCCGCCATACGATGAAACATCGATTGAAGGTCCGTATCATTATCCTTTGTGTCATCTACCGCTCTCTCGTATCCCTCAATTCTGTCGTTATTAATTCTGATGAGATCGTTCAGGACTTCCTGAACATTTTCGTTACGTGCCATAAGAGATTTTTTCTTTGAAGGCTGAAAAAATCATACCTCTTCCGAAAAAATTCCGACAGTTCGGAGCAGCAAAAACTATGTCGCTCGCTTCGTTATGTGGAATTAATTGCACATAAAAAATTCCCAGCTTTTGCTAAATCAATGAAAGTGCTTAAAAATTTAATCTCCACTAAACCGGTTCCTATGCTGACCAGCTCTGCTATATAATGTAGGTCGATTGAAAATGTTTAAAATGTGGATAAACTGGCATAAAGTTTCGGGCATAATTAGAGCCATACACACTACCAATAGGTAGGAGTCAAATATTTTCACCTTACTAACGATTATGCTACAGCCAAAAACTGAAAGAGAATACCTTTCCTATCTCCGTACTTTTTGCGGAGATTTCATAGAGCTTGGTGCGAGTGACGATCGAGGGAAATTGATAGCTTCAACTCCAACAAATGTTCTGGAAACAGCCGATGCTTATCAAATCCAAATTGCCTTACCTGGTTTCCAAAAAAATCAAATCCATCTCAAAGTCGAAGATGACATTCTACTGATAAGTGCTGAGGTAAGGTCGGAGAAAACGCACGAACAAAAAAAGTATCACAAGCAGGAGATTTTTTCTTCCTCGTTTGAGAAAAGCATCCTGCTACCAGAGGATGTCAACGATGACGATATAAAGGCCAGTTTCAAGGATGGCTTATTAAATATTCAATTGCCCAAGAGCAATCATCCTACTAAATCCTCGCTGGAAATTTCAATCCATTAAAATTCATCATATGGCTAAATACTCAAAAGGCGCGCAGAAGAAAGTAGAACGTGCAATGCACGAAAAGAAACGCGGAAAACTCAAATCAGGCAGATCCGGAAAAACGGTGAAAAGCAGAAAGCAGGCAATTGCAATTGGACTTTCTGAAGCCAGAAAAGAAGGTGCAAAAGTTCCAAAGAAAAAAGGCGCTTCGAAAAAGAGTGCTTCCAAAAGGGGTGCATCAAAAAAGTCTGCGTCCAGGAGCAAATCTTCTCGGTCAAGGAGTAAATCCTCCCGGTCAAAATCGAAGAGTTCAGGAAGGAAAAGCAGTTCAAGGAGCAGGGGAAGGAAGAAATCTAGGTGATAGATTTCAAAATTTTCATCAGCACTTTTTCGTCGTTGGTTAAATCGGTTTTATCATCGCATTCTTCCAGTTTATCCAACTCCTTCGAATATTTTTCGAGGTTGTTTTCTTCATACAACCTCATTAGCTCTGGATGAACATAGTATTTCTTGCAGATAGCCCTTGTATTGCCAAGCTTCTTACTGACCTCATCCAATGCTGTCACCAGATTTTTTTTCACCGCTGTAGCAGAGTCTGCTTTTCCTATGGAGCATAATGACTGCAATAAGGCCACACTACCTGCCCAGGTGCGAAAGTCTTTTGCAGTAAAATCCTTCCCAGCAATTTCCCTTATATATTCGTTTACTCTACCGGAGTCGACAGACTTGCGATTTTTCTCTGCATCATAATACTGAAACAATTCTTTTCCCGGAATATCCTTACAAGCCTTCACAATCTTGGCAAGCCGTTTACTCTTTAGGGAGATCTCATGATATATTCCCTTCTTTCCTTTGAATGAGAAATTCAGTTCAGTTCCTTTGATGTCAACGTGTCCATCCTTCAAAGTTGTCAAGCCATATGATCCATACATTTTTTCGTAACTCTCATTTCCTACGCGTATGAATGTTCTCTCCATCAGACTCACTATAGTGGCCAACACTTTTCTTTCCGTAAGTTCCTTTCCACACATGTCTTTCTCTACCTGCATGCGAATATTTGGTAAGGCTTTTCCAAATTCCAACAGTCGATGAAATTTCGTTTCATTCCTAAGGGTTTGCCACAACGGGTGATATTTGTATTGCTTTCTTCCCAATGCGTCCAATCCCGTTACCTGTAGGTGTCCATTTGGAGAATCGCAAATCCAGACATTGGTCCAGGCCGGCGGAATAACAAGCTTTCGTATCCTGTCAATAAGACTTTTATCACGAACTACTTTTCCTTTGCGCATATAGGAGAAGCCGTTTCCTTTTTTTACCCTGGTGATACCGGGCTCAGTATCGGATACATACTTTAGATCAACAGCCCTCGCTGCCTTTTCCGGGTCGGCGTGTATTTTTAAAAACTCCTTATGGGATAATTGAATTACGTCTGCGTTTTCCATATGGCTACTCTGTTTTAGTTTTCCTGCTCACAGTTTTTTTGACCGGTATAGCTTTTTTCTTGGTGGAATTGTTTCGTTCCGCTTCATCCAGGGAGTGAGAACTGAAGATGTCTGATTCCTTTTCTGCAAGGTCGGCTAGTTTGATATAAAATCTCTTGAGGAGCAAAAGCTCCTCCTCAGTCAAATCTTCGATATCAATTAACCGGTTGCTGGCATTTTCATTGGCCGCTATCAATTCATTCAGCTTGAGTTGGAGGGCCGTTGTATCCTTATTCTGGGATTGCTGGATGATGAACACCATTAAAAAGGTGATGATTGTTGTTCCGGTGTTGATGACTAACTGCCAGGTGTCGGAATAATTAAAAATGGGTCCTGTAACAGCCCAAACAATGATTACGGAGAAAGCGATTAAGAGGGCGAGCGGCCTCCCGGTTGCCCGGGTTACTGCTGTCGAGAATTTATTGTAGAGTTTTGCGAACCGAAGTTTTGATTTTGGGATCTGGTGGTTATTCGGCATATCCTTATTTATTTTTTTTATAATGCTGCCGGAGAACGATCATGGTCACATTTTGTATAAGAGAGAATCCATTCGTCAGAATAATTGGCCAATCGTTTCGTATGCATCCGTAAACAATCCATAAACACAAGCCAACTAACAGTACTATTAACATACCAAACGAAACCGCGTCTGGCTTTTTTTCCCTGATCAGCTTTATCAGCGGCGGCATGAGTGAGATAGAAGTAAAAATTCCTGCGGCAATTCCGATCCACTGCTGATAATTAGCCAGTACGTTCTCCATGGTTATCTAATAAAAAAAGTCAGACCATACTAGTCTGACTTTACAAAAACCCAAACCAACCCTATGAGCAAAAGTTAAAATCGCTTTATTCGGCTTCTTCGCCTTCCATTTCTGCTTCCATATTGATGTCATTCTCTGCTATGTAAGTAAGCAGCTCATCAGTTTCTTTCTCTTCCTGTAATGTTTGCTCCAGGATTTCTGAAATCTCAGAAAGATTCATGGTGTTGGCCAATTGAACAAGGCTTCCATAAGTGGCGATTTCGTAGTGTTCAACTTTCTGAGCGGCAATGATCAAACCAACGTCGCGCGTCATTGTTCCTTGCTCTGTGTCTTCAACTATGCTGTCTGCTTCTTTGGTAAGTCCGTCCATAGCTTCGCATTTTTTTGCCTGAGCTTTCTTACCAAACATTTCAAATACCTGTTCAAGCCTGCTTACATGCTCCTCTGTTGCGGCGGCGTGGTCTTCGAAAGCTTGCTGTAATTCTTCGGTTGTAGCAGCCTTCTTCAATTTTCTCAGTGCCTTAACCAAGTGCTTTTCGGCCCAATAAATATCTTTCAGTTCATCCACGAAAAATTTCTCCAGCATTGGATGACGCTGCTCCTCTGAACTCTCTTGTTTGTTAGAACCACCTGCATTTTTCTTACTGTTCTTTGGTTCGTTATTCTTTGCATTTGTCCTTCCTGATGCATTAGATTTTCCTGTTGTTGCAGACTTATTTGGTTGTTTACTTCCTGTTTGTTTTGCCATATAAACTCGTTTTAGGATGTGAGGTATCTAAATGATCAAAAAAAGCATGCCATCGATACTCTATTAGATGAACGGCAACTTTCGAAAAACAAACACTATCATTTAATCTCTCACCTACCTTTTGAAATGGATAGAAGGAGCAGCGGAACATTGAAAATCCAAGTCATATTTATCTGAAGTATATCGAACTCTAAATACAAGGTGAGGTGTCACTATAAGATCTAATTCCAATTCGTGATCAACCGCGCAATTAGAAAAACATATATGCCAGTTTTTATTTTGGTGAAACTCGCAGCAAGCTGCTGATTTCTATGTAGATGAAATTCCTCAACCGACTGTATCGGGTTCATCAAATCGCGTCTCTTTGAATGGTATCAGTTTTGAGACGGAATGGTAAAAACCACATTATGATCCAAAACAACCTAGGGTTTCTGCAAGAGAAAATTCAGGAATTACGGTCGGCAATTTTTTTCAATACCAGTAATTCCGTTCTTAAACTTCCAACCAGCATTGTGCAAACGCTAAAAGTAGATGAAGCGGGACAGGTCTGGTTCTTTGTGACTCGCCCTGAACAATATTTGCACGAATTTGAAAGAGAATTCCCAGCAAAACTCAATTTTTTCAAAAAAGGAAAGTCGTTCTATTTACACGTAACGGGAAAAGCGTTTATTGTAACGGATCCGGAGGAATTGAATGATGTAATAAACGTGGAAGATGAAGTTCGACGCAAGGCAATCAGTCATCTGGTGCTGGTAAAATTTAAGATCATGCACGCCGAATACTATGAGCGGAATGAGCAAACCAATACAGTTTTGCAGAAAATGAAGACTTCGGTTGGGAAATGGTTATTTGGTGAAAGGCCCGCATACCGACCATATCGCTTGCAACCTTCCTATTAGCATTGGCCCATCTCCTTTAATGTTGTTGATCGTACTTTTTCCTGGCGATTGAATTATCATTCACCGGCAATTTTTTTTTAGTGCTTCCGTTCAATAAGCATTAAAAATGGACAATCTGAAAAAGATATTAGAAGTACTCAACGACCTCATCAGGATCAACCGGGACCGCGAAGCTGGCTACAATAAAGTGAGTCGCGAATTGACCCCTGCTGAACACAATCTCCGTAGTGCCTTTGAAAGAAAAGCCCAGGAAAGCCGCAATAATATCGTGCAACTGCAAACTATGGCGGTCGACATTCAACACCAACTACCCACCGAAATAGAATTCCAACAAGCAGCCAACAATGTTTCGGGAAAGATTTACAAAATGTGGGAAGAAGTAAAAGATTTTTTCTCCGGTAAGGACAAATCGGCCGTCCTAAAATCTTGTGTTGACAGAGATGCAAAAGCCACCTTCTGCTATGAAAATGCACTCCGCGAAACGACACTACCTGAAAATATTTCGTCCGTTCTAAATCAGCATAGAGCCTGCCTTGCTAACGGGCAGAAGGAATTGACCTCACTAATTGACGAATAGTAATCAATTTTCTCAATAGCTACGGAACGGGCGGGCAAAATTTCCAAATTCTCTTAGAGCACCTGCACTATTAAGAACTTTAAATAGTGTGTATTATCAATTCCCCAAACAATTGGATGATCGCTTGATTGGGCATTGTACACCACCTGTCTCAGCGTTCTTCTCGCATCCTTTGCCGCCATTTGTATTATTTGCAGAAATAATTCCGGGTTTACCAGGTTGGTGCACGAGCAAGTCACCAGGAAGCCTCCTTTTTTGACCAGCTTCATTCCTCGCAGATTAATTTCTTTATATCCTGTGATCGCTTTTTCAATCGTTTCCCGGCTTTTGGTAAATGCAGGCGGATCGAGCATAACCACGTCGTACTGACGACCGTCTTTTGTCCATTGCTTCAAAGCATCAAAGGCATTAACCGCCTGGAAGCGACAGATATTTTCCAATTTATTTAGTTGCGCATTTCGCTCCGCTTGTTCAACCGCTGATTCGGATATATCGAGTCCCAAAACTGATTTCGCTCCGTAATTTCCAGCGTGTAATTCAAATGTACCTGTATAGCAAAACGCCCCAAGCACATCGGCGTTTTTCACAATGTTGCGGATTGCCCTGCGGTTGTCCTGCTGATCCAGGAAATAACCGGTCTTTTGTCCATTTTGCAAATCCACATGAAAGCGAAGACCGTTCTCATTGATGACAATATTGGTATTAAATGGAGCAGATAAAAATTCCTTTTGTTGGGGTAGTCCTTCCAGCTCACGAACAGGGACATCATTGCGTTCATATATTCCTTTCGGAGAAAAAATCTTATTCAATGCCGCAACAATGGCCGGTTTCCATTTGTCGATTCCCAGCGCCAGTGTTTGCAAAACAAAATAGTCATTGAATTTATCGATAACGAGTGCAGGCATAAAATCCGCCTCTCCAAATATCAATCGACAATTTTCGGTGTAACCAAGGCTTTGTCGGTATTGCCATGCCTGCAGGATACGATTGTAAAAAAATTCATCATTAATTTCTTCCTGCTTATCACGCGTAAGAATGCGTGCAACTATTTGCGAGCGTTGGTTTACATATCCCTTTCCTGCAAACTTTCCATCTCCATAAAATATGTCAGCGATGTCACCATCTTCCAATGTGTCATCTATCTTATCGATCTCATTTCCGAATACCCATGGATGTCCATTAGCGATGCGGGGACTCAGCCTTTTCTTAAGAATGATCTTTTTCATTGCAGCAAAAGTAGGGTGTATACGCCTAGTTGCGGCGCTTCTTCTACGGAGCTTTGTGGTGAAAAAATCAACCATTCTTGGATTTGGCTATTCGTTTTTGTCCTGCTGAATTAATGATTTCTACGGATGCTGCAGGCGCGGCCAGAAAGATGAAACGCGATGACTGTGATAAGAAAGATGCACCGTAGTTCAGCTCACGACGTTGCTTCCGACCATCAGGCAATTGAACAACCACTGCAACATCATCAGGCATAACCGGGATGGATGTAAACTCACGATTTAATTTGGCGACTTGTATCGGTCCCTTATTTTGACCGGCAATAAGCAACGGCTGGCCGTTTTTATTTCTTAGCTTAATGAGTGATTTTGCATTTCCTGGCACAAACCAACCACTTTGCGTTATAGTGAGCGGAGTAAAATTTCCCTTACCGTCGCCATGTAAGAATAAACCATTACATCCATCATATCTACCTACCGAGACTTCCGTTCCATAATCATTTCCGACAAGTAAAAGATCGAGATTTCCGTCGCCATCAAAATCTTCTGCTAACATCCCATTGATGCATGAATATTGAGTAATAAAAGGCAGCGGCGACAACTCAAATTTTCCGTTGCCTAAATTCTTCAAGAAGCAGTGCTGAAAATTATTCGCTTCCAAAACCAACGCACCCTTAAATTCTTCAGGGGTGAATAACTTGTCGAATGTTGCTTCGGCAAATGATTTATATGTTTGGAATTTCGATTTAAAACTTACGAGTTGCCTGATGATGTCATCTCTTGTTTGAGCAGGAAATTCTTTTCGAACAGGATCTGCTGCCGTTGCGGGTAAGTAGAGCGATGGCACGGCATCAAAACTTCCGTTATTATCGAAATCTTTTGCGTAAATGCGCGCAGGATTTTGCTGATTGGCTCTATAATAAGAGTTCAGACCGAGATTACCGACTATATAATCAATGTCGCCGTCATTGTCAAAGTCGCCGGGAACAATACTGGACCACCAACCTTTTTGATTGTCCAATCCTGCCTCCTTCGAATAGTTTGAAAAGTGGCCGTTATTATTTTTCAAAATTGTTATCGGCATCCATTCTCCGGAAAGAATCAGATCGGGCCAGGAGTCATTGTCGAAATCACTAAATACGGCGTCGCACACTAATCCGATACTATCCAATGAAGCGGCAACTTCTTTTGTAACATCGGTAAATTTTACAATTCCATTTTTTGTATCATTTCGATATATAAAACTGCTGGCAGGTTTTGGATATTGGCCAGGAATTACTCTGCCTGCAATAAAAAGATCCAGATCGCCATCTTTATCATAATCTGCAGCACGTACGCACGACTTACTGGTGTGATTAACCGGCAAAGCTGCGCTATCTAATGTGAAATGGCCTTTACCATCGTTGACGTAGAATCGATCCTGGTATGCATCTGCACCCGCTGTACTTTCATATCCTCCACTGGCTATATAAATATCAAGGTCTCCATCTTTGTCTGCATCAAAAACGGTGATGCCTAAATCATCGGCCTTTTTGGAAGATGTGTCAATCGAGAGCGCGCGTTGAATAAAAGCGCCATTCGCTTGTTGAAAAAATAACTGTTCCGAATTTCCAACTGAAGCCCCGATAAGAATATCATCCAGTCCATTTCCATCCAGATCGCCCGCGGCAAGCGCCGGACCATACTCAGAAAATTTATGCGGAAGCAATTTTTGAATATTGAAATCTATGAAATCAGATTCCTTATGCGAGTAATGAATCTTCAATGAGTCAGCAATAGAAGTAAAAAGTGCATTATGTATCTGCAAAGGCAAACTCCAATTGTAAGTATCACGTGCATCTGCAATATTCAGAACCAATTTTTGATTTGTTGAAACATCCTTGAGTAATTGTCTTCTTCCATTCGTCCATTTCACGACCAATGAATCAATTTTGGTTGTAGTTCCCAATCCAAAATGAGGATTCAGCTGAACAGTCGAGAGATATCCTCGATATGGAGTTTGTTCATACGCCTGCATTTTACCCTGATAATAAATTTCTATCCAGGCACCAAGACCATTTCGATTTAATGAATCGCCGGCAAGTTGTACTTCCAGAAAATGTGCCTGATCATTTTTGTCAATTTCAGTATTGCGATATACAAATGCTTCATCGTTGATATTGTTGATGATCATATCCATGTCACCATCATTATCCAGGTCGGCATATGCAGCACCGTTTGAAAACGACGGTGTAACTAAGCCCCAGTTAACACTCTCATTGCTGAACGTGCAGTTTCCCTGATTTCGAAATGCATAGTTGTGTAATTTTACCTGTGGTATTTGGCTAAGAGTATAATCCTTACTCGCCACCTGACTGGATTGGTTTCTAAACGAAACAAAATCACGATCTGTAATATCCCTGGGAAACCCATTTGTGATAATGATATCCCGATAACCATCGCCATCAAAATCCTGCACGAGCGGAGTCCAGCTCCAATCTGTTTCTCCAACGCCCGCATAAAAACCGATGTCAGTAAAAATTGGATCGCCGATAGAATCGTTCTGCAGTATGCGCGGCCCCTGGTTCAATTGAAGCGTATTGCGGACGTATTGATAATTGTATCCGTAAAAGTCAAAGTTCTGATACATCTGGTAGCTGTTCGGACCCATCATCATTTTCTTTCTGTAATTGTCCTCCGGGTTCATGTCAAGCTCTATCAGGTCACTGAGACCGTCGTTATTAATATCGATAACGTCCTGACCCATTCCGTTGGCAGCTGTGTGCTTGAAGTAAAGAGATGCTTTATCGGTAAAAGTTCCATTTCGATTGTTGATGTATAAGAGATCGTCCGACACAAAATCGTTTGTTACAAAAATGTCCTTCCATCCATCTTTATTAAAATCAGCGATAGTGACAGCGTGACCATATCCTTCGATGGTAATACCTGCTTCCTTAGAAACATTCCTATAGAAGGGGTGATGCAGGGAATCGCTCCAATCATTTCGATATAGACGGCCCGTGCTGGGATGTGAACCATCTTTTATTTTAGCGCGATATGTAGATGGATTATCCTCTGGTAAAATATCATTTACCACGAGATACATATCAAGATCACCGTCGTTGTCATAGTCGAAAAAAGAAGCCATTGTCGAATAAGTGGTATCCGCGAGTCCATACTCCCTGGCCATCTCTTTAAATATCGGCATTCCATCCTTATTCAAGCCCATATTAACGTACAAGAGGTTTTCTCTTCTTCTCACATCTTTCAAAATAGTAGTGCACACATATAAATCCATCCAACCATCGTTGTTGACATCAATCACCGCCACACCCCTGCTCCACCTGCCTTCTCCCGTAACTCCTGACTGCTTTGTGATGTCTTCGAATTTGAAGTCACCTTTATTCAGGTACATCTTATTTTCAACGGTATTGCCCGTAAAATAAATATCCTGCAAACCATCGTTGTTGAAGTCGCCAATTCCCACTCCCCCACCATTGTAAATGTTCGTGATATCAAGAGGATTCAATGTATCATTTTCGATGATCTCATTTTTGAAATGGATACCTGAAGAAGATGATGATATTTTCCTGAATAATGTTTGATTATTGTTACATGCTACCGCGCCGAAAACCGAACAGAGCCAACATAGGCGGTATAAAAAATTTGCAAATTGCATTTGACGCTTCATTTAATAGTACTCGTTGCAAAATCGATTTACAAAATACATGAATGACGTTAGTTACTGGTTGCTGGTTACCGGTCGCTACTTTTCAATTTCGAGGTAGCGACTAGCTACAAGTTACTAGCAACAAGGTTACTGATTGCGATGCAAATTATTCCGCAGAATCAAGAGGGACGGTGAATAACTATCCCATTTCTTTTTTAATTCCGGTGGAATATCACCGAGCCTGAAATCTGCATTGCCTAAAACAATGTCGAGGTCACCATCTCCATCATAATCACCTGCATCCATGGTGATCCATCTTCCCTGTAAAACATTTTTGATGGTAGAAGCTTTGAATTCTCCTTTACCATTATTTTCCCAATATATAAATGCTTCCGCGGGCTTGTTTCTGAAATCGGCGAAATACGCAATGGAAGCGAGGTCAAGATCGCCATCGTTATCAAAGTCGCGCGCAGTCACTTTTCCAATTCCATTTACCGGTAGAAATATTTTTTCTTCAAATTCATTATGACCATTATTAAAAAAGATCCGAATTCCGTGGTACCGTTTTAAAATGGGAGGATAATCTCCATTATCGCCATTGCTTGTAATGATATCTGGAAAGCCATCGCCGTTAAAATCTGCCAACTCAAAGTAGTTAGAACCGTAAGAAGGTGGGAATCTCAAGGCTCGCTTTTCCTCAAAGAAACCGTTACCATTGTTATAATAAATGAAAACTCCTTCATCACCTTGCGCCATTAACGCAACAATATCAGGCTTTCCATCATGATTCAAATCGGTCACCATTGTTTTGATTGCGCCAGGCAATCCTCTTAACAGATGCTTTCGATATTGGTTTGTTCCCACCATTTCGAACCAACTTAAGGCGCCGTAACGATCACCAAACTCAGAAAGAACTATATCTTCTTTTCCATCATTATTCAGGTCGGCATAGGTTGCATTTACAGGACGTTGAAGGCTGTCTAATAATTTGGTGGCGACAGTGTCACGATCTTTTCCAATAAGTAGTGTTCCTGATCTTTCGTCCGAAGGATGCATCACGCCCATCGTCAGCATCCAATATTCGTTATCTTTCATGCGGACATGCGCAAGGCCTGTACCTACATTGATTGAGTCAGTGACCTGCAGTTGCTGCGATAATATATACATCTTCCTAATCATTCCATCTCCGAAAAGAATTCTCTTTTTTGAAGAATCAATAAGAACGAGAGTTGTTGACGGGCTTTCGATTTTGTGATCAAAAGGAATTTCTGAAAATAATGTCGTTTCGTTAGCAATATCTATATCCTTGTTTCTTTTCAACGGCTCTTCAGGAGCTTCGCTAATAAAATAGCGTTGAATATTATGCCACTGTTCAATGGTAATGACACTTCCCGAATCATTGGCCATATATGAGCCAGCAAACAGTTGAAACCCCAGATAAGGAGCCATTTTAGGAAGCACATGATTTTGCCAGGTTTTTTTATCTAGCATAGAAGCTTCCGGATAGAGATGACAGGTAGCGCAGTATTTCCGAGATAGCTCATATCCTTCTTTTACCTTTTTGTCGGCCAATACACCTGGTCCATCAGAACAAGAGATGAACATGCTGCAAAGACACCAGAAGAATAGCAACAGCTCGCGTTTCATTCATTCAATTTGACTCAGTCTAATAAAGAAAGAAGGCAGTAAACACTGCCTCCCTTCAAGAATCATATTTGTGTTGTGTTATTAGTATCCCGGATTTTGTACAAGATTCGATTGACCGTTTGTTGTTTGCAGATCGATCTGTCTTTGTGGGATCGGGAAATACAAATTCTTTGGCGTAACAAAACTCGTTGCACTGCTGTAAGCGGCTGCAAGTTTTGGTTTTTCGTAAGCAAGGAATGCGTTGAGCGCGGTAGCAGCAACACCCCATCTTACGAGATCAAAGAAGCGATGACCTTCCATGGCCAATTCGAGTTTGCGCTCAAAACGAACCGCTGTGCGGGCCGCTGTTCTGTCAGCAAATGGAGTTGTATATAATCCAATCACGTAAGTAGCTGCTCCGCCTGGAACCCATGTTGTAGGATCAGCTGCTCTTCCGCGAACCTGATTTACATATTGACGTGCTTTTTCAATATCGCCTACTTCTGCTTCACACTCTGCGGCCATCAACAATACATCAGCAAAACGCATGTGTTTGTAATTGGTTGCAGTGAGACCACTAGCCCATGAAGTTCCGTCGGTGAGTTTCTTTTCCTGAGATTTATAATATGCACTTTTCTTTGGCGCAAAAGGACCGCCGTTATTTTGGTCGCGAATCCAGATCTTGCCTGGATGCGGACCCCAGTCAAGGAAGTTAATTCCTCTTCTACCTACGGTCCAATCCAAACGTGGATCCAGGTTGCCTGCATCAGGAGTAAATGCCTGGTTTGACTCGATACCCTGGTCTGTTTTTAATTGGTTTGCGCCAACATTATAAGAACCGTCCAGCAATGGAAGACCAGCTGCATTTGTTCTAAATGAATTGGCCAATTCAAATGAAGGTTGGAAAAATCCGCAGCATGTTCCAGGACCACCATTGTATGGGAAGTTGAGAACGTTATCATAGTTCGCATTGTTTCCACCAGAACCATCGTTCACAGATGCTTCGTATGCAAACACGGATTCAACCCTGGCGGCAGCTTCGCGGTCTGCATTGAAATTATCATGGAAGCTAGGAGTGAGTGCGAACTTAGTTCCTTGTGAATTCTTACCGTTGTTAACCACGTTGGTAAAAACTGGAAGTGCTTCAGTATACTTGCCCTGGAACAAAAGCGCTTTACCATAGTAAGCTTCTGCAGCCCATTTGTTCGCGCGACCAACAGCATTGGGCACCTCAGCAAGGTTCTTCCTTGCGAAATCAAGGTCTTCCATAATCTTCGGCCATATGTCAACGTTGTTCGGCACTTTGTAGTTACCAGCAGCTACTGTTATTGTTTCATCTACCCAAGGCACCATATTCCACATCTTCTTTGCTTCGAAATGATAAAAGCCTCTGAGAAATCTTGCTTCAGCAAGAATTTGAGTTTTATCGGCAGGGCTGATGTCAGCAGTCCCCAATTTGGTAGCAATCCGGATTGTGGAGTTGGCACGCGAGATGCCCTCGTATAAAGCTCTCCATTTAATGTTGAAGTAATTGTTTGTTGGCTGTGGACTCCAATTCTGAATGGGAACAATATCTGCCTGGTCACCCGCATCAGATCCTTTATTGGCATCGCCTCCCACTATACTTCCATACACCCAATTCATACCACCACCTTCCCAGCCAGTACCTCTTAGAGCTGCATAGGTTCCGATGAGGAATTGGTTCGCGCCTTTGGCACTTTGTGCCTCGGCTTCCGTAAGTAACCCTACGGTCTCCTGTTCCAGGAATTTCTTGCCGCAGGCAATTATCAGGATCACCATCGTTAGAAAGGTGCCCGACAGGAACAAGTTCCTTTTTATTGTAGTTGGTTTCATAACTGATTTATGTTTCTGAGTCATTTAAAAATTAGATGCGGTTACAGGTTAAGATTAAATCCGAATATTAATTGCTTATTGGTTGGATAGTTACCAACATCAACACCAAAGTTGGTGTCAACTCCACTGACTTGAGGATCTGTACCCGTATAATTCGTAATGGTGAACAGATTGGTTGCCTGTACAAAGAACCTCAATTTATCCAGCTTCACTCTGCGCAACACGTTTGCAGGCAGGTTATATCCCAATTTAATGCTCCTCATTCTGAAATACGATCCTTTCTCAACATAGTAAGAGTTCAAATCACCTTGCGTACTTGAGTTGGATACGTTTTCGAAGATTGGCACACTGGTATTCGTATGAGTTGGAGTCCATGAATCCAGAACTCTTTTTGATTTTCCGATACCAGCAAATGACGGATAGAAATCAGTAAACCACTTAGTGAAGTTTAAAACTTCCCCGCCGCTAACACCATAGAATAATGCCTCAAGATCAAAGTGACTATAAGTGAGGCGAACGTTTATACCGTATGTAAAGTCGGGGTTAGGATTGCCAATATATGTTCTATCGTCTGAGGTGATTTTTCCATCACCATTTACATCAGCATATTTAAACCGGCCAGGACCTGCACCTGATTGAGTTGGTGATTTTGTTACATCGGCTGCATCCTGGAACAAGCCAATAACCTTGTAACCGTAGAATGTAGATAGCGGTTGACCAACCACGTTTCTTACCACACCACCACCAATACGGTTTGTGAAGCCCACATCAAAGTTGTCAGTGATATCGGATACGTGAGTTACTTCATTTATATATTTGGTGAATATTAGATCTGTTTCGAAACGAAGGTCACCAGTGATCCTACCTCTATAAGTAAACATCATATCAATTCCATGATTCTCGATGGATCCAATGTTTACTACTGGTGCTGTTGCTGTTCCCAAAGTTGCCGGGAGTTCCTGGCGGAACAATAGGTCGCTGGTTTTGCGTTGATACCAGTCGAAGATCACATCGAGGTGAGTTCCGAAGAAAGTACCATCAAAACCGATATTGGTTGTTGTATTCGTTTCCCATTTCGCAAGTGGGTTACCAATACCTGTAATAGCAAGACCGGGAGCTGTGCTGGTATTTGCACCGCTGATATCATATGCTGTAGAACCGGCTCCGCCACCTACTGAGTTCACAAGGTTGGTTGGTGATACGTTACGCTCGTTACCCATTTGGCCCCAGCCTCCTCTGATTTTTAGATCAGTGATCCATGATAATTTTTTCATGAACTCTTCCTGCGTAATACGCCATCCGAGGGCAAAGGCTGGAAAAATCGCGTGTTGATTGTCTGTGCTGAAAACAGAAGAAGCGTCTCTTCTCACGGTGGCTGATGCCAAGAAGCGATCATTATAAGTATAATCGGCCTTTATAAATTGGGAGAAAAGTGTAGTGAAAGGAGTGCCGCCACTTCCCACTGCTCTTCCGGCAGGGTCGGTGTTCGTAATGGTGGTAAAATTGAAGCTATTCGTAAATGGATTCAAACCACTTCCATTGAGGTTTCTGGAGTATCCATTTTTTACGGTTTCAATACCACCAAGGGCATTTATACTATGTTCACCGAAAGTATGTGCGTATTTGATTGTATTTGTCCATACATAATTACCGCCATATCCAGCTCCTTCGCCAAATGTGGTGCTACCTACGTTTTCTGCGTTTTCATAAGTTCGATAGTTGATAAACCGAAATTGGTTGTAGGCGAATATTCCACCAAAACTAGAACGGAAAGTGAAATCTTTTGCAAAATCAAGTTCTGCATAAATGTTTCCAAATAGGCCGGATCCCCAACCGCGGTTATCTTTTGACCTTTCACGACGTGCAACAGGTTGTGTTGAGTTATTAAAACCTGCAGCGGTTGTACCTGCGTATCCACCACCCTCATCATATACAGGAATCAGGTTATTAATGGTGAGTGCAAACATGATATCATTTTCGCCTGCCGGACCTCCAATGTTTGGATTTTCTCGATAAACGTAGATTAGGTTCTGACCGAATCTAAAATGGTCTTTGATTTTGAATTCGCTGTTTGCGCGGAAAGTGATGCGCTTCACATACGTATTAATTATAGGTCCTTGCTCGTCGTAATAACTGAGGGATGTATAATACTTTGCTGCATCGCTTCCACCGCTCAAAGCAAGAGAATATAGTTGTAATGGTCTTGGATCGGCAAGCGCATCGTACCAATCTGTTCCGGCTTTGTTGGCCTTGATCACTTGATAGATGGCACCCTTATCAAAATTAGTATTATATAATGCAGGATCTAATCTTGGGTCTGTAGGTGACAAGCCAGAAAGACCCGCAGATCCTCCAACTTTTAAATAATCAGGCAGAACCGGAGTTGCACCAGAACCATATTGAGGATGTGTGAGTGGCTGTCCAGCATTTTTTAACGCAGTCCATGTCCAATCAGCTTGCTCCTGCGGTGTAAGAAGTTCAAGTCCTTTTCCCGGATATGTAATACCAGCAGTTACATCGAAAGAAACATTGGTCTTTCCACTAGATTTTCCTTTTTTGGTATTAATGACGATAACGCCTGCTGCAGCACGCGCTCCGTAAATAGAAGCGGAAGCGGCATCCTTAAGAATAGTTGTGTTATCGATATCATTTGGATTGAGAAAGTCGATATTAAATACCGGGACTCCATCAACAATGTAAAGTGGATTATTGCTTCCGAACGAGCTAAAGCCCCTGATTCGGATCTGGCTTGTAGTTCCAGGCTGACCTGAAGTAATTACAGTGACCCCGGCAGCGCGTCCCTGAAATTGTTGTTCTACGTTACCCGAAGGAATGGCGGCGAGTTTTTCACCTTTTACCGTTGAGACCGCTCCAACAATATCCTTTCTGCGTTGTCCGCTATAACCCGTAACAACAACCTCATTCAGATCATTTGCGGATTCGCTCAGTTGGACGTTGATGTCAGTTTTGCCCGCGATAGAAACATCTTGCGCCTGGAAACCGACGAAAGAGATAGTCAGGGTGTTGCGTCCTTGAGGAACTACAATACTGAAAGCTCCGGTTTCGGAGGTGATAGTTGCAACATTAGTACCTTTTACGGCTACAGTTGCTCCAGAAATGGGTTGATTTTTTGATCGATCTAGGACCTTACCCGTTACCGTGGTCTGTCCCAGCGCTATGCTTGCAAGCAGGAGGAATATGCCGGTGAGCCACCAACGGCAAGCAGTTAGTTTGGAGAGCATACGTTTGTTTGTTTGGATCGTTAGAAAAATGGTGTTGAAAAAAAAGCGTTTAAATTTAACACATTATTAATTCATTTCGACAAAATTTTTTCCCTCTTATCCACAACCTAAACTATGTAAAAAGTACACATTGCCACAATTCCCTCAGTCAATCTAATTTTCAGACAAATTGGCTTCAATGATCGGTTGGCAAAGTTGTTGACAGGCTTACCTTTGCCAACTAATTTTCAAATATGAGTGACAAGCGTATGGATAAGGACAGCATATTAAAAGAACACGCTGCAGAAGGAGACGAATTTAATCAGACTGAATCAGCGAATGAGGGTTCTGAAACAACCGTTGATGACTGCAATTCTGAAGTCGACCGGCTCCAATCTGAGCTAAAGGAATCAAAGGAAAAATATCTGCGGCTCGTAGCTGAGTTTGATAATTTCCGTAAGCGAAATGCAAAGGAAAAATTAGAGACTATTCAAACTGCATCAAAGGACGTGATCGTTTCCCTTCTTGAAATTATGGACGATGCCGACCGTGCCCAACAACAATTGGAATCCTCAACCAACGTTGATGAAATTAAAAAAGGGGTATCGCTCGTATTTAATAAGTTAAGAAGTACGCTTCAATCAAAAGGTGTAAAAGTGATGGAGGCAAAGGGCAGTCCTTTTAACCCCGACCTGCACGAGGCTATTGCCGAAGTGGAGGCAGGAAAAGACATGCAGGGAAAAGTTGTTGACGTGGTCCAAAACGGATACTACCTCAATGATAAGATCATTCGCTTCGCAAAGGTTGTGGTAGGAAAATAATTAATATTTGAAAAAAGGGTGCGTTTCGCTATTTTTTTAATCTGAGTGGAATACAAACGTCAAATTGCAAGATGACAAAACGAGATTATTACGAGATATTAGGAGTAACGAAAGGAAGTTCCCAGGAGGAGATTAAAAAAGCCTACCGGAAAGTTGCCATGCAATTTCATCCGGACCGTAACCCTGGCGATAAGAGCGCAGAAGAAAAATTTAAGGAAGCAGCCGAAGCTTACGAGATTCTCAGCGATGCTGACAAGCGTGCTCAATATGATCGGTTCGGTCATGCTGGTATAAGTAATAACGGAAGAGGCGGTTTCAATCCTGGTAATATGAACATGGAAGATATCTTCAGTCAATTTGGAGATATTTTCGGGGATGATATTTTCGGGAGTTTTTTTGGAGGCGGTGGTGGTGGACGAACAAGAGGAGGCCAACGAATGCGTGGTACCCGAGGCAGTAATCTTCGGATAAAACTCAAATTGAATTTCGAGGAAATTGCAAGAGGTGTAACCAAGAGTATCAAGGTTAAAAAATATGTTCCCTGTACTACTTGCCAGGCAAGCGGTGCAAAAGATAAAGGCAGTATACAAACATGCGGCACTTGTGGAGGAAGCGGCCAGGTAAGAAGAGTATCGAATACTTTTCTCGGACAGATGCAAACTGTTACTACCTGTCCTACCTGCAACGGTGAAGGCAGTACCATCACCTCGAAATGTAATGTATGTAAGGGTGAGGGACGAGTATTCAGTGAAGAAACAATTTCTATCGATATCCCGGCAGGCGTGCAGGAAGGAATGCAATTGAGTTTGGGCGGGAGAGGAAATTCCGGCGAAAGAGGTGGTCCTGCGGGTGATTTGATTATTTTGATTGAAGAGGAAGCACATCCTGAATTGGTGAGAGAAGGATTGAATGTTGCATATGAATTGCATATTTCGTTTACGGACGCGGTTTTCGGTATTCAGCTGGAAGTACCAACAATCGACGGCAAAGCAAAAATCAAGGTGCCGCCAGGAACGCATAGTGGAAAAATCTTCCGTTTAAAAGGAAAAGGTTTTCCGGGAGTAAATAGTTATGATAAGGGCGACCAGTTAATTCACGTGAGTGTGTGGACTCCGCAAAACCTCACTGCAGAAGAAAAAGCAGCGCTTGAAAAATTGAGCAACTCGGCGAACTTTAAACCGAACCCGGATAAAAATGATAAAAGCTTTTTTGATAAAGTGAAAGAAATGTTCGGGTAAACAATTCTGACCACAGACGACGGACCACTTGCTTATTAATTCGAAGAGATATTTAATATTGGCAATGCCTCACGATTGAGACATTTTTTTATTACATCAAAATTATAAGCTGAAATAAATTGAAATAATACCGAGTGTCGCACTTGTTAGTGGTCACTGGTCTATGTTCCGTCGTCTTTTCTTCGTGGTCTGTTGTCCGTGGTCTATGGTCCGTCGTCCTTTCTTCGTGGTCTGTCGTCTGTGGTCCGTGGTCTCTCATCCGTCACTCTTCTTCCTTCTCTTCGAATAAATCTTCTTCGCTTTTTCAACGAGTCCCAACATTTCTTTTTGAACTGGATCAGCGGGATCATAATTCTGCCCAGCCAATACCATTACATCGGTCCAACTGATATTCTTAAAATATTTCGATCCTTTAAGCAATCCACCAAACATAACCACGGAGGTAGCGAATTGATGGCAACTCGGAAGATCTTTAAATTCCATCGGTTGGTATAGACATTTGTATCCGATGATTTTGGTAACGGTATCTTTTGGTAAATGATATCGAATGCTGACGTCTGCAAGCGCATTTTCATTTCCGAATTGATCGGATGCACCAATGGTTGGTTCGATTTCAAATATAGCCATCAGCGAATGACCAGATCCAACATCACCGCCCTGTAATTCAGTCACCGAATCCGCAAGAGCTTTTGCTTTGTTATCGAATCCAAGTAAACGATATTCTTTAACGAGGTTAGGATTAAAGCGAATATCAACTGAAGCATCATCGGCTACGGTGTAAAGCGTTTGAGTGAATTCCTTCACCAATACTTTTTCTGCCTCCTTTTCGTCGTCGAGGTACGCGAAATTTCCATTTCCTTTTTTAGCGAGTACTTCCAATTTAGAATCCTTATAGTTTCCCATTCCAACACCAAGGCACGTAAGATAAATGCCCCACTTTTGATGCTGCGTTATCAAATTATCGAGTTCGTCTTCTGATGATTGACCAATATTAAAATCGCCATCAGTAGCAAGGATCACACGATTGTTTCCTCCTTGAATAAACTGGCTTTTCGCAACCCGATAAGCTGCACGTATTCCAGATTCGCCTGGAGTTGCACCTGCAGGATAGAGTTCTTCAATTGCCTTGAGTATTTTATTTTTTTCTTTCCCTGATGTAGGTACCAGCCAAACACCAACAGTGCTTCCATAAACAACTATCGATACTGTATCCTTCTCTCGCAAATTATTCACCAGGAGTTTAAATGCAGATTTCAAAAGTGGCAATCGATTCGGCATATCCATCGAACCAGAAACATCCACAAGGAATACGAGATTGCTGGGAGGAACTTTATCGAGATCAACTTTCTTTGCACAGATTTGCAAATAAAGTAACTGATGCTCCGGATTCCATGGACATTCAGCAACCATCGAATTGGAACGAAAAACACTGTCGTGCTCAGGTGCCGTGTAACCGAAATTGAAATAGTTGAGCATCTCCTCTATCCTTACTGCATCTGGTGGAACTGTTGATTGCATATTTAAAAAGCGTCGAACATTACTATAAGAAGCTTTATCAATATTGATCGCAAATCCGGTTTCGGGAAATTTTTTAGCGGGAACAAATTCGTTTTCCAACAACGAACTGTATGTTTCCGCTCCTACTGTCCATCCATTCCATTCATTCAGTCTTAGATTTTTTGTAAATGAGAGGAGCCTGTTCTTTTGAATATTGCTCGACGCATAAAGCGGCTTAAGTGTAATTGTTTGGTAGTTTCTTACATCAATTTTTGCCGAATAGGGTTGGTATCCGTCTAAGTTGAAACTTATTGAATCTTTAAATTGAGGTAAACTGATACCAAATCCACCAGAGAGACCGGAATAATAAACGTACCCACTTGAATGAACCAGGATCTTTACATTGGTGAGGGGTGTATTTCGCTCATCCTTCACTTCACCTCTTAAATAATACTGAGCGCGAACTGATTGATAACCGACTAAGAGAAGTATGATAAGGCAAGCTTTCAACCGGAATATTATTTGTTGTGAAACTAACGTGTTGCTTCGTTCATTATTACTTCCAATGGCGCAGGTCCACCGCCGTTAGTTCGAGAGCCTTTCCAGTAAGCTTGGTGAAAATTACATCATTATTCCCTGATAGTCAAGGGAAGAGCCAAAATTCATAAGGTTTTATGATTCGGTTACTCGGCCAGTTTATATATTTCAGGAATATTGCGACCCAGACCGTCATAGTCCAGGCCATATCCAACAACGAATTTGTTGGGTATTTTGAATCCGAGGTAATCGATGGGAATCGGGTGAACAGTAGCTTCTGGCTTATGCAACAAGGCACAAATTTTAAGAGAAGCAGGCTGTTGGTACTGGAGTTGAGGCAAGAACTGATCGAGCGTTTTGCCCGTATCGACAATATCTTCAATAATTATGACGTGCCGGTGAATTAAGTCGATATCCAGTCCAATAGCCGTTATTACATGACCCGTCGACTTGGTACCCCGGTATGAGGCAAGCTTAATAAAACATATTTCGGCATCAATGGTCAATTTCTTAAATATATCAGAGGCAAACATGAAAGAGCCATTGAGGATGGCAATGAATAGAGGTTTCTTACCCGCATAATCCCTATTGATTTGGTTCGCCAGGTTTTGAATAGCGGTATCTATTTGCTCAGCAGTGAGGTATGGTTCGAAATTCTTGTCGTGGACCCTGATCAGGGACATGCATCAATTTTTGTAAATGATCAATTCCTGCCCTTTCCTAAGATCATAGGTTGCCAATTTATTCCATTCTTTCAATTTGTCAACGGGCACATTATATTTTTTGGAAATAGCATACAATGTTTCCTTAGTTTGAACAACATGGGTAAAAAATGGATCGGCTTGGATGGCAGTGGCCGAGACTGGCATCGAGGTAGCAGGCATAATGCGGGTCGCGGATATGAGAAGTGGTCGTGCAGGAGCCGAGGCTTTTAAATATAGTCGCTCTCCTATTGCCGGCTGCATCCCGTTTGCAAGGTGATTATATTCCAGAAGGCTCTCCAGCCTGATAGCTTCGACCTGGCAGATATCGTACAATGATTCTCCATCTGTGACGAGATGAAATTCATTTGCGCCCGTCTTGCGTTTGCGCTGTAAAAAAATCAGCTGACCCGAAGGAAGACTATTGTCATCTTCCTTTTTAAGTTCATTGAAATCGATCAATCTTTTGAATGCCACGTCATATTTATCCGCTATGGACAAAAGAGAAGTACCAGCCTTTGCATATACAACTCGCGTATCATTTATTTTGAATTCTCCCTCTGGATAATTGTTTACTGGCTCTGGAATTTTCACAACAGTAGTTTCCAGTGGCTCAGGAATCGTAAGTATCGGTGAATTATCTGACTTCACTGAAGCGAGCCATTCTTCTTCAGGTTTCATTTTGCCCATGGCGATGAGCGTATAGTCCTGCAGGTGATAGTTATTAATGATCTTAATGAGTATCGACGCATATTTTGGATTGGTAGCATAGCCTGCTTTTCGCAATCCGTTCGCCCAACCCTCGAAATCTGTTGGATCTAATTGAAAGAGGAAACCATATCGCGCGCTGTTCTTTAAGAAATCTGAGTGATCCATATATGAATCGAATGCGCGTGTATAGCTGCGGAAGCATTCTCCTTTGGCGTCGTCGTCATGATATACCTTATCCCCAGCCCAGTACTCTTTGCATTTAATGCCGAAGTGATTATTTGATTTTCTAACAAGTTCGCTGGTACCAGCTTCCGTTTCATGGATCCCTTGCGCCAGTGTGATGGACGCAGGTACACCCGTTCTCTTCATCTCACTTATTGCAATGGCTTTGTAAGTGTCAATGTAATCTATGACAACAGGACGGGGAACGTTATCGCTGTTTTGCGAATAACTAATCAGGTTTAAACAAACAAGGAGGAAAGAGAATAAGCTTTTTAGATTCATCAGTACTTATTTACTTTTTACGGATTAACATTAAGCCATCCCTGATGGTGATCAGCACTTGCTCCACGCGATCATCATTGTTCACATGTTCATTAAACGCATGGATAGCTATTGCATTTTTACCCTTAACAGGATCTGCAAGCACCTCACCATGAAACAACATATTATCAGCTAATATGAAGCCTCCCTTTTTCAGGAGTGGCAAAACCAATTCGTAATAGTTTATATAATTCACTTTATCCGCATCGATAAACACAAGATCCCAGCTTTCGCGGATGGTGGGTATGATCTCCAACGCATTACCCTGGTGTAAAATTATCTTATCTGTTGCTTTGGCGTTGTGAAAATTTTGTAAAGCGAGATCCGCCTCCTCTTTTCTAAGCTCAATTGTATGCAGGCGGCCATCGTTTAACAAGCCCTTAGCAAGACAGATGGCGCTATACCCCATAAATGTGCCAATCTCCAATATCCGCGAAGGTCGCAAGAGATGACTCAGCAGTTCCAGGAATTTACCCTGCCAGTGACCACTCAGCATATTCGATTGCGGATGATTTTGATAGGTTTGATCAGCTATCTTTTTTAATACCTCATCTTCCGGCGAAGTGAATTTTTCCGCATATGCCTCAACGAGTGGATTAATCAATTCCATGATTGCAAAAATAAAATGAAGATTTACTGCGCGCAAATTTCGACTCTAGTCCACAATGTCAATAGTTGCTTTCTTACCGATAGCTATCGGGACGGTCTGTGACTGATCAAATAAAGGCCAAGAAAAGTAAGCAGACCATTATATATGAGCAATTCATAGCCGATTTTGAAATCTCCGAAAACGGATTTGGAGAACGAGGTCAATGACTCAGCCGTTCCACCTGAAAGGTGCCATTGCTTTACGTACCAGTCAATATTATTGATAAAGTCAACTCCAAGGATAATCAACGGTGCAGCCAAACAAACATAAAGTGCCGCCCGGTCGTTGATTTGCCTTTTCGTCAAAATTCCAAATGCGAATAAACCAAGCAGCGGTCCGTAAGTGAATCCAGCCACTTTCAAAATCACGTCTATAATGGATTTATTATCGATCCATTTAAAGATCATCACCATCAGAAAAAATATCAGCGCAAAAATCAGATGCACACCAATTCTCACGCGTCTCTTTTTCTTTTCGTCCCAGTCACTCCTTCGTTTCAAACCAATAATATCTATACAAAAAGAAGAGGTGAGCGCAGTCAAAGCTCCATCTGCACTGGGGAAAAGCGCGGAGATTAATCCAATGATGAATATAATGGACACAAATTTTGGAAGATATTCCAATGCTACTGTTGGAAATAAATCGTCGGGCGAAACCTTTACATTGTTCGCCGATGCAAAAAGAAACAATAGTCCGCCAAGTAAAAGGAAAAGAAAATTGACGATTGCCATGGTTATGCTAAACGTCAGGATATTTTTCTGAGAGTCTTTAAGTGTTTTGACGCTGATATTTTTCTGCATCATTTCCTGGTCGAGACCTGTCATGCCAATGGCAATGAAGGCTCCGCCCAGAATGTGTTTAAGGAAGTAGGAAGGGCTATTTACATTCATATTGAAGATACGAGTCAGGTCTTTCTTCCCCATTTCTTCAAATGCCTCGCCTATTCCAACGCCTGTACTATTTAATATGTAAACGATACAAACAATTAGACCGAGTAGCATAAAAGTGGTCTGAAGAGTATCTGTAAAGACAATTGTTTTCACACCTCCCTCAATGGTGTATAACAGGATCATTAAAAGAATAACAAATGTGGTCACGCCAAACGGCACGTGTAATTTGGTGAGAATAAATAACTGCATGACGTTTATTACAAGAAACAATCTTGCTGTTGCGCCAAGCACGCGAGAGATGATAAAAAAGAGCGCGCCGGTTTTATAAGAAATGATCCCGAATCTATGTTCAAGATAATTGTAGATGGATGTAAGATTCATCTTATAGTAGAGCGGCAGCAGAATATACGCTATCACGGCATAACCAAAGAGATAACCAATCACCACCTGCATATAAAAGAATCCTGACGACCCAACGGTTCCCGGAACCGAAACGAAAGTGACTCCGGAGAGTGAAGTACCAATCATGCCAAACGCCACCAGCAACCAATTCGAACTTCTATTACCGATAAAAAAAGATTCGTTATTCGAATTCCTCGAAGTGAAATATGCCACTACCAGCAACAACAGGAAATAGCCGATAACGAATGAAAATAAAACAGTTGGGGACATGTACCGGATTTTTTGTAACCAATCAGCAAATAAAAGCAAATACTCAATGCCTAGGAATGAATTTTGAATATAAATGGAATAAGATTCAAGAACCAAGATCCAAGATCCAAGGAAAAAACCAAAAATAAAACCCAAAATGTTTGGATAGACTTAGTGGGTCGACACAAAAAGGTGCAACACTTTTTCCTGGTTGTTGTTTAGCTCTCTTGTTTGGATCTTGCTTCTTGGATCTTGGTTCTTTTTAAAATATATCTTTGGCGAAATATATGAAAATAGAATCGGTGGCTGTTTTTTGCGGATCCAAAATGGGATCTAATCCTGTTTATGCCCAGCACGCCGCTGAATTGGGAAAGCTTATCGCGGTGCTAGATCTTAAGCTGGTGTACGGAGGAGGCAATAAGGGATTGATGGGCATTATTGCTGACGAGATTTTGAAACATGAAGGGCAAATCATTGGTGTTATACCTAAACTTCTTATTGAATGGGAGCATAAGCATGAAAGGGTGACGGAGATGGCGATTGTCCCTGATATGCACGCACGAAAAAAAATGATGTTTGATCTATCCGATGCAGCCATCATTTTACCTGGCGGATTTGGCACGCTCGACGAATTGTTTGAAATGCTCACATGGAACCAACTCAAGATTCACGACAAGAACATCTATCTTCTAAATTCTGCTGGATTTTATAATCACCTAATCCATCACTTGAGGCTTCTTGAAAAGGAAGGTTTTTTATATGAAAAAATTGAGGAGCGCATTGTGATTTGTAATAGCCCGATTGAGATATTTAATAAGATCACTTAAACAAGACGCAAGCGACAAGGCACACGGGACAAGAAAGGTCCAAGGGCAAAGAGCCAAAAGCCGAGGAAGGTCCAAGGAGGGAAGGCAATTCTTTATCGTTAGCTCGAAAAATATCAAACATCAAAGAAAACTTCTTTCTTCTGACTACTGACTTCTGATTTCTGACTCCTTGATTCGCAACCACCGACAGGGGCTTCGTTTCGCTTCGATCGCTGTCGGGGTGCTACAAAAATTTTCCTGTGATACTTTCTTTCGAATTCTTAATCTTATCAGGTTTGCCAGCATAAACAAGATTGCCGCCTCCGTCGCCTGCTTCGGGACCCAGATCAATGATCCAGTCAGCCGAGCGCAATACGTCGAGATTATGTTCAATTACCAGTATTGAGTGTCCTTGTTCGATTAGCGCATTAAATGAATCGAGTAATTTGTTGATGTCGTGAAAATGCAAACCGGTGGTAGGTTCGTCAAATATGAATAGAATGTGACCGTGGCCTTTTCCTTTGCCAAGAAAAGAAGCGAGTTTCACGCGTTGTGCTTCGCCACCTGATAATGTGTCGGAAGACTGACCAAGTTTTACATAACCGAGTCCAACATCACTCAATGGTTTAATGGCGTTGAAGATTGATTTTTCTTTCTTAAAAAATTCCAGCGATTCATCCACACTTATTTCAAGAACATCGTGAATGCTTTTGTCGTTGAATTTAACCTCAAGCACTTCTTCCTTGAATCGCTTGCCGCCACATACTTCGCAAACCAGGTGCACATCGGCCAGGAATTGCATTTCCACAACCTGTTCACCTTCGCCTTTACAAGCATCACAACGTCCACCATCCACATTAAATGAAAAATGTTTTGGTTGGAAGCCGCGCATTTTAGCGAGTGGCTGCTTCGAAAATAAATCCCTTATGTCGTCATACGCTTTAATATAAGTGACGGGATTGCTGCGCGAAGATTTTCCGATGGGATTCTGATCCACCAGTTCTACTTGCGAAATGTAATCCACGTCACCAGAAATCGTTTTTACCAACCCTACCTTATCAACAAATTCTCCTTTCAACTTTTTCAGTGCCGGATACAAAATCTGTTTGACCAAAGTGGTCTTGCCGCTGCCGCTCACACCACTAACTACGCAAAGCACATCGAGTGGAAATTCAACGTCGATATTTTTTAGATTATGTTGCCTGGCGCCTTCAACTGTGATGGACCGATTCCATTTCCGAAGGTTTTTCGGAACTGGAATTTTTAATTGCCCCGAAAGATATTTGCCTGTAAGGCTACTTGGGTTCGAAATAATTTCATCATAATCGCCTTCAGCCACCACTTCGCCTCCGAGATGAGAAGCGAGTGGTCCCATGTCGATGATGTAGTCAGCTTCGCGCATCATTCCCTCGTCGTGCTCCACTACCACAACAGTATTTCCGAGTTCGCGCAAATTCTTTAATACGCGAATGAGTCGTGCCGTATCTCGCGAATGCAATCCAATTGACGGCTCGTCCAATATGTAAAGTGAATTAGTAAGGTTACTACCGAGTGAACGGGTCAGTTGGATACGTTGGCTTTCACCACCGCTCAAACTATTTGCAAGTCTATTAAGTGTAAGATATCCCAACCCCACATGAAGTAACGTATCGATTCGTTGATTGATCTCTAACAAGATTCGTTTACCCACCTGTTGGTCATATTCGCTCAATGAAAGATTATCCAACCATATGCGAACGTCTTTCACCTGCATTTCGCCGACTTCACCAATATGTTTTCCTGCCACTTTCACATAAAGCGCTTCCTTTCTTAAGCGATAACCATTGCATTCAGGACAAAGTGTTCTACCGCGATACCTGGAAAGCAAAACGCGGTACTGTACTTTATATAAGTTTTGTTCTACTTCTTTAAAGAAATCGTTGATACCATGAACGTCCTTGTTTCCTTCCCATAATAACTTGTATTGCTCTTTGGTAAGATCCAGGATAGCCTTGTGAACAGGGAAGCCGGTTTTCTTTGCTGCCTTGATGAATTGTTCTCTCCACCAACCGAGTTTCTCTCCTTTCCATGGAGCCACCGCACCATCATGAACCGATGAAGTCTTGTCTGGAATTACGAGGTCTTCATCAATTCCAAGGACCTGGCTAAATCCTTCACACACCGGGCAGGCGCCAAAGGGATTGTTGAAGGAAAAAAGATTTGGTACGGGTTCTTCAAACTGCATTCCGTCCAATTCAAACCTGTTATTGAAATGCAGGAGTTCCTTTGCATTGATCTCAAGGAATAGATCGCCCTCGCCTTCATAAAAGGCGGTGCCTATTGAATCCGCGAGGCGATGCTTATCGTCTTCGTCAAATTCTTTGGTAACTATTCTATCGACTAGGACATACGTTTCTCTCGATGGCTTCCAATTTTTCTGTTCGAGCAGGTCTTCTATTTTGAATGTTTGTTTGTCGACATACAATCGCGAAAAACCTTTTTGAGTAAGGATATTCAATTCTTCTTTCGCGTCGCGGTTGTGGTGTTGTTTAAATTTTATGAGAATAAAAACCTTGTCGCCTTCATTCGTTTTCAAGATTGCATTCATCACATCCTGAACATCATCCTTTTTTACTTCTCTTCCGCTAACGGGAGATATTGTTTTGCCTATTCGTGCATAGAGGAGTCGGAGGTAATCATATATCTCGGTCATACTACCCACTGTGGATCGGGGTGTGCGCGTTATAACTTTTTGCTCGATCGCGATTGCCGGGCAAAGACCTTTTATATAATCAACATCAGGTTTGTTCATGCGGGTGAGGAACTGACGAGCGTAGGCGCTGAGGCTTTCAGCATAGCGTCTTTGTCCTTCGGCAAAGAGGGTATCCATGGTGAGGGAAGATTTCCCAGATCCGGAAACCCCTGTTACAACAATTAATTTATTGCGTGGTATTTCAACCGTGATGTTTTTGAGATTGTGAACCCTTGCGCCTTTAATAAGGATAACGTCCTTCTTTTTCCTGGGTTCCTTCACTGTATTTTTTCCTGTCCTCGTTTCTATCGATTGCATATATATATTGGAATGCGAAAGTAAGACAAGGGTGATAGCTTTTAGCCTTTAGCCATTAGCTTTAGCTTTTCACGTACGTAGCCAACGGCTAAAAGCTATCAGCTAAGGGCTATGCATTTTTAGTGTTTTTACTAAGCATTGATGGCAATCAATAAGCAAAAAAGTGATGCCAGAAATTTTTTTTATAAACTCTTGTTATTTTAAAAAATTCTCTATCTTTAGTTCCTATTTGTACACTAATTGAATAACTAAAACTCATTTTGCCTATCGACAGTCGCTTCTACACAGAAAAGCCGTTCAAAAATTAAAATCCTTAACAATATCCTATCACCTTCAAAAACCGTAGAAGTTTTATGAAATCGCTACGTACTATGACGGATCATGAACTGATCCAAAATTTCCAGGAAGGAAATCTCCATGCCTTGGAAACTCTTATTCTTAGACACAAGGATAAGCTCTTCACCTCAATTTTATTCCTCGTTAAAGACAAGTATTTGGCCGAAGACATTTTTCAGGATGTCTTGATTAAGGTCATTGATACTATTCGCGGGGGACGATACACAGAGGAGGGAAAGTTTCTTCCATGGGCTATGCGTATTGCACACAATCTTTGTGTGGACCATTTCAGAAAAGTAAAGCGTACACCTGCCATTAAGACCAGCGATGACAGGGACATTTTCGAGGTATTAAATTTCACTGAAGACGGGGCTGATGTCAAGATGATGAAGCGTCAGAGTCATGACAGGGTTCGTCAGATGCTGGATTTACTTCCGGAAGACCAGAGGGAAGTAATTGTACTGCGTCATTATGCGGATTTAAGTTTCAAGGAAATTGCGGCGCTGACAAATTGCAGTATTAACACTGCTTTAGGTCGGATGAGATACGGATTGATTAATCTTCGCAAAATGATGGTACAAAAACGGATCGCCCTTTGATAAGAAAATTACACTGAGGAAGAGGAACGGATGCTAACGCTTAATGTAATGAGAAATCAAACGATTCAAGATATTGTCATTCTGATCCCCCAACCGACTCTATAAAAATTCGACGCTTGCTATTACGGTAGGCCGGAGCGGAATGACGCCAAATTGGAAGCCCCTTGATGGGGCTTCTTTTATTTACGTGCATGCCGTCTTCGGCGGCTGTGCTTGAAAACCTATAAGGTTTTATAAACCTTATAGGTTTTGCGAAACGCCATTGATTGTTGAAGATAGCTTTTACCGACCCGCTCTCTCCTCTATTCCTTCAAAGATTTTTCTTTTTTCGATTGATTTTTTTCACCAGCACAAAGTGAAAAGAACCGCAAATCAATGATGTAAACACATTGGTGATTTTTTGTACCGCCATTAAGTTTGTTGCAAACCTTTTACAATGGCCGACTACCATATTCCTCTTGTGCCTGACCATATTTATCATGTGTCGAACCGCGCAGTAGGCAGTGAAAAAATATTCATAGAGGAGAGAAACTATATTTTCTTTCTGAAGAAAGCAATGCTGCACGTGAATCCAATCGCCAACATCTTTGCATATTCGCTTGTCCCCAACCATTTTCATTTCCTACTGGAGGTTCATTCGCTAGGCGTAATCGAAGCGTATTATTCCGAAATCAAGAAGAAGACTTTAGAGGCAGATTTCATCTGCGATTTTATCATGGAAAGATTTTCAAACTTTTTGAACAGTTATACTAAGGCATTCAATAAGACCTATCATCGCACAGGAGCGATGTTCATTGACTTTCTAAAGCGGGAGGAAATAGAAGACAAACTGCAATTCCTAAATGCCGCCGTGTACATTCACCAGGATCCGATGAAACATGGTCACTGTAGTTCGCTGAAAGGTTGGAACTGGACTTCATACAATTTCGACTTTTTTGAAAAAAGAGCTGACTTACTAGAGCAGTTCGGTGGCCAGAAGCGATTTAATGAGCTGCATGAAAAACCGATTGGGAACAGGTTGCAGTTAATAGAGTTGGCGTGAAAAATAAGCAGCACAAGAGCGCTCTTTGAAATAGTGACCTTTTTTATTTCCGGGTTCCTAAACCTATAAGGTTTTCTAAACCTTATAGGTTTTGTGTAATGTCGCGGTATTGAATTGCTTTTTCTAGGAACCCCACCCTCACCTTACGTCACACCCCTCACTTCTCCCCCCTCAACCCGCACCTCAACCACTCCGCATATTCCTTCACACTCGGCGTATATCCTACCGGCAACGTCAACAACTTTTCATCCGCACTCAATATCACATACAAAGGCTGCGAGGCATTCTTGAAATTCTCCGACTGAAAAGTCGCATACTTATCACCAACAGTCCGAATGGATTTCTGCGAACCATCACCACTCGTAAACAATAACTGTTCACTCGCCGGTAACACCCTGCGGTCATCTACATATAGCGATACTAAAATGTACTTCTCTTCGATTAACTTTCTCACTTCCGGCTTTACCCACACATTCTCCTCCATCTTCCGGCAATTCACACACGCCCATCCGGTGAAATCAATGAGCAAAGGCTTATTTTCCTTCTTCGCTAATTGTATCGCCGCCTTGTAATCATTCACAACATCCGCCTCAACACCCTTGCCCTTCGAATGTTCCGATCCATACACACTATAACTTAATGGCGGAGGAAACCCACTGATTAAAGCTCGATTCGCTGACGCAGTATTCGTAAGACCCGGAATGAGATAAATCGTAAATGCAAGAAAAAGCAATGCAGTAGCCACTCTACCGATACCCAATTTCTTTGGCGGTGGATCATAACTGAATTTGAGAATTCCAAACAAATACAGCACCACGCCTAAGCCAATCAAAATCCAAATAGCAAAGAAAACTTCTCTCTTCAATATCCCCCAATGCATTACCAGATCAGCATTCGACAAAAACTTTATCATCAACGCCAGCTCAATAAATGCAAACACAATTTTCACCGTGTTCATCCAACTTCCTGAACGTGGTAAAGAAGATAACCATCGGGGAAACAAAGCGAACAATCCAAATGGAAGTCCAAGCGCTAATCCAAATCCTGCCATCGCTACCGTAAGTTGCACAGCACCTCCATCCTCATTCAGCGCCCCAACCAACAATGTTCCTAATATTGGTCCCGTACAAGAAAATGAAACTATAGCCAATGTTAGCGCCATGAAAAAAATCCCTCCCACACTTCCGAGCCCAGACTTTGAATCCACTTTGCTCATCATACTGCCCGGAAGACTAATCTCAAACAATCCGAAAAATGAAAGCGCAAACACAAAGAACACCACCGCAAAAAATATGTTCAACCACGCATTAGTAGAAATGTTATTAAGGATGTCGGAATTGCTCGCACCAAGAAAATAAAACGGCAACGACAACAAAACGTAAATAAAAAATATAAAGAAGCCATACAGGAAAGCATTCATTATTCCTTTCTTTCTATCCTGCGATTGCTTCGTGAAAAATGAAACGGTCAGCGGAATCATCGGGAACGTACAAGGCATGATCAAACCCAATAACCCGCCGATGATCCCAAGAATGAATATTCTCCATAAACTCTTTGATCCCTCCGCTCCCGTTCCGCCGCAGGCAGTAACTGGATTCTCTAAATCAACATTGTTCAACTTCATGCCCGATTCCACCACAGTTCCGCCCTCAAGGGGCACAACAAATGAATATGCATTGAGCGGATAAAATTCCTGGCCCTTACCATAAGTGTAGTTCATCGTGCCAAGAAGCTGCGCGGGAACTGTTCCGGGAATCTCTATGACAAAAAGAAACTCCGCTTCCTTCTCATAAACTTTATACTTAGCGTTGAAGATTTCGTTGTTTACCTCTGATACTGCACCACTGGATTTAAACGGATGAGCAACCTTTATCGACGAATCTGCAAAAAGTAACTCCGCAGCTGGAACGTCACTGATCATTTGATCCGGTGCATACAATTGCCAGCCCTGCTGAGGAACAACATGAAATTGGAGTTGATACTTTTTGTCGCCGATTTTTTTGGACGAAACTGTCCACTTGAAAGCCATGCTATCCTGGCTCTGAGCTGAGAAATAGAATGTAGTTGAAAGAAGAAAAAGAAAGAAAGATTGGATCAGCCGCATATGATGCCAGTAAATATCAGAAAACGCCACTGAAGTCACAAAATAATTTCCTCGCGGAAATGGTCAACGAATTATCCGCCAATATTTATCTTGAAGTCCACAGTAGAAGGCGGCAAGCATTGTGAGTCGTTACATACCATGAATTCAACCTTTCCCGCCACATTAGTCTTTACATTGCCTTTCAATTTCACCACCTGGATAAAATTCACCTTGTTCTCATAATAATTGACCACACCTCCCCAAACTTCCTCTTTCTTCTTAACAAGGTTTCCGACTTCTTTAATTTTATTATCCAAAACCAACAATGGGTTTTTGGTGAACTTAAAAGTTGTAGGTACCGGACCATCCACACCTACCTGCTGCGCATACAAATGCCAATCGCCGTTTACGGTAGCGGTCATATGAATTTCATATGTATTGTCAGCAACTTTTTTGGAAGTAAAATTCCATTGTACCTGTTTGTTGGACTGACCTAGTGCAGAAGTAGCAAACAATAAGGCGAGAACGGGTATTAAATACTTCATGAAGTCGTTTTTTAACCGGAAGCAAAATACGGCGATTTCCTCCTAAGAAAACTCTAAAACTTAGGCCCCTTTGGTTATGAAAATGACAAAATACGGTCGGGCTGCATAAGCAGTGCCTGTAGTATTTTCTTACCATCCGTATTTCCAAGGGCTTGGGAACAGGCTCTTTCAGGATGTGGCATCATGCCAAAAACATTACCATTCTTATTAGAAATTCCTGCAATGTTTCTCATGGCTCCATTTGGATTGGCCTGCTCAACAATATTGCCTTGCGCGTCACAATACCGGTATATAATCTGGTTGTTTAACTCTATTTGATCAAGGGTCTTTTCATCCGCATAATATCTCCCTTCCCCATGTGCAATCGGGATTTTTAAAGCTTTATCAGAACCGATTCCTTTCAGGAAAACATTTTTGCAGATATATTGTTGGTTGCTGTTTCTTAATAATACCCCCGGCAATAAATGTGATTCACACAAAATTTGAAATCCATTACATACGCCCAAAACTTTGCCTCCCTTATTGGCAAATTCAACCACGCTCTGCATCATCGGACTGAACCGCGCAATAGCGCCACACCGCATATAATCGCCATAGGAGAAGCCGCCTGGTAAAATGATACAATCATTCCTGGAGAACAAACTCAGATCTCTATCCTTATGCCAAAGCATAATGACTTCCTGGTTGAGCTCATCCTGAAGCGCATCCTGCATATCGCGATCACAATTTGAACCAGGAAATACAACTATACCGAATTTCATTTGATTGATTATATCACAAAGATAACTATTGGGCTAAACGGGTATAAAACAAAATAATCACAAAGCTAACAGTCAGCCAGTGCAGGATGTTTGGAAATAATCGTTGATGCGGAAAAAAGTATGTCGATGAGTGGAACGCCGCAAATGGTATGGTAGTAAATAACCAAGTTTGATAAACCGGATCTGGGTTCATAAAAATAATAAGTGTGCTTACCATTAGGTACAAAAGCAAGAGGCTCCATGCCTTGCGAACTTGTATGAGCATTTTGGTAAGATTGGCCTGCACCAAAAAACCACCAATAACAAATGGAATCACGAGCAGAGCCATGCTGACCGTTAGCCAGATATTTGTAGGAATGATCGGCAGGCTAAACCGAATGTTGGGAAATATGATATTCCAATTCCATTTATCTGATAAATAAAGTAGAATGAACAGAAAGTAATATGGAATCGTCACACCTATTAACCCCACAATCCATTCCCTGATCCTGAACGGCCGCATTATTACGAGCGCAAATAGCATCAGCAAACTGAATGTTATTGCCGGGAAATATAGCATTGACGCAACACCAATCAACACACCTATATTAAAAATTGCCGAACCAGGTTGCGAACTGTTGTACAAGTTCAACATGCGGTACCACACCCATATCATTAGGGAATTGATGAGCAGCGGTGAGGAAAAGAAATTCCAGGAGGGGAATAAAGAGGTGATCAGCATATACGCCATGCCTGGCAAAAACGAAGACTTACTCAATAATTTGTGGTGATTGCTAATTCTATTGAATAGTGATGCCTGCAGAAAAAGCAAAAGAAAACTAATAAATGAATATACAATGGGAGTATCGCCGGTAAACGAATGAAGGAACTTTAGGACCTGGCCATATAGATAATTATCCTCTGGTAAACCGACAGGCAGCTTCGGATGAAGAAAAATCGGAAACTTTAATAATAACCCATAGAATAACAGCAAAAAGGCATTTGCCGGATTCTTTCGCCTGAATAAACCTATCAATGTTGATTAAGAGTTTTGTGCTTTTCTAAAAAGAATAATGGTTACAAAGTACAAGATACATGATACATGAATAACAGCACAAAATGTTCCGCATTCTTGTCCTAGAATTCCACTTTGGCGAAGCAAAGATAGTTTCGGTACAAACAGGGAACAAGCATTTCGTTTGAGCTCACCTGTTTTCCATATCTCGGCATGAACTCGTATCCCTTGTCCAGGTTTTTTATTGTTGGATAGCGTGTTACTTTTCCATCTGGACCAATACTCTGATCATTCAGCATAAGTGCTTTGCGTTCGTATTGATTAAATACGAAATGCAGCTGTCCGCCGGTGATCATTACCTGGTGCGAAATAAGATTATCGGATTCATCATCATACTGACTTTTCGGAATCACATTTGCCCATTCCAGTTTTGCATCTTTATCAAAATACATCACCAGAATATTTTCCGCGTGATACCGTACGGCCTGATTGGAGTTCCATCTGTTCCATGGAGAATACCACCGGTTGTAGGAAGGAGAATAGTAGTAGTTGTCGTATGAACTATAGGCCCATGGATTGTTCCATGCGAGATAATCCCATCGGTTAAATGCACCGGCCCTCGACGTGGTATATTCGGATTCGCCAATTATAACGAAGCTGCCATCCTTACGCGTCATCAGATTCTTGATGAAATAATCGTTGAAAGCCATTTTCACGCTTGCGTCAGAACTCTTAGCCTGGTTTCTTAGTTCCTCATTGAAAACAATAAAGGCTTCATTATATAACGCATTCGTTTCTTTATCCCATCCCACGGTGTACAGCCCCTCTATGTTTCCTCGCTTCTGCTTATAATAAAACGCGGTAAAGAGTACCCGTTTGTTGGTATTATCGATCTTGATCTTGACTTCGTCGAGCACCTTCTCATTTGTTCCGACCTCCCTCATTTTAAAGGTATCCTCCAGAGCACGCTTGCCTATGAGATATACGCGCGAAATGTAATCACTGCCCCCATTTTTTACCAGTTTACCAAATACTAAGTCGCCATCATTGCTCAATAGGAAATCAGAGAAATAATCATTTCTTTCCTCCATAGGCAAGTTCAATCGCTGCTTTTCCACCACCAATTTCATATCGCTGTTGAAGAGTAACGTCGAGAAAACAAAACTGCGCGTGTTCTTACTGTTGATCTTGAAGACCATGATCCTTTGCTTGTCCTCACTCACCAGTGTTGTATAAATCTTATTGTTGGTTGCCCATCCAATAACGGTAGTGTCAATATCAATCGGCTCTCCAATTTTCTTTCCCATCTGATCCAATTTCACCATCGAACAATGAACTATATTTTTCTTCTGATATTGATAGATGAGGTAACTGAAATCGGGGTAAGCGATAAAATCAGTGTTGATCCATTTATCAGGAAGAAAATCCATGTTGACCCGCTCCACCAGTTTCATGCTATTATCATATACGCAGATAGCATTATCAGAGCGATTATTTTTAAAAACGAGGTAATTAGCGCCAAACTTCCCGATTATTTCAAAATCGGTGCGTCGGCTGTCTTCTCTTTCGGGTTCCGAATAGGCGATTGTCTGGGCAACTGCAATCGTAGAAAGAAATCCTAAAACCATCGTCAGGAATATCTTCATAGTATTTTTTTTCCAGAGGTTTTCATTTCGGCCGAAAGTTAATAAAAGTTCAATCACCAATCCCACGCTTTATGCGAGCGGAAATCCGGCCTTTAATATTGTTTACAAACCAAAATAGATGGGCTTGCGTTGGTATAGACGATGACTGAGCAGGTGATAGTTGCCAGCAGTGTTTTCAAAATAAGATGTATTTCCAGATATGATTTTTTTACCTATACCTTTGTGCAGCGCGCCGGCAAAACGGGGCGCAATTGCTTTGTAGGCACCCTTTGATAATGTTTACAAGAATCAGACGTGGGCAAACAGATTAACAGAGTTTCAGCGGCAGGACTTCTCATTGCTCTTGGCATCATATACGGTGATATAGGCACCTCTCCTCTCTATGTTTTCAATGCCATTGTTAAGAATAGGGTAATCGATGACAACCTTATTATAGGAAGCCTTTCCTGTATCATCTGGACCCTTACCATTCAAACTACTATAAAATATGTATGGCTGGTGTTGAGAGCCGATAACCGGGGGGAGGGTGGAATATTTGCGCTCTATGCCCTGGTGAGGCGAAAGAGAAAATGGCTTATCATTCCGGCCATAATCGGAGGCGCTGCGCTGCTCGCTGATGGTATCATCACACCACCAATTTCTATTACTTCCGCGATTGAGGGCCTAAGGGAAATGCAGCCCCTTCATAACCTGCCGCAAAAGACTATTATATATGTAGTGCTCGGTATTATTGCCGCCTTCTTTTTCTTACAGCAGTTTGGAACCGCATCTATTGGGAAATTATTCGGACCTGTGATGTTCGTATGGTTCACGATGCTCGCTGTCCTGGGAGTGGTACACCTCTCAGATGATCTCTCTATTCTCAGAGCAATTAACCCATATCACGCTATAGACTTTCTCATTCACTACCCAAATGGTTTTTGGTTACTTGGTGCCGTGTTCCTTTGTACCACAGGAGCGGAGGCACTCTATTCCGATCTGGGACACTGCGGACGAAGCAATATTCGCTACTCATGGATGTATGTTAAGACCTGCCTGCTTCTGAATTACTTCGGTCAGGGTGCGTATATGCTTTCTCATCTGAAAGGAATGATGATTACCCCCGCCCTACGCGAAAAAATGGGTATAAATGCATTTTATGATCTGATGCCTCAGTGGTTTGTAATTCCTGGAGTAATCATCGCCACCGCCGCGGCCGTAATTGCAAGCCAGGCCATGATTTCCGGATCGTTCACGCTCATTAGTGAAGCCATGCGATTGAACCTATGGCCCAAGGTGAGAATTAACTATCCATCGGAAGAAAAAGGTCAGCTGTTCATCCCTGCTATAAACACGATGATGTTTGTTGGATGTACCGGCGTGGTTTTATTTTTCCGCGAATCGGGTAGAATGGAGGCTGCCTACGGACTGGCAATCATTATGACGATGTCCATGACTACAATTCTCTTTGCGAACTTCATGGTCATTAAGCGGATCAAGCCGATTTTGATATACGTCTTCCTTGCTATTTATGTAACGGTAGAGAGCTCGTTCCTGGTAGCAAACATCGACAAGTTTCCACATGGCGGTTTTGCAACCTTCATCGTAGGTGGCTTAATGTTCATGGTGATGTACATCTGGCACCGCGCAAGAAAAATCAAAAACCGGTATATCGAATTTGTCCGTCTTGAACATTATATCCCGCAAATCCAGGAATTGAGTAATGATCGAACAGTACCAAAATATGCGACGCACCTGGTTTACATGACAAGCGCCAATAATCCGAAAGAGGTTGAGCACAAGATCATTTACTCCATTCTCAATAAGAAGCCTAAACGCGCAGATATATATTGGCTTGTTCACGTTGACACACTTGACGATCCCTATACCAGCGAGTACGTGGTGGAACACATCATTCCCAATGACATTATCCGCGTTGAATTCAGACTAGGTTTCAGAATGGAACCAAGGGTCAATCTTTTGTTCAGAAAGGTTGTAGAAGAGCTCGTAAATAATAAAGAGGTAAATATCACGAGTAGATACGAGAGTCTCGAACGTAATAATATTGTTGGCGACTTCCAGTTCATTGTAATGGAAAAGTACCTGAGCCAGGATATTGAACTTCCATTCCTCGAAACAGTAATAATGAAACTCCATTTCTTATTGAAAGATTGGAGCCTTTCAGAAGAAAGAGGCTTTGGTCTGGATCCCGCTAGCGTTACTATTGAAAAATTTCCTCTTATTGTTGCACCGGTGTCTACAATCAAACTGAAGAGGATCTTCGAAAATGAATGATAGCCTTCGTCAAGTCACACCTGCACAACTAAAAACGAAATTGCAGTCTAACCAGGATATTTTGCTGATTGATGTGAGGGAGCCACTGGAACACAATCAGTTTAATATTGGTGGAACACTCATTCCCCTCGGTGACGTGATGGAAAGTGCATCACAGATTCCAAGAGACAGAGAGGTAGTGATCTATTGCAAGATGGGAATCCGAAGCCAGATCGCTATTCAGCGGCTTCAAGAAAGATTCGGGTTCACGAATCTTCTTAATTTAAAAGGAGGCATTGAGGCGTGGAGAAGGGAAGGACTAGAGATATGAAATTCGAATTTTAAAATTGCGATTTGAAAATTCGAATTTCAATTTCGCAACCACTGCATGTCCCCATTTGTATATATTGTTGGCGGCTATGTCTTACTCATCATTCTGGTATATTTCATCCAGGAGAAATTTATTTTCAAGCCCGAAAAACTTCACCAGGGTTTTGTGTACAAATATGATGTGCCGTTCAAAGAATTATTTTTTGATATCGAAGAAGGCGTTTTAATTAATGGCCTTCACTTTTATCGCGAAAACGCAAAGGGGCTCATACTTTATTTTCATGGAAACACCAGGAGCATCAAAGGCTGGGCAAAGTATGCAAGGGATTTTTATCGCTACAATTATGACGTGGTATTGGTCGATTATCGGGGGTTCGGTAAGAGTACAGGCAAAAGGACTGAACATGGGATGCTTACCGACATGCAATTTATTTATGACCATCTCAAAACAGAATATCCGGAAAATCATTTGATCGTTTATGGAAGAAGCATTGGAAGTGGCTTCGCAACTAAGATAGCAGCGGACAACAATCCGCGTTATCTCATCCTCGATGCTCCATATTACAGTTTTTCCCGCGTGGTGGAGCGCTTTTTACCGATCCTCCCCGTCAGGCTTATGCTGCGCTTCCATTTACGAACGGATAAATGGATACGACAGGTAAGATGTCCGATTTATATCTTACATGGCACAAAAGACTGGTTAATCCCTTTACGCCACAGCATTGCGCTCCAAAAAATCAATCCAAGAAAAATAACGCTCATTCGCATAGAAGGTGGCGGCCATAATAATCTTCCCAGTTTTGATGAGTATCACAATTTCATTCGCGACATCTTGAAGGAATAATTCGTGTGAGCTAAAGTTTCAAAAGAGAATCCATCTTTTGTTGAAATATTGGAAAGTTGTGAAGATCGTTATGGCTTCCGCCTTCAATTGTGATGAACTCATCACCCTTCTTAAGATAAGGCTGCAGCTTACGCGCATTTCGATAGGTAATTACTGCATCATCGGTTCCGTGAAAAATGGATATCGGAGCGACGACATTTTTTAAGTATTGAAAAGTTGGGATTTTGAAATGGGCCATTTGGTTAACTGGGTAAATGGGCGCGTATTGTGATATTACGGAAGGAAAACTATAATAAGGCGTTTCAAGAATCAGTCGTCGCGTGTCTCTCACTGATGCTAGTTGTGCGGCGATGCCGGTGCCCATCGACTTTCCGAATATGATGATACTATCCGGCCTATATTTTGTTCGGGCAAGTTCTTTCCAGCACATTGGGAT
>JADMIO011678422.1_pt1:0-32500 | contig 128038 bp, 83 predicted proteins | sample 8958161 | NCBI WGS metagenome assembly JADMIO01 (sample SAMN16585339, study PRJNA669376) | soil metagenome | isolation source: Crop rotation soil | place: USA: Cullars Rotation, Alabama | collected 2011
CACCCGAAGGTGAGCCAGTGTGATTACATTTGCGGCCTAACTGTGGCCAGTCCAGTTACGCTGGAGTCACTAGTATTTAGGTGACACTATAGAAGCGGCCGCGACAACTTGTCCACGTGGAATTCTAAGCTTAGGATCCCAATGTGCTGGAAAGAGCGCGATCCCTGTACCCGGGTCTTTCTGCGCTGTGAAAGTACCCTTTCGGCAATCGAGATTGTCGTCGATCTGGGCGCCGAACAGACGGACTTCGCCGTTGGCCGTAAAACCTTTGCGAAGCAGGACGGGACCCGCAACGTTGATTCCCTCGGCGCGCAACGCCACGTCGCTGTGCGGTACGCCTTGTATGGGGTCGACCTCGAATCTTCCACCGCCGCAGTCAAGACTGCGAGAGATAGTGGCGGACGATAGCTGCACTTGTCCTTCGGACACGAAGTTGCCGCGCAATAGCACTGAGCCTGAGACCTTGGACGCGAAGCCATCCAGGGTCACCCCGCTCCTCTGGACGTCGGCCTGTGCGGGATTGATGAAGGTGCCCTTATCACAATCGACGTCTCCTCCAACCATGCACCCAGCAAATCGAATCAGGCCTTCCGCTTTAAACTGTTCGCCCCGAAGTAGCAAAGCACCGCCGACATTTGCCGTGTACAGATCCAGCGCCACTGCCTCAGGCCTTTTTGAAGTCGGCGGGCTCTTGAAATTGCAGTTAATACAGTTAAGCTCGCGACCAATCTCGGCGCCGAACATACGCAGGTCGCCTTCGACGCGAGCCTCTTGCAAATTCATGTAGCCCCCCACCTTGATCCCTCTCGCATTCAGTGCAATGCCGGTGCTGGGCAGATCAACTGGGTGAGGGCTCAGATCTACTTGGTGAGGACTCGCGATTTTAAGTCGCTCGCATTCAAGGTCGCCGTCCACCTGCGCCCCAAATAGTGACAGTTGCCCTTTAATTTCAGCGTCGCGGAGCAAGAAGCTTCCCCCGATTTTTGCGGCCGCAAGATCGAGGGCCATCCCACTTTCAGGTTTCCCGAGCAGGGCCGGATTTATTAAGTGCGCATTTCGAAGATCCACCGCCAGGCCCACACTCGCGCCGCGTAGGAAAACCCGGCCTGCAAACGACGCGTCTTTTTGCATTGATACAAAGCCAGTGACTTTTATCGCTTGGGCGTCGAGCGCGGTTCCAGTCTCAGGCTCCTCACCATCTAACGGATTCCTGAACTGACCAGCATCACAAATAAAGTTTCCGCCGACCTGACAACCACGTAAGCGCACCACGCCATCAGCAACGAATTGATCTCGTAAATAAAGAGACCCGGAAATCTTTGCTCCTTCGGCATTCAAGGCCCACCCGCTTTCCGGCACGCCTTGAACCGCTGCATTCGAGAACTGTGCTCGATCACATTCGAAATGCCCACTTACATCCGCGCGAAAGAAGCGGACGCCGCCGTAAATCCGCAGTCCGAATCGCAATAACACCGAACCGCCGATCTTCGCGCCTTCGCCATTCACGGCAATTCCACTTTGATTGTCGCCGGCAACCGCCGGATTATTGATCGTGGCGTCATCGCAGACCACGTTGCCGCCGATTTCTGCCAGGAACAGGTTGATTCCGCGACCTGCATGGAAGCGCTTACGCAGCAATAAAGAGCCCGAGATCTTTGCCCCTTCGACACTCAAAGCCAGTTCTTCCCTGTCAGAGATTTCCGAGGCTTCGATGATGCCGCCATCACAATTTAGATTGCCCCCGATTCGCGCGCCTCGAAATAAAACCTGCCCGCTTGCTTTGAAACCGTTCTTTAAAAACACGGTCCCTCTAATTTCGGCGAGATCGCCGATCAGACTCTTCACCCAACTTCCCGAGAGATTCAGTGCGGGCAGCGAGGCGTAGCGCAGAATGACAGACTCCGACAAGCGGCAGCTTAAGAGCTGAATGGGAAAGGGTATGTCCAGAAATGAAAGATCGACGGGGCCGGTTATCTTCGCGGCCTGAATCGTCATCCCGCGGGCATCGACATGGCCCGCGGCCGCGCGGTCCGCACACAACCAGCGAATCAACTCAGCTCGGATTTCACGATCGGGTCCCCAACTGTCAGCGGCTGCTGGGTTGTTCGCCGGATCCGCGTGCCGATCCGCAGGTCCGCGATAGGCATCGCTACCCGGCGTAACGTCCTCGAGCAATTTCAATTCAGCCGCGCTCAAGTCGGAGAAAGGAAAGGTCGCGAAGGTCTTGAGGTTTACCTGGCTCATTAGTTCTCGTGGGCTGCGACCAGGATTTGTGACCTCTCGGGTCACTTTTTCAGATTTGACTAATTAAGAACGTCGGCACCATACCACCACCAGCCGTTACATTTGCAAGCTCGTTGGAAGAAAGACGAGTAAAGGCCGAGCCAACCTTCCCGTTGAAGAGGAGCGGATCGAGATCGACGAGCTGCTCGACGAATTGAATCTTGTCATCATCGGTGAGCGCCGGAAAAGTCTCGCGCGCGGTCTGCACCCGCTCCTGCACGAGGTAATCACCATTCGCGAGCGCGTTATGAATCGCCTCGTCCCAGCCGATCTCGTCGATGTTCCAGCCGATGTAAATTCCGTGGCCACCGTAATCGTCGTTTGGCTTTAGCACCAGACGGTCTCGGCGCTCGACGATGAATTTGAGCAGATCGATTTCGTCGCCCTGATAGTCCGATTTGCCGACGCGCACCTTCCGCGTCCAGGGCACGTGACTGGCTATCATCTCGCGCTCGTCCGCCGAAAAAAGATTCGCGTAACGGGCATCAGTTAATACGGCAAACAGGGCCTTCTTGTGAATTATTTTTGAGCGAAAGCTGTTGACGAGACAGACCGCGCGCGCGCGATACGCGTCGAGCAGCGCCGGATGTTCTTTCATGATCGGCAGATACTCATTGACCAGCAGCCGCTTGTAAATGATGTCAATCTCGAAATCCCCGGCACGGAGCCGGCCATTTGAGAACTCAAGCTCGTCAGGCGAAGCGATGATCGACGGATAGCCCTGCGCTTCGAAATATTCTTTAAAGAGCTCGAACTCCTTCTGCGTCGGCATGCCTTTCAAATCGACAATCGCAATCCGAGGCGGCCGATCAGGTTTGCGCCCAAGAAACTCTTCGTAGCATTCGAGCAGTACCTGCAACATCAACGGACTGCCATGGAAACGTTCCACCTTGTACTTTTCGGTGAATCTCTTCATCACCGGCAAAGATTCAAAGATTTCGAAAGCTGCGTCACCGTAAGCGATACCCGCCGGACTCTCGCCGTTCAATTCGACAAAGCTGTAAGCACTGTCGGTCAGGAATGAATCGAGCCGCGCTGTCGGTGAAACCGCACGGTACCCGGGATCAATCGCCACCAGCTCGCGTTCAATCGGGGTCAGGCCAAGCTCATCCAGCACGTCGCTATTTCGAACGGCTTCATCCTTCACCTTTTCGATTGCGCTCCAGACTGTCTCGCAGATCCGAACCACGCGCGCGAAATCATCCTTACGAACGAAGTGCGGCCGCAGGTAAGGCGACAGCCGGCGCCCACCGAAGATCAACTTCGCGCGCTCGAGCCCTTCGTCGAGCACCGCCAGCGACGCGTCGGCTAGCTCTCGATCTTCGAGCAGTTTGTGATAGTGGGCGACGGCTTCGTTGAGCATGGTTACGGCTTGCGCGGCACGTTGAGGGACAGTTTGATCACCACGCCATCGCGAATCAGGTCGTCGGCCTTGCCGGGATAGGTCAGTCCCCAGTCTTTCCGATTAATCGAAAACTCTGCATTCACTGAGACCTTATCGGCTGCCAACTGGATCGTCGCGGGAAAACTAATCGATTTCTTCACGCCGTGAAGTTCGAAGTTTCCGGTAATGTTGTGCGTGGCTCCGCCGGCGGTGTTTGCTTCAATCTTCGTCGAAGTGAAAGTAGCCTTCGGAAATTTTGCGACGTCAAAAAAGTCAGGCGTCTGTAAGTGCTTGGTCAAACCCGGGTCATCGGTTTCAACTGAGTTTGAGTCAATGTCAATGTTGACGCGGCTTTGTTCGATTGAATTGTTCACAATCTCAATGTTGCCGCTGAATTGTTTGAAAGAACCGTTGTGACTGCGCGTCACCTTGGCGGCCACGAAATCAATTTTTGAATTGGCGGGCGTAATGGCGAGCGTCTCACCGGCGGCGGGCTTGGACGCGGCGGCTTCGGGCGCGCTTTCGGCAACCGTGGCCTTGGGTTTATTGGCCGCGGGATCCGCGCAACTTTGGGCCAACAGGCAGGCGCTCATCATGGTCAGGACAACCAGGTATCTTTTCATCCAAACTATTCCTTTCAGGTTTTCGCCTTTGAAGCGCAGCTTACTCTAGAAATTGGTCTGGGATCGAATTGAAACAAAAAGTTTAGAGATAAGACAGCCACCAATTGCGCCGGCGCGCCTTAACTCCCGCGAACCACTTGCACAGTGGATACAAAAGCAGGATTCCGCCGATCCAGCACAGGTAAACAACCCAAAGCGGAAACCCGATTCCGGGCGGCGGCGGATGCGAGAACTTGTCAACCGGACTCTCCCACTGAAAAGCCACCGGTTGTCCGGCGAGCCAACCGAGAGCGATGGCGATCAGGTGCGCCGTGTACCACTGAAGTAAATAGAAGAATAGAGGCACTCTCCCGAAGGTTACGAGAGGATTGCGAAGAGGCCCCAGGAATTTCGTGTCGCTCTCAAACAATGCGAGCGCAAGCATTGCCGGGCCCAGGGTCATCAGCAGGAAGAGAAGTGACGGCGGATACTTCGAGGTGTTCAGGAAAGAAAGAATAGTGAAGACGAGGTTCTTCTGCGAAGACCAGCGTGATGGATCACCGTAGAGGTTAATCGCCCGCAGAAAGAAGAAGAGCGCCGTCGCCGTCCCGCCCATCACCAGCAGCCAGCGCCTGCGCAGCGCGGTGTCCTTCTGGTAAATGCTCCCGAACGCGTAGCCCGCCGCCATCACTCCCACCCACGGAATGATGTTGTAGACAACAAAGACCACCGGACTCATGACTGGAAGCACGGGAAACCCCGAGAAGGGCTGATGAAGCAGAATCCAAAGCTTGGCCCAAACACTCGGGATGGGCGTTCCTGGCCCGTTCCAACCCGTGACCTGAAACCGATCGAGCAGGTTGTGAAGAAAGATCATGCCAACGCCGAACGCGCCAATGACTTTGATCGGCAGGTGAATTAACGCCGCGAGAATGACCATCGAGATGCCGATCACCCAGATGACTTGCAGGAAACCAAAGAAGCGATAGTCGAAACTGAACATTATTCCGAATCGCACCAGCGTAATCTCGAGCACGATCAGCCACAGTCCGCGCGTTACGAGAAACTTTGAGAGTGAAGATTTGCTCTTGCCGCGCGCGAGTTGAAGATAGGCCCCTGTGCCCGCGAGGAAAACAAAGGTTGGAGCGCAGTAATGCGTAATCCAGCGCGTAAAGAAGACAGCGGGATTCGTCGTCGTCAAATCTTCCGGCTGCATGCCGCGCAGAAAATCGGCGTGCACAAAGTCCCGCGTGTGATCGAGCATCATAATGACCATCACGATGCCGCGCAGGAGATCGATTGAATCGATGCGCCGTGTTGCGGGCTTTGCAGGTTCCGGATTGACTGCCCCTGCGGGTTGCGCGCTGGGTGACTGTTCCGCCATCAGGTTTTAGTCGCGTTCGTGTCTTCGGAAAAACGGGCGGAGTTTATCGCAGAACACTAATGATTTCGAGAGACGAATTGTAAATTCGTGTGAATTTCAGAGTTGAGTGGCACAGACTTTAGTCTGTGGTTTCTCACGCGGAAATCACAGACTGAAGTCTGTGCCACGATGGGCACGAAGGTTGCGCCTTCTTCAAAGAAAGGAGAAATCATGCCTGAAAAAGAGACGATTGAACGCGCTAAGAAGGATAAGCGCGAGGGAAAAGCGCCCAGTACGCAAGCCGGCGAATTCGTGCGCGAGGAGATTGAGCACGTACGCGAAGGCAAACACGGCGCGCGGTCGGCGAAACAAGCAATTGCTATCGGCTTATCGAAGGCCAGGCGGGCAGGCGTTGATCTGCCACCGTCAAAAACCGCTTCGAAGGAGACTAAGAAGCAGGCGAAGCGTGACTTGCGCAAAGGCAAGAAGGGCGGGAAAAAGAAATCAGCGAAGCGCTCGCGGGCTGCGAGAAAAGCGCTGAAGGACGAACCGCGACGCGCCGCTTCAAAACGGGCTCTATCGCGTCAGGCGACGAAGGCTGCGAAGAAGCGTTCGGCGAAATCTCGTTCACGGGCCGCAAAGAAGGCCGCGAAGACGAGGCGCAAGACAAGTAAGAAGAAACGATAGATCTTACGTCTCGAAGCGTGTCAGGTCAGCCCGAAGGGCTGCAAGAAATTAGCCGGGGGTTGAGTCCCGATTCATCGGGACGATACCCCCGGAACAAATCAAAGAATTGTTCTTGACCCTGAAGGGGTCACCGATAAACGACAAAGCTGGCACTCCTCCGGAGTGCAGATCCTTATTGATGCCGATCCGGAGGTCTACGCTCCGCTCGACCTCCGGCTACTTTCTCTAAACCCGTCGGGTTGTCGTCCTTCGGTACGAATAACCGCAGAGCTGGTTAAAGTTCAATCTCTCGCAAAGAGATTACCGCTTCCAATTCGAGGAGTTGATTCACGGTTGGCGAATCCAGCGCCCCATCCGCTTCGATAATCGCCATCGCTTCCCCGCCCCGTTCGCGCCGGCCGAGGTGAAATGCGCTGATGTTGATGCCGGCGTTGCCGAGGATCGTTCCTACTCGCCCAATCACACCCGGCACGTCGCGGTTGTGCATCACCAGCATGTGCCCGCGCGGGATCGCTTCAATGCGAAATCCGTTAATTCTGGTGAGACGCCCTTCCCGGTAACCTTCCGCGGTGGTGAAGACTGAACCTGAAGCCGTCTGTTCGCCGGTCGCAGTAACGACGGAAGTTCGAATCGCTGAAACCGCGTTCGACCCGCGCACATACGATGTCGTTACCGTAATTCCTCGTTCGTCGGCAATCAGAAATGCGTTCACGACATTTACTCGCGCGCTGACGTCGCGCAACAGGCCCGAAAGAAACGAACGGGTCACCGGAGCAGCATCCACGTCGACGAGTTCGCCGGCAAACTCCAGACGCACTTCGCGAACTGCCTGATCGGCCAACTGAGCTTGAAAACGTCCGAGGGCTTCCGCCAAAGAAAGGTAAGGCTGAAGCATCGCCGACTCTTGCGCGCCTAAACTCGGCATGTTCACTGCGCCGCGCAAGGCGCCGGTCAGCAGGTAATCGCGCATCTGTTCGGCCACCGTGAACGCTACGGCCTCCTGAGCTTCCGCCGTCGACGCTCCCAGATGCGGCGTCACAATCACCTGGTCGAGTTGCAGCAAAGGATGATCTGAAGGCGGTGGCTCTTTTTCAAAGACATCGAGGGCCGCGCCCGCGATCTTTCCGGATTGAATCGCATCGTGCAACGCCGCTTCATCAATCAGGCCGCCGCGAGCGCAGTTGATGACGCGCGCGCCGTCTTTCATTTTCGCAAAAGCCGCGGCATTAACCAGCCCTCGAGTTTCATTCGTCAAAGGGGTGTGCACTGTCAGAAAGTCCGCCCGCGCAAACACTTCGTCCAGCGAAGCCGATTCGACTTCAACTTCGCCGCCCCGCTCAATGGCGATGAATGGATCGTGCGCGACGATGCGCATTCCCAGGGCCGACGCTCTCTGCGCCACCGCCCGACCAATTCGTCCGAGGCCGATGATTCCAAGAGTCTTGCTCTGCAATTCAGCGCCGATGAACCGCTTGCGCTCCCACTTGGCCGATTTAACGCTGCTGTTGGCCTGGGCCACATTCCGGGCCAGCGCGACCAGCAAAGCGATCGTGTGTTCGGCGGTCGTGATCGTATTGCCGTCAGGTGCGTTCATCACGACAATCCCGTGCGTCGTCGCGGCCTGCACGTCGATATTGTCGACGCCCACGCCGGCGCGCCCGATCACTCGGAGCTGCGGAGCTGAATCCATCAGTCCGGCGGTGACTTTCGTCTCGCTCCGAACAATCAATCCATCCGCGTCGGCCAGGGCGCGGACCAAATCGTCCGGCGCGAGGCCAACTTTTTTCTCAACCGAAAATCCTGCATCTCGCAGCGGCGCAAGTCCGCTCTCGCTGACGTCGTCAGCAACTAAAATTCTCTGTTTGTTCATCTCTGCGGATTATATCCGGTTTTTTGCCGGCCGCCCTGCGTGCCGAAAGTAGTGATAAACTGCGGCCACCGTCAGGTACTCGAAATCGTTCGGGAGATTTCCCTTTGATCAAAGTCTTCTGCCTCAACAGCGTCACGAAAGAGATTAGCGAGAACTGTCCGGTCGCGGACATCAGCGAGCTTCGCAAGGATCCCAAGAACGTGGTCTGGGCCGACGTCAGCGATCCCACCAGCAAAGACTTCGAGGCCCTGGCCGAAGAGTTCGATTTTCATCATCTGTCGATCGAAGACTGCCGGAACGAGCATCAGCGTCCCAAGGTCGAAGAGTACTCCGGATACTATTTTCTGGTGCTTTACGAAGCCAGCCTGGTGGGCGACGACGACGTCCTCGAGTTACGCGAGCTGAACATTTTTCTCGGCAAGAACTATCTGGTGACGGTTCACAGCCGGCCGATTCGCGCGATTGCCACCGCACATCGGCTGTGGAGCGAGTGGCTCGATCAATCCAAAGTGGGCGCGGGGCTTTTGGCTTATTTGCTGATCGACGCGATCGTCGATGACTACCTGCCCCTGCTCGACATCATCAGCGAGGGCATGGATGATCTCGAAGATTCAATTTTTGGTAAGTGGCGGGCTGAAGTAATCGAAGAGATCTTCATGGTCAAAAAGAAGCTGCTTTACCTGCGCCGGGCGATTACGCCACTGCGCGACGTGTTCAATACACTGCTGCGGCGCGAGCAGCCAATCTTTCCGCACGAAACGCACGTCTATTTTCAGGATGTGTTTGACCATTTGATTCGCGTTGCGGACAACATCGATACGTTGCGCGATATGTTGGCCTCGACTATGGAAGCTTATCTGTCGGTCTCTGGCAATCGCATGAATCAAATCATGAAGCGGCTGACGTCGATTTCGACCATTCTGATGTCGGCCACGCTAATCGCCGGGATCTATGGGATGAACTTTTTGTTCATGCCGGAAATTAAGTGGCGCTTTGGATACGTGTTTGCTTTGCTTTCGATGGTCGGCGTGGCTTTGGCGCTTTACGCATATCTCAAGAAAGTTGATTGGCTATGAAGAAGAACCGGCGGGTCAACGTGGTTTCCCATCGACTGCGCAAACGCCAGGGCGACACGCGCGAATTGGCTGCGCAACTTGCGCCTCTGGAAGAGCTTGTTCCGGAAGAGTCGAAAAAACGTGCGAGCCACGACAACGGCGCTGAAGTTGTGGCCCAGGAGAACGGCGCCATCGTGGTGGGGCGTGAAAAAAACATTCTCCCGCCGGATGTGTTTGAAAACGGCAATCGAAAACTGGTATTTGAACCCGTGGTTCTGGTAATCGTAGGCTTGATGCTGGTTTTTACGCTCTTTATTGCCTGGCAGATTTCGCGCATGCCATAACAACAAGAAATCCGGAGACGACTGCTAATGGAGATTTTCGTTTATCGCGAGGGCGCTGAAAAAGTCGAAACGAACTTTACCGCCGAACAACTGCCGGAGCTCCTCAAGGATCAGAAGGCCGTCATTTGGATCGACATGGAAGCGCCAACTGAAATTGAAGAGAACATCCTCCGCGACACGTTTCTCTTCCATCCGCTGACGATCGAGGACTGTCGCGAGACTCGCAATTATCCCAAAGTTGAAGAGTTTCCGGGTTACCTCTATTTCATCATTCACGGCGTGCGCGCCGACACCAGTCCGGATCACTTCAACACGATCGAGCTGGACGCTTTTCTCGGCCCGAACTATGTCATCACGTATCACCACGACATGTTTCGCAGCATCAACAACGTGAAGAAGCTCTTGAGCACCAGTCCCGTCGCTTGCCAGCGCGGGGCAGCCTTTCTTCTGCACCAAATCTTCGATCAGATCGTCGATTTCTATACGCCGGTCCTTGATGACTTTGATGAGCGAATTGCCAAACTCGAAGACGACATCTTCACTTTACGGCGGCCGAACCAGGCCATCCTTGAAGAGATCATGGACCTAAAACGCGGCGTGCTTCGCTTGCGTCGAATTTCCGCCCGGCAGCTGGAAGTAATTCTTCGCACCAGCCGCGGCGAGTTCTCGCTGATTCCCGCCGCGATGCTGCCCTTCTATCGCGACGCTCACGATCACATCATCCGGATAACTGACCTGGCTGAGAGCTATCGCGATTTGATCAGCGGCGCGCTGGACGCCTACATGTCGGTGGTCGGCAATCGCATGAACGAAATCATGAAGGTGCTGACCATCTTCTCCGCGATCATGTTGCCGCTGACCTTCATCGCCGGCGTGTACGGAATGAATTTCGAAAACATGCCTGAGCTGAGCACCCGGTTCGGTTATTTCGTCGTGCTCATGATTATGGTGGTGGTCGCGATTGGCATGCTGCTCTTCTTCTGGATGCGAGGCTGGCTCGGGGGCGGTAGCAAGTAGTCTCAGGTCATGACGCCAGCAGCAAGTAAGTCGAGATGAAAACCGAATTAACGATCAGCGCGTAAACTCCCGCAAGCACGTCATCCGCCATAATCCCCAGTCCGGACTCCAAAGCCTCCAGCCGCCGAATCGGGTAAGGCTTCCAAATGTCGAACAGACGAAAAAGAATAAAGGCGGAAAGGATGCTCCACCAGGTGTGTATCCAGAACGGGCCGGATAGCAGAGCAATCATCTGGCCGGCGACTTCGTCGATGACTACGATGGAAGGGTCTTTTCGCTGTTGGATCTTTTCGGTGCGGGTCGCCGCCCAAATGCCTACCATCGTCACGGCAAAACTGAACAGCAACATGAACGCGAGCTGCGGTGTGAAGACAAACAGCAAACTTGACCCTGACCGCGCGGCGTTCGCCTCAAGCAATCCATAGAACCAGCCCGAAAGACTTAAGTACAAACCCGCGCCCACCAGGGCCCCCAACGTTCCGGGCGCGACCGGCAAATAGCCGACACCACAAGTCGCAATTGCCAGCGCGACGTAATCGCCCGCCGAACGCCGCTTGGGCGCCGGAACTTCGGTTGCGGAAACCGGCACCGCCGGATTTAGTTCGTCACTGGATTCTTTGATTGCCATTTGGTGGCACAGACTTCAGTCTGTGTTTCAAGCAAGGCATCTCAGTTTCATTGGAACACACAGACTGAAGTCTGTGCCACTTGGTGCGCGGATTGCTTCCGTTTGTCGCTTAAGCCTATGCTGTTAGCGTCTCTTCAGTATCCGATCGCGTCTTCCCGACCGCAACGCTGCTTCGAAGACCGCCGACACTTTTATCAGACAAGTTCTGCAAGTGTCGAGTGTGTGGTAAATCTGACAACTGGATAATTCATTTAGCACTAATGACTGCGCGCAATTTGAGATTCACTAAACTCAGAGTTCTCCTGATGCTGGTTCTGTTCCTGCCGGGGATATTGCCCGCCGCGAATGGTTCGGCTCCACCTCCGCAGCCCTCTGGCCGTATTCGGGGGGTAACGATTGTTTCCACCGGCGATCGGCGTGAACGTGTACCGCACGTAAGTCTGGTACTCACCGGGGGCCCGCTCGGCGATAACAAGCTCCAAATTGTGAGCGACGAACAGGGTGAGTATTCGTTCAATCATTTAGCCGCCGGTGATTACACGTTGGCCACCGGCGCCATCTCCAGCGCGGGTACTCAATCCTATGAGAAGTTCGAACAAAAAGTAACCGTGGCTATCGACTCAACCGTCGAGCTCGATATTCTCTTGAAGCCGAGTTCAGTTCAGGCAACGGTGACGGTCCGGCCTGACCAGGACCGCATCAACACCACGGACACGACCGTCTCTGGTCAACTGTCCGCCACGAAGCTGCACGACGTCCCGCTGATCAACGAAAAGTTTCAGGATGCGCTGCCGCTGCTGCCGGGGGTGATGCGAACAAGCGACGGCGCACTCAATATCAAAGGCACGCGGCCCGACCAAAGCGGGACGCTGGTCTCCAGTCTCAACGTCAGCGATCCAGTCACCGGCGACGCGGCCATCGACCTCCCACTGGAAGCCGTCGAATCGGTCCAGGTTTTTTCGAATCCGTTTTCCGCGGAGTACGGCCGGTTCACCGGAGCGGTGACGGCGATCGAGACCAGGTCCGGCTCGAATGATTGGCGCTATCTGGTGACGAACGTGCTGGTCCGGCCGCGCCTTCGCGACGGCAGTTTCTACGGCGTGCAATCCGCCACGCCACGAATTGCTGTCGGCGGACCTATTAAGAAAGACAAAGCGTTCTTCTTTCAAAGCTTTGAATATCGCTTTGTCAGGACGGAAGTGACGAGCCTGCCCGAAGCCCGGCGTGACAGCAAGCTCGAGAGCTTCGATTCATTCACCCGGCTGGATTTCAATCTGAACAGCGCGAACCGTTTGGCGGTGAGTTTTTCGCTCTTTCCCCAGAAGCGAGACGCCATCAACCTGAATACCTTCACGCCGCTCGACACCGCTGCGAACCAGCACCAGCGTGGTTGGTTCCTGGCAGTTAACGAACAAGCCACCTTTGCTAAAGGTGCGCTGCTGCAATCCAGCTTCAGCCTGAAACAATTCGACCTCGATGTTTTCGCGAACAGTGGCGCTCCATTTGTGATTGCTCCGGAACGGCGCGCCGGCGGATGGTTCAACCGGCAAGCGCGCGAGAGCCGGCGGGCTGAGTGGCTCGAAACTCTATCGCTGCCGGCAAAGAAACTTCACGGCGATCATGAGCTTAGATTCGGACTTAACGTAAGCCACACGAATTTTGACGGGAGCGATGTCTCTTCACCAATCAGGATCGTCCGCCGCAATGGATCGTTAAGCCAGCTAATCGCGTTTGCGGGTACGGGAGTGTTGTCGCGGGACAACACGGAACTGGCCTCGTTCATACAAGACACCTGGCATCCGCATCGCCGGCTGACAATTGATCTTGGATTGCGTTGGGATCGCGACAGTATCAGCGAGGACAACAACTTTGCGCCGCGTTTGGGTTTTTCGCTGCTGCCCTTCACAAACGACCGCACCGTTATCCGGGGCGGTGTCGGCCTGTTCTACGACAAGATTCCCATCAGCGTCGGCGTGTTTCCTCAATATCAACAGCGAGTCGTAACGAGCTTTGCGGCCAACGGTATCACCGTGGTGGACGGTCCGCGCACGTTCGTTCCGGTAATCGAAGGAGGAGACTTCCGCAATCCCTACAGCGTCGCGGCAACTCTGCAAGTCGATCATGAAATCAAGCGACTCCTTCTCAGATTTGGTTTTGAAGAAAGGCAGACGCGCCGTGATTTCATAGTCGATCCAACTACCGATGGCCGGCTGCTGCTGCGAAATGATGGCGAGTCGCGCTATCGCGAGTTCCAGGTCACCGGCCGTTTTCGCTTGCAGGAGAAAAGGCATCTTTACGTCGCTTACGTTCGGTCACGAGCGACCGGCGATCTGAATGCCTTCAACAATTATTTCGGCAACATCCGAAACCCGGTGATTCGGGCTAACGAGCGATCGTTGCAACCGTTCGATGCGCCCAACCGGCTGCTGTTTTGGGGCGACATCGGCCTGCCAAAACAGATCACCGTTTCTCCGGTCATGGACTGGCACACCGGCTTTCCATTTTCCTTTGTTGATGAAAATCAGAATTTCGTCGGCGCACAAAATCGCGCCGGTCGTTTTCCGAACTTTTGGTCACTGGACTTGCAGGTCACCAAAGGCCTGGCGCCGCGCGTGCCCCACTGGGGATTCATCCCGGCGAAGTTTCGCGGTCGCAGATTTCCCGGCCGCTTCGGTGTGAAGGTCTTTAATCTAACGAACCACTGGAATCCGCGCGACTTCCAAAACAACGTGAACGCGGCGGACTTCGGCACGTACTACAACAGCGGACGCCGGGGAATAAGATTGAAATTTGAGTTCGTGAAGTTTTAGAAGATCGTAGTGAGGTCAGTACCGAGAGCGGTAGCGACCGGGTCAGCCTTGAAGGCTGTTAGTAGAGATTGAAGTTGTACTCGAGCTGCATGGACGTCGAAACAGCCTTGCCGTCCTTTTGCGCCGGGACAAACTGGATTACGCGCGCGGCCTCCACGCACTTTTCCGTGAGTCCATGTGGCAATCGTTTGATGACTTGAATGTCGGTTACCGTACCAGTCTTCGAAAACACTGCGCGCAGGACAATCGTGCCTGTTATCCCAAACACCCGGGCACTTTCCGTATAGCTCGGTTCGGGTTTCGAGATAATTCGCGCCCTTTGATCGACTTCCTTAGAACCGAACAATGGATCTTCCGCGTCGATGGGTCGTCCACTCTTCTCCGTCACCGTCAGAAGGAGCTCAATTAGGGAACCCACCTTGAATGAATCAAGAAACGGAGTACGCTCCCAGCGCGCTTCGGGCGTATCCGCCGCGAGCAAAATAAAAATACGTTGGTTAGCAACGTAGACGTGGACTGTCCCCGAGACCTGGCCGAACGAAACGGAATATTCGCGCCCCGGCAAAGACTTCGCGGTTAACTCCTTGGTGTAGGAAATTCCAGAAGGGCGATCGGAAAGGTCGCGCACCTTTTGTCTGGCGTGTTTCAGTAGCTCGTACCACAAGAGGTCGGCGGCCGCGTCAAGGTAAGCGTTTGGGTCGTTGCCTTTCTGGAAGTTCAAGTCACTCAGCGACCAGACGGCATAGATCACGTTTTGATTTGCCACGGTGTACCACGTGCCGCTCATGTGCAAGTCACGATGAACCGCGGTGACGACTTCTTCCTTCGGGGCCTCCGGCATGGAAACGCTGAACGACCCATCGGCAGATGAAAATTCGGCCCACGGCGTAGGTTGTTGAGCGCCTGCCGTGTCCGCAACCAGGATAAACAACAACACAGCAAACGAGATTCGTAAAAGCTGGCTCAAGCTGGAAAGTTATCCTCTCTGCAAACTCAAGTAATTCTTCCCACCAAATCGTATTCCTGAGCTTCTTCGATCAGCACATCGACCATCTGGCCGGGAACTGGAACGAAACCTTGCGGCGCGTCGTTGATCAAGACACAGCCATCAATATCCGGCGCCTGAGTTTCCATCCGACCCTGCCACAGCAAGTCGGTCTCGTTTGATTCGCCTTCGAACATGACACGGACGGTCTTGCCGATCGTCGCTTTGTGTTTCCGTTTCGCGATCTTTGATTGTTCCTTCATCAACTGATCGCGACGTCGCATCGCAATCTTTGGATCGACTTTGTTCGGCAGGTCGAACGCCGGCGTGCCCTCTTCATCTGAATAAGTGAAGACGCCGACCCGATCGAACTCGACGTTCTTCACGAACGTCATTAACTCCTGGAAGTCTTCTTCGGTTTCGCCCGGAAACCCGGTAATGAAGGTCGTGCGTACGGCAATTCCCGGCACCCGCGACCGCACGCGTTCGATCAATCTCTCGAGCGACGCCCGATTCCCGCCGCGCTTCATCAGCTTCAAAACGTTTTGCGAAGCATGCTGCAAAGGCATGTCGAGATAATTCACGGCCTTTGGCTCCTCCGCCAGCACGGCGAGAAACTCATCGCTGATGTGCGTCGGATACGTATACATCACGCGCACCCATTCGATGCCGTCGGTGTGCGAGAGCTCGCGGAGAAGGTGCGCGAGCGCGTCCTGCTTGCCGAGGTCTTCGCCGTAGCGCGATGAGTCCTGCGCCACAAGGATCAATTCCTTCACGCCTTCTTCAGCCAATTGATGAGCCTCCGCGACAATTGATCCAAAGCGGCGGCTGCGAAAGTGGCCGCGCATCTGCGGAATGAAGCAGAAGGCGCACGGCCGATCACAACCCTCAGCAATCTTGATGAAGGCGTAATGACTCGGCGTGGCCAGCACGCGCGGGGTCGATTCGTCGTAGAGATAAGTCGCGCTCTGATTACCGAGCGGGAGTACCGGCAGCGACCTCGTGTTCGTCGCCGGATCACACACGCCCAGAATGTCGTTGATTTGACTGGTGCCGATAAAGGCGTCGACCTCAGGCATCTCAGCTTTCAACTCCTCGCGATAACGTTCGACCAAACAGCCGGCGACCACAAGTCGCGTGGCCTTCCCTTCGGTCTTCAGGCGGGCGGCTTCGAGAATCGCTTCGATCGATTCCTTTTTGGCCGAATCAATAAACCCGCACGTGTTGACGACGACGGTGTCGGCTTCCTCCGCATCGGCGGTTATCTCAAATCCTTTTTGCTTGAGCTGACCCATCATCACCTCGCTATCAACGAGGTTCTTGGGACAGCCAAGACTAATAAATCCAACTTTGTTCATTCTTGTCAGAACCGCCTGCGGTAGCGGGCGGTTGAACTTTCATTAAGAGTAAGCTTGCCGAGTCTATTTCATTCCAGAGAACCGCGGGCAGTAGCCCGCTCCTAAACGGCTTGTAGTTTGGTCTTCCTCTGTGTCCTCTGTGGTTAATTCTTCCTTCGACTACTCTCGATCCTTGCCAGCAGACTTTCGATCTGCGTGCGCTCGGCGTCTGTCAGTTTCTTTTCTCCAAAGCGCACGCGGTTGTAGGCATTCGTAATCGCGCGGGCTTCGCTCACGCCGGTCGCGGAGGCAAACTCCAGTGGCGTCTCGTACAACTCGCGCTTAATTCCCTGCTTCGCCAAAGCCCTCAGTAGGCGTTCATAAAATTCGACGCTCGATATCTCGCTCGATCCGGTTTGCCAAATCTTCAAACCACGCCGCCAGCCATGATGCTTTACCCGCCGCGTGAAGATGAGCACAGCCATCAATCCGATCAGCGAACCTCCCGCCAGCAGAATTGGCCGGATGAGCGACGGTAGCGCCGTCCACGCGCGCGTGAAGTTGTTGACTCCGCTGCGCTGCAGATCGAAAAGCCTGTTTCGCGCCGAGGTCACCAGCGATCTTTGCTCCTGCTTGTCGTAACCGACCACGTACTGGAACCACATCAGCTCGAACGCTTCCGAATATTTACTCAACATGCCGGTAAATCCGGTCCGCGTAGTCGCGGCCCGGCCGGCAGACGGTGTCGGATCGAAGGTCACCCACGTCCGTGACGCGGGAAAATAAACTTCCACCCACGAGTGCGCATCGCTCTGGCGCACTGTGAAAGCGCCCGACGCTTCGTTGTATTCGCCCGGCAGGAATCCGTTCACCACCCGCGTCGCGATGCCCTGGGTTCGCAGCATCACGGCCATCGCGGTGGCAAAATACTCGCAATGACCTTGCCTTACATTAAAGAGAAAGTCCGCAAGCGGATCCGGGCCGCCGGCTTTCATCTCGAGCGAGTAGCCATACTTATCGCGCAAATGAGTTTCGACCGCCCGCACGGCGTCATACCAGGTTTGCGCGCCGCTTTGCTGAATCACATCTCGCGTGAGCGTGCGAATGCGTGGATCGAGGGCCGGCGGCAACTCGAGATACCGTGCCGACTCAGCAAAATACTGCAGCCGATCGTTGCGCAGCACATTCACACTCGGCTCAGTCGTGTCCGAATGCACGCGGTAAACCAGACGCTCTTGATCGTGAGGCCGCGTCTGCAGCGCTCCCTCTGAATCGACGCGGACAAACGGCAGGTTGCCTCTGACGGCCAGGATGCGCGGGGCGCCGAACAGAACCGGCGTATCGACGGGCTCCAGGTAAAAGGTCTGCGTCGTCACATGGGCCGGACTCGCCGCCGTGCCGAATTGAAAAAACCCGCTGTCGCTTTCTTTCTTCTCAAGCCGTTCCGCGACCGCCGATTTCTTCCAAACTTTCCCGGTGAAGTTATCGAGGGCGACCCCGCGCCAGCGCAACCGCGCGGGCGGCACACTCCCGAAATCGTCAATGCGAACGCGCATGAAAATTTCGTCGCTGCGTTTCAACTCACCTATTTGCCCGAGCGTGACTGAATCCGAGAAACCAATAAAGCCTGAGACGCCGCCACCCGCGCGCCGCAGCGCGCTCGAAGCGGTACGCGGTGCAATCAGAAAGAACGGAAGGGCAAGAATTACGATCAGCGCGAGCAGCCCGACAGATACGATTGGCAAACGCCGCGTTTCCAGGTACCTGCGCCGCCAAAGGCGCATCGGCAACTTTTGAAACAGTTCCGAATCCGGCGGAACCAGTAGGCGCGTCTGTTGAGCCGTCACTTTCCTGCGCGCCTTCTGAATTTCGAACGCGATCACGGTCGTCAAAGCGCAAAGCAGGTAAAGCACCAGCGCCACCAGAAACAATGGGCTCGCCGTCAAACCCGCGGCCAGCAGGACGGTGAAAAAGGAAATGAGATAGAGAAAGAACCAGTCGCGATCGTGCTTGCGTTGCAGAAGCTTAACCGCCGAGAGAAAAAGAATGAGGTGGGAAAGGACTGCGACTTCCACCGTGCCTCGGGTAATCGTGCTCGTCTGACCCGCCCCCAGACCCGTCGCCTCGTTAGCGGCGCCCAACGATTCTAGAACGAGCGGCATGAACCATCGCCAATCGAGATAGAAAAACGGAATCGAAGTCAGGATTACGGCAAGCGCGAGCCGCTCACTTAATTGCCAACGCGTGTCTTCCAGTTTGAAGGCCGCGATCATCACGAGGGCAAACCCGCCCAGCAACCAGACACCTACGCCGGATGCGACGTATAGCGCCAGCGCCGCAGAAGCGATCGTCGCGTAGGAAGTCAGGCGGAAGTAGGTAGCAAACTGCATCTTGGCGAAGTGTTTGATGAAAAAAGCCCGCTCAAGTTTACCCTGAGCGGGCGTCGTTTCATATTTCGCGGAGCTTTGGCTTAAGTCAGTGTCAATAGAGGCGCTCTTTGCGCGCACTTCTCGAGATAAGCTGCGAGCCGGGCCGCATCGTCATCGCTCATCTGCGTCACTTTGGTGCCCGCAAACCACTTCGCGGTGCCGTTAACGCCCATTCGCGAGCAGGTGATGGTGGACAGCACGGCGGCGATAACTCCGGCAGGCAAACTAACGGTCACGTACAACTGGCAGCCCCGGCGGGTTAACTGATCTTCGCACAGCCGGCTGCCTACAAATGAGAGCGCCATGCCACCCTGGCTGATCGTTTCGCAATGCCCGCGCGCGGCTTTCGAATACGAGACATCCCAACTCAAAGGATTTCGCTCAACCAACGCGATCGTTGCCGGCAGGTGCACCCGAAAACGTGGGAAGCGACGGTGATTGCCGTTCACTTCGTGATGCCGGGCCGGCTTCCGTTCCAGCTTGCGCATCGGATCGAAACCCTTGAACTCCAGGCCGCAGTTGTTACAAAGCAACTCGTGCAAGCCGGCAAGCTGAAGCACGATCGCTGAATCCCGATAACCGCGCTGGACGCGTGTACTCTTGCATCGTGGACACCACATAAAGAAAGTCCTTTGTTCTTAGTGCTTAGTGCTTAGTGCTTAGTGCTTAGTGCTTAGTATCTGGTTCCTGGTCTTGGTTCTTTGATATGGGACTGGCGGTTGAATGTCGCGAATCTATTTACCATTCACGATTTACGATTCACGGTTCTTTGAAGGTGAGATGGGGCGAGGATTGTAGCAAACGAGCGGAAGCCATGGCTACGTTTTTCTAAAGCCGGTAGTGTCGTAACTTCAAATTCTTTGCGGCTTGCTCCGCGTACTCAGCGTCTCTGCGGTGAGTTTTCCCAGGACTATTCACCGCGGAGTCGCAGAGATCGCAGAGTCTCCGCAGAGATCCTGAAATTAGGACACCACCCTAAAGCCGCGCCATTAACGCTTCAGCGCGCCCGAATGGTTATAGAACACGCCTCGAAATAGGCATTTCGCCACCCGCGATGTTGACTGGCAACCGTGACCGTCTTATTTTCCTTCCAACGGCACGCATGAAATTTCTGGCTACAATTTGTCTGGTCTTCATTCTCCCAGTGATCGCGCTGGGGCAAGGCGCGAATCCGACGCGTGCGCAGATTAGGGACGCCGAACAGCATCTTTCCGGGCTCGGTTTCTGGACCGGTCATATCGACGGCGTTTGGGACCCCGGTTCGCGATCTGCTTTGGTGGCTTTCCAAAAATGGCATGGCCGCGAAGTTACCGGCCAGTTAACAATCGACGAGCTCGACGCCATCCAAAATAGCGCTGCTCCCCAAGCGCGAGAGATCGGTTACGAACACGTGGAAGTCGATGTCGATCGGCAGGTGCTCATGCTGGTTAGTGAAGACGGGAGCGTGCGCGTGCTTTCCACTTCAACCGGCAACGGCAAGACCTTCATGGACGAAGGCCAGGAGAGCATCTCGTACACACCGCGCGGACGGTTTCTTGTTTACGACAAGAATTTCGGGTGGGAAAGCGGGCCCCTCGGCCGGGTTTACTATCCGAACTACATCAGCGGCGGCGTGGCGATTCACGGCAGCCGCAACGTTCCCAACGAGCCGGCCAGCCACGGCTGCATTCGCATCCCGATGTTCGCGGCCCGCGAAGTGAGCAAAGCTTTGAAGGTCGGCACCATCGTGCTCGTCTACGACAGACTCTCGTTCGTGTCGGCGAAGGATTGGGTGAAGAACCCGAAGTTGAAGGAAGCCGCGCTCACGAGTCTCGGCGCAGAGGTTGATGAAGAGATTGTCTCACCGGCCAAAACCAAGTCAGGACCTCAAATCATCCGCAGAGTACGCCCGCGAGTTGTTCGGCTTTGAAATCCGCGTTGCCATCGCAGCATTTGAACAGTTTGACGCCGAAGATCTCGCTTCTTTAGAGGATGGCTTTTTCCCAAGCTAGCCTCGCCAGGGCCTGGATACGGAGCCTCGGCCTATGTTCAGACCACCGGGATACAGATTTCTATTATGCATAAGAAAGAATTTAGAACTTTCCTCCTAGCGACTGTTGTCACCTGCGTGTGTGCAACTTCTGCTCACGCGCAAGCAGCACTCGAAGGATTTTGGCGCGGCGCGTTCATCCGTGACGGCGCGGTGCAACTTGTTAACGTCGAATTCTTTCGTGAGGGAGGAGCGCTCAAGGCCAGAAGCGAGATCCCTGACCTGCCCATCGGTGAACCGGCGCCAGTGGCGGTGACGTTCGAGAATGGAAAAGTTCAATTCGCGACCTCGTACGGTCGCGCCACGCTTACGCTCGACGAAGCAGCCGGCGAGATGTTGGGCTCAGTCACCGACGATTCTGCGTCCGAGCTCCGGCTGCATCTGAAACGCGCGGTCAAGCCAGAAGTCCGTTACCTCGCCGAAGACATGAAGTTTACGAACGGACCGGTGACCCTTGCTGGTACGCTAATCAAACCTCTGGGGCCGGGACCGCACCCGGCGATCGTCTGGATTCACGGACGCGGCAAAGCCGAACGACGCGGCCAACGCGGCTTCGCTCGTATACTGACGCAATATGGCGTCGCCAGCCTGATCTACGACAAGCGCGGCGTCGGCCAATCCACTGGCGACCACGACAAGTCAGGAATGTATGACTTCGCCGGAGACGCCGAAGCGGCCCTCGCGTTTCTCGCGAAGCGGAAAGAGATCGATCCGAAACAGCTGGGTCTTTACGGCAACAGCGCGGGCGGATGGGTCGCCGCGATCGTTGCGGCGCGCGCCAAGCGGCCGCTGGCTTTTGTGGTGACCAACGTCGGCCCGGCCGACAGTGTCCGCGATCAGCAAATCCATACCGCCGAATATTCAATGCGGCAGTCAGGCATCGACTTCTCAGTTGACGAATACGCCGCGGCCCGGAAACACATGGGGCTGGTGCAGGACTTCGCTTACACCGGCAAGGGTTGGGAAGCTTTGCAAGCTTCGGTCGCGACGGCAAAGACTGCGCGCTGGGCTCGCTTCGTGGACTTGCCTGAGAGCGAAAGCCATGAAGACATTCAGTGGGTGCGACTCAACCAGTACGATCCGGCCGCCGACCTAAAGAAGATCAAGGTTCCCTTCCTCGCCATGTACGGTGGAGCTGACTACGTCGTCCCGCCTGAGGAAAATGTGAAGAAGCTCGAACGCTACCTCACTGAAGCCGGCAACCACGATTTCAAAATCATCGTTTACCCCGGCGCCGATCATGGACTAAACATAAACCCGCAGACGCGCACCGCCGGCTCGGGAGGCGGGCAGATTTCGTACTGGCAATTTCGCAAGAAGGCCCCTGCGATGATCGAAACGACGATCGAGTGGCTCATGCGACACGTCCATATCGCGGGGACCGCACGGCAGTAGCCCGCGGGTGACCTTCGGTTAACTTCATCGCAAGCCGTCGTAAATTAAGCCGAGATAACACAAGCGAGATTACCGCAGGCCAGATACGGTTGAGAAGTACGGACATGACTAAAATCGGCGTGTCAGAACCGCGAGCGGTAGCGACCGGATCAAGCGCTAGACCCATGAAACGCGATTACATCGATTTCCAAGATCGCAGCACCCCAGTTGGCTATCTCATCACCTTCCGGTGCTACGGCACATGGCTTCACGGCGATGAACGCGGGTCAGTTGACCGACATCATCGAATCTTTGGCACACCCGGCCTGCCTGCATCGGGTCTAAGAAGGCAACACGACCGCGACTTACTGAAACAGCCGCCGGTGAAACTCAATTCTCACCAACGACCTATCGTTGAACATGCGATCCGCGAAACCTGCACGATACGCGGGTGGAATCTGTGGACCGTGAACATAAGAACAAATCACGTTCATGCAGTCGTGACGGCAAACAAGAAACCAGATGCAGTTATGAGCGCGCTTAAGGCAAACGCCACTCGGGCGATGAAGGAGACTGGCGTTTGGACGAGCGAACTAAGCCCTTGGGAGTTCCGCGGTAGCAAGAAATACCTTTGGGACGAGAAACAACTGGCGAATGCGATCGATTACGTCGAGACTGGCCAAGGCGAACCGCTCGAATAACGTGTCATGTCATATCCAGAGCGGTGTCAGAACCGAATCGACGTGTCAGAACCGCGAGCGGTAGCGACCGGATCAAAACTCAATTTAGGTGACAAGGGCGCCATCGACCCACTCAGTAGCTGCCTGATCCGGTCGCTACCGCTCGCGGTTCTGACACATTCCTACCTCGACACGCATTATGCCTTTGACCATAATCCGGCAATGCAAATTCGACGGGTCGTGCCGTACTTAGCCATCTTGTTATGGGCGGCGCTCCTCTATTTTCCGGCCCTCTCGAATCCGTTCGTTTACGACGACCAGTCGCAAATTGTCGAGAATCGGAACCTCAATACTCCCCGGGCAGTACTAGAGCACTTTCGCAAACCGGATAAGTTCGATCAGGCATTCGCATCGCAACCCGGCTCATTCTACCGGCCACTATTCTGGCTGACCCTGATGATCGACAAACAAATCTCCGGAGGGAATCCGAAACTTTTCCACGCTACCAATATTCTCATTCACGCACTCAACGGCATTCTGGTCTTCTTAATTTTCCGGCGATGGTTCACCGGGTACTTGCCGTTGATAGCCACCCTCGCTTGGTTGACCTTGCCGATTCACACCGAGGTCGTGGCCTGGGCATCGGGGCGCGCGATGTCACTGGCAACTCTTTTTGTCCTGCTGGAGGTGATCTGCGCGTTGAGATATGCCGGAAACCGTAGTTGGAAGTACCTGGTGCTGATGGCGCTCTGCGCCTGCGCTGCGCTCCTAAGTCACGAAGCTGGAATCGTCGGGCCGCCCCTCGCGATACTGGCCACTTTCTGGACCAGCCCGAAGGCGACGCGATGGCGCTCGACGATCAGTGTTGCCGCGGCCGTCTCGATCCCTTTGGTCGCTTACCTCATTTTGCGCATGGCGGTTTTCCATCAGCCATCGGCGTCTTTCAATTCTCTGGCGGAGATTCTGTTGCGGGGGCCGGTGAGTGTTGCCAAGTATGTCTGGTGGACCATCTATGCGCCGGCGATGAGCATGGAGCGATCGACGGAATTCATCGGGTTGACGTTCAGCTCGTGGATATATCTTGCGGCCTGGCTGACGATCGCCGGCCCGGTCGCGGTGGCTATCTGGCTACGGAATTCCGTGCCCTTGTTCGCGGCGGGGATCGCGGGCGCCGCGATCGCGCTCGCGCCCTTCGCGCAAATTCTCCAGCTTTATCAATCGGTGGCCGAGCGCTATGCCTATGCAGCTTCAGTCGGAATCGTACTGGCGCTCGTCGCGATCCTCGCTGCCGTCGTCTCCAAACTACGATGGCCGGCCTGGAGCGTCTTTGTCGTTTTAGCGATTTGGATCGCGTTCTCCATCCTGCCGCTACGCGATCGCATTCACTCCTGGTCGTCTGAGTCCGAGCTTTACCGCACCTCTCTGATCGCTTCGCCAAAGAGTCCGATACTTCACTTGAATCTTGGCGTCCTGGACGATGCCGAGGGCAACACGAGGTCGGCCGCCAGTTATTACCAGACGGCAATCGCTTTGCGGCCGTCTTACCTGCAGGCGCACATCAATCTCGCAAATCTCTATTTCAAAGTCGGCCGGCTCGATGATGCGTCGAGAGAATATCAGCAGGTTCTCAGCCTTGACCCGGCAAACCTGGGAGCTCAGTTAAAGCTCGGCCAACTGCTGGCGATGAAAGGCGATCTCGATTCCGCGCTCTCGCTCTTAACTCGGATAGTGAAAGAACATCCTGACTCGCCCGAGGCGGAAACGGGTTTGGGAATCGTGCTCTATCAGAAAAAGGATCCTGCCGCACGCGCTCATTTCGAAAGAGCGTTGCAGATAAAGCCAGACTCAGTGACCGCCGCCTTCAACCTCGCGACTATCGAAGAGGAGTCTGGCAACCCAGCCGCGGCGCGCAAACTCTATGAACAAGTGCTGCGCTATCGCCCCGGGGATGTTGAGGCCGGTGAAGCGCTAAAGAGACTTCGGTGAGACCTATCTCGCGAGCCGCGGCAACATCTGCGCGTTCCACTTATCAAACTCAGCCGTAAGACGCGCCAGTATCTCAGGATTCTTCATGGCGAAATCCGCTTGTTCCCGGCTGTCGAATGACAAGTCAAAGAGCTGGCGCCGGTTGCCAGTGCGAACATACTTCCATTTCCCTTGCCGCACGGCATCCTGATCGTAGATGCGCCAAAAGAACGTGCGGTCCTGAAGTTGGTTTCCGCGGCGCATCACCTGCAACAAATCAATTCCGTCAAGAGGATAATCTGCGGCAGGTTTTGTTCCCGCGGCAGCCAGAATGGTCGCCGTCCAGTCCATAGAGATCGCCATTTGTTGTGTAACCCGATTAACGGGAATCACACCCGGCCAATGAACAATTGCCGGAACGCGAATGCCACCTTCCAACAGGTCGCCCTTCTCGCCGGAGAAAGGCCATTCATACGAGTAGCGCTCGCCGCCGTTGTCGCTGGTAAAGATGACGAGGGTATTTCGGTCAATGCCCTTCGCTCTCACCGCTTGCATCACGCGACCAACGCCCTCATCCATGATGCGCATCATCTCGGCATACATCTTCAGCGAGCCGCCGCCGCCCATAGTGACGGGCTCAATCGTTTTGTCGGTGAAGACAACGCGCTCTCCGCCTTTGCGATCCTGCCAGGGCCAATGCGGCGCCGTGTAATGCAGACTTAAATAGAATGGCGCGTGGCGACGCCGGCGAATGTAAGTCACGGCGCGATCCGTCAGGAGGTCGGTCAAATACCCATGCCGTTCAACCGGCTTAAGATTCTCGTACAAGTCAGGCTCGCCGAGTCCCGTTTTGTGCAGATGATAATCAACCGCGCCGGCAAGAATTCCGAAAAACTCGTCGAACCCGTGGGCGTTGGGTCCCCATTCGGGTCGAAAGCCGAGATGCCACTTCCCAACCAGGGCTGTGTCGTATCCATTCGTCTTCAGCAGTGAAGCAATTGTCGGATGACCGGGGTCGAGACCGACCTGCCGATTGTTGGCGGGCAGCGGTTCGATCAATCCAATTTTCAGACGCGCCGGATAGCGGCCGGTGATGAAGCCCACGCGCGTCGGCGTGCAAACGGCGGAAGCGGAATACGCATCGGTAAACCTCAAACCTTCGGAAGCCAGCCGATCGAGATTGGGAGTCCGGTAGTCCGGCCGGCCATAACAACTCAGATCGCCCCAACCGAGATCGTCGGCGAGAATGAAAATGATATTGGGTCGAGATGAACGCTGAGCCGGAGCTGCGGATAAGGCGGTCTCTGCGGAAGAAGTCTTCCGACTCAACAACAGCGAAGCGCTGCTGGCGAGCGCGCCCAGGAAGTTCCGCCGCGTAAATTTCATGGGCGGGATACTACAACATTTCGCTTTGCTCAGAATCCTGAACAAGTGGGGATGGGATCAGACACCAAACTCTGATATAACCCGTGTCAGAACCCCGACTCCTCGGGGTAGCGACCGGATCAAGGCGCTACTTGCCAGTAACCACTCAAACAGCCTTGTGAGTGAGGCGATAGGATCAAGCGTAACTCCCATGAAACGCGATTATATCGACTTCCAAGATCGCAGTTCGCCAGTTAGTTACCTAATCACCTTTCGATGCTACGGCACTTGGCTTCACGGCGATGAGCGCGGCTCAATCGATCGATACCACCGGGCGTACGGCACTCCTGGTCTGCCGTCTTCTGAGATAAGAAGACAACACGACCGCGACTTAATGAAACAGCCACCAGTAAACCTCAACTCAAAGCAACGCCCGATTGTCGAATCAGCCATTCGCGAAACGTGCACGATACGGCATTGGAACTTATGGACGGTCAACGTCCGAACAAACCACGTTCACGCTGTCGTGACAGCAAATAAGAAACCGTAAGCAGTCATGAGCGCGTTGAAGGGAAACGCAACTCGCGCGATAAGAGAGACTGGCGTTTGGACCAGCGAACTAAGCCCATGGGAGTTCCGCGGAAGCAAGAAATATCTGTGGGATGAGAAACAACTCGCTGATGCGATCGCTTATGTCGACACTGGTCAAGGCGAGCCGCTCGACTAGTGGCAAAATCTGAGCGTCGTATCAGAACCCGGAGCGGTAGCGATGGGACAACTCAAGTCACGAGTGACGCGGACGGCATCGACCCGCTCAGTAGTTTCGTGATCCGGTCGCTACCGCTCTCGGTTCTGACACCTTGACTGCTTCTGCCACGGTGTCGTCCGCGCTGGGCCAGTTCCAAAGAAGAGATCACGAAATCGTCTAACTTAACTGCAACACCTTAGGCCCGAGTGTCATCCAAGCCGTTGTCACCGAAGTAAAATCGGACATCATGTTTCGCCAAATAGTCTCTGCACGAAATTGCTGATAACTTCGTGCTCGCATCAGGAATTTGAACCATGAGTAGCGACCTGTCTCTTCCAACCAGGTACGGAACAGGGCTTTTGATGAGCGCGCTATTCCTCGCGCTCACCATTCTCAGTTCGCCGCGCGCCATGGCGCAGGCGCCCACGTTTGCCGGCAACGCGCAGCACACCTCCATTTATAACGCGCCGGCACAAGACCTGAACACGATTAAATGGTCAACCACGATCGACTTTCAGCCTACCACCCCCGCCCATTACGGGGCGCCGGTACTTACGGCAAACAACACGGTGCTAGTCCCGGTAAAGACGTCTACGGGCGGGTTCAGAGTTGACGCTTTCAATGGGAACACGGGAACGGCAAAGTACATTATCAATACCGATTACATAATGCCGGCGCACAATTGGGTACCGGTTTACAACCCGTGCATCGCTACCGGATCGTTTGGGACCCGGATGTATTACGCGGGCGCGGGCGGCACGATCCTGCACATCGACAATCCCGATTCAAATTCACCCGGCCCCCCGGTCAGGGAGGTCTTCTACACTTCGCTGGCTAATTACAACGCGAACTCAACGGCTTATAACAACACTATCTTCATCAATACTCCGCTGACCGCGGATGCTGCCGGCAACATCTATTTTGGTTTCCGAGTTCAGGGGAACGCTCCCGCACCATTGAACACTAATCAAAGTGGCATCGCCCGGATAGATGCTAACGGAAACGGAACTTATGTTCTGGCCGGAACAGCCGCCAACGACGCCGCGATCAGTCGCGTGAGCCATAACGTGGCGCCTGCTTTGAGCAATGACGGCAGCACGGTCTATGTCGTCGTCAAATGGTCGACCAGTAATAGCTACGCGTACCTGCTCGGTCTGAACTCGACCACCCTGGCCACGAAGTATTCAGTGTTTCTGAGAGATCCGCGTAACGGCAATCCGGCATCCGTTTCTGATGACGCTACGGCATCGCCGACCGTGGCGCCCGACGGCGATGTCTATTTCGGCGTGACGGCCGCGAACAGCGGTTCACGCGGCTTTCTTTTGCGTTTCAGCGGAGACCTGTCAGTGACCAAAACACCGGGAGGATTCGGCTGGGACTATACGCCGGGAGTTGTTCCGGCGGCGATGGTGCCCTCTTACACCGGGTCGTCTTCCTATCTGTTGTTCTGCAAGTACAACGATTATCCAGTTGGCGACGGAAGCGGGATTAACCGAGTCGCGCTCCTGGATCCGAATGCGACTCAAATCGATCCGCACCCGTCGGCGGCGGGACTAGTCGAAATGCGAGAAGTGCTCACGGTGATCGCCCCCACCCCGGACACGGGCGTCAATCCATCGACGTTTCCTTTTGCGGGTAAGGAATGGTGCATAAATGCACCGGCAGTTAACCCGCCGAACAAGAGCGTCTATTTCACTAGCGAAGACGGGCGCAGCTATCGCTGGAACCTTATGACCAATAATCTCGACCAGTCCGTGGTTTTGACTGCCGGGGTTCTTGAGCCTTACGTACCAACGGTCATTGGCCCCGACGGAACGGTTTACACACTTAACGGCGGGACATTCTTTGCGCTCGGAAGCCGGCCAAACGTGTCCGTAAAGATCAACTCTTCCGCTCCGGATCTTCGCTGGGTGCTGGTCGGGAGCAGCCTGACCTTCACGGCCACAGTTACCGGCACGCCTTCGGCGCCCAGCGGCACAGTGACCTTTACTGACTTCACCTATGACGGAAATACGCCGGTAAGTAGCACCCTTGCTGCGAATGTGCCGATGAATCCCGATGGAACCGCGTCCATCACGACTTCGGCACTTACGGCGGGCGGGAACTTTCGGGGCAATCACCTTATCACCGCTACTTACAATGGCGACGCGACGCACGCGGCAACATCAGTGACGATGTTGCAGAAAGTACATGCCAAGGCCTCGACGCTGTCGTTGAGCTCGTCTCAGAATCCACTCAGCTTCGGGCAGGCCGTAACCTTCACCGCGACGGTGTCGTCGGTGCCGGTGAACTCGGGCACTCCCACCGGAATGGTCACGTTCGAAGATAACGGCACCGTGATCGGGCAAGTGCCTCTGAACTCATCGGGTATAGCCGCGGTTAGTGCCACGCTGATACCAGGCAGCCACAATCTGGTGGCAACCTACGCGTCTGACACCGTCTTCGCGGCCAGCAGCGCGAGTGTCGTGCAGGTTATTCAGAATGGAACATCCATTAATGTGACCTCATCAGCGAATCCGGCCAGCTTTGGACAATCGATCTTGTTTGACGCCGCAGTCAGTCCCACTAATGGCGCGCCCGGCATTCCCACGGGTTCGGTAACGTTCAAAGAAGGTACGACAGTCCTCGGCACAGTAGCTCTCAATTCCGCCGGACATGCCCTATTCAGCTATTCCGCGTTCAGCATTGGAAGTCACACGGTGACCGCTGACTTTGTCGGCACCAACGGCTGGTTCGACAGCAGCGCACAGCTCGTGCAGGTGGTGCAGGATGCGCCGCTATTGCTGATCGACGATTCGCAGCGCGCAATCGCATTGGATTTAGTCACGCAAACCGTTGAGTCCTTTTCGCTGACGAGTCCTCATAATCTAAGCACCGACTTGCGCCGGCGCATCTCGGTTTTTGTCTGGCGCCTCGGACTTGCACCGGGCGACACCGCCTCCGACCTCACCGTGGTCGCGGAAGATGATCAGGGCGGAAGCTATCAGCTGGCAGTTGAGCATGTCGCCGCTTTATCGGGAGTGACGGATGTCACCCAGGTCACGGTGCGGCTACCGGACAGTGTGGCGGGGACGCCGAGAGACTTACAGGTAAAGGTGAAACTGCGCGGGCTGTTTAGTAATAGAGGACTGATTGGGATTTCGGGGAACTAGATTAGTGTTAACCGGAACGGCGTTCGAAGAAAAAAGCCCGCGAGAAATTAATCTCGCGGGCTCTTTCATTTATTTGAGATCTCAGACTTGAGAACTGAAATCTCTCAAATAATCCCGGCGGCTTCCTATCCCGATGCATCGGGATTGCCCGCACTTCCAATGAAAGAGCCCGCCCCAAGACTTAGCTTGAGCGGGCTCTTCATTAATAATCCCGGCGGCTTCCTACTCTCCCACACAGTTGCCCGCGCAGTACCATCGGCTCCAAGAGGCTTAACTTCCGTGTTCGGGATGGGAACGGGTGTGGCCCTCTCGACACAACCACCGGAAAACTTGTTAGCGAGAGCTTGGTGCTTGGTTCGTCTGCACGACGAAGCTCTAAAATCCAGGCTCTCTGCAAAGAACTTATTCGGTAGCGGGGTCTCGGCGTCTCAGCGTGCAAATTTCTTCGCACGGGCCAAAAGCGCCCTGAGTCCGCGCTACGGAAATTGTGAGATCTCAGATTGCAAGTCTGAGATCTCCAAAAATCGAATAGCGACGAAGGCAAGTCTGTGCCGTGTTCTAAAAGCTTCGCGCTGATTTCAAAATCTCAAATTTGAGATCTGAGATTTGAAGAGCGTTGCTGCTAGTAAATTTTACGGTCAAGCCAAGGGACTGATTAGTAGTGGTCAACTGAGCACATTACTGCACTTACATATCCACCCTATTAACCTGGTGGTCTACCAGGAGTCTCACTGTCAGGATTAATCTTGGGTCTGGCTTCACGCTTAGATGCATTCAGCGTTTATCCATGCTCCACATAGCTACCGAGCGTTACGGCTGGCGCCATAACTCGTACACTAGAGGTGGATCCATCCCGGTCCTCTCGTACTAAGGACAGATTCCCTCAATCCTGCTGCGCCCACACTAGATAGGGACCGAACTGTCTCACGACGTTCTAAACCCAGCTCACGTACCGCTTTAACCGGCGAACAGCCGGACCCTTGGGACCTTCTTCAGCCCCAGGATGCGATGAGCCGACATCGAGGTGCCAAACCCTGCCGTCGATGTGAACTCTTGGGCAGGATCAGCCTGTTATCCCCGGCGTACCTTTTATCCGTTGAGCGACGGCCCTTCCATACAGAACCGCCGGATCACTAACTCCTACTTTCGTACCTGCTCGACTTGTCTGTCTCGCAGTCAAGCTGGCTTATGCGTTTACACTCTACGGCTGATTTCCAAACAGCCTGAGCCAACCTTCGAGCGCCTCCGTTACTCTTTGGGAGGCGACCGCCCCAGTCAAACTACCCGCCTGATAGTGTCCCTCCGCCGGATAACGGCGGTAGGTTAGAGTCCAGACAAACGAAGGATGGTATCTCACCGTTGGCTCCCCCACCCCCAAAAGGGTGAGTTCAAAGCCTCCCATCTATCCTGCGCATCGTTTGCCCGAAATCACTATCAAGTTGTAGTAAAGGTGCACGGGGTCTTTCCGTCTAAATGCGGGAAACCGGCATCTTCACCGGTACTACAAGTTCGCTGTGTCTCTCGTTAAGACAGCTCCCAGATCGTTACGCCATTCGTGCAGGTCGGAACTTACCCGACAAGGAATTTCGCTACCTTAGGACCGTTATAGTTACGGCCGCCATTCACTGGGGCTTCGATTCGCAGCTTCGCCTTGCGGCTGACCACTCCTCTTAACCTTCCAGCATTGGGCAGGCGTCAGCCCCCATACGTCGTCTTCACGACTTTGCGGAGACCTGTGTTTTTAGTAAACAGTCGCCTGGGACATTTCTCTGCGACCACCCGCAGGTGGCTACCCTTCTCCCGAAGTTACGGGTACATTTTGCCGAGTTCCTGAACGAGAGTTCTCACAAGCGCCTTAGGATTCTCGCCCCACCTACCTGTGTCGGTTTGCGGTACGGTCAGATCACAGTTAGAGCCGCCCGAGGATTTTCCTGGCAACTGGGGTCAGTGACTTTTTTCGGGTTTTACCCCTACTTTCGTCCCCCGCTTTACCCTTAATGTCACCCGGATTTACCAAAGTGACGGGCTATGCGTGTTCAACCGGATATCCATCACCGGTCTCACCTACCCTATTGCGTCCCCCCACGGCACTGCTACTGGTTCCGGAATTTTAACCGGATTTCCATCGACTACGCCTTTCGGCCTCGCCTTAGGTACCGACTTACCCTGAGCAGATTAACTTTACTCAGGAAACCTTAGGTTTACGGCGCGCGGGGTTCTCGCCCGCGTTATCGCTACTTATGCCGACAGAGTCGTTTCCGATCGCTCCAACGGTCCTTTCGGTCCCGCTTCACAGCTACGGAATGCTCGCCTACCAACTTGAGACCTCACGTCTACGACGAAGCGAGGTTGCGGTCTTCTTTGAACTTTCGCGAGCGAAAATTATTCGCTCG
>JADMIO011678422.1_pt1:37500-128038 | contig 128038 bp, 83 predicted proteins | sample 8958161 | NCBI WGS metagenome assembly JADMIO01 (sample SAMN16585339, study PRJNA669376) | soil metagenome | isolation source: Crop rotation soil | place: USA: Cullars Rotation, Alabama | collected 2011
CTCGAACCGCTATCGAGGCGCATCATGATGTTGTCATTCGTGGTCCGGTCTGGCGTCAAACGCAGATTCGAACTCGCATGCAACTGCCCCGTACCTTGCGGCTGAACATTCTTGTCCTCTTCGCTGAGCTTGCGCGATTTTTCCAGAACATCCTCAGGCATGATGTTGCGCGCCTCAACCCAGCCCTCAGTCTTATCTACGTCCGTCGCGCGCACCCGATACCACAGCTCCATCTTGGTGTTGTCGGTAGGATCCGGCACTTCGGATGAATCGAGGATTTCAACCGAGTCGCCGCGACCGACTTCCAAAAGATCTGCGGCGACCACCGCCGTCGAGCTGCGAATTTGGGCGCGGCGCGACACGACTACGCCCGTGTTGCCGCGGCTCGCAAACGTGCTGCAGCCGGCCAGCAAGAAAGCCATGGACAGGATGAGTGCGATACGCACGAAAGGAGTGGACAGGCAGTGAACCCTCTCAAAACGGCGGCTCCAAATGACTAATGGTGCGTGCCCCAACATTAAACTCACGAGAAACTTCATGCCGAAAATTCAACCGCCCGCTACCGCAGGCGGTTCCGACTTCGCGGCTCATTGTAACCTAACTGCTTCAACAAATCGCGCTGACGCTTGGTGATATTGTCGCTAACTGAGATGTGCGTTCGCACCATCTTTTCAACCCGCAGACCAAACGGCGCGAGTTCTTTTGCTAAATCGATTGAGACAGGCGCGCTAACGAAACGGTTAACGAAATCCGGCGAAGACAATTCCGTCCGCAAAGCTTCCATCGCCACCGCGTTTCCGTCGGCTTCCGCTTGCTTCACCGGAGCGCGGCGCGAATGTTCTCGGAATATTTTCCGATAGACATCGTCGAGCGAACGTTTCCCCCCGGTCTCACTTCTTAAACTCAAGTCGTAGATGAAAGCCGCCACCATTGCTTTCGAATAGACTGAAGCACTGCCCGTCGTCCAGCGCTGCTTCGAGGCATCTATTAATGACAATGGCTGAGTCGTTGCCACGGCGGCTGAGCCGTCATGCGCGCGCGCAATTGCATTAAGAAATTCCGGCCAGCTTATGAACTCGAGTCGCACGGCTGCGCGCGCCGCCTGATACATCGTGAAACCTTCATAGAACCAGTCGTAATCGCCGCTCAATGCGACACCGTTCGGAATCCACAAATGAAACGTTTCGTGCGTCAGAGCATTTCCGAGTTGTGCCAGCGCCCCGACTCGCGAAGGCATCTGCCCCATCAGGAGCGTGACATTGCAGCCCCGCGTTTCAGCGCTCCAAGTATTCCCTGCCCCCGCGCCGCCGGGGAACGTGGATAGCACCAGTGTGACCTGCGCGCAGGGAACAGGGCTTAGCTCACCGTGTAACTGGACAATTCTCGAGAGCGTGTCGATAGCATCCTGATCCGCAAACGCCCATGAACCATCGATCAAAGCTGTGAAAAGCTTGCCGGAAATCGTTCGGTTTGAGCGTCGCAAAGACTTGCCGACGATGAATACTCCGTCGTCCGCCGCCCCGAATCCTGCGGAGCGTCTCGCTGCTACATCTTCGTTCAATAGGGCCGCCCAACCGCTTGGCGTTTCAACGCTCACGAACACAGGATGCAGAGTGCTCCCTGGCCGCTTGGTTGTTACGGGAAGGAGGTCGCCTAACATCAAGAGGCCTCGCTCCTTCGTTAACCAGGAAACGAATGCCGCATCAGAAGCGTGCCGGGGCGGAGTCAGATCAACTTCATAGCTGACCCGCGCCGCTGAGGCGCCCAACTCATATTGCCCTGGCGCCAGTTCGCGGGCGCTGTTTCTCGCGCCCGGCGTGTCGACAGCCTGAAAGTTTTTGATCCTTCTGCCGAGGCCAATCACGCCGGCATACGTATCGCGAAAGGACCAACTCTTCCGTGGCGCTCCGGAGACTTCCAACCGAACCACGCCCGACTCGGGCAGCACCTGGATCGTCGCTTCCTCGATTTGCGCAGGCGTGGCCATCGAGAGAGCCAGCACCGCCCCACACACCGCGACGACTCTCATCAACACTTTATGCTGGGTATGCAGAGGCATCCGACTACAGCTAATTGACCCTTCAGTCTGTTCCGCCATACACTGTGCTCACTCAAGTATTCCAGTCAGCAGTGTTCAGCAGAAACCACAAGTTCAAGTTCGGGTTGCGCGTCACCGCGGCGGTTCTTCTGTCCGTGATCGCCTGGGGCAGCACCATTGAAGTAACCCATGGCCACGCGGCTCCCGACAGTACCCTGAACACCCAGTCGGTTCGCAATACCGTCGGGACTGGCGCGACTTTCAGTCCGATAGTTCAGCAAGACGAGCCCACTCGATCCTCATCGAGAGCAACCACGGCGTCAGAATGCCTGATCTGTCAACTTCATCACAACCTGGCCACGACGTTGCTCGCAGAGCCTGCCAGGGTTAACGCGATCGCTTCACACATTGCGGGCTCACTCGCGCCCACGCCGGTACACTTTTTCGAATTCGCCACCGCCCAGTCCGGGCGGGCGCCTCCAGTTTCTTTCCTTTCATAGAACGCGACGCAATTGCGTCTCAACCGCCACGCTGAGTTGAACGACTCAGCCGGGCTTCACTTGGTTTTGAAAAGGAAAGACTGCAATGAAGATCAAGTTTTTGTCAGCGAGTTTTCTCGCGCTTTTCGCGATATCAGTTCACGGCCAAACACGCGTGGGCACAATTCAGGGAACAATCGAAGATCCAAATGGCGCTCTCGTACAGGGCGCCGTCGTGACCGTGGTTCAACCGGTCACCGGTTACAAACAATCAGCCACAACGGATGCGCAAGGTGCGTTTCGAATCGTGAACGTGCCGTTCAATACGTACACGGTGCGCGCTGAGGCCGCGGGGTTTCAATCAGCCGAGCAACACATCGATTTGGAATCAGCCGTTCCGCTCACGGTCGATTTCAAAATGACCCTGGGCGCCGCGACTGAGAGCGTGACGATTACGGCGGCCACCGCCATGCTCGAAGCGGATCGCACTTCATCGGACACGGACATCGCGCAGACGTTGCTTGAGCGGCCAGTCGGCGCCGCGCCGTCACGCGCGATTGAAAGCATTGTCGCCTCGACACCAGGATTCGTGTCCGACGATAACGGCCGCATGCATCCGCGCGGTTCGGAATCGCAGGTTCAGTACGTGATCGACGGAATTCCCGTGACGGACAATCTGTCGGCGATCTTCTCGACCAGCATCGACGCGCGAACACTACGCACCGTGGAAGTATTGACGGGCGGGATTCCTGCCGAGTTCGGCGACAAACTCGCCGGCGTCATCAACGTCAACACGCGTTCCGGACTCGAAGGCCCGACCCAGGGCGGTCTCTCATTCTCAGGCGGGAGTTTCTCCACCGGTGAAGTCGGCGCGGACTTCTCAACGCACACAAATAAGTTTGGCTTTCTGACGAACCTCTCGGCATCGACGTCTCAGCGTTACCTTGACCCGCCGACGCTGGATAACTTTCACAACTTCGGCCGCACCGGCAAAGCATTTTTCCGGCTCGACTATCAATTCAACAGCAAAGATTCGCTGCGCGGAACATTCACGTTTGGGGGCTCTAATTTTCAGGTGCCTAATAAGCTCGAACAGGAAATCGCCGGACAGGAACAGAAGCAGCGGCTGCGAGACAACGCACAGAACATAAGCTATCAGCGCATCTTTTCGCCGAATACGCTCGGAACCGTTTCGTTCTTCAATCGCGGGGCGACCGCGAGTCTAGCGAGCAACGCGAGCTCGATTCCAGTAGTCGCCTTTCAGGATCGCTCGCTACGAAACTTCGGCTTTATCGGCTCCCTCGCCACGACTCAGCACGGTCACAACCTCAAGTTCGGCGGCCAGGCGACGTTCACCCCGGTCCACGAGCACTTCAGTTTCTATCCGACCGTGCCTTTCGACGATCTTATCGACGAGAATGGCAACACCGTCGCGAACCCGATTAATAGTTTCACCGCGGTGCGGCCCTTCATCTTCAATGGCGAAAGAAGGGGACGCACGTTGAGCGTCTACGTTCAGGATCGCTTCACGGTCCTCGACAATCTGACGCTCGATGTCGGCTTGCGCTACGACAATTATCGACTGGTGATTTCAGAGCAAGCGCTGAGCCCGCGTTTGGCGATCGCTTATCACATTCCGAAAACTCAGACCACTTTGCGGGCTTCTTACAACCGTTTCTTCCAGCCGCCACCCGCAGAAAACCTTCTGCTCGCAAGTTCGCCTGAGGCGGCGACCATCTCGCCCCTGGCGGTCATCAACGGCGTGACAACTGTGCCGCCAATTCTTCCCGATCGGCAACATTCATTCGAAGTTGGCGTGCAACAACTAGTGTCGCGTTTCTTTCGCGTCAACGTCACGCTGTACCAGAAACGAATCGAGAATTTTTCGGACAAGGATCAATTCGTCGAAACCGGAGTCATCTTTCCGATTGCGATCGCTTCCGGTCGCGTGACCGGTGAAGAGTTTCGCCTGGAAACGACCGACATCAAGGGCTTTCATGGTTTCGTGTCTTATTCGAACTCGCACGCTTACGGCGTCACGCCGATTGTAGGTGGCTTGTTCCTGGGAGAGGACCCGGCGGAACTTCAGACGGCTGGTGTTAAGTTCTCTGCCGACCACGACCAGCGAAACTCTGCGCAGTTTCAACTGAGCTATAACCATCGCGCTTCCGGACTCTACGCGATTTTCGGCGGCCGCTATGACTCAGGCGTGCCGACTGATGTTCAGCCGGGCACGACCTTCGCACAGTTTGTGGCCGACGGTTTCGATCCGCGGCTCTACTCTGAAATCGATTTTCAGAGAGGCCGCGTCCGGCCGCGCACGATCCTCAATCTCTCAGTCGGCGCCGATCTGTTTCAGAAAGAGTGGGCGAGCATGAACGTTCAACTCGACATTCAGAACCTGACGAACGAGCTGTTTCTTTACAACTTCGAGTCCGTTTTCAGCGGCACGCACGTGGGCTTTCCGCGATTGCTTAGCGCCAGGATTGGATTCCGTTTTAAGTAGGGATTGAGTTAGAGAGGCGACGCCAACTCTCGTAACTTAGCCGGTCACTCGTCACTGCTTTTTGGCCGTCGCCCCTCCACCGATTGTTTGGCGTCGGGCAGAAAATCAAGAGCGGGCACGGCGAACTCTCAGGAGGTAAGGTTCTATGCCAACCGAGTGCCAGCCGCAATGCGAGCCTTTGCGGATTGTGAACCTGAGCCACGCTTGGCCGTGTTCGTCAAACTCTTCAACTCTCTTATATCTCCCCACCAGATGCTTAAAGACAGGTAGTGATTCCTCACGACATTCTGCCGACATGCCGCTGAGGTCCGGGACACCGATTACGCGAACGGTATCGCCAACTTTGATGGGCTGACCAGTTGCGTCTCTGCGCGCTAGTCGTTTCATTTGTCGTGCTTCGCCGCCTACGGTTTATTCTGACTTTGCGGGAAATACATGCGCTTCAACGTCTCTCGGTATTCAGAGAGAGGCGAGAGTCCGATTTCGGCCCGTCGCTTATCCACGTTCGCCTCATCCTCAATCGGATCGAAGACAGGCTCCTTGTCGCTCCAGTGGTTAACATGCATTCCGTAAACTTGTGGCTTACCTTCGCGCACGAGTACCCGGTCAAGCAGCAGCGCGTAATTCCATGCAGAGAGTTCTCCAGCCTGATAGGCAGCTCGCACCAGAGGTAACATTGCCTTCTGAAAGGAAAGCTCAGGGCTATGCTGGACGAGCATGAATGCGGCATCGGCTCCGTCCCTTCCGACCAGTTTAGGGCCCGGCCAACCATATTTCTTGAATACTTCTTTCATCCGGACTGTGTTGTCAGCATCAACACTGGCCATGCGGGCTTCGGTCACTTTGTTAATCTGGCCGGCGCCTTCCCTGATCATCTGATTGCGAATCGCTTGATCTGTCTCTTCCCTCTTGAGTAGTTCATCTCGCAGCGCAGGGTTAGTGACTGCGGTGACAAAACTCTTAACCCGATCCTCCTTCAACCGCAGATGTAGAAGGAGCCTCGAGCTTCCGGCCTTCGTGGAGGCGCTGTCAGCCACCTTCACCAAAACAATGATGTCATGCAGCTCGCTTACGGAAACGATCAGCACGTACTCTCCAGGTTCGACGCGCTGAAGTTGGAACAGCCCGCGGTTGTCGGTAGAGACCGAGGCGACAAGCCGTTTATCTTTCTTATTGAATAGAGCTATGCACAGGCCGGCGGCCTGCGTGAACTCTCCTTTTTCTGAAACAGCCCCGAATACCGCTTGCCCCTCGACCCGGTCCAGCCGGTAGAGACGAGCATCAGTTACGCGCTCAGAGTATTTGATTTCCCGGCAGTTGGTTTTTGACTCCTGGGCGAGCGCCGCTCTCTGGGAAAGAGTGACGACTACCAGCAGTGAAACGATGGCGATACGAATCACTCTCTGCATAGGAAAAGGCAGGCGCAAGGGATGAATTCTGAAGTTCTATTAAGAGAATGGGTTATCGTCAACGGTTTTTCCTGTGCGCAAATCAAAACGTCTTTGAATGGCTATCGTGATGGTGTACGCCCAGTCCTCTTGAGGATCATACAGATAATCTTCCATGCTCACTGCCTGTTTCAGAGTCATGCCGCTAGGCAGAGCAACATATCCGAACCTTTGTTCCCGTTTAAGGATTCCGCGTTCAGCTTCTGATAAGTCAAGGTATTCGATCTTCCACGAAGTGTCGTCGCCCCAAATACAGCCCGCGACGAAACCGAACGGATAATAAAGCTGAGTCCCTACCGGGTAATCAGGTTTCTCGACCACGATCCTCTCACCCGTTGTTTCATCGAGAGGTGAATATTTTGTGGTGGTGGCGATCAGGTGCTCGGTGCCCGGCTCATTCACTCTGTAACGATGAATTTTGTCATCCAGGGCGACGTACTCGCGCTCGATAAAGGTAGGCACATAGAAATCAACGGGACAGAAGCCGACACTGTCATGCTCCTCGCCGCCAATGTCCTCGCAAGAGGGCAGAGCCATAAGTCTCGTGGCGGTGTAGTCCGGTGAGTACAGCGCATAATCCTTACCGTCTTTTTGAAAGGGGCAAAAGGTATTCAGCAAATTGGGGTAGTTTCTCTCATATTCGCCAATTTGTTCTTCAGCTTCACCCTCAATTCGGAACACGCCAACCCGAACGCCGCTCCAAGTTCCGGGTGCATATTCGATCTTGCCAATCGTCTTAGCTGAGTACATATGATTCGATCGTTGAGACAAGGACTGTGTCTGATCGGCCACTTATGCGTCCAACGATGCTAGACGTGGTGCTCGGCAAAACGAAGCCCGTCGCGGGTGCTCTTTCCATCTTTGATGACTTTCTCCTGTTGCTCAACAGCGAGCGGGGCGCCGGGCCCGTTTGCGTGACTCCGCCTGGCCGCCCAAATAGCGCTCGCCACAAACGGCATCGTGAAAACCAGCAACAGCGTGAACGCGCCCGCCCAACCCGTGATGGCTGTGCCTTCGCCAAGCTCAATTCGCCAGTTGTCAGCGCGGCCTTCGAGCAGAGTCGAACCACCGAAGTTTAGCGCCATGAAGATGTCGCCAATTAAAACGAGCAGCAACCAACGTCCCCTTCCCTTACTCACGGCCATGCAAGCCGCGGCTACGGCCCAGCAAAAGATGAGCGTCGCCGGAAGAGTCGCCGCCATCTTTTCAAAGCGAAGGAACCCGAGTCCCAACCCCCGATAATCGGAATCAAGAAATGAACGAAAGGGCGCGGCCGAAACGATCATCGCGAAGAGCAAGTGCAATACGCCAACCGTGAGCGCGGCCCAACTCCTCCGTCCGCGAGCAAACAAAACGAAAAAGATTGACCAAACGACGACGTTTGCTGCGACAGCTAACCAAAACCAAATAGGCATGGGATTCTCCTTTCCGACTGAAAACGGATGCTCTACAAACAACCTCTCAGAGAGGCTCGACGGCGTTCACTGATAACGCCACCTCGTCAAAGTGTCAACCCTTTTGAAATCAGGGCCCGCGAAGCGGCCGACAGAATCATTGCAGCTCAACGATTTGTTGGGCGACCCCTAAGCCTTTGATCTAAAACGCCGCCTTACATACCAAACCAAAGTTATGAAGCACCAGATGACTAAGGTTTGAACTATGAAAACCAGACCGAGGATTGATGACCATGAACGATCCCATCCGAGGTTACGCATTAGCGGAATCACGAAGACGAAACCAGGAAAATTCAGGACAAGGCTAGCCCACGACAACACGCCACCATTGGGACCCGCATGTCCCATTCCAGAGATTGCGATTGGGGCAAGGACGATAGCCTCAATCACGGCTGCCGAAATAAGAAATTTGAGCTTCACGATTCAGTTGAGGCGAAAGGTGAATAAACCGGAGCTACTAATCACGCCTCACGCCCCATAAATATCGCGGACGTTGGGATTATGTGGCTCATGATACCGCATCCCGGCCATGATTGATCGGGGCACTAGCCCGACCGCCAGGGAGGGCTCCATCAACTTGCAGCGTTTGAGCCCTCCGTAACGGTCGGGCTAATGCCCCGGCTCACGTCTCCCGTTCGCTTTCCATGGCAGTTCAGTGCGAGAATCGGTGACCGTTTCCAAGGACCCCATGACTCGCACCGGCGTCTTACTCATTAACATCGGCACTCCCGACGAACCGACGCCCGAAGCGTTGGGCCGTTACCTGCGCCAATTCCTGATGGACGAGTACGTGCTCGATTTGCCGTTCATCAAGCGCTGGTTCCTTGTCAACCGCATCATTGTCCCGCGCCGCAAGCATTACATCGCCGAGCATTATCAGAAGATCCAGATGGAAGAGGGCTCGCCGTTGCTGGTGTACACGCAGCGTTTTGCCCAACGCCTGGCGGGGGAGCTGTCAACGGATTACGTAGTCGAGATCGGAATGCGTTACGGCAATCCCTCGATCCCGGCAGCTTTGGCGAACCTGAAAAGCGCCGGCGTCGATCGGATCGTCGTCGTGCCCCTCTACCCGCAGTACACCCAATCGAGTTTTGAAACCGCGATCGTCGAAACGAAGAAACACGCAACGAAGCTGGGCGTAGCTGACAAACTAAAGTTCATCGATCCGTTTTACGCCGATTCCGGTTTTATCGGAGCTTCCGCGCAAGTCGTCCGCGAACATTTCGAGACGCACGAAGCCGATCACCTGCTGTTCAGCTATCACAGCGTGCCGGTGCGGCACATCAAAAAGATCGACGCCAATGATTATTGTCGGGTCAACGAAGGTTGTTGTGCGACAGTCGAAACGGCAAACCAAAACTGCTACCGCGCACAGTGTCACGCGACATCGCGCGCGATTGCTGCGAATCTCGATCTAAAGCCCGACGAGTTCACGACTTGTTTCCAATCGCAATTCGGAAAAGACGAATGGATTGGACCCGCTTTCGAGAATCTACTCGTCGAACTGCCGAAGCGTGGCATAAAGCGAATCGCAGTTGCCTGCCCTTCTTTTGTGGCCGATTGTTTAGAGACCCTGGAAGAAATTGGCATTCGCGGGCGCGAGGAATTTCAGGAAGCCGGCGGTGAAGAGCTATCACTCATTCCCTGCGTCAACAGCCATCCACTCTGGATCGCAGCAGCAGCCAACCTCATCCGGAAGGCCGCGCAGCCGGCTCAATCTGCCAGCGCAGCTTCAGCTACCGCTTACTAACGACTCTCTTCGTTGCCGACGCTTTTCGATTCCGGGGCTCACGCTGAGAATTTTTTGGAGGGTTGGTCACAAAGTGAATTCCGTTTGCCTCACTTGGACGCGCAGGTTTCGTCGGCTCAACGCTTTTCGGGGAATCTGAAACACTCTTGGCTTTAACGTAATCAATTGCGGCTTTTGAAACTTCAGGCCAGTCGTTGCGGTCGGCAAACGCAAAGACGCCGCCCACCAGCACCACGCCGATCAAGGCGATCACGACGAATGGAACGCGGCTCGGTTTCGGAATCAGCCACTCCATCTCAACCGGCTTCAAAATCGAATAACTATCAAACGGATCGATCGTCGCCGGCTGCTTTACAACGGTGACGTTGATATTCGGACGGCCGACGGCGTCGCTCGGACTTTGCTCAGTCCAATTTTGCAGCGCGCGCATATCCTCGCGCCCGATTTGTTTTAGCGCCTGCCGAAATTCACTGGCCGCGTTGAACCGGCGCGCGGGATTAAGCTCCATCGCCTTCAGCAACATCGCTGAAATCTCAGGCCCCACCCCCGGATAAAGCTCGCTCGGCAATTCCAGCGGATCCGGTTGTGACTTGGCGATTGCGTTCGCGCGCACGAGCGCGTCCGGCGGCTTAACGCCGGTCAGCAAATGATAGAGCGTCGCACCAAGGGCATAGATATCGCTTTGCGGCGAAGTGCCTTGATCCTGCATCTGCTCAGGCGGCGAGTAGCGCCGCGTGAAGCCGAAGACACTGGAGGTGGAGTTTACCGCCGAGTCCGAATCGGCCTTCGCCAGACCGAAATCGAGCAGAGCGATCTTTCCCTCCGCGGTCAGTTTTAGATTGTGCGGTTTGATGTCGCGATGAATTATCTGGCGCTCGCGCGTGTGTAGATAAATGAGCGCGTCCAGCAGTTGGTCCGCCCAGGCGACGACGGTGTTACGTGGCATCGGGCCGGGTTGCTTCGCGATGATCTCAGCCAAATCGTCGCCCTCGATAAATTGCATGACGAGGAACACCCGTTCGCCTTCACAGAAATAATCCGTGACGCGTGGCAACGCCGGGTGATTGAGTTGCGCCAGCAGACGCGCTTCGTGCTCGAATTGTTTGCGCAGACGCGCGTGACTCGAGAACGCTTCTTTAATCGCCACCGTCGCGTCCAGCCGCAAATCGATCGCTTCGTACACCGCGCCCATGCCGCCCTTGCCGAGCTGGCGCACGACGCGGTAACGGTTTTGCAGCTCAGTGCCGGGAGCGAGCTTCGGCTGACGCGTGCGAGTGCTGTACGACTCAGAAGTGCTGGTCATGCAAAGTCGGGTAACCGAGACTTAATGACGCTTGAGGTTCGCGGGGTAAGAACGTGTGGGGCGAACGGTGGATTTATGACCTGCGGAGTAGATATTTCGCGAGCAACTCCGACATCTGAATATACGCCACGGTCTGAAGCGAAAACAAGATCTAACTCCGAAATAAAAGTGGAAGCCTCCCCGGCTTTTTACGCCGAAAAGGCTTCCACGCTGGGGTGAGTAACTTTTGCCGGTGCCGCTAACGCAAAATCACGGTCTTCGTTGGCGAATCCAGAACAAACTGCACCGTCCTTAGCGGCATAACTCCAGGTAAAGCCGGTCATGGCGACCGACTGGCACCGCGCCCCTGGAGGCCATTCGATTCGTTAATGTCCAGCGCTTAGCAACCAAAGCTTCGGCACCGCCGGCATTCGCATTCAAGGTCACGGTCGTAACAACTGCGAGACGATCGAGTTCAACAACGGATTGTAAGCAATGCTGTACAGCGCGTTTTGGGTTGTAGTCGGTCCCGTTCCACCCGCTGAAGAACTCCCACCTGCTGCTGGTGTCGAGCTGGAACCGGACGCCCCGCCACTTGTGCGAGGAAGATTCCCGATAACGTTAAAGGTCACCGTGAACGCTTCGTTGCTCGGATTGTTAAATCTTAAGGTGCGGGCGCCTGAGGTCTCGGTGGCCGTTAATGCGTTATCGGTACCCACCGTCGAACTGTAGTCCCAGAGCGCTCCGGCGCTGTTGCCGCCGCTGTCAGCGTTTGCGACCGTTACTTGTCCGCTCGCAGAAGTGATGCTGGCAACCTGCAAACGAAGGGGCGCGAAGATTGTCCCGTTCGAATTGTTCTTGATTGCGACGTCGTACTGACTGAGACCGCCGGAGCTTCGCGTATTCGAGGTCGCGAGGCTCACCATCGACGTCACTGACCGCTCGACGCTTTCTGAAATCGTATAAGGGACCGTAAAGACGTTTGACCAGCCACGGCCGTTAATCCGCTGGCGCGCGTAAATCGTGTGTGAGCCCGGCGTAAGACTTGCCGACTCAAGCGGCAATTGCCATTTCGCCTCACCCAGGTCAGCCGAAAACGATGCGACTCGCGGCGATGAGAATGTTGGATCGTCAATCGACACTTCTACCACGCCGTCGATTGCCGGCCCACCGGCGCCGACGATGAAAGTAGTTGCGCCGGCCGCGTCGAGTTGCACCGGTAGAGAAGTCGGATCAGGCGTCAGACTTCCCGGTTTCGGCGCCGGAAAAGGTGGCACGGGCTGCGGCGCGCCGACCGGAATCAGTGGCCCACGTTCGGAAAGCGCATAACCAGTCACGGAATGAAGTTGCGCGCCGGCCGGCGGGCTGCCAACTTGATTCTTCGGAATGCGAATAGTTATTGATCCCGGCGTCGTTTGCGTCATCTGACCGGTTACTTGTCGCGATTTGACGAGATCCGGGTTGTAGGTGATGAACTTTTTCGACGTCGCCGACCGAATCATCCCCAGCGTGCCCGTATAGAAACTCGTGCTCGTCGAGCGGACTTCGGCGCCCAACCAATAGATCGTATCCGCGTAATCCCATTGAGTGAGATAAAGCATGCCGTCGCCGCTCCCGACCGATGCGGCAGCACTCGAAACCGCCGCCGGCGTCAGATTCGCGACCTGCATGGTCAGCACCAGGGCATCGCCCTCTTCTCGCAATGACACCGATCGAAGGTCCGCCCCCGGCAGGTTGGCGCCCGTCGAACGAAAATGCGCGTCACCAGTCTCGTCGCGGTCGAAGTTTTTTGCCGGCAAGGTGTGTGAGCCTTCAATCGTCAAACCTTCGGTTCTGATCGTCGCATTCACCGTCGGCGTGGTGACTGCCAGCGTGCCCGGATCCAGGCCCAATGAGCCCACGGAAGCCAACAAACTGGGCCCGGTCGCTTGTTTCGCCGTCATCACATACGGACCTTCGGACTGGTTGGTGTTGTCGTTGTATACGACAACGGCTGCGCCTTTAGAATCCATCGCGATTGACGGGTACTCGAGGAAGCTTCGGTCGCGACCTTCGGCGTCGCAGGTCGTTCCATCGGTGCAGATTTCACCACGGTGAACGATGTTCTGGCTCACAGGGACGGTTTGGAAAGTTGGCGCCGCGTCGAAAGCATTGACTGTTTGCGCGAGGTAGATCATCCACTCGCTCGCCAGACTGTTAGGATTGCCGGCCAAGGGGGTTCGATACCAGACGATCGCGGCGCGTCCGGAATCACCCGCGACGATCCACGGCATGATGTTAGTGCCGGTGAATGTGCTGACACGTTTGCGCGCCGACCAGGTCTTGCCCCGATCGGTCGAAGTCGCAAAGAAAATCGTTTGGCTCGTGCCGGCAGTTGACTGTTGCTGCGACCAAACCGCGTACAGGTTTCCCTCACGGTCAATTGATAACACCGGAAAGACAAAACTAGTGTCTTCAGCGCCGCCGTCATAGATCCGGAAATCCTCGACGGTAGGTTCACTGCCATCGTCGAAGTCCGTAATACGGAACATCCGAATGTCGTTGCCGTTGTAATAGATTTGATAAACGAGGATCGCGTCGCGCACCTCCCCGTTGACCGTCACGGGACGCTTAATCTTATCGATCTTGAGCGGTCCCGACTGCGATACCGAACCGAGTTGTCGACCTTGATCCCACGTCCTGCCGGCGTCTCGGGTCCGCCACATGTAGAACGGAAGGGGACTTAAACCGGTGAACCGGCGCCAGGTCATATAGGCCCGGCCGTCACCCTGAGCAACAATCCATTGCCGATCATCGACGGCGCCCTGGGTTTCGCCGCTGACACACGTCACCGAACTAGTCCTGTCAGACGCGAACGTGTTGCCGCCATCTTCTGAAACGGCGACCGTCACACAACCTGCCCAGAGGTCGATGAAATAAACCCGATCGTGATCGTCGAAATCGACGTCCGAATCACCACCGCCGGGGGCCAGCACGGCGTCACGCAACACCGGCGATCCCAGCGGGAGATAACTGCGTCCACCATCATCCGACCGCCAAAGGATGCTTATCGAACTACTGAGGCCAAATGGCGTCGTCACGTAGACTCGATCCTGTTTGTCCACCTTGATGATCGGCTCGCCGCTGGTTGCTGAGAAATCGGCCATTGTGTTGTGGCCGAAGGTAATCGGCGCGCTCGACGGCGTCGGCGTCGGCGCGGGCGGAATTGGTGACAAGACGGAATTGACTAACAACCCGGAGCCCGCTTGAGGCGCCGAATTGTGCGCGAGGGCAACGGCCGCGAGTGTACTTAGTAGACAGAGAGCCGCGATCGAGAGCTTTCTGAATCGCAGGATCTTCGAAACCGTTTGCCTCACCAGCTTCTTTCTCAACATCGCCGTTATCTCCTTGCGATCACCACGAGAAAGAAGGCCGGGCAACTCGCCTGGCCTTCCATCAATGCTTCTTTTAGAGCCGGCTCACCGTCTTGGTCAGAGGATTGACTGAGAACCTGAGCAATTGCAGTGGCGTGCTACCGCCGATGGTCGGAAGCTGCGTTCCACTGCCGCTGCTGGATGCGCCGCTCGGGGCCATGCCCGCCGGGAAATACTGCTTGCTCTGGATGTTTACTTGGGTCGGGCCGTTCACGAATCCGGTGACGCGGTAACGATAAGTCTTTCCTGGCGTGATCGCGCCGCTCACAAATTCATGCGGTCCAAGGTTCCCTGACGTTGAAAGCACGTGACCCTCGTCGTCGAGTAATTGCAGATCGAGATCGGGCAAAGCGCCGGCGGATACCGGGAACGTGTTCATTTCACCGTCAACGCCAAACGAGTTCGGTTTAGCAACGAAGGGAATGTCCACATAGTCAACCCCGGCGACTAGCGCCTGGCCGCCTGATCCACCGGCCACTACTCCCGAAACAGTTTCGGTCCAGGTTGAGAACCGCACGTCGGCGGGCGCTATCCCGGTGCCTGCACCGTCACCCGGCTGACTGCCGTTTACGGCGACGGCCGATGTCAGCACGCGCGCACTGATCGTCGCCGTGACCGTGAACAGCCGCGCATAAGGATTGCTGAACTTCACATGACGAACCGGTGAAGTCGCACCGCTCGCCAACGACTGGTTGTAAGCAAAGCTGGCGGGATTGGATTGTCCGTCGCCACCATTATCTGCGTTGATGACCTTAACCGTCGGATCGGAAATGCTGAGGATGCGATAAGTGACGGGCCCGTAAGCAACGCCGTCCAGTGAAGAGACACCGTTGTTCGTCAGCGTCTGATCAAATTCAAACACGCCGCCTGAGATGCCGACGTTCGAGATCCTCGCGGTCATCGTTGAGGTGACGTCCGCGACCTGACTGTTCACGCTCGTGCCCGCGCTCAGGTCGGAAACGCCGGCCTGCCGGTTCGGATTGATCGAAACGGCGCGCACGGCATACTCAGTGTCAAGCATCTCGTTGTAGCCATCGGTCGCCGAGGTTGAACTCATCCCCGCCGGTCCAAAGAATTCGGCGGTGTATCCCTTGTCCTCATAGCTCGTCGTCGCATCGTTCACGTACGTCACGTGGCTCCAGCCGTTCGTTGAGCTGTCACCATCGAAGTACTTGTGAAGCGGAGCACCGGCGAACTGGCGCTGACCGGCGGTGCCGACTTTGCGTTTGAAGACTTCGTAAGCGATCGCGCCTGAAACCGGCTGCCAGGAAACCCGCACCGAGTTCGACGTCGCCGGAACAACTGTAATTCCCTGTGGCGTCGCGACGTGACCCTGATCAGCTGCAAACTGCGAGACTCGCGTCGAGATTGTTTGCCGTCCACCGACCACCGAATCCGCGTTGATGCCCATCTCGTGTGACGCGAAGACCTGCCAGATCAAAGCTTCGTGCTGGCCCGGCGCATCGAGATCGGAAGCATTCGTCGGATAGAGAATGCGATCCGCTTCAATCACCGCGTCGCGGAACTTGATGAAGGTGTCCGGCGAAGACAGGCCGAGCAGGTAGATCGATCCGAGATGCAGACGTTCCCAGCTTTCTTGTCCCTGAGAAATCTTGCGGGCCGTCGGGCCGGTAGCCAGACCATCGAAGAAGCCGGGCCGGGTAAAGTTTTGTTGCGGCTCAGCCGCGATCATCAGGTACCGCAAGTCCCACATCGTCGAGACATAGATTTCGCCATCGCGATGGACTTCGAATCCGTTGCCGCCACGCGTGCCGAGCTGTGAATACTTCAGCGTGTTGTGCACCGAACGAATCCACGCGAGACGATTCGCATCGCAGTTCGTGTCTGCGGCAAAGATTTCGCAATTGCGGACCGCCTGGCGCAGACGCGAGCCCTGCGCTGCGTATTCGCCGATCGCTTCGGCGTCCGTGATGGTGTAGGCCCAAAGGTCAGCCTGCGCCTCATTCAACGCGCCACCTTCTGAACCTTCGAGCCCGGCGATCGGTGTGGAAAGCGAGTGGGTACCTTCGTGATAAGCGACCGCACCATCCTTACCCAGATCGTTGAAAAGATAGCCGTGTCCGTACACTGTGGGGTTAACGATAATCGTCTGCGGACCCGCCGGAGTGTCCACGGTCTCAGTCACCGGGACGGAAAACGCGTTGTCGAGTCCCAGCAGCGATCTCAGAATCTGATCCGGACCACTGGTATCCAGCCCACCGCCGATCGCGACGCCGCCATCACTGGGAAAGTGCGGCAAGCCCACCAGCGGTTTGTCGCTGTTCGGATAAGTATCAGGAAAACCTCCCTGGCCGATGCGGCTGTGAATCGCGTCATCGCGCTTGTGAATGTCGTCGAAGTATTCGAGCAGATAGTTGATGAAGAAATAAATATTGGCGTCATCGAGATGCTCGGCCGGCTCAGCCCAGTCATCCGCCTCATTCGGTTGCGCTTCCAGCGGCGCGTTGTTCTGGCGGAAGTGCCAGGTCCCTGCCGCGGCCTGCGGAAACGGTTGCTGCAAAGCAAAAACGTTCTTGATGAGCGCGTGTTTGCCGGTCATCAAACCTGCCACGCCCGTGGCGTTCATGCCTTCGTTGTAATTTCGCAGGTTGACGCGCTTCAGGCCTTCAGGCTCGCCAAACTCATCCAGCTTCAGTTGATCCGCATCGGGATTGGCCACGATCGGGTGGTTCGGATAGATGTCGGCAGTGTAAGGCAGCGGGTTTTGCGCCAACACTTTGTTTTCGCGATAGAGAATCTGACCGCTACTGGCATCAACTTGCGTTACAAATAAGCCGAACGGATTCTTAGAAAAGGTAATGACGTTCCACGAGAGTTTGTAACCAGTCGCGGTTGGAAAAATGTTCAGGCGCGGCGCGCGCAGAACGGGCGCGATCTCCTGTTGCAGTGCATTCAAAGCCGGCGCAATCGTCTGATCGGCGCTGCTCGAGCGTGAGATTGCGTAACGGTTCAAATCGGCCAGCGCCGCGGCGGTGGCTGCGTCTGGACTCAGGCTCGGCGCGCTCGCCACATTCACGTCGCGGAACGCCGGACCCATCACGAGGCGAATCTCTTTGTTCGCGGTCATCATGAAACCGAGGCCGCCATTCACCACGTCAACTCCGTTCACTCGCTGCTGAAATCTCACCAGGTAACCACCGAAGGCTTCCTTCTGACTAACCAACGCGAGCTGCGACGGATCGACGCCCAACAAGGTTGAGTTAGCTGCGACGAACGAGCGCGCAGCGCTTTCAGGTGTGGCCGCGGAAGCGCCGGTGTGAAAACCTCTGAGCACGTCGGGCGAGCCGGCGAACGCATTCCACCGCACTGTTGCCTGACTACCGTACGAGTTCTTGAATTGATTCACGGCGGTGGTTTGCGCGCTCGTGGCTTTGCGAACGGCTGCGGCGGTCGCATTGACATCGACGTTTGGCGCGGTGGCTTTGTAAAAATCGAACTTGCCGGCAGAGCCCGCGCGTGACTTCGAGATTGAAAAGGACAGCAACGCCGCTACGGCGGTCAGAGCAATTAGTGCGATAAGGATAAGACGAGAGCGTTTCACTTGAAGCCTCCTGTTGGTTTCTGCCGTTGAATCAAAGCGTGCCGTCACACCTTGGGATGGTGAAAAGTCAGGCAGATGGCTCTGCCTGGCTCCTCAACCGGTTCGCGTTACTTCAAGCTAATGAGTTGTGAAGTAACTTTCTTGGTTAATGGATTCGCCGTGAAGCGCATCACGGCAGTGACTTTAGTGAGCGGGAGAATCCCGCCGGCGCCGCTTCCACCAGCCGGTGGTTGCGAGCCGCCTGACGATTGCGATTGGCTCGCGCTCGAAGATCCGCCCGTCCCGACGTAAGCCGTGACCTGCACATCCCACGAAAACATTTCCGAGGTGCTGTCCTGGAAACGAATCGTGCGCGCCTGCGAAGCTTCGGCTGCGCTGAACTGATCATCGGAACCCAGCTTCTGGCTAAAGCTGAACAACGCGGCGTTAGCCTGGCTCCTACCATCTTTGGCGTTGTCGGCATTGATGACTTTCACAGTGCCGGACGCCGAATTGACGCCGATGACCTTGAGGTCGACGAGCGGCAGGTAGGTGTTAGTCGTGCTGTTAACCAGACTCACATCCTGCTGCCACACGCCGCCCACCAACGAAATGTTCGAGATCGGATAGCTGACCGAGTTCGTGATGTCGACCAGAGATCGCGTGTTCACCGTCACACTGACGGTGTTCCCGCCGCCGGTGACAAACTTGCCAATCTGGCCCGGGTGAATTCCGCGAATCCGGAACGAGTACGTATCGTTAGCCAGGTTCGTGAAGTTGTAGCTGGTCGCACCGGCTCCCAACGTCGCGACTGCCTGCCAGTCAGGATTGGATAAGCTGGACTGCTCAATCTCGTAACCCTGCTCGCCGCCGGCACTCATCCAGTTCAAAGTGAACGAGCCGTCGAAATCGACGTTGCGGCTTTGGTTGTCGACGAAATCGCCGGGGATCGTCTGCGCGACGGGCGCGTCCGGTCCCTTGGTGAGGGTCGTGGTGATGTTGACGTCGGTCGCGGCATTGACGAAGCCATGGACGCGATGGATGTAAGTTCCGCCGCGCGCCACGCGTACTTTCACATACTCAGAAGCGCCGGCCGGACCGCCCGAGCTGGAAATCACATTGCCGTCCGGATCTACCAGTTCATAGTCGACGTCTTCCTGGCTACCGGTCGCCCGGCTGAACCATTCCAACGAAGCTTCGATCTGGAAAGTCGAGGCGCTGACTTCGAATGGCACATCAACTTTGGTTACGCCATCGACCGCCTGGGCGCCGTAAGCACCCGCCGGAACGGTCGCCGTCTGGGTCAGTGTCTGAATGATCGGTTGCGCCGGCAAGCTGTTCGCCGGTCTGAAAAAGAACGGCATGCGCAGCGATTCCTGATTGTCAGACCGCGTCGCGGTGACAAACCACTGCATCTGAATCCGTTCCAGAAGGACTTGCGTGCCCACAGTCTTCGCGGCCATCACGTCCCGAATCTGATCGCCATCGAAAGAGGCGTTAACGGTGAACGAAGCTGAGCCGTTCGCCGGCACACTCACGCTGGACTGTGAAGTCGAAACGCTGATTCCCGCGAGCTGCAGGTCGCGGTTGTTAGCGACATTCAGGTTGTAGACACCGCCCGCTCCTGAGAGGTCGCGAATCGTCACGGTTATCGGCGCCGTGTGCGTGATGCGATTGTTCACCACCGCCACTTCACCGAAGGAATAGCTGCCAAGGATTCCCGGCTTGTCGATGCCGTCGCCGGCAACGCCCATGAGCGCTTTCGCATTCACGGCGCGCTGAACATCAATCAGGCCGCCGCCCTGCGCGATGATCGAATCTGCATCCGGACCATCAGACTTAGCTCCGCCTTGCTGATCGCGCATGTTCGTCGCGGTGTTGATGAGCACGGTGCGAATGACATCGGGTGTCCAGTTCAAGTGCGCTTGCTTAATCAACGTGACTGCGCCCGCAGTGTGCGGTGAAGCCATTGAAGTACCGTCGATCGCGATGTAGTTCGGCGAGGTCGGGTTCGCGACCACCGCCAACGCGCCGAGCAACGAGCCCGGAGGACACGCGGCGAGCACCGCCACGCCCGGAGCCGAAACGTCGGGTTTGATTTGGCCGAGCCCGCGCACGGGACCACGCGAGCTAAAGCTCGCCATCTCGCCCATAAAGCTCCCGCCAAAAAATCCGTTCAGCGTGATTTGATTTTCCGATACCGCACCATTGGCTGGGGCGTCGTTGTCACTGGCCGACAGCGCATTGATCAGCGCCTGACCATCCGCAGTTGAGATCACAGCCGCCGGGATTGTTGTCTTGACGGCATTAGCGCCATCTTCGCGAATGAAGACGAGCGCGACCGCGCCCGCCGCAGTCGCCTGCGTCGACATGTCGAAGAAAGTCGTACCCGTCCAGTCCTTGACCAGGGCGATCTTTCCACTCACGTTCGCGGGAAAGAGGCCCGCCTCGGTCGCGCTGTCCACATAGACGTAATTGGCGGTGATTGAAGACGCCGGGGCCGCACTTCCCTGCATCGGTAGGAGCTTCATGCGCGGCTGGCCCGGAGCGTCAAGCGACCATACTGAGCCTGAGCTGCCGGGATGCGTGGTCGCGCCAACTGAAATTACGTGTGTGCCCGCGGCTGGAGAACCGGTAGTTCCTTCGCCGGGACCTGAGTTGCCCGAAGCGGCGACTACGACCGTGCCCATCAGCGCTGCGTTGCTGGAGGCAACCGCCGTCGGATTGTCCGGACCACCGCCGCCGCCAAGGCTCATGTTGATAACGTGAGCAACCGGCTTGGGCAACAAAGGATTATTCAGCGTGAACGGCGAGACGGAATCTTCAATCGCCATGATCGTGTCTGAAGATTCACAACCGCCGATCGGCTGGACCTGGCTGACGGTCGATTTGATATCGCTGCAAACTTTGTACGAAAGAAGTTTCGCCTGCGGCGCGACGCCGTGCAGTCGCACACCATCCATCGTCTGCGCCAAAAATCCGGCGACCGTCGAGGCGACGTGCGTGCCGTGACCGAAACCATCTTCTACCGCGAGGTCGGTCAGCGGCAGGTAGTACACAACCTTCTTGTTAGTGTTGGCCTGCGTCGATCCGGCCGGCATCACCGCGAGTCGCGGAGGCGTCGGGTCGCCGCCAAACATCGGATGCGTCCAGTCAATGCCGGTGTCGATGATCGACACGTACATGCCCTGGCCTTCGTAACCTTCGTTCAGCGTGTCGAATGGAGTTAGCTCAGCGGCGGCGCCATAAACTTTCGGCGCGTTGATGTAGGGCACGCTGTTGCTGAGCGTCGTGGTGAGCAACTCGTCCGGACTCACGCTCTTGACCTGTGACATACTGCGAATCGCCGGAATTGAAGCCTCAGGAACTTTCAGCGCGAGGCCGTTGAGAACCAGCGAGTAGCGCAACGGCACTGTCGCCGCGACGTTCCCGTCATAGTTCTTCACATTGCGAGTGATGACGGCAGCCGAGATTCCTTTGTTCTGGAGCGCCCCGAGAAAGGCATCCTGTTTGGCGGTCAACCCATCGCGATAAGCCTTGAGCTGATCCTGCGAGACCGTGCCGCCGGATTTTTCCGTTCGGGCTTTGTAAACGGCGCCCGGCTCGTCTTTCAATTGGACGATCACCGAAACGACGTTCGTGTTTACGCTGGCCGTTGAACGAAAGTACGGCAGTGAAAGCAAAGCCACGGCGATGGCTGCGGCCGCGAAAAACTTAAGAAAACGAAACATGTCTGACCTCCTCGGGTGTTTCAAGCTGAAGTAGTAGCGAAAAGCATGTGCAGCTTAGAAAATGGGGCTTGAGCAATACTTGAGAGATCCTTGACATGGCTGGTTGAGGCGCGGTCGCAAGAAAAACACAAGATTTGAAGGCGAAAAAAAGCGGGGCTGTTCTGGAAGTGGCCCGGGGCGTCCCCCGTGGGTCTTAAGTGCTGTTCGGCACGGAATATTTGTAGATGCACAGGATTCTTGTTGTTCGAGCCCATTCATGGGCGACAGAATGTGCCGCTCCTCCGGAGCTGAAATTCATTAGGCAGCATTTGCTCTACAAATATGTCGCCGCTACACGGCTGGGATTTCAGCCACTAAAAAAAAGCGCGTAAGGCTCGCCCCTTACGCGCTTGTGATGAGCTACGGCTCACAGGGCGAGTTGTTACTCGCCGAACATCAAATTGATCAGTCGTGATGCGGGGTGAAGAAACTCAGCTCGCTTAACCGTCCGAGATGGTTCAAAGCGAGGACCGGGGATGGCTTGGAATTGTCCCGGGCCAATTTGCCGCACCTCAGCCGGGAACGCTTCCATCAATCCTTTATCGATCGCGATTTGCACATAGCCGCGCAGATTTCCGGGTATCTGGCCATTGTCGATGATTACCTGGCCTCCGGAAGTGACGTCGCTATTCGCCAGCGCTTTGGCTTGCGCATCGAGTCGCAGCGCGCGCACCAGCGCGACGGCCTGCTCGACTCGAGAAACGGAAGCGGCGGGCAAGAATGACCCACCTTCATTGCCCATCACTCCTTCACGTTTCAGCGATTCGGCGATTAGCGAGTCCGGAGAGCCGGAGGCCAGATCGGCAAAGCTCAGTTGATTGGGAATGTACTGCGGCACGCGAGCGGCAAACATCAGCGCCCGCGCTAATTCCATGCGCGTCAGGTCCGCGGAGGGACGGAAACTCCCACCATCCGTGAGCATGATGCGGTCATAAACCAGACGAAAGGCCTTTAGGCGAGAGGCTTCGTCCAGCGCGGCGATGTCGTTTAGCTGACTCGGATCATAAAGAAAGTGTGTGACCGTCAGACGATACGGCTGGTCGGCAACCATGCCGGCTCCCACGAGTCCGGCTTCCACGCGGGCGGTGAGTGTGTCGGCGGAGGGAAACTCAAGCGTGATGCCTTCCCGTGCTCCGAAAAGTCCGCCGGCGTTAATGTCGTCTGCGGCTGCTATCTGTTGGCCGTTGCGCAGTAGCGCCAACGCCATATCGTTGGCGACGATTTGAGTGTTATCAACCACTACTTCGTCTTCACCCAGCGACCCACCCCAATCAAGTTGCACGAACGTGTAACGGACATTCGGAGGAATCGAGATGACGTGCGTGTTGCTGCCGCCGGAAACCACCGTCGACTGGATGCTCTCACCGTCCAGCCGTGTCACCGACAAGCCTTTGCCGGTAAAGCCGAAGTTGCCGTAAGCCTTGTTCGGGTTGTAAGCGAGATCAACGGCCGCGTGTACATTCGCCATGCCGGCGCCGGCTTCAAACAAATCGTAAGTGGCGAGCGGAGTTGCCGTCCGTTCGATCAATGCTTTCACTTCGTCGGGTGATAGTGAAGGGTTCGCTGACAAAATGGTGGCGACAACTCCGGCAAGGTGCGGCGCGGCCATCGAGGTGCCGCTAATCTGCGTATAGTTCGCGACGAACGCCGCGGGAATCTCAGCGTCTGTGTGAAGACCGTTGGCGGCGGGATTGACGCGCGCGCGCGCCGCAATCACTGCGCTCGTAAAACCTGAGCCGCTCGAACCGCCAGTTCCGGGCGTCAGAATCGACGGATGAAGATCGGGATTGCCGAAAACTCCGCGTGAAGAGAAACCGGCCAGCCGTCCTTCTTTCGTGGCGGCGCCAACGTTGATGACCCACGGAAATCCCGCCCATCGATTTTGTGAATTTGCATCGGGACCGTCGTTGCCGTTGGCGAAGACGACGACGATGTGCGCCTGGTCGTGCAGAATTTTACTCGCGACGTTGATCGGATGATCCGGATCAGCTGCGACGGCCGAATTTCCCCACGAGTTGTTGACCACCCGGACGTTGTAGCGAAATTGATTGGTGAAGCAGTAATCGAACGCAGCGATCTGGCCGATGATGAAAAGACCGGCGCCTGAGCCGAGGCCGAGTATGTTCGCTCCCGGCGCAACGCCTTGATAAAGACCGCCGCTCGCGATACCCGTTCCCGCCGCCGTACTCGCGACGTGCGTGCCGTGCCCACCGTGCGTGTCGGTGTTGATGACGTCCTCAACATAAACCGGTGGGATGATGCCGGCCAAAACATTGCCGGCGGTATTCGAACGCACGATCAGGCCATCTTTGTCATTCATATTGACGAGGACGTTCTGAATTGTCTTCCGGTTCGGATCGAGGGGATCGTATTCAACGTCCGGGTGCGTTCCATCTACACCCGTATCGTTGATCGCGATCGTAATTCCCTTGCCTGAAACAGGCATGCCACCGTTGCGTCTGGTTATGTCGGGATCGGTGCGCAGCCGGTCGACGCCGATCAAAGGCTTGGTCTGATGCAGATAAAGCTGAATCGGCGCGTTGAGATAAATGGAACGCAACTGGCTCCAGCTCGTCATGCGCTGAATCTGCGCGGGCGTGGCGTTGACGGCGACGATCGGGAAGTTCTTCATGCGAATCCCATTAGTGATGCCGAGTGCCCGGACCAACCCCAGCTGCGAATCCGTAACACGATCACCTTGAAAGGTGAGAATGACACCGAGTTGAACGCCCGGTTGAGTGACTCTCAGCCGCGAGGCCAACTCCGGGTCAACCTTTGGCGCCGCGAAACTCGCACCCGCAAGAAACATCACCATCGCCAAAGTGGCTAAGCTGATCCGTCCGGCTTTCATCCTCGTAATCCTCCGTTTTGCTAATCCCATCGCGTTGCGTCCTTCGCAGTTCTTCCTTACTGCACCTTGAAGCTCGAACCGGTTGCAGCGTCAGAATTCAGCAGCAAACCTCCGGTAGCCGAAACGCCAATCAGGATCTGCGACTGGGCTTGAGTGTTCGTCGTCGTCGTGCCGAGCACGCTCGATCCGACTGCCGCATTAATCTTGTCGAGTGAGAGCCGGATGATGATCTTGTTTCCGACTATCTGGCCTGAGTCGACTGCGCCGATCGTTTCCTGATTGCGCGTTCCCGTCGCCAGCGTCGTGATGCGACCGTACTCGTATGTCGTCGCGGTCTCGTCAATCGAAGCGGTCACGAAAATATCGGTCGCGCCAAACGTCGACGTCACCGTCCAGCGCATGTTCGGAGTCGTCGTGGAAAGATTGAGCAGATCGATCGTGTAGACGAGTTGGTTGGCGGCGGAGTCGTAAGCAAAGTCTGCGGAAACGATGTCCTGCGCATCTGAACCCGTCGCGTCACCGGTAACGTCCACGATTTCTGGCGCATTCGGGTCCGTATTCGGAAACAGATTCGCCGGATGGGCGACGGCCGAAAGACCCATGGCGCGGCGCACTGCGTTGTGTGCATCGACATAACCTGCACCGACGATGCGCTCTTCATAAGGCATCGGCGTCGCGGTTTCGCGAAGGATGGTTACTACTTCATCCGGCGTCAGCGTTGGCTTTGCTTCCAGCATTAAAGCGACCACGCCCGAGATATGCGGACAAGCGAAGCTGGTTCCCTGGGAAGTTGTGTAATAAGGCAGAAGCGCCGGTGGAATCGTCGTCAGATCGTTCGCGCCCACGAAGAGCGGCACCGCGCCGATCGTGTTCGTCAGGCCCGCGCCTTTCATGCGCGCGCTCTTGATGTCCACGCCCGGGGCAGTCACGTCGGGACGCAGGTTCGGCGTCGCGAACGGATCGGCAGGCATGCCCGCCACGTCTGTGCCCTCACCATTGTTAACTCCGCGCGAGCTGAACCCTGCCGGCGTGCCGAGTCCCATCTTCTCGCCCGCCGCGACCGAGATCGTCCACGGCATCGTCGAATAAGGATTGATGGCATTCGCTTCATCGCCGGCATTACCCGCGGCGAACACGACTACGATGTTGCGATCGTGCGCCGTCCGGGTGGCGATGTTGATTGGATCGTCCGGGCTGATGCCTTCGGGTGATAGAGAGCCGCCCCATGAGTTGTTGATCACCCGGACCTGGTAAGCGAACTGATTGACGAGCAGGTAGTCATAAGCCGTCAGGATCGTAACGAGTGGCAGGCCAAGCTCGTTGCCCGCATTTACGCCGATCAAGTGCGCGCCGGGTGCGACGCCGCCATAAAAGTTACCGGACTGGACTCCGGTACCGGCGGCGACGGCCGAACCGTGTGTTCCGTGCCCGGATTCCACGTCCGAGTGATGTTGATTCTCGAGATAAATCGGCGGGTTGAAACCGGTAGCCGTGTAGACCTCGTCGAAGACGTTGATGCCGATGCCAATTGCCAGACCGCCATCGCCGACGGTCGTCTCAGAATGTGGTTGGATAACGTTTTGGACAGTCTTTGTTCCATACATTAGATCGGCGTGCGTCGCATCGATACCGGTGTCGATGTAGCCGATGCCGATTCCTTTGCCCGAGATGGGCATGCCGGGATTCTGATTGTTGGCTTGCTGTACATCCCGATCCGCCATCATCGCGAACGCGCCGATAAAGCGCCGGCTCTCGTTCGTGAAAGGCTTCATGATGCGATTCGCCCAAATTGATTTCACGCCGGGCTGCTTCCGCACGGCGGCCAATTGCGTCGCATTCATCGGAGCGATCACCATCGGCAATTCGCGCAGCGCGATGCCTTTGGTGATGCCGGCCAGTTGCAGCCGGCTCAAGTCGGTCGCGGTCGGCTTTGCCTTGTAGCTAATCACCACCGGAATCGGCTTCGTCCCACCGGCCAACGCGAAATGGTTGGCGATCAATGGATCAACCCTGGCCGTGCTTGATGAGGTCGAGCCCGCAGTTAAAGATCCGATTTGCGCTTTGCTCCGGTTCTCGGCCAACTGCACGAGCGCGACGAGAAGTGCGGCGACGATGATGGCTGCTCTTTTCATGACTGTCTTTGTTCCTTCCTTTAGGTCCGCTCCACAACCCGGACTTTGTTATCAGTGAAGATTCTTTTCTTCTGGATACGACACCCGGTCGCTACCGCTCCCGGTACTGACTGTCGGTATCTGCGTTCAGTTCGAGGGCCGTCTGACTCTGCCGGCAGAGCGGCCCCCGAACCGATTCAGTCATGACGCTTACCCGGCCAAAGCCACGCCATGACTCTTCGTGTTTAGTTCCCCGTGTCGAATCGCGCGCGATAATTCGCCAGCCCATAGGCCATCCAGGCACGCGTTGTCGGATCGTTTGCTTTGACTCGAGCTTTCAGCGTGGGCTGCAGATCAAACGGGCCCTGCTCGAGCGTGAAGTACGCCTGCAGAATTCCGCGATCGAGCGCGAGCTGAATGTAGCCGCGCATCGCCGCCGGAATGTCCAGGTTGTCAGCCAGCGTTAAGGTCTGGCTGCCATAGGTAACGGTCACGTTGGTTCCCGCGCGACCCTTGGCCTCCGTATCGAGACCAAGTGCGCGCACCAGCGCCACAGCCATGTCCAGGCGACTGATGTTGCCGGCTGGATTAAACGTCGAGCCATTGGCGCTCATCATTCCGTTAGGGGTGAAGTTCCAATCGCGCGCGTTGGAGCCTTTGGCAGTCACTGCTTCCGCGATCGCCGCCAACTCTCCAGAGACATCCGAGAACTTCGGCGTCGCGGAACGCGATTGCCGCAAAGGCGTGTTGAAAGCCAGAGTCCGGGCGAAGTCTTCGCGCGTGACGATCGCGTCGGGACGGAATGTTCCATCGGCGAAAGTGTCCATCTGCCGGTTAACGACTGCCGACCTGATTTGCGCCTCCGCCGCGTGACCCACGATGTCGGGAAGATCCTGGAGCGTATAAATTCTGCGATTGATGGTGCCGTCAACGCGCTCAGGCACTGCCAACCCCACCGGCGACGAAGCCTCGGGCACCGCCGCGAGTCCGCGCAAACCGCGAATCTCAGCAACCCATTGCCCGGCGGCAGGATGCTTAACAATGATCCGGCGACGCGGCGAGTCGAGCACCGGTAAGGTTATGCCGGCACTGTACGCACATGGTGGTACGCCCTGCGGATCTGACGCGAGTGGCGTGCATCCCGGCGGATAGAGCGCGAGCCCCAGAGAGTTGCCGGCCTCGCCCGTAACGGGATTGTCCCCGTTATCATTTGCGTAACCGTAGACCACCGCGACATCAAGCATGCCGAAGCCTTCGGAGACGTCGAATCTGTATGTGTTTGTATTTGAAGTCTGCGGTCCCGGCGACTGGGGCGTGTAGTTAATGGTGAATCCCTGCTCGGGCTCTTTAGTCGTAGTGTACTGAGCGTTGTACGAGCGCAGGTCTGTCGCACCAGTGTAGCTGCCGTAGTTTCTCGATCGGTTGAAAACCTTATCTACGGCGGCGTAGGCATTCACATAACCCGAGCCGACTTGAAATTCGTCATAGCCCGGCATGTGAGTGGCGGTCTCTTGCAGGATCTGCTTCACCTCGTCGGGATGCAGCGTGATGTCGGCATCGAGCATCAGCGCCACGATTCCGGCGGCGAATGGCGTCGACATCGAAGTACCGCTGATTTGTGTGTAGAACGGCATGTAGGCGGGAGAGATTTCAGTGTCGTAGTCTCCCCCGTTGGCCACGACGTTGCTTGCTGACCGCGTGGAAACAATGTCGTGGGTGAATTTCGCCGAGTTGATTTCGAATTCACGGCCGGTTCCCGGCGCCACGATACTGGGCGCGTCAAAGTCGTTGTACGGATCGTTATCAGCCAGCCGATCGGCTTTCAAAGTTCCGCGCGAAGAGAAATCGGCCAACCCACCTTCTTTCGTTCCCGCGCCTACTGAAATCACCCACGGCGCTTTGGCGTAAGGGTTATGCGTATCTGGTCCCGGGCCATCGTTGCCGGCGGCGAAGAGCGAAGTGATGTTGAGACCGTACGCTTGCCGGGTCGCGAGGTTAATCGGATTGTCCGGATTGAACGCGCCGGAGCCGCCCCACGAGTTCGAGATGACGCGAATGTTGTAGGTAAACTGATTCGCCAGCGACCATTCATAGCCCCCGAGGGCGTTGAGAATGAATAAGCCTGCGCCTGAGCCGGTACCGATTAGCTTCGCTCCGGGCGCGACCCCGGCGTAGAGACCGCCGGACTGCTGACCGGTGCCGCCCACGATTCCGGCGCAGTGCGTACCGTGACCGACGTGCGTATCGGTGTTAGGCACGTTCTCGACTACTTGAAGGCTAAAGAACCCATCCAACGGAAGCGAGACGACTGCGTTTTCGGTGTCCGAGTCGGTAACCACCTGAACGTTTTGAATTACGTGCGGACCAAATTTCAGATCGTTGTGCGTCGCATCGATGCCCGAGTCGTTAATCACCACCGAAAAATTTCCCTGCCCGGAAACCGGCATTCCGCCGTTGCGTGAAGTCATGGCGGAATCACCACGCAAGCGATCTACACCGGCGAGGACCCTGGCCTGCGCAAGGTAGTAATAGAGCTGGTCATTTGACCAAACCGAACGTACGGCGCCATTGGACGCGAGCGCGCGGACCTGGCCCGCGTTGAGATTGGTTGCCACCATACCCAACTGCTGCAACTTGTAGCCTCGCGTGATTCCCAGCCCGCGTAACACACTCAAGTGCGATTCATTCAACCCGTTAGTCGTGTTGAAGCTGACAATCACGGTGCCGACGCTCAGCGAGTCGGCCGCGCCGGCAAGGCGCGACTGCAATGCCGGACTCAGCGTTGCAGCTGAAGCGATGGCACTTGCGGCTAGAACGATTAGCAGGGCACCCAAATTGGCAGAGATTCTTCTAAACATGACGGAGACTCCTTTCAAAATCCGTTCGCTCGGTTCGGTTGAGTGGACTCGGTGCATCTGTTCTCTCTTGAAGTGTGCGCAGAATAAATAAAGAGACTTGAGAAAAACTTGAGGCTTTTTGGCGGAAAGAGTTGAGAAACTTGAGGCTTACGAAAAGCGAGACAATTTGAGTTGTGCGCGAGGGTTTACAACAAGCTCGCAAGCAATTCGCAAGACAGGCGGGATTGATCGAAGGTGAGGTCAGTACAGGGAGCGGTAGCGACCTGGTGAGATCGCAGTGGGTCGATTTTGCTGGAACTGAGACCCGGTCGCTATTCCGACTTCGTCGAAACCCTCACCCAACCTCTCCCCAAGGGAGAGGAGAAGAGCTCCCGGTACTGACTCCATGACCTGCGTCGCAGAGTCAGGCCACTACCACAAAATCGGTTTGCATTGAGCCGGAGAAAGGATTACTGAGCTGGAAATTCAGTCTTGAGCGCGCCGAAGCGGAACGGTTCGTTGATCACGACCCTGGCATTGCGCCGGGTCTCTTTCAACCAGTTGGTGAGCTTCTCAGCCTGAAGTTTGGCGAGCAGCCGCGCGCGAATATCTGGCGTCATTTCTTCCAGCGTGCGCACCCGCGCAGATTCGTGAGCGGTGACTTTGATTACGTGGAAGCCATACTCTGTTTCGACCACGCCGCTGACCGCACCGGGTTTGAGTTGGAAAGCAGCTTCGTCGAAAGCTTTTGCATGCGTATCTCGCGTGAAGGTTCCCAGGCTGCCGCCTCCATCACGCGTGCCCGGATCTTCCGAAGACTCGCGCGCAAGTTTGGCAAAGTCCGCTCCGCCGGCAGCTTTGCGGCGCAGGTCTTCGGCGCGCTGGCGACGACGGGCCATTTCCTCGCGCACCGCCGTTTGCAGCTGCGCGCCCGAGAGTCCTTTTTCCTGGCTGAGTTGTTGCTCGATGAGATTCGGCCGGGCGGCAATCAGAATGTGCGCGGCCGTGACGCGCTCAGACTGTTGAAAGTTTGGTTCTGAACTGTGGGCCTGGTAGTAATCGCTGATCTCTTTATCTGAAACTGACAAGTCCTTGCTCAGCTCGTTCCGCATTATCTCGCCGTATAACTCTGACTTTGAGACCTCGCTGTACTCAGCTCTTGAGAGTCCAAACCCTTTCAGGTACTCGTCAAACTTCTGCTCGCCGCCAAACTGCTGAATCGCGCGCTGTTCGGCAGCGGCTAATTTATCCGTGGCAATGTCGAGCCCGCGGCGTTGCGCCTCCTGGGCGATCAAGGCTCGATCGATCAATTCAGAGACGATGCCCTCGCGAAGTTGGTCGATTTTCCGGCGGCCTTCGTCAGTATTCGGATCCAGGCCGAGGGCCTCTCGTCCATTCTTGAGGTACATCTGGTAGAGCTTGGTCGGGATTTCTTTTCCGTTGACCGTCGCCACTACCGGCGGAAGCTCCGCCTCGCCTGTTTGTTTTTCTTGAGATTGGCAACCGGCGCAGGTCACGGCAAACACGATCAGCGCCAGCAAAAACAGACGCCTTTCCAGCTCGCCGTGGTTTTGGTCTTTGTTCACGCGCCGCGCGGTTGGCATTTTCCGATTATTGACTTGTGCGCACTCTGAACGAATCGAAAAACTGCTCGCACGTCTCTGCAATCGCGGCGCTGTCGAGAGACTTTGGCGTGATGCATTGCAGCACATAAATCCGCGGGTTCAGATCATAAAAGCGCGCTCGATCGATGAATTCCATTCCCTGCTCAGTCTTCGCGGCGATCCTGATTTGCCTGCCCGGCGCGCCACCCAAACTCATTGAGTGCTCTTCCAGCAAAGTTCCTCTGATGCTGTTGACCATTCCGTCCCGCGCTTTGTCGAGCGAGAATGTGACGCCTCCGGGATAATCAAAGTAAGCGATCATCACCATTCCCATGTTCCCTGAAGCCATCGCCATGTATTGCGTAATCGGCGAGCCATCCGGCGCACTAATTTGCTGCGACGAAAGATTCGGCTGGGCCGGCACTAAAACCACGTATCGACCTTCTGGCGATGAATATCTCAGCGTAAATGTTTGCGATGTCGCCTGGGCCTGAGGTTGAGTTTGGGTCTGCGGCGGCCGCACCGGCGGCGCAGTTCTCTCTTTGTGTTCTTGCGCGCTGGCCGCGATTGCGGAGACCAGCAGTACGAGCAGCGCGATGGTTGTTTTCGTCATGATTACCCCGATCTAATTTCGGTCCGAGGCGAATCATAACAGAGACACCGTGCTCCGGAACAGAGTATGTTGGGCTAAGAGAACCTCTATCAACGAGCCGACAAATCCGGTGACTTCATCGCCAGGGCTTGTCCGACGTGTCGCTCCGCGAACACCGGCTCAATGGCCCACCGCCGTAACTGGCGCGGCGAGGCATCGAGTCGGCAAGTGAAGACCCAGCCCGTCACGGCCCGAACCGTTGGCGATACTCGGGCGATTCGATAAACCCGCGCACAATGATGTTCTCCACCCAGTGGGCATCCGTACTCAGTGAAAATCGGCCATTGTGAAAGATGAAACCGCAAGTTGCTGGATCGTTATTTGCCCAATTCTGCGAATTGTGACAATCCTCCGGGTCACGACGCAGGTAGCCGAAGTATTCCATGGTCACAAACGCCTGCTTGAAGAACTTCGCATCGACCTCAGGGCTTTCGGCCACCGCGCGCAAAACCTGGGCGCGCGTTTGGCTCCCATTATTCAAGTTGGCGATCAAGGTGCCTTCGTTGGACAGCGTGACGCCTGCCGTACTCTCTAACTTCTTGACGAACTGTTCGTTCGAGAGGCTGTTGGGCAAAACCTGTTGCACCTCACTCCGTTGCAGCCAGGCAATCGTGAGCGCATCTTTCAAAGCTGAGACTATCGCCTTATCGTCGTTAGGCTCCGAAATGCTTTGCACGTCTCTCAGAAACTCCAGGTAATGCGGCCGATCAATCTTCGATGAATCATTGAGTTCGGCCACCGTGGCGGGTCTCTGACCCAGCGTAATCACAAAGAGATAGAATACGAACGAGCCCTTCTCGTGGAACTCCGGCGAGCGGAAGAAGTTCGCTGAAACCACTCCGCGCAGATACTTATTGCATTCAGTATCGGAGGGCTGACAGTGGTCCATTAGGTCGAGATAGTACTGCATGCCGCCCGCTTCGGGTTCGCGGTTCAGGAAATCCAGATATTGGATCCGTATAAAGAAATGGCGATCGTCGATCGGATTCGGGCCCGTGCTTGTGTCGTTGTCGTTGATTGTGACGTCTACAGACGGCGAGCCTACGGCAGCGCCCGTGGAGTTTGCGAGCGTGACCTTGAGTTTCTCCTGTCCGTCGGCATATGAATCGTCAAAGATTGGAATCGAAAAACTCTTCGGTGAAGCGTCCCCAGCGGCCCACGATAATGTCCCGAAGGTCATTTCGAAGTCGCACTTCTGCGAAGCAACACCGTTCGTAACATCGCATTTTTGCAGGCCTGCTTCATCGACCGTGGCAAAGGTGACGGTGGCTGCGCCTGATGTGTCTCCTGAGCGATTCACGGTGAGATAGACTCGCACGTCAGCTTCACCGACCGTGTAGGATGACGCGCCGAACTGAACTGTGGGCGCATCGTCATTCAGGATTGTGCCGGCGCCCGCACTGTCGCCGATGGTGGCACTCTGCGCATTCGTCAGATTCACAGAAAAGGCCTCATCTGGTTCGTTGGCCGTATCGCCGTTAACGACGACCGTGATGGTCTTGGTCGTATCGCCCGGACTGAACGTTAGCGTGTTGCTGTTGGTCACGTAATCCGACCCCGCCGTGGCCGTGCCAGGCGCGGTGGCGTAATTGACGGTCACCGTTTGAGCGCTGGCGGCCGAGAGCATGACTGTGAAAGTGAAGTTAGTCGTGCCGCTGTTACCTTCATTGGCACTCACATCGTTAATGGACAAAGAAGGTGTCGGGTCGTTGTCCGCGATGGTTAAGACAGCTGCCGTCGGCGAGCCCAAAGTCGCTCCTCCGGTCGGGTTCGAGAGCGTTAGATTTACGGTCTCGTCCGGCTCATCTAAAGAATCATCGGAGACGGGAACCGAGAAAGTTTTGCTCGTCTCGCCGTTTGCGAAAGTTAGCGTTCCCGATGCGGCTGAGTAATCTGAGCCCGCGCTAGCCGTGCCGTTCGAAGTAGCGTAATCCACTGATACCGCGCCATCCGAACCATTTACACGCGTAACGGTGATAGTCGCGCTGCCGCCACCCTCACCAACGTTGTAATTCGCGGCGCTGAATTGGAGTGTGCCCGGCGCCGGTGTCGACGTACCGACACCAAGATCATGAATGACCAGGTTGTCGACGTACCAGCCTGCAGCATCACCGTTGGTGGTGCCGACGTCTGACGACACGCGGAAGCGCAGGTAAATCGGCGCACCTTCCATGTTGTTGTCTCCGCCTGGGGCAAACTCGCCGAGCGAAACGCGTACGTGGTGTGCGCCTTTTATTCCCGAATAGGCACGACGTCCCTGCAATGGAGAGAGCTGCACACCCAGATCGTTGCCGTCCAGTTTCGAGTTGTAAAGACCATCGACGATGTAGTTGCCAAGGTCGAAAGTGGTGCTGTTATCGGGATAGGGCGTTGAATTGAAATTTGGTCCACCCTTGGCAATTTCAAGGAGGCCACCATCAAACCGGGCCTCTGTTGAGAAGAAATGGTCAAAATCCATGACGGATGTCGCCGACAGGGTGAGAGGTCCAATTATGGCCGAGCTGTCGCTGGGTCCATACCCGGGACCTGGATCGAAATCGGGTGCATACATCGTGGCCGAGGTCGTGCCCGGGAACGGGACGTTGGTAACCCGCTGCCAGGCGGGCTGGTCCTCCTTCGGATCATTGCCCGATTCCTGAAGTGGAGGTTGGAAGCGTGCGTCGGCCGAAGACGACTCATAATTTTCCAGGGGGAAAGGATGGAACGTCTTAAACGTAGCAATGGTCGGGATGTTATAGCGCACCTGCCTGTTGCCGACGTCGTCAGTGTCTTTCTTGCCGGCAGGGTTACGCGCCTGAACAATGTAGTAATAGATTTGGCCCAGCTGGCGAGCCGTGTCCGTAAACTGATTGCCGGTAACCCCTTCCGCAATCCTGTTTGCTGCCGACGGCGTAAAGGTCGGATCCTGGGTGCCGTCGCCTGGATCGACGTGCTCGACGCGATAGATGTCATAGACACAGTCGGCGCAAATAGTGAACGCATCACCGGCCGGGTTAGGAGTGATCGCAGAGTTCCACTTAACGACAAGCGTTGTGCCGGTCACTGGATCGATCACCTGGTCCGCGCCGAAGAAAGTGGGCGGCGGAGTGATTACTATTCCGTTTGTGATGGCGATGCTCTGAGTGTTGGCAGTCGAGACACAGATGGTTTCAGTGTCGCGACTCGCGCGAACTTGATAAAAGTAAGTCTGGCCGCCAGAAAGATTCTCGTCCTGGTAAGTAGTCTGTGCGGCCGGGATCTCCGCAATCTTGGTGAAGGGTCCCTCTGCCTTGAAGGACCGGGTAATCGTGTACTGCGCCGCGCCTACGACGGGCACACCGCCATTGATCGTTACAGTCACTCGATTGGGAGCCGTGTTTGCCAACGAGAATGTCGGCGCCGCGAGTGGGCCAAGTTGTTCACAAGCGGTGACCGCAGCCGGGACCGTAAAGTCTTCAACCGCCTGACCGGCATTGCTATCTGACGCTGCGTTCGTGCCAACGCCGTGACTGGCGAACGCGCGCCAGATGATCGCGCGGTTTTCGCCGCCGGTTAGTTCTTCGTCGGCGAGAAGTATGGAGTCGCGCGTGGCGACGATTGAAGGATTGCATGGGGAGAGTTGCAGCCCGCGCAAGACCAGCGTATCCGCCAGGCGCGCGCCATTTGCCACTGCCGTAGCAAGAGGGCCATTCCGGTTGCCGTTAGCTTGAATCTCGGCCGTCAACAAGCCCGGACGAATGATGTGTTCATTGGCCTTGATGTTGGGCACCTGGGTTTGCGGCGCCTCGGGCGGAACGATGCCCCCCGGCGGCGCGGGCTGACCACTAAAGGTCGCGCCAACAACAGTCGTGTTGAATTCGGGACGATAGTCAATCGGATGTTTAAGATCTTTTGAGCGAACCTTTCGTGGTCCGATGTAAAACTCAGCGTTCGCCGGCGACGCTACTGTTCCCAACCGTCGCGTGCCGTCGAAGAAGACGCCATTCGGATCCTTCATGATCATCAGCTCACGCATGTCCCAAAGCATTGCCGCGAAGACTTCGCCGACGTCATGAACCTCGAACGGCACAGAACCAGGATCTGGATCCGGCGTTCCCTGATCGCGGCGGTTAAGTCCGTTGCCGTTAAGCGAGCCATAAGACCAGCGATAGTTAGTGTAAGGGATACGCCGAATACCAATGTCGAACTCGCCGGTAACATATTCACCTTCGGCATCGTCATCAGTCATCGAGCAGGCGATGAAATCCGACCATCCTTCACCCTGGCCACCAGACTCGCCCACGAGCGGTGTTCCCAGGCAATCGGACGTTCCCTTACCCGCGGAGCGATTGGAAACGCCGTGATAGAACTCGTGGCCTACCACGTCAAAATCGAAATCACCATCGGCGCGACGGAATGTGGGTTCCGTGAAAAGGAACATCTGCATGCGCGGCGGCGAACCGTCGTTACCAGTGCTCATGTTGGCGTTGTCGGTTCCGGAACCATCCTGCACCTGCGCACTCAAGGCATCCTGGCCGGCGCCGCCCAGTCCGAAGTTGTCCTGCTGGAAATTCCAAGTCGTCTCTGTGAAGCCGATGCTGTAAAGGTAGTCGTGCAGGATGTTGGTGTAATAGAACATCGTAGCTGCACCCGGATAAACGTCTTGCTCAGTCGAGGTGGGATAGTAATAAACCTCGCAGAGATTGATGACGGTACAGGCGACCAGCCCCATCGTTTCCGGAATCGCACTCTTGGCATCCTCGCCGCCGTACTCATAGCCGTTGAGAAAATCAAAGTAGCCTGCGGTGAAGTGCCGGTTAGGGCTATAACCTCGGATGCCGCTGGTAGTCTCATTGTCGTTGAAGCGATCGTCTGCTACGAGGACGTTATTCCCCTCGGTGTAGCGCGACTGAAAAACCGAGGACAACACACGTCCATCACGAAGTGTTACTGGCGACGACAGCGGTGTCAGGTCGGCGGAAAAAGGTTGGGTCTTGTCAGCCACGGGCGAGTTTGCCGCCAAATTGCGAGTAACAGCCTCAGCCGGCATTTCATATTTATAGGCGCGAGTGCTGGCGCGGTTGTTATCCGATTCTGGGATCTCGGTCCCGCCGGTGCCTGTTGGCAGATAGAACCAGCCGAAGCGCGATCCATATCTTTGAATCGTCGGATTCGTCGCATCAGGAAAGCCACGCAGTACCTGGCCGTAAGGAGTGTTATAGATTTGGGAAACGAGCGGCCCACCGGCTATCGAATATGGATTTTCGGTGCGTCCTGCGACCAGACTTTCCTTGAAGCCGCGTCCATTGTTCCGATCCAATTCGTTTTCGTTTGCCTGATAGTCAGGCCGATCGCCGGGCGCCGTCGATCTTCCGTAGCCTGGTCCAACTGTTCCACCCGTGCCTGCCGCCCCGTTGCAGGGTCGTCCTGGAAGGTTTCCGCTGCATACGTGTCGCCCAGAGAGCGCAGCCGGCATGCCGTCAAAAACTTTACCTGAAGCAGTGGCCATGCTGTTAGCTTCGACCAGATTCTGCACGTCGGGCCGGAAGGTGGCGCGGCGACTAGTTACTGCACCACCGCCGCTTTGGAAGGACGTCAGGCTGGTTCGCCTCAACACCTCACCGGTTTGCGCGTCTACGATGTTGTTCCACATTATGCCGCGATACCGCGGCGTGGTGAGCGCGAAGTTGTATGCATGACGTCCTTGCTCGCCCATCGGAAAGATCACGTGCGTGACCACGATATCGTCGGAAAATACGCCCGCGCCGCTAAAGCGCGGTGCGTCAATGAGCTCAGGTTTCAGATTTCCAAACGTGCGCGGCACTTTCTTTGAGCCGAGTTGTTGAGGCACAAAGCCGTCGAAGCCAAGGGATTTCGCCGCGGACACGATCGCCTGGGCCGGTGTGAGCGAAACGGAGTTTGCGACTCTCAACTGTGGATAATTATCACCGCCAACGTTAATCACCTGGCCGTCGCGATTGATGTTGACCATCACTTCGCCTTTGTAAACCGGCACACCTTCAACCTGCTGCTCAAAGAGCAGAATCGTTGCTCCCAAATCGGGGAGTGTGGTGCGGCTCTTCAGTTTCAGGTTTTCGAGATCGCTTTCGGTGAAGCGAAATAGACCCTGCCAGTCGCTAATGAAGTCACGAGCAATATCTTCAGGAGCGTCGGCGCTCGGGGGAGACAGGTAGCCAGAGCGCGCGAACATGTGGCGCGGCGTTCCGGTTAGCCGGTTGTATTCGACGCTCAGTTTCGAGCCGGTGGCATGTTCCAACGAGTTGAGGGCTTTTGCCTGTGCCGCATCAGCGGTTCGCGACTGGGTCAGAGCCTGACGCGTATTTTGCTCAGCCGACGTCTTTGAGGTTGGCTGACCGGGAGTGGCAATGCTGCCACCTCTTAACACGCCGCCCGCGACGCGCACGTCCAATTCGTGCGGCAACACTTCAACCTGCGCCGTCTTTTCCGCCGTGGAGACAAAGAGCGTTGAAGCCAGTAGAGCGGCCACGCACATACAAAACAGTGTCAGTCGGATTAAGTTTGCTCGTCGCGCTTTCATTTTGATTCTCCTGTTTCCCGCAAACGCGCGTCGGCGGTTGTGGAAACGTCGTCCCGTCCTCACCAAACATCGGCGAAACATTCATGGCCTAAGAGTTAGTTGGGTAATTACCAGACTAGCGACAGGTGGTTGAGCAAAACTTGAGAATTCAAATCGTCAATCAGCCACCAGTTTTTCGTCATTCGACGGAAACCAAATCACAATAAAAGTGAGTTGAACGCTAGAGGTTTTTTGAAAGAGGGCCGAGGGTTGTTCCGTACACGATTCGGAACGATAAAAAGCTGACAATGCCGAAGAGGGGCAGCTACTTGGTCGTCCCGAAGAGCTAATTCACGTTCAGGCTATGGGAGCGCTATGTTAGTATCCCGGCTCGTTAAATTCAATCGAGGGTTCCAATCAATGAAACGAGTATTCCTGCTGACAGTCGTTGTGGCGACGCTCGCCTGGTGCACTTTCCCTTCGGCAAACAGAGTTCTTTCGCAGCCGGCGCCTGCGGCCGCGAAAACTCAGTCGCTGCAAGTTGCGGGATTGCGCGCAGCCGTGACGATCCGGCGCGATGAACGCGGCATCCCCTATATCGAAGCCGCCAACGACGAAGATTTGTACTTCGCCCAGGGCTATGTAACGGCGAGCGATCGGCTGTGGCAAATGGATTTGCAGCGGCGGACAGCCCGCGGTGAACTCTCTGAAATTTTCGGGTCAGCGACCGTGGCCCAGGACAAGCTTCATCGAACCTTCGGCTTTCACCGGCTGATCGAACAGGCGGCCGCCAACCTCGAACCAAAATTTGGTCTGGCCAGCAACGCGTTCACCAAAGGCGTGAATGCATATATTGACTCGCTAACCGATCAGACGATGCCGCCCGAGTTTCGCCTTCTGCAATACAAGCCGCGACCCTGGACCACGGCGGATTCCCTCGCGGTCGGCGCGTTGATGGCTGAATACCTGTCTTCAACCTGGCAACTGGATGTGATGCGTGGCGGGCTCGCGACGCTCCCGAAAGAGAAACGTGATGCGCTCTTGCCTGACACGTCGCCGCTTGATGTTTTGGTTGTTGGAAGTGATCGCGCGGGCAGAGCGGGCGTCCTGCCGGCGGTTAGAACGCGCGCGCCTCATGTGCCCATCGTCACCAGCAAGGCGCTCGCCGAACTGAATCAGCTGATCGAAACACAGCGCCAATCATTTGAACTGCTCGGACTAACTCCGCCGGCGCTGGAAACAATTCATGCCAGCAACAACTGGGTCGTCTCAGGCAAACGCACGGCGAGCGGAAAGCCTCTGTTGGCAAACGATCCGCACATTCCCGCATCAGCTCCGAACGTTTGGTATCAGACGCAGCTGATTGCGCCTGGCATCCACGTGGCGGGCGTAACTTTTCCCGGCATCCCGGGAATCGTCGTAGGCCACAACGAACGCATTGCCTGGGGCGTGACTAATCTCGGGCCGGACGTGCAAGACATCTACCTCGAAAAATTCGACAAGACTAATCCCGCGAAGTATCAAACACCCACAGGCTTGCGCGACGCTGAGATCCGGCAGGAACAGATCAAGGTTCGCAAAGGCTTTGCCAGCCCGGCCACTGACACACAGACGTTTGACGTCACGGTCACGCGACACGGCCCCATCATTCTTGAGAGGGACGGAGCGCGTTATGCATTGCGCTGGAGCTTGCTCGATCCGGCGACTCTACAGACGGCCGGCATCTTCGACCTGAATCGCGCGAAGAATTGGAAAGAGTTCACCACCGCGCTCAGTGGTTACCGCGGCCCCACGCAGAATTTTGTTTACGCTGACATCGACGGACACATCGGCTATTACGGCGCCGGCTTGATTCCAATCCGCAAATCCGGCGATGGGAGCGTTCCCTACGACGGCGCCACGGACGATGGTGAATGGACAGGTTTCATTCCGTTCGACAAGCTGCCTCATGTTTACGATCCTCCTTCCGGAATGATTGTGACCGCGAATCAGCGTGTCACCGGATCGAGTTATCCTTATTTTGTAAGTCACGTGTGGGCGACGCCTTATCGCGCGCGCCGCATCCACGATTTGCTTTCGGCAAAATCGAAATTAACCACGGACGACTATCGAAAAATACAAGGCGATGTTTACTCGATCGGCAACAAAACATTTGCTGAGCAGGCGGCAAAGTCGCTCGCGCAAGTAACAGACCCGGGAGCGGCAGCGACCGGATCAGCAACCCAGCCAAATCTGAAGGAACTCATTGTTGAGCTCAGCGCCTGGGACGGCATGATGTCTGCCGACTCGCGGATGGCGGCAATCGTCTCGCAGATGCGCGTCGCTTTTCGCCGGCGAATTATCAACGCGGCGCTGGGACAGCAACTGGCAGCTACTTATATCTGGCCTGAATCCGATGTTTTAGTCGATCGGATCATCGCTGAGCAGCCCCGCGACTGGCTGCCGAAGGAATTCACCAGCTATGCGGATCTTTTCAAGGCGTCATACGAAGATGCGCGGCAAGCTCTCACGACGAGTTTGGGAGCAGACGACACGAAATGGAGCTGGGGGGCACAGACCAAGGCACGCTTCAGTCATCCGCTCGCGCAGGCGCCGCTGATCGGTGCACAGTTCGTGATTCCGCCAATTCCTCAAAATGGCTCGGGCGGGACAGTCAATGTTGGCTCGGCCGTTTCAATGCGCTTCATCGCTGACGTCAGCAACTGGGACCAGAGCCAGCACGGAATTCCGCTGGGACAATCGGGCTGGGCTAACAGTCCACACTGGAAAGATCAATTGGATGACTGGCGCAACGTGACGCCGCGCGCTTTCCCGTTCAGTAAAGCTGCCATCGCGGCGGCGACGAAAGAAACGGTCGTGCTGACACCGAAACCTTGAAAGAGGTTGTCCACAGATTAGGCAGATAAGACCGATTGAAACATTGATTCATTGATCCAATGAGTCAATGAACAAATCCCTCTAATCTGTGTAATCTGTGTAATCTGTGGATACCTTCCGGACCTTTATCGCCATCGAACTCCCGCCGGAAGCCCGCGCACCCGTGCTTGAACACATCGCGCAAATGCGCCGAGGCCTGCCCGACGTGCGCGCAAGCTGGAGTCGCGAAAGCAACCTGCATCTGACGCTGAAATTTCTCGGCAACGTTCCTGTGAACTTCGTAACGAAAGTTTCCGGCGCGGTTGCGGCCGCGACGAAAGATGTCACCTCTTTTGAAATGACAATCTCCGGCAACGGTTCGTTTCCCGCGCGAGGACGCCCGAGTGTTCTGTGGTTAGGTACGCAGGCCGCCAGCTTGCAGGCTCTGCACGACTCGATTGATTGCGAACTCGCGGCCGCAGGTTTCCCACGCGAATCGCGCGCATTTCATCCGCACCTGACCATCGCGCGGTTACGAGTGTCCGAGGGCGCAACGCGACTTGCCGAACTACATCGAAGCCTTCCCTTCACGCCGGTAACATTTACTGTTTCAGAAATCGCAGTCTTTAAAAGCGAGTTGCTGAGCCACGGTTCAAAGCACACCGCGATTTCGCGTCACACTTTGCGATTGACCTGAGATCTGAGATTTAAGATCGGAACGCTAATTCCTAACTCTCGTCGCCCATCAGTTAGTAACTCCTGATCTATTCGCGATTTACGATTCACGATTTACTAATCTTTCGAAGCCGTGTATCTTTTGAGTCAGTTCTTTCCCGTCCTGATCTCCCCGAAATCAATTCCAGTCAGAAGGCTTTTAAATGAAACATTGTCCGGCGTGCAATTTTAGTTTTCCCGACTTCCATCGTGTCTGTGACTTCGACGGCAGCGAATTGGTTTCCGATCCGGAACGCAAGTCGTTAGTGAAGCTGCCGCCTCAGCCTGAGCCCAGACGGCCCAGTTTGAAATCGCCAATGTTGTGGACGAGTTTGGCGGTGCTCGGCGTCTTTGCCAGTGCCGTGGCGATTGGTTATCTGGAGTCGCCGCCTCCTTCAATCCCCGCGGTCACGAACAAGTTTGAGACAAGGAATTCGGACGCACGCCTGGCTGACATTCCCAAGTCATCGACGGAATCAACCGGCGCGAAAAAGGCCGCGAGGACATCGAAGCGCATGACCAGAAATCGTGACGCCTTGGTGGTTTCCGCGAATGCGCGTCTGCGTCAAACAGTCGCAGACAATCGCTTCCGAATCCCAGCCGTCGCGCAGGAACACAATGTTAAGCGCAGTTCAGGCGAAAGCTCGCCCAAACTGGTTGCCATTCTGAAGACAACTTGGAAGGTTTTGAAGAAGCCGTTCGATTTCTGAGAGTGAGAACAAGAGTCCCGCAAGCGCCCACAAATCAGCGAGCAGAGGGCAAGCGTTCCATGTTGTAGAGGATGTCCTTCGCCGGTTTCTCGGGCGTCGCCAAAGGTTTAATGATCGCCGTCCACGAATCTTTTGACTCGCGCTTCCAAACGAACCAGTTACGCGCCTTCACCACCGGCGCGAATGTGATCGCGTTGTCGTCGAGCGAAGTAGCGACGTAACGCGCGCCCTCGCTGCCGCCGCCAAACTCTCCGTCTTTCAGTTCGAACCGCGTCGTATCAGTAACCTTCTCAAGCTTCTCATTCTCGAACGAATCGACGGCCAGCGTGGTGTCGTTTTCCCAGCGATAGCGCTCGAAAAAAGCAGCCTGATTCACCCCGGTGCCGCGCCAGGTGCCTTCAATCCAACGAAGCTTCCTTAGATCTTCAGCGGTCAGTTTGGCAGGGGTTGCCGGCGTTGGCGTTGCCGTGACCTGCGTTGACGAGATGTTTGCAGATATCGCCGCCGGCTTGGAAGAGCACGCGTAAGCAGTCAATAAACCGAGGGCGAAGAACAACGTCAGCGTAGCCAAAAACTTGGTTCTGCGGATCACTTGCGTACTCCTAAAAGTATGAACGGCTGCAGATGCAGCCGTTCGGCCTTAAATAAATGGTCGGGGCGAGAGGATTCGAACCTCCGACCTCACGGTCCCGAACCGTGCGCTCTACCAGGCTGAGCCACGCCCCGACATGAAGTGCGATTCTAGCATGAGTGCGGAAACAAAGAGCAAAGCGAAGCGGGCTAAGGCGAAACAGACAATGGCAAAGCGTCGAGGCCAAATCCGGAATTGAGTCCCCGGAGCGTGTGTTTTGCCCTTTGCACCTGGCCCTTTGCTCTTTTGCACTTAGCTCTTTGCTCTTTCGCGCTTAGCTCTTTGCGGTCGGCGTTTCGCGCCGCGAGTGCTTCACATGGCGCCAAATCCACGCTGCGGCGGCCAACACAATCAGGATTCCAATGACAAAGTCGAACCTGTGAAACCAGGCTTTGAGCGTCGGATTCCGGTCCCACTGCTCACCGAGTATTTGTCCAACGTACGCGAGGCCCAGACACCATGGCAGCGAGCCGGCGAACGTGTAAATGATAAAACGCGGAATGTTCATCCGCGCCACCCCGGCGGGAAACGCTATGAAGGTACGGACCACCGGAAGCAGTCGCGCGATAAAAACGATTGCCTCGCCGTACTTCGCGAACCATCGATCGGCCAAGTCCAAATCATGATGAGAAATCAGAATGTAACGACCGTACTTCTCAATCAGCGGCCGGCCGCCATACATGCCGACCCAATAAGCGACCATCGAGCCCACGACGCAACCAAGCGCGCCCGCGACGCCCACCAACCAAAGGTTGAACCGGCCCGTGTACACGAGATAACCCGAAAACGGCATGATGATCTCTGACGGCAGAGGAATACAGGCGGACTCAATTGCCATCAGTAAAACGATTCCGGCGTAGCCCAGCGTAGAAATCGTGGCGACGATAAAGGCCGTAAGTATCTCGATTATCCTTGCAACCATAAGTAAGTTAGCCGGTGGCGATCAGCGGTTATTAGCCCTTCCATCCATGCTGTCCGATCAGAGGAACAAATTGACAGGCGCCGTGCTCCTCAACTTTATGTCCTGCCTCAGTCTTGATAACGCGGATGAGTTTCTGAGATTCCCGCGTTTCGCCGATGGGGATTACAAGGCGGCCGCCATCACTTAATTGCGCGACGAGCGGCTCTGGGATCAACGGACCGCCGGCGGCCACCAGAATCGCGTCGTACGGGCCATGTGCTTTCCATCCGAGTGTGCCGTCGAATGCTTTCACGGTCGCGTTGTAAATCCCGAGCTCGCGCAGGCGCGCGTGCGCATGGCGCGCGAGCTCTCCGATCCGTTCAATTGCAAAAACCTGTGACGCGAGTTGCGCGAGCACGGCTGTTTGATAACCCGACCCGGCGCCAATCTCGAGCACGCGACTCTTCTTGTCGAGTTCGAGCAGCTCAGTCATGCGCGCGACGATGTACGGCTGCGAGATAGTCTGATTGAACTCGATCGGTAATGCGTGATCGCCATACGCCGTGGCCGCCAGCGCTTGCGAAACGAAGAAGTGGCGCGGCACGGTCAACATCGCCTCCAGAACCTTCCGATCCTGGATGCGATAATGATCGCGCAAACGTTCGACCATACGTTCGCGGGGAATTCGAAACTCGGCCTGGAGCGTTACGGTTCGTGAAGGTGAAGAACTCAATTGGTTAGGCTATCGCCGGCGTTAACTTTGCAGGACTTCCAAAGAGGCCAGATAGTTCCATGATTCCAGGCCTGAGAGAAGCGCGTGATCGGTCATGTCGCTTTTCAAAGGCGTGATGGAAACGTAACCGTCTTCGATCGCCCGGTAATCGGTGCCGTCTTCCGCATTCGAGCGAAAATACTGTTCGCCGATCCAGAAGTAAGGCTTGCCGCGAGGATCGATGTGTTCTGTAATCACTGGCCGCGCGTTCTTGATTCCCTGACGCGTGACTTTGACACCGTTGATCTCGCCCTGCGGAACGTTCATGTTGAGCAACGTCCCCTCAGGCAGACCTTCGCTCAGAATCTTCTTTGTTCCCAACACTGCGAAGCGGGCGGCTTCGGCAAAATCAAAATGCTCGCGCGCTACGAGACTTACTGCGAGCCCCGGCACGCCGAGGATGGTCGCTTCCAAAGCGCCGGCCACAGTTCCGGAATAAGTTGCATCATCGCCCAGATTTCCACCGTGATTGATGCCGGAAACGCAAACGTCCGGCATTTCGTCCTCGCCCAAAATCTTATGCAAGGCGAGCGTGACACAATCGGTCGGTGTACCGTCGACCGTCCAGTGACGCTCATCGATCTGTCGAATGCGAAGTGGCCGGGCGAGGGTCAAGCTGTGCGAAGCGCCACTCATCTCGGACGCCGGAGCAATGACGTACACGTCGCCCAACTCTCGCAGCGAGCGTTCGAGGGTGACGAGTCCGTCGGAATGGATGCCGTCGTCGTTAGTGATGAGAATTCGGGTCATTCAGCCTGGCGCCCAATGTTATAACAGTTTAGCTGCGCAGACTGCCGCGTAACGTCTTATCAACGTCAGCGGCAGCCTGGTTGTGCTTGGACGAATTAGTGAGTCTCGCGGTTCAGTTGGCCGATTGATCTCAAGACGTCGGACGGGGCCGCGGACGTGCTTTCTTCTTGTTGCGCTTCCGAGCCAGGGCGGATTTTAGCTTCGCCTTTTGTCCCGGCGGCATAAAGAAAGCGTGTTTCTTCGCGTCCTTGATGATCTCTTCGGTCATCACCTTACGCTTAAAACGGCGCAATGCGCTTTCGATTGATTCACCGGGATTGACATTCACTACTGCCATCTAGTTATCACTTCCTTCGACTTTCAATTTCGAGCTGTATTTAACACGTTGAGATCGCGTCGGGTCAAGCAGACATGAGAAACCCCGCGGGCCTTCTTCAGCGCGCGGGGCTTACTCAGGAAGTGCACAACCCTAAACCGTAGCAACCGCGGGACTCTTCTTGCTGCCCAGTCCTTGAATCTGGACTGGTTTGTCGCCGTTATCGGTTTTGATTTGCTGTTGCTTCATCACCATCTCCTGATAGAGCTTGCGCATCGCAACGATCTCTTCGTGCGCGGTCTTTGGACCTTCCATGTGCGGCTTGTTCGGCCGTGCCAGGTCGGTTTCGTTCAGGATCAGGTTATGTTGGTTGTCGTTGAGTGGTACGTCTTTGCCACGAGCGAAAATCTCGTGACGCCCGTGCTCTTCATACCACTTCGCGACTGTCGCGTTCTGGTGCATGTGCTCAATGATGTTCCGCCAGCCAATGCCCGTGTTATAGGCGCAGAAACTGATCTCACCTTCTTGCGTGCCGTACGGAATGATGCACATCTCGGTGCGGCGGAAGTCATAATTGAAAAGGTCCTGGAACCACATGCCGGCAATGAAAAGGAAGTTCCAGCGATCCGAACGGCGCTTCTCAATGTCATCTTGGCTGCGATTTCCGTCAACCTTCCCGTAGTCTTTTCCGGTCAGCCCGAACGACTTGTCGAACTTCTTGAAAAGCTCATACAGGTTGAACTGCGATGGCGCTGCGAATGGTTGATAGTGCTTCAGAAGGGCGAGCCCCATCATGAAGTTGGACTTCCATTTGCCGCGCGCCGCGTCCGTGATTTTACGCATGTCCTTAACGAGGCCCGGAATGTTAAGGAACGCCGGCACCGGACTCATTTCTTTAGTTTCCTTGTCGATCATCACTGCCGTTCCCACACCGCAGTTCGGATGGCAACCGCACGAAACCTGGCCCCAGTCAGAGTCAGGACCATGCACTAGATCTGCAAAGTCAGCGAACGCGCCCATGAGCGAGAGCGGAAACCAGTCGCGCGTCGGCTCGGTGATTCCCACCTGATTCTTAACATCGTGAGCAAGATGCGACAGCGTGTAGCGCTGTTGCAGACGGCGCTCCGGCGTAATTGCTTCATCGCGTCCCGTGAACGACACCGGTTGGAACGAAAGGAAAGCAATCTTCTTCGGATTGTCGAGCGCGAAACGAATAATCGAGCCGACCTGGTCGTTGTTGATTCCATTCACCAGCGTCGTCACCAGCACAATTTCGACGCCCGCTTCGTGAAGGTTGTTAATCGCGCGCAACTTCACATCGAAGAGGTTACCGACCTGACGGTGGCTGTTGGCATCGTTGCCAATGCCGTCAAACTGGAAGTAAACGTAACGCAAGCCGGCCTCGGCAGCTTCCCTGCAGAATTCCTTACTCTTCGCAAACTCGATACCATTGGTTGCGGCTTGAACTGAGTTGTATCCGACTTTGCGAGAGTAACGGATCGCCTCGATAAAGTGCGGCGAAATCGTCGGCTCGCCTCCCGAAAACTGCACCGACATCTGGCGGCGCGGCTTAATCGAAATCGCGTTGTCGAGAATCTCTCTAATCTCTTCCATGCTCAGCTCGTGAACGAAACCGACCTGGTTTGCGTCCATGAAGCACGGGTCACACATCATGTTGCACCGGTTGGTGAGATCGACCGTCAAGACGGCGCCCCGCCCGTATTTGATCGTGCTCGATCCATGATTGTGCAACGTTTCATCGTTGTGGGCCTGAATGTCTCGACCGGGGAACATCGTTTCGATGTGGGTCAGGAATTTCGAGTCGATCGCCATCATATCTTCGAAGCGGCCGTGAACCGGACAGTCCTTGACCATCCAAATCTCGCCGTCGCGTTCGATAATCTGCGCCTTAATCTCGCCAACCTTCTCGTTGATAAGGATCGAAACATCTTTCTGTCCGTTCAAGATTTGCTCGCGCGCCTCAATCACACAATTCGGGCACAAAGAGTCAGTCGTCCGCGGCCAGCCCAAGGTGGGCTTAGTCTTCTGCCAGGACTTAAGCAGGGGCTTGTCTGACCACTTTGGTGTGAACGACGGATTGGGCTTGTACTTATTGACGACCTGAATTGCATTGAAAAGGCCGCCAGCCGCGAGGGTTAGGCCTCTTTCTGCGTATTTAATAACTTTCATCTGAATCGACTCCAACTAAGGGGGTTGACGTTAATTACCGAGAAAACCCTTCGCAACCGCTGTGCCTGTTGCGCGGATTAGCGTAACTCGCTGAAAACACGACGTCTTAGTCCTTTTCTGAGGGCTACAGGTATCGCCCGCCCCTGTATCACAAAGCCCGACAGCGCCCCGGCCGTGTCATAGAGCCACAGAGAAAGTGCGCGATGGAGCTTCGGGCATTTCCGTTCGCCGGGCGTTCGCCGAATTAAGCGCTTAAATCGCCGTTAGTTTATGTAAACGTTGAACTTACATTGCTAAGTTGTTGCAAGAAAATGGTGTTGCGCCTTCGGGAAAGCACTGTTAAATTCGACCGCACTTGCGCTAAAGCATTGAGTCGCAAGGAATTGGCCGAGAAGCACCACTGGATATTGCGGCCGCTTTAATCTTAAGCCCTTTATGTAGTGCAAAAACGCTTAGACAGCGAAAATTGCGGGAAACGAATCAATGAAGACCCCAGATAATCATCCCTCAATGGCGAAGAAGGCGTCCCGCTCCAGAGTTACCGCGAGACGCAAGATGGCCTCGCTGCGGATCGGTGTTCAGCGCCGCCAATTTCGAATGCAGGCGACGCCCGCGTCCTGGCGGCAATTTTTGAAGGCTCATCAGAACCGCACGGTGAGCTAAGGCAAATGAGAGCAAAAAAATAGACGTTTCGGAGGTGTCCTTTGAATCACGCGGCAAATTCTTCCTGGCTTCGTAGCCGGCAGCTAATGACGATGACGACGGAATCCCCAGTTACGCTGGGGTGGCTCACGCGTTCGCCACAGATGGTGGATCGAGCCGTCACAAATGCTGTCACCCTGCTTCCTTCATGGGTTTACCTGGGGATGATTCTGGTCGCAGCGGTAGGGATTTGTTTGACCGTTAACTATCGAGGACACAATCAACTCAGTTCCGCCGAGCGACAGTTCAACCAGATGCGAACGGAGATCGATGCCTTCCGGAGATCAAACGCGTCGCTTGAGACAGAGGTTCTTCGAATTACGACGGAGCCCGCAAGCATTGAGTCGGCCGCCCGGGCACGCCTTGGCATGGTGCGACCAACGGATGTAGTGGTTCCGCTTCAATCTCGATCAGCTACAAATCTAGCGAGTATTTCGTTCGTCCGCTAACAGCACCTCTTTACCCCGCTGCTCTGTCCACGAACTCGGGTCCCTCCAATCTCGCGCGGCTGTTGCAATATCGCAGCCGCGCTTCCTTCTTTTATCAGGCTGGCGCGCGTTGACACTCGCCGACAGTTTTCAATAACATCAACTTTCACACGTAGTTTGTAATCTCAAATGCCTACAACCGACACCGCCTCTGAGCAGCCAACGAAATCCTCATCGAAAGTTGTCGCAAGTGACGGCGAGAGAAAGCCTGCGTTTCGCACTGTTTCGCTGGCCGAAGTAAACCGTCTCTACGGTCCTGCGGACGTTGCGGACATTAACGTGGAAACCGACATCAGTTCGCCTGGCGAATTTCCTTACACGCGCGGGATTCACGCCAGTGGCTATCGCGGCAAGCTCTGGACGATGCGCCAATTCGCAGGCTTCGGCACGCCGGAAGAAACCAATCTCCGTTTCAAGTACCTTTCGAAAGAGGGGCAAACCGGTCTGTCAGTCGCCTATGACCTACCGACCCTGATGGGTTACGACGCGGACTCGCCATTATCGGAAGGCGAAGTCGGCAAATGCGGCGTGGCCGTGTCCTCGCTCGCGGACATGGAAGCGTTGTTCGACGGAATTGACCTCGAACAAGTCACCGTGTCACAGACGATTAACGCTCCAGCGTCCGTGCTACTCGCCATGTATCTGGTGGTTGCTGAAAAGCAGGGCGCCGACTGGAAGAAGATTTCCGGCACACTTCAGAACGATATTCTGAAGGAATACATCGCGCAGAAAGAATGGATCTATCCCATCCGTTCGGCGATGAAGCTGGTGATCGACACGTTTGAGTTCTGCACCGAACATGTCCCGCGTTACAACCCGATTTCCGTTAGTGGCTATCACATTCGCGAAGCCGGCGCGACCGCGCTTCAGGAACTGGCTTTCACGCTTCGCGATGGAATCGAGTACGTCGAGTGGGGCATGCGAGCCGGACTTAACATCGATCAGTTCGTGCCGCGAATTTCATTCTTCTTTAACGCCCATAACGACTTCTTCGAAGAGATTGCGAAATACCGGGCGGCGCGCCGCATTTGGTCCCGGGTCATGCGCGATCGATTCGGATCGGCGAATGAACGCACACTGAAACTGCGGTTCCATACGCAAACGGCGGGCGTCTCGTTAACCGTGCAGCAACCGCTGAACAACGTGGTTCGGGTGGCGATTCAGGCATTGGCCGGCGTCCTCGGGGGAACAAATTCACTGCACACCGATTCTTTTGACGAAGCGCTCGCGCTGCCGACGGATCGCGCCGCGCTGCTGGCTTTGCGGACGCAGCAAATCATTGCGGAAGAGAGCGGCGTAGCACACACGGTTGACCCTTTGGGCGGCTCGTACTTCGTCGAATCGCTAACGCAAAAGATGGAAGATGGCGCGCGCGATTATTTCGATCGCATCGATGCGATGGGCGGGATGGTCGAAGCCATTGAGAAGGGTTTCCCGCAGCGAGAGATCCAGGAGTCAGCCTATCAGTATCAGAAAGCCCTCGAAGCCGGCGAACAGATAATCGTCGGCGTGAATAAGTATCAGATGAACGAGTCGAGCACCGAGATTCCGATCCTGGTGATTGACGAGTCGGTCCGGGATCACCAGCTCGAGCGGTTGGAACAAGCGCGGGCGCGGCGCGATGAGCAGGCGGTGACGAGGACTTTGGACAAGCTGCGCCAGGCTGCCAAGACTGGCGACAATACCATGCCTGCGACGATCGAAGCCGTGCGAGAGTATGCGACGCTTGGAGAAATCTGTTCAGCGCTTCGTGATGTGTACGGTATTTACGAAGAGCCGGCGATCTAACACTCGCACCTCGCAAACGAAATGGCACAAGCAGAAAGAAAGATTCGCGTCCTCGTCGCTAAACCCGGCCTGGACGGTCACGACCGGGGCGCAAAGGTGATTGCTCGAGCGCTACGCGATGCCGGCATGGAAGTGATTTATACCGGCCTGCGACAAACTCCGGAGATGATCGCCGCCGCGGCTTTGCAGGAGGACGTGGACGCGGTCGGCGTTTCGATCCTCAGTGGAGCCCACAACACGCTCTGCCCGCGCATCGTTTCGCTTCTCCGAGAGCAAGGAATGAATGACACTCTCGTAGTTTTGGGCGGCATCGTCCCGCAGGAAGACATTCCAAAATTGAAGGAACAGGGAGTGGCTGAGATTTTCTTACCGGGAACCTCGACTCAGGATATTGCCAAGTTCATTCGCGAGAACGTTCGTCCGCGCGAATAATCACTTTTCCAAAAACCGAGCGACTCCCGCTCGACAATCCTTCGTCATCCGCGCAGTCGCATTAGCGTCCACGCCCGCCGCTAAAGCATCCGCGAACGTCACGCCATCAGTTGAATAAAAAAGCTGCTTTGAAAGGCTGAGCGCAGAACGGCTCATCCTTTGAAAGCGCTTCGCGAATGACTCAACCTCTGAATCGAACAAGTCACTATCGAAAACATGATTGACCAGTCCAAAGCTCGCGGCGTCTTCGGCTGAGATCTCGACGCCAGTTGTGATTAGCTCGAACCCTTTTTTTACTGATGTGCTCCGGCGCAGGATGGCCATGACCATCGCCGGTACAAATCCAATCTTCACTTCCGGAAAGCCAAACCGAGCGGCCCGCTCTGCCAGCACGATGTCGCAAGCCAGCGCGAGACCGCTCCCGCCGGCGAGCGCCCGCCCGCGGACCGCAGCGATCACCGGCAGATCGAGTTCGCGGATCAACAGAAATAACTCGGACAAAGATCGTGCGTCTTCCAAATTTTCTGCCACGGAGGCCTGGGCCATTTTCTGAAGCGCGGACAAGTCGGCGCCCGAACAAAAGTCCGAGCCCGCCCCAGTTATTACAATGCAACGAACGCTCGCGTCAGTATTAGCACGGCGCAAAGCGCTCTTCAGTTCCGCAACGATTTGTTCATTTAGCGCATTTCGCTTCTCTGGACGGTTCAGCGTGAGATACGCGACACCGTCGCGAGTCTCAAACAGTACTGATGTGGTTTCGGTCATTGCAGGTTAAGTTAACTTCAGGCGGGATGCTTCGTCGTCAGGAATTTCGATTTCCATCCGCAGCATGGCGCTTGAAAACGTTTTTCCCTGAGCGTCCGTCATGAGCGAAAGTGTTCCGCCACCGCCCAAACTTTCGTGTAAGAGAAAATTAAGCGCGCCGAGATTAGGCAACTCAAAACGCTCGATTTCGCCAAGACAAATTCCGCGAAAATGCTCTTTCACGCGCGCCGCCGTAACTTCGCGGACGAGGATCGGGTAGAACTCTTCACGCAAAGCGATTAAACCGACGTTTGCGGTGTCACCTTTGTCACCGGATCTCGCATGAGCAAGCTGCGTAAGCTTCACTTTCAAGATTTGTCTTCCTCGGTGTCCTTCGTGGTTGACTTAAGTTTCGATCACATCAACTCGCGCCGTAATCTCGCTCTTCGGGATGAGCGCCGGCCAATAAGCAACGATCTCTTCGACTTTCGGGCGGCCGCCGGCAAAGCCGGTCACGGACGGCGGGCCGGTGAGAATCAGCGGCGCAATCTCCTTCGTAAACCGCTCAACGCCCGCGCGTTCGTCCGCCCGGACGCCCACGCGAAGCTGGACCTCGGCTAATTCTGCCGAAGGCTCGCCAGCCAAGGGGCCGTGCGTAGCGCTCGCGCCCACAAACTCGGTCAACACGTGATTGAACTTCAACCCAAGTCGATCCAAACGCGCGCGTAAAACTTGATCAGCCGCTTTGGCCTTGGCGTAAGCGGCGGGCCATGCATAGACGAGCGTACCCACTGCTTTGTAACCAGCGGAATAACTAATCGAAACCTTCAGCGAGTCCGTAGCCTCGCGGCCCTTGATTCCAAAAACTCGGACGCGATTCGGTCCGTCTTCCGCAAGTTGAATCGTCGTGAAATCCGCGACGCAATCGGGCGTGATGTATTCGTGGGGATCGCCCATTTCGTAAAGAAGTTGTTCCTTGATCGAGGGCACATTAACGCGGCCGCCGGTGCCTTCATGTTTGGTCACTACGAAAGTCGCGTCCGGCGATACTTCAACGATCGGAAAACCGACGTTCGCCAAATCTGGAATCGTCTCCCAATCATACTGGCAATTCCCGCCCGAACACTGCGCGCCACACTCGATGATGTGCCCCGCGATGGTCCCGGCTGAAAGTTTGTCCCAGTCGTCAGTCGCCCAGCCGAACTCATGAATCAGCGGAGCAAGCGTTAGTCCGGTATCAGTTGCTCTCCCCGTGATGACCACGTTGGCGCCCCGGTTTAGCGCTTCGACAATTGGAGCGGCCCCAAGATACGCATTTGCGCTTTGGATTCGATCGCGAACAGTGGCAAGCGGCTCGCCGGTATCCAAGTTACGCAGCTCAATACCACGATCAATCAACTCATCGATTCGATCGAGGATGTCATCGCCAGTCACGATGCCGATTTTCACTTTGCCCGCGAGTCCTAATTCGCGGGCCACGTTACGAACCGCAGCGGCACAGCCTGCGACATTTACGCCGCCCGCGTTGGCGACAACTTTGATGTCACGCTCGACACAGGTGGGCAGGATCTGCTTCATCAGGGACACAAAGTCGCGCGCGTATCCCGCCGTTGGGTCGCGCGACTTTTGCTTCTGCATGATCGACATCGTGACCTCAGCCAGATAGTCGAGCATCAGGTAATCAATCGGTCCGCCTTCGACCTGGCGGACCGGGGCGTCGGGCAAATCACCCCAAAAGCCCTGACCTGCGGCAATGCGTATTTTGTCTTTCATCCGGTATTCGGCGCTATCAAAACAATCACCGCAGCAGGTGCGGTGCGTTGCCTTCGGGAATTGCGTGGAAAGAAGACTTTAGTCGGAAAATGTCTCTGGATGCAACGAGCCCGCCCACGGAGTCCGAGCGGCCATCTTCGTGGAACATCCAAGCGAAAAATCACTGGACGGCGGTTATTCGCTGAGAGATGTCATGAGTCTCAGCTGATGAAGGCGCGTCTTAATGTGACCGTAGGGCGGGCGTCAGAGAAACGCGGAAACGCTCCCGGCGAAACTCCGCCCCGCCCCACCGAAAGAGGTTGAGGCGGCGAAAACGCACGGAGTAGATAAGCCAGAGTTCTCCAAATCCCCTGGCTCCCACGCGATCAGTCCGTGACGGACGAGCATCGCCCAGAACGTGCGAATGAAAGCATCCGCAAATTTTCGTCGCCGAACCTCGCAAAGACTCCGCGACCTGGGCAATCGCCGCATCCTTTATCCGAAACGAGAGCGGAGTGTTTTCTGAGCTCCCCGTGCTCGCGATAGTAAGTACTGTAGAGCGACCGACCTGGCTTTCCAGTAGCAGCCCGGCAGCTTCGGACGGGAATGCGTCGTCGACACATTCCAGAAGTCGTTCAATCTGGTCGAGGGGAATAATGTACATGACGACCACCCCGGACGAGCCGGACTAGGCGTGGTAATAAGCACGGACAATCAGTCGCAGATGCATTTGCACACGCAGTCGCAACCGCAGATCACCGAGAAGATGAGCTTAGCAAGAAGCTTTTTCTCGGCTTCTGCATGGTCGCCTATCGCCTTGATAAAATCTGCGATGTCACTGAGGCTGGGTCCGGCACCCCCCACAATGTCGCCGCCACGGACACCGCCCTCCGTCTTCGTTGCCTTTAGCGCGCTGACAAGATCGGAGAAGTTGTCGGTTCTGGTCGTAAAGATTACGCCAGGGTCCTCTTTTATTTTTCCAACGACAACGCCGAGCAGCTGCTCAAAGTGGTTGAATAGGCGGATGTCAGTGTCAAGGAGTGCCATCCCGCGGTTGAATACCTGATCCAGCGCTTCCTCACGCTTTCGATCGGCGGGATCGCTCTGCTTCGGAACATCATTTCGGGTGAAGTTTTCGGACATGAGGCCTTCCTGTGAGGTCAGAATTCCTAGAGCGTGCTCAGTTTGCGCCAACTAGCCAGTATTGTCCAGACGCACGACCCACAGTATTGGGCGCGATTTGAATACGACTCAAAACTACAAGAAACAGTGAAGCGCGGCCACTGCGCTTCGTGTTTTTCTCGCCCTGCCCCGTGTCAAGCTTGAGGCCGCCAACTATTCTGGTGTCGGCGTTCGTACCGGAGCCGGCGCCGAACTATCAGACGGCATTGACTTAGTGCTCTGAGCCGCCGGTTTCCGCGTACGCTGCCGGCGCGGGCGGCGCGCGCCACCACCGGACGTAAACATCACCTTCTCCGGCTCGCCCGGCACGCTCATCAAGGTTAGGCTGTTGCCGACTCTCTTAGCACGCAGCGAGATTACTTTATTCGGTGGCGCTGTCTTGCCCGGCTCAGACATGCCGCCGTCGCCGTGCATGATGGTCACCGCGGTGTAACCGCAGGTGGTGACTGCCGTAATCCGTCCGGTGTGCGTGTCCGATCCCGACGTCATCGTGAGGCTGTTACCGCTGATTGTCAGCGTCGCATCCCGGACTTCATCTCCGTGCTGAATCTTGCCCGTGTAAGTTCCCGAGAGATCCGTCTGCTCGTGCTGATTCGGATCGCATCGACCTGTCCGAGCCGGCGTTGACGCGGACGAACTTTCGATCGTCCCTGACTCTCCGGCGGCAGCTTCAGGCGAAGGTTTTGGTTTTGGCTTGGTGCGGCGCGGTTTGGAAGTATTCGTGTTGGTGTTCGTCATCGTCGTTGATGAATTGGAGTTCTGAGCAGACACGACAAGGCCCGCGCTCATGAAAGCTCCCAACATCGCTATGATGACAGCCAAAAGAAAAGGATAAGTAGTCTTTCTCACAGTTATTCCTCCTTTTTTTTTTAGTAACTGCCTGGCCGATCCGTTTAGGACGCCGCACTTGTGCGGTCATATCGATGGACAAGTCCGCCGTCTAACGAACAGGATGGCGGATCAAACCAACGTGGCCGGCAAACTGAATTGACCAAGATGCGGGCCTGAATTATTCAGGCTTACGCGCAGAGCCAACTCCAGCGCCGCTCGCGTTTCTTCCGGCGCGATCACCGCATCGACAAAGCCGCGCGCGGCAGCATATTTGGCGTCCAGATCTCGTTCGTAAGTCTCGCGCACTTTCCGCATTTCAAGCTCGAGTTCAGGTCGCGGCTCTTGTCCAGCCTTCTTCAAACGCTCAAGCTCACTTCCAAAAACAGCTTGCACCGCCGACTCGCCCTCCATAACGCCCATGCGTCCGGTGGGCCAACTGAAAATGAAATCCGGATCGAATCCCTGACCAGCCATGGCATAGTAGCCCGCACCCGACGCGTGATTCACGGTGAGCACAATCTTCGGAACGATTGCCGTCGCCATCGCTTCGACGAAACGCGCGCCCGCGCGAATAATTCCCGAGTGCTCAGCCTCAGGCCCAACCATGAACCCGGACACGTCCTGGATGAAAAGCAAAGGCGTGCCGTGACGATTGCAGGTATCGATGAAGTAGGCGACCTTCTCAGCCGATTCAGTGTAGATGATCCCGCCAAAACGCGGAGCACCGCCCGACGGATGGCGAAACATTCCGCGCGCATTCGCGATGACGCCAACACTGGTTCCCTGAATGCTCGCGTGACCGGTAATGATTTCTTTCGCGTAGTCAGCCTGGAACTCATCCAGGTGCCCGCCATCGAGTACACAGTCGAGCAGCGCGCGCATGTCGTAAGGCTGGCGATGATTCTCGGGAAGGATTCCGTAGATGTCTTCGGCCGGACGCTTTGCCTCCGGGCCTTTTGAGACTTGAGACTTGACCCTTGAGACTTGATTCTCTTCAGGCTCCGGCCTCCGGCCTCCAGCCTCAGATCTTGGCAGCTCGGCTACAAACTCTCTGATCTTCGCAATCGCTTCTTCATCATTCTTAACTCGATAGTGGGCCACGCCGGACAACTCGTTGTGCGTGCGCGCGCCGCCGAGTTTTTCATTGTCGATTGTTTGGCCGGTGGCGCCCTTGACGAGGTTCGCTCCCCCAAGTCCCATGAACGACGTCTCTTCGACCATGATGATTACGTCCGAGAGCGCCGGCAGGTACGCGCCGCCCGCGATGCACGGCCCCATCACGGCTGAAATCTGCGGCACCTTCAGATACCGCCGCATGATCGAGTTGTAGTAAAAAATTCGCGAAGCGCCGTACTGCCCGGGAAAGACACCGCCCTGGTAAGGTAGATTCACACCGGCGGAATCGACGAGATAGATGATCGGAACGCGCGAGCGCATGGCAATCTCTTGCGCGCGCAGAATTTTCTTGATCGTCTCAGGCCACCACGAACCGGCCTTCACCGTAGCGTCATTCGCGACCACGACAACTTCCCTGCCCGCGACGCGCCCAATCGTAGTTACGACACCGGCGGCCGGCGCGCTTCCGATCTCGGTCGCACCTCGTTCGCTGCCTTCTGCCTTTTGCTTTCTGCCTTCTGGCTTGTATTCGTCGTAGGCGACCAGCAAGCCGATTTCCTGACTGTAAGAATCCTTGTCCAGCAATAGATCGATTCGTTCGCGCGCCGTCAATTTGCCCTGCTGGTGCTGCTTTGCGATTCGCTCGGCCCCGCCGCCGGCCCGCACTTTCGCTTCTAACTCGCGCAATTCATTCGTCAGTTCGCGGAGACGAGATTTCGGCTGCGGGACGTCGACAGTGGCTTGCGGTGCGGTTGCTGACGTGTTTTCTGCCTTCGGCTCACTGCTTACTGCTTTCTGCTTTGTGAGCGGGCGCACTTTGAACCCCGAAGTAGACACAACTTCAGATTCCGTTTCGGCCATTTTTTCGTCTCTAGGTAAGCTTTTACTGTCGAAAAAATACCACAGCGAAAGAGGCCTGCGCCAATCGCAGCGTTAAGCCGCCCACAACGACCGCAGGATCAAACGTGACTGAGCAGATGGCGGCAGCCCTTCGACCACGATCACGCGCTTATCGCGCAGCTCGACAATCGTGGCCCCATCGGAAGTGCGCACCGACCAGTTGCTCGGGCTTTCGGTAACCGGTTGGGCGCCCGGATAACGAAGACTCGTGCGCTTCACGTAAGCATCGAAAAACTCGCGCGCGTCTCTGGCTGTGTCCCAGACCGAGAGCGAGACATACACTGCTTCACCACGCTGGTTTTCGTAAACTGCGTATCGATCGCCGCCCCATCCCGCCGCCCCCCGCCGGGAATCAACCGGAGACTTCAAGAACTGATCGAGAATCAGATAAGTGCTCCATTCGCCGTTCACGTCAGCCTCAATCCGCCGCCATCCGCGGCCGAGCGCAAGCCGAATCTCGGGCAATGTAACCTTCGCCGGGCCCTCATTAACAATGTACTTTTCCGGATGCAGGATCTGTTCAGTGGACTGCGGAAGATTCGTAAACGCTTTCGAGACATTGCTCCACCCGCCGTACTGGTGGAGGACGCTCGCGTACTTCATGCCTTCCTGATACGGGAACAACAGAGTCTCGCGCAGCGCACGCGGCGCTTTGTCCAGTTCCTCGCTTGAAGAGCCGGCCTGGGTCATTGATTTAAGAAATTCAAGTGCGCGTAGGGGGTTACGCGTAACGTACTGGGTCATGGCGAGCGTCGCGTCGCCCTCGATTAGCGCGTGAGTGGCAAGCTCTGCGTCCGAATCGCCATGGGGCCAATTCTCGAAACGCCGCAAATTGAAATGCTGATCCTGAAGCGCGTGGGTCAGCTCATGCGCCATGATCGGTTTCTGCCCATTGACGTCAATCCAATCGGCCAGATGAAATTGCTGCTCTTTGGGATCGTAATAGCCCGCAACTTGTTCGGTTAGCAACCGGACAATCAACGGCCGTAATTGGAAATCCGCCGGCGCGAGGCCAAGCTTTTTCAAAGTCACTTCCGCCGCGTGCATTTCCGCCGGCTTAGAATTCCGTTCCAGGTTGCGCAGGATCATCTGTTCGATCTGCGCGCGCGACTGGGCCGAACTCTGGACGGGCCGAAGGATGGCGAGTTGGCGAAGCTCGCTGGTTTCTTTCAGGACCTCGACCGTGGCTGCCGTCAACGCCGCATGGCGGGCGGCCATCGTGCTGGAGTCAACGCTTCCCGGTGTTTTTTGGGCGGACGCGCGCAGGAAAGCCGAACTCGCTAGTGCACAAACGCAAAGAAAGACTGTCAGCAGTCTCCGCGCCGCTTTTTTCTGAAAGGCGAACTCAATCTTGATTTGCTTTGACATAGTTATGTTTCGCTCTTATAGTCCGCTAAACTGCAATAATTCACAGAACGCGTTCAGAGTTTAGACCATCTGCACAGGCAGGTGGAATTCTTTCGACCGATTTAGTCCGATGATCTCCGACAGCGAAGCGTTGGAACACTGGCACGAAGCTTCATTGCGCGTGCGTTATGCCGAAACCGACAAGATGGGCGTGGTGTACCACGCCAACTACCTTGTTTGGTTTGAGGTCGGCCGCACTGAGTACTGTCGCGCGCGCGGTTTTTCCTATCGCGACATGGAAGAAAGCGAGAATGCTTTTCTGGTGGTCGCGGAAAGCTACTGCCGTTACAAGGCGCCTGCCTATTACGACGACGTGCTGATTGTGCGCACCCACATCACCGAGCTGCGCCGCCGTTCCCTTCGATTTGGATACGAAATTATCCGTGATTCAGACGGAGCAGTGATTGCGGAAGGAGAAACCGGCCACGTCGTTACTGACGGCAACGGCCGCGTGCGCTCAATGCCGGCCGGTTTTGCTGAACTCCTGCTGGCGCCGCCGATCGACGCGGAGCCCGAGGGTGAGCCGGTTCCGGAAATCGGCCCGGAATGATCAGTGGACATTGGGCGTGGGCAGTGAAGTCAGTACCGGGAGCGGTAGCGACCGGGTAAGTCGATCGTTCACGCACAGGAACCGCAAAGAAATCCAAAGGACCGTTCGAAGCAGGCACACCGCAAATGGAGTCGTCGAAGTGAAACCCGGTCGCTACCGCTCCCGGTACTGACCTCACTGCTCACTCACCGGTCGGTGGATGCTCTGCCCACCGACTCACGGCTCGTGACTCAAGTTCACTCTCTCAATCGATCGCGCCCGCCCCGTTTTTTCATCGACATCGACCACCACGCCGCAAATCCGCAGTTCGCTTTTCGAGTGATCGGGCTTGCGATGGATTGGTGAGCGAAAGCGATGAATGATGTCGCCTTTCTTCATTCCAATTACACCGCCGTAGCTCCCGGTCATTCCCAGGTCAGTTATGTAAGCGGTGCCTTCGTGGAGGATGCGCTCATCCGCAGTCTGCACATGCGTGTGCGTCCCGTACACCACCGACACTTTGCCGTCGAGAAACCAACCCATCGCGGCTTTTTCGGAAGTTGCTTCAGCATGCATGTCAACGATTCGGACTTTCACGTCACCGTTGAGCGAATCAACCAGGTCACAGCCGATGCGAAACGGATCGTCTGAAGGCGCCATGAAGACCCGCCCAAGTAAATTAATCACGGCCACCTGAGTTCCCTTCACTTCGCCAACCCACATGCCTTGCCCCGGAGTCGTCGGGGGATAGTTCGCCGGCCGCAAAAGCCGCGGCTGCTTCTGGATGTAGTCGATCACCTCGTGTTTATCGAAGATATGATTGCCGGAAGTCATCACATCCACGCCCGAGCTGAAAAGCAGATCGGCAATCGCCGGCGTGATCGAAAATCCGCCGGCCACGTTCTCAGCATTGATGACCGTGAAATCGATCTGATGCTGGTCCTTCAAATCCTGAAGGCGGTCGAGCAACGCTGCCCGCCCGGGCTTCCCGACCACATCGCCGATGAGCAGAAGCTTCATAAGAACTAAGTCAGAACCGTCTGCCGTAGCAGGCGGTTGAACGTATGGTAAGTCGCGACCTCAATGGATCCAAAAAGAAACCGCCCGCTACCGCAGGCGGTCCTGACAAGATTCATGATTTACGGCTTTGATTGGCAGAAGGAGCACCGTGGGGCCGTTCCGAAGTCGTAATTGAACCTGAGTAATCAGGTGGGTGGCCTTTTTGTCACCGCAAACTGTCGGCATCTCTTAACGATGAAGAAACGCACTAGCTCGCGATGTCGGCCTCCCTTGTGAACGACGTTGGCTCAATCATCATAATCGGTGACGAACCCCGCAGAAGGCTTCCCTCCGCCGCGCGCATAGTAGCACAGGGAAGGCGGGTTCGTTAGTCCCGATTTCGACCGGCTAATCGCTATTAAGTTTGGCAAACATGACGATGAGAAAGATGCCCGCGCCAATCCCGGCAATGATGGCAATGGTGGCGCCTTTGGACAGATTGTTTCGCTGCGGCTGCGGAAAATGTTGCGCGGGCATTTTTAGTCTGCCCGCTTTGGCGTCGGCCACCAACTTCGTCACGTCCGCTTTCAGTTTTTCGTTCGGTTGTTTCTTTTCGATGGGGGGCGCCGACTTTTCCAACGGCTCCTTCGCATCGGATCCGCTCTTCGCGTAAATCGAAGTCCCACCTATACAACACAGCAAGGCGGCCATTGTCACGACAGAAACAAGTCTCTTCGTCATAAGTCCTCCTGACTCGAGCTCAGGCAATGCAGCTCAAAACGCAGTAACGCTCGAGTCATGTTTAGCGCTTGACGAACCTAAGAGGCTTTGTCAGTCGCTGGTTATGTGAACGACAACGGCGATCAGGACGATGGCTCCCGCAATTGCTGCGATAATCCCAATCTTGGCGCCCGTTGAAAGGTTATTTCGCGTCGGTTGAGGAAAGTGTTGCGCCGGCATCTTTAACTTCCCGGTCTTTGCGTCCGCCACAAGTTTCGTCACGTCCGCTTTCAGTTTTTCGTTCGGTTGTTTCTTTTCAACCGGCGGCGCCGACTTTTCCAATGGCTCTTTTGAATCGGAACCGGCCCTTGCGTAGGTCGACGTTCCAAAAAGGCAACATAGCAACGCGACCACCGTAGCTGCCGAAGTTAGTTTCCTGGACATCTTTGCCTCCTGACTGGACGAACTAAAAGCCAACGCAGTGTGACTCGCAGTCATACTCATAACTCTTCCAAACGATAATGGCGATGACCACGACCGCGATGCCGACGATGATTCCAATTTTTACGGTCTTCGAAAGATTGTTTCGCTGGGGCGCAGGGAACTGCGTGCTCGGAAGAACAGAACGTTTGCCGGCTTTCGTATCGGCGATCAGCCTCGCTACGTCAGCTTTCAGTTTCGCATTCGGTTTGTCGTCAATGATTATGTAGGGGCTTCCGGCGGATACTTTGATGTCAGCCGCCTCTTGCGCCCCAGCCGTCCGCGCCAACAAACCGGCAACCAAACCACATGCGACGACGCATGCTGTCAGTCTTTTCATGACGGCCTCCTGAAGGTGGGGAGTTAGCTCGCCACGGCGCGATCCAGCGCCCGTGGCGCTTTCAAAAGCCGATCAAGCATCTCTGAGCATTCTAAGCTCCGGGTCGCGAGCTGATCGTCGGCCTGTTCGTGAAGCTTTCGCAGTCTGTGCAGTTCGTCAGCAATATAAAGCGCCGCGAGAATCGCGACCTTGCGGGAATCGACGGTCAGCGTGCCGGAAGATATCTCGCGCATCCGCTCGTCTACGTACTCGGCGAGTTGCTTTAAATATTCGGGATCGCCGTCAGAACGCACAGTGTAGGCCTGGTCGTAAATCTCGACTTTTATCGTCGGCGATGACGCCGCTTCATTATTTCGATCTAACCCGATGGCTTCAGAACTCATCAGCGTACGGCCTCCGCAATCTCCGGATCGATGCGGGCAATCGCATCGAGGATCTTTTCAACCTTAGTGCGAATCAAATCACGTTCGGCTTGCAGTCGTTCCAGCTCTTCGACGAGCTGTCCACCATCGCCGCCGCGATAATTAGCAAGCTGCCGCTCAAGCTCTTCTTTTTCCTGACGCAGTGTCTTGGTCAGTTCAATGGTGCGATAAATTTTGTCTTCGAGGTGCGAGAACTTTTCCAGTCCGTTTAAGGGAACCATGTTCGTCTCCGCCGGGCGGTGTTGGTCGGGGTGATTATCCGCTGATGCAGACGTGAGCGCAAGAGAAACTTGGTTTGAGTTTCAAGTTTCAAGTTCCAGGTTTCAAGTTCAAGTCCCAAACCTAACACTGCGGGCATCGGGTCTGGTCAGCCAACGCGAAACTCTCCGCGCAGCAAACCGGCGTACCTGAACTTGAAACTTGAACTTGAAACTTGGAACTTGAAACTTGGAACTTGGAACTTGAAACTTGGAACTTGAAACTTGGAACTTGAAACTTGAAACTTGGAACTTATCTAAGCTCCGCTTTGAACTTCTGCTTGAGGGCTTCCACGACTGGCCAGTGGATCGCGTCGACTTCATCATCACGGAGAGTTCGATCGGCAGCCCGATATTCCAAACGCAAAGTCACCGATCGCTTGTCATCCGGAATGCCCTGGCCTTCGTACGTACCGACGAACTGCGAACCGATGAAGTGCGGGGCAGACTGTTCCGCGATTGTCGAGATCAATGTCGCTAACGCCACCGTGCGATCCACAAGCAGCGACACGTCCCGAACGATCGACGGGAAACGCGGCAACGGCGTGTACCGGACCGGAAGTTCGCTCGCCGCCAGCAACGCCGTTAGATCGACTTCCGCAACAAAAACCGGCTGACGAAACTTGTAGGACGCCGCGACTGCCTCGGAAAGACGTCCAATGGATCCAACCGCCTTTCCGTTTACGCTTACCGCAGCGCTCTGACCGGGACGCAGGTGTTTGAGTTCCGCAGTTTCAAAATCGAGCGGCGGCAGATTAATCGCCTCGACCGCGGCATCCAGCGCGCCCTTAACGTCATAGAAATCCACTTCGCGTTCAGGCTGCGCGCGTCCGGCCAGCAGCACACCTCCAGTCGCGACCATCGTCAGCGCCTCGTGCTCTTCAGGCAATTCGCCGGGCTGAAGCGATACAAACACGCGTCCCAACTCGAAGAGACTCAAGCTGCGCGTGCCATGGTTGATGTTGTGCTGGGCCGATTTCAACAAACCCGGCAAAAGGGTCTGACGCATTTGCGAAGCTTCTTCGATGATCGGATTCGTAAGCACCACCGCCGAGGATGCACCCGCAGCGGCGAACGCGGGAATCAATTCAAAATCGTTCGTCTGCTCAATGAAGCTGAAACCGATCGCTTCGTCGTAGCCGCGAGCTGACAAGATCGTGCGCAAGGCTCGCTTACGTGACTCGGTCGAATGGTACTCGCCCGCGCTGTTCGCCGGCGGAAGCGCTTCCTTGATCTGATCGTAGCCGGTGTGGCGCGCAACCTCTTCAATCAGATCCTCTTCAATCGATACATCGTGTCGCCAGGATGGAACGATGAATTTCAAGGCGGCGCCATCCGGCGCTCGTTGCTCAAATCCGAGCGCGGTCAGAATGCGCTGCATCTCTTCGGTTTCGACTCTGAGGCTCGTGATGGCTTCGACGCGCGCCGGTCGCAAAGTCGCTTCCCTGCTCTTGACCGGATTCGGATAAACGTCGAGCGCGTCTTCTGTCGCTCGGCCGCCCGCGATTTCGCAAATCAACTCGACACAACGTTCCTGCGCGCGCAGGACACCTTCGGGATCGGTGCCACGTTCGAATCGATGGGACGCTTCGGTATTCAGCCCCAGCACCTTTGCCGTCCGGCGCACCGATGATGCGTTGAAGTAGGCGCTCTCAATCAGAATGTCAGTCGTCGCGTTCGATATTTCCGAGTCTTCGCCGCCCATGACGCCGGCCAGAGCCACCGGACGCGCCGCGTCGGCAATCACGAGCATCTGCTCGTCGAGCGTTCGCTCAACGCCATCAAGGGTCTTGACCTTTTCGCCGCGACGCGCGCGCCTGACGATGATTTTGGATTCTTGAAGCTTCTCGAGATCGAAAGCATGCAGTGGCTGTCCCAGCTCGTGCAGCACATAGTTCGTGATGTCCGCGACGTTGTTTATTGTCCGCTGACCAATCGCTTCAAGTTTTTTTACCAGCCATTCGGGCGACGGTGCGATCTTCGCGCCGCGGACAACGCGCGCAGAATAGCGGGGGCAGAGATCGGGATCGTCAATCGTTACCGAAGCGAAATCGGCCGTCTTTCCTTCGGTTTTTGAGACTTGAGACTTGGTACTTGCGACTTGCGACTTATCAATGACGGCGATTTCTCGCGCAATTCCGACATGCGACAGACAGTCACCGCGGTTCGACGGCACCTCGACGTCAATCACGAAGTCGTCGCCACGAGCTTCGAACGAGTCAATCGCCAGACCGACACCTGTCAGCCGCTCCCGAATTTCGTCCGGCGTCAGCTTCGTCGCGGTCAGTTCCCGCAGCCAGTTGTAGGAAATGAACATGATCAGTGGTCAGTGGTCAGTGGTCAGTGGTCAGTGGTCAGTGGTATCAAACAACTGACTACTGACAACAGACATCCTCAACGAAATTGTTCGAGAAATCGCACGTCATTCTCGAACAGCAATCGAATATCATCGAGCTGATAAATCCGCGCGCAAGTGCGATCGATGCCGAGCCCGAATGCGAAGCCGGTGAAGTCCTCAGGATCGACATTCGCCGCGCGCAAGACGTTCGGATGCACCATGCCTGAGCCACCCAGCTCGATCCAGCCAGACGACTTGCAGATGCGGCAGCCGTCTCCGCCACAGTTGAAGCAACTGTAATCGACCTCGGCGCTCGGCTCAGTGAACGGGAAGTAAGACGGACGAAAACGCGTCCTGGTTTCCGGACCAAACAAGCGATGCACGAACTCCGCCAGTGTTCCTTTCAAGTGCGCCATCGTAATTCCGCGATCGACGCACAGGCCCTCGACCTGAAAGAACATTGGGTTGTGAGTCGGGTCGGGAGTATCGCGCCGGAACACGCGCCCCGGCGCAATCATGCGCACCGGCGCGCCGCGACGCTGCATCGCGTGGATCTGGACGGTGGAGGTTTGCGAGCGCAGCGCGAAACCTTCGGTTGTATAGAACGTGTCTTGCGGGTCACGGGCCGGATGGCCTTCGGGAATATTCAGCGCGTCGAAATTGTAAAAGTCAGTCTCAATTTCCCGATCGTCTTCAACTGCGTAGCCCAACGACACGAAGATTTCTTCGATCCGCTGGCGCATCAACGTAATTGGATGAAGATGTCCCTGGCGTGGACGGCGGCCGGGAATCGTGACGTCGATGCTTTCGCGCGCGGTGCGGGCCTTTTCGATTATCGATTTCAGCGCGGCTTCAGCATCAGAGATTGACTGAGTAATCGAGCTTTCGGTTTGCTGAACCAGTTGGCCGAATGCCGCACGTTCGTCGGCGGGTACGCGGCCGATGAGCTTCTTAGAAGCCGCGATCGCACTCTTTTTTCCGAGATGCTTAGTACGAAGGTCGCGGAGAGCCTCCAATTCGGCTTCGGCGGTCTTCAGAGACAGATCACCTCGGCCGGAGACGTCGAACCGTTGGAATTCCTGTGCGAACGCGTTCAGAGCCGTTGTTACTTCTTGAGTTGGATCTTTCTCTTCCGGCATCGCGAATTAAGCCACCTCGGCAACAATCGGGGCAGTAGCCCGACTGTGAGGGAGGGCGTCGCGTTAAATCAACGCCCTCCCTTACGGTCGGGCTACTGCCCCAGTCTGCCGTCCGCTTCGCGGACTCGATTATCAAGACTCACCTGATCCCAGCGCTAAAGCGCTGGGCTACTCTCAACCGTCCGCTTCGCGGACGAGCGAAGCCGGGGCCACTCTAACTTCGTTCGCAGTGGCGTTTAGGCCTTCGCTCATTTCTTCTTGATCGCCACCCACTTGCCTTGAAGCTGCCCGGCAAAATCGTATTCGCCGGACAATTTGCCATCGATCATCGTGGCCATCAGCGCAATCTTTCCGTTGGCGGATTCGAGAATCACAGCCAGTTGGCCCTTTTTCCAACTTCCTTCCGAAACGTTGGAATTTCCCAGTTGAGATACACTCGACCCGGTTACTTTTTCACCATCGAGTTTTAAGGTCAGCGCAAACGGGAAGGGCTGGCCCGAAGCATCGGCGACCGCGTCCCAGTCTCCGGAAATCTCGTCGGCCACGATTTTCTGCAGCTCAACCTTATGGTTTTTCCCAGCCTCTGAGAAGCTCGCGGTTAGTCCGGTATCACTCTTACTGAGCGTCATGGTTCCGGCTCCGCCTGGTCTCTCAATTTCCAAAGTGAGCAGGCCCTCAGCCAGCTGGCCTTTGAGAATCTTGAAACTTCCACGCGGCGTGGTCAGGTCTCCGGAAAACTTTCCTGATTCTTCCACGATCTCGAGTGTTAGCTTCGCCTCGCCGGTGGCATCTTTCAGGGTTCCTTCGTACTTACCCGCAAACGAACTCTGCGTCGTCTGATTTGGAACCTGGCTCTGGGCCACCGTGGCCAACGTCAGAAGCGCCAATACGACCGCCACGGAGATGTACCCGTTTCTCTTTTCCATTCGGAGCATCTATTCGCTTCCTTTCGGGACGAACCCTTACGCAGCTTTGCGCGCTTCCGGTTTGTTTTCCAACGCCGTCTTCGCCTGCACGGCGAGTGCAGCGAAGGCTTCCGGCTGTTTGGCGGCAAAGTCCGCGAGTATCTTCCGGTCCAGTTCGATTCCCGCCAGTTTCAAACCATGCATGAACTGCGAGTAGTTCAGCCCGTTCAGTCGGGCGGCGGCGCCGATGCGCACAATCCACAGCGACCGAAAATCTCGTTTCTTCAATTTGCGGCCGGTGTACGCGAAGTTCAATCCACGCTCAACCGACTCTTTGGCCGACCGATACAGCTTAGACTTGGTGCCGCGATATCCTTTCGCCAGTTTTAGAATTTTCTTGCGCGTCTGCAGGCGCTTATTTCCACGTTTTGCTCTTGGCATTACATACCTCCAAAAAATTGACTCATCGATTCATCGGTTCATTGAATCAATGAAAAAATGATCCAATGATTCAATCGCGTCCGTAGGGCAACATCCGTTCGACCCGTTTTTGATCAGCTTCCGCCACCATCACGTCGATGTCGAGGTTTCGCTTTCGTTTATTCGTCTTCTTGGTCAGGATGTGGCGCGCATGCGAGTGACCGCGTTTGATCTTGCCACTGGCTGTCAAACGAAATCGTTTCGCAGCGCCCTTGTGTGTTTTTAGTTTTGGCATAACTTCCTTTCGCAAATCGTCAATCGTCAATCGTAAATAGAAATCGCTAGCTCGAGGGGGACGGATTGCCGTCTCCGGCCGGAGGCTGACTGCTCCCGGCATCTGGCCGCGGTTTGTCTGCCGGCTTACTAGCCTGCGGCTTCTGATGTTTCTTTGGCGAAAAGATCGTGAACATCTGGTTACCCTCCATGCGTGGGCGCATCTCGACGTCGCCAAACTCGGCTAAGTCTTTCTCGAGCTGCTCCAAAATTCGCGAACCCAATTCGCGGTGCGTCATCTCGCGTCCACGAAACCAGATCGTCGCCTTAATCTTGTTGCCTTCGTGCAACCATTCGCGCGCGCGCTCCATGCGATAGCTGTAGTCGTGCACGTCGGTGCCGGGGCGAAACTTGATTTCTTTGACGGTGATGACGACTTGTTTCTTTTTCGCCTCGTTCGCCTTCTTCTTCGCTTCGTACTGAAATTTTCCGAAGTCGATGATTTTGCAAACGGGCGGGTCGGCATTGGGCGCGACTTCGACCAGGTCCATGCCCTGTTCGCGCGCGCGACGAATTGCATCGCGCGTGTCCAGCACGCCAAATTGTTCGCCGTCTTCACCGATTACGCGCACCTGGGGCACGCGAATTCGTTCGTTAATCCGAGTTACCGGCCCACGGCGAAAATCCGGGCGGCCGCGGCCTCGAAAACCTGTAGCTATGTGTGCACCTCCTGCGAAAGGTTCCAAGTTCCAAGTTGCAAGTCTCAAGTTGCGAGCCCAACTTGAAACCTGGAACTTGAAACTTGAAACTATTGATTATTAAGCGCTCGCGTCTTCACCAGACGCGTCGCCGTCTCTTTAAAGTCGTCCAGCGACATCGCGCCGATGTCACCCTTAGTTCGCTCGCGCACGGCGACTTTTCCGTCTTCCAACTCTTTGTCGCCAAGCACCAGCATGAACGGAATCTTCTGCAACTGCGAGTCGCGAATCTTTGCGCCAATCTTGTCGCTGCGCACGTTCACCTCCACGCGGAGGCCAGCGCCGCGAAGCTCTTGCGCAACCTTACCGGCGTACTCATTGATGCGATCTGTAATCGGCAGCACCGCGACCTGCACCGGCGCCAACCACATCGGAAACGCGCCCGCGTAATGTTCGATCAGCACGCCGAAGAATCGTTCGATCGAGCCGAACAGCGCGCGATGCACCATCACCGGCCGGTGCGGCTTGTTGTCCTCGCCGATGTACTCCAAATTGAATCGCTCCGGCAGATTAAAGTCCCACTGCACAGTGCCGAGCTGCCAAAGCCGGCCAATCGCGTCTTCGATTTTGAAGTCGATCTTCGGACCGTAGAAGGCCGCTTCACCCTCGACCCGCTCGTAGGTGATGCCGCGAGCGTCGAGTCCCGCCGCCAACATGCGCTCGGCGTTCTCCCATTGTTCGTCAGAGCCGAGGAAGAGCTTGTTATCGCCGCTTCCCTTCACTGAGAGTTCGAACTTGATCTTCTCGAATCCGAAAGTCTTCAGCACCTGATAAGCAAAATCGACACAGTCATCAATCTCACGGGGAATCTGTTCCGGCGTGCAGAACAAGTGCGCATCGTCAACCGTGAATCCGCGCACGCGCATCAGTCCATGCAGCGTTCCCGAAAGCTCCGCACGATACACGGTCCCCATCTCACCGTAACGCTGCGGCAGATCGCGATAAGAGCGCTGCTGCGACTTGTAAATGCCGATGTGCATCGGACAATTCATCGGTTTCAGCCGAAACTCGGTTTCCTCGAGCTTCGTCGGCGCAAACATCGAGTCGCCATAGTTCTGTTCATGGCCGCTCAACTGCCAAAGCTCGCGCTTGGCGATGTGCGGCGTGTAAACGATGCTGTAGTTTCGCCGCACCAGCTCTTCGCGCAGGTAATCTTCCATCTGCTGGCGAATGATGCCGCCCTTCGGATGCCACAACACGAGTCCCTGCCCGTAGTCTTCCTGAATCGAAAACAGATCCAGTTCGCGTCCGAGTTTCCGATGATCGCGCTTCTCGGCTTCTTCACGCTGCTTCAACCAGCCATCCAATTCTTCCTGATTGAAGAACGCGGTGCCGTAGATGCGCTGCATCTGCGGACGTTCCGCATCGCCCTTCCAGTACGCTCCCGCGAGTGAAAGCAATTTGAAAGCCTTCAAGCGATTCGTGTTCGGCACGTGTGGGCCGAGGCAAAAGTCGATAAACGGCGAGCCATCGATGTAATAAACGCTGACCGTGTCACCGGCTTTCTCGTCAATCAGTTCGCATTTCAATGGCTCATCGCGCTCCTGAAAGACGCGCAGAGCTTCTGCTTTGGAAATCTCGTCCCGGCGATAAGGCATGTTGCGCTTGGCGATATCGCGCATCTTCTTTTCGATCACCGGCAAGTCAGCTTCGGTGAGCGCGCGCGGGGCAATCACGTCGTAGAAAAATCCGTAACGCGGATCTTCCAGGAGCGCCGGCCCGATTCCCAACTTCGTCCCGGGAAACAAATCGAGCACCGCTGCCGCCAGCAAATGCGCGGTCGAATGGCGCAGCACGTCGAGACCTTCAAGGGTCTGGGGCAGCACCGGCTCGATCTTCACGGCGTCGCCGTTGGCATCGATCGTGTGCGCGAGATCGACTTCACGTCCGTTGACGCGCGCCGCCAGAGCCTGCTTCGCCAGGTCGCGGTCGAGCTTCTTTAAAGCTTCACCGACCGTGACCGGCGCAGGAATCTGCGCTGACACGCCGTCATTAATCTGGACTTTAATCTCGCTCATCTTCGATGGACTGCCTGTTCGCTCCGTTAGGAGCGCAATATCATGCGGCCATTTCGCTCCTAAAGGAGCTGACAAAGGCTTAGCGGCGTAGGCCTACAAATATTTCGCGCCTACGGCGCTTACGCGAAGCCTTGCCGCACATCTGAGGCAAAGCCGCGGGAACACCGAAAACCCTGGCGCCCCTATTCACGATTTACGATTCACTATTTACTAACTGCAAATGATCGGATTCGATAGGAGCGCCTTCGCCGCACGCCCGCCGGGCGCGCAATCAAAACGTGAAACGAGTTGTTGTCCGTCTCATCACGAAGGTCTTCCGGAGCTTCCTATCAAAAGTTCGAGCCAGACAAGCCTGAAGCTCATCCGTCGTATTAATTACGAAGCCGGATTTTAGCAAGGGCACGTGCTTAGAGGCAAGGCAGGAGTCATGGTTAAGACTCGATTGTGGGGCCAGCCAACGCGGTAAGCGATATCGCGACTAGGACCACCACGCTTTGAAGAGTTCGTCATCAGCGTCTTGAGCGAATAGTTCGACCTGTCCGTTAACGCGTGAAATGACGGCCATCCTTCCCCCTATCCTGGGCGCGAATGACTGCGAATCCGGTTCTACCGCTGACCATTGGAGGCCAGCGTGCCAACCGGCAGTCGACTCCCAACCGATCGTATAGATCCTGCCGTCCGTGCCGGTCGTAAAAAACCGTGCCTGCCCAGCCGATAACACTGTCGAGGTCAAAGGGGCCGCCAGAGAAACCGGAACGCGCGGCAGATTCAGTTCGACCCAGGCCGGAGGACTTCCATCGCCGTACGAGGTCGCAAATATTCCACGCGAAGTTGTCGCGATCATGATCTGGCAGACTCCGTTTTCGCACGTTGCTGTGAAACGGTTTATGCCAATGCCCGGAACGCTGACTTTTTCCCAGGAAGCGACGCGGTGCAGTACAGAGTGATCCAACGTGGTGGCCCAGAGAGCCCGATCGTTGCCCACGACAAAAAGGAAGTCACCCACCACGACAAATTCCGCACCGTGAAGTGGAGAAAAACCGCTGACGTCGATCTTGCGCCAGAGATTGGTATCGCCCGGACGCCAATCAGGATGAGAATAGATGTTACCGTCAGCCGCCAGAACAAACAGCTCTGCCCCGTCAGGCGAAAGTGAAGACGGTACCGTGACGACCGGACTCAGCAAGGCCAGCGCGATCGGTATGGGCCTGGCCGTCCTGTCAGGCAAGCCAAGAAACCCATCGGGATAAATCGATACGCTGAGCGTCTTCCAACCATTGGACCAATCACCTGACTGCGACGGCCAACTCACAAAGAGCGTTCCCTGACTCTGAACGAACAAAAACAAACTTTTCGGTTGTACAGTCACCGCCGACGCGATAAATAGGGCACTCAGATCCGGCGCCGTCCCTCCGCTTGCCGGTACCGGGAACCATCCGGTCTCGGCAGTCTCGCAGGACATCAATCGACGGTGCCAGAGCCGGTCACTCGGATCCACGACGACGAGGTCATGGTAATCGTAGTAAACCTTAGTGAAGTCGGGCCGACTGGCGATCATCCAAAAGCTCGGCCTCTTGCTGTCCTGGACTTTCTTCCAGGGACGCCATTCGGACATAGAGACTGAAAACGGAAACGGCGTAGAAGTGCGCTTCTCATCTTCGAAATCGAAGGATGAGTACGATAACGAGCACTGTCTGACCGTCCGGTCGCCCATAAGCGCTCGTAACGAAAATGACATCTTCCAGTGCGGCGTATCATCGCCTTTACTGCTGGCCGGATGCGACACCGAGACCGTCATGTCTTCATTCCGTAAGCTTGGGAAATCGAAAAAGATCCATTCGGCATCGTGATCAGCGTTTTCCTCGGTGGGCCCGGCAGCGATCACTTGATCTCGCGTCACCCGATCGCAGCCAATGGCGACGTCAGCTTTCGCCACTGTGAAGTCATCCATCTCCTCATCTTCCGTTTTCAGAAAGATGACCAGGCCTTTGATCGTGTTCCGGTCCTTCGAATCGAACCTGAGCTTTTCCGGGCGCAATGGTTTGGAGAAGTCGCTGAAATCATGCAGCAAGGACTTGCCCTTGTACTCGATGACATATTCACGCTGTCCCCACTCCACTCTACCGCCGCGGACAAAAGGGTTTTCGAAGCGAGGATAAAAGTCAGTCTGGAGGGAACCCCCATCCAAGCTGAAGCGCCCGCCGTCTCCGTAGGCGAGCGTGAGCCGCTCACTGCCGCCTCCGGCCCGGGGGATGTCATAGCTGCACTCCATGTCGCCGCTGTCGTCCAGGTGGATGCGGGCGCTGCTCACGCGGTCTTTGAAATTCTGGAAATCACCGAACTCTTCGCGGCTGCCCACCTGCATAATCCAGATGTTCTTGCCTTCGACATACCAGTCCCGTTCTTTGAAGTAGTCCTGCGGGAGCGGATCGGGCCAGATGCGCTGTTGAGTCTTGAGATCAATCTCGAGCTCCGCAAGTTCGTTCGCCTTGTCAACACGGGCCTGGACCAGGATGTCTGTGACCTTCCCGAGCTCTTCCTTCGCGGCATTGAGCCAGTCGTCGCGGTTCATGTTGGGCTTGAGGGTGTCGTTTACTGCCCGGTCTACGGCGGATTTGATCGTGTCTTTTCCGATATTGCCGAGCAGGTCGTCGTCTTCCAGCTCGCTCAAGAGTTCGACGATCGCATCCAGCTTTTCCTTGATCGTTTTTCTGGCGATGCTCTTGATCCGACGCTCGTAAAAGTCCGAATCTTGGGTGAGCCACTCGGGCCGCTGGTTGGAGAAGACTCCGATGTAGGCCTCGCGGGACTCGCCCGCCGGTTTGGAACCACTCGGCGGATCGATCATCTTACCGAAAAGCCAGAAGCCCTTCGGGCCGATGCCGCCGATGTCCAGCAGGGGAAAATCCGCGTCGTCGTAAGCGGAGGTGCGCATCTCGTCCACGAGGTCGAAGCCGGCCTTCGGGAACCATGCGTGGGATCCGGATTGAGCCAGCAGGTTCTGGATTGCATGAAAGTCACAGGCGAGAATGGCTGCTGAATCATGTTGCACCACCATTGGTAACGCCCAGGATCCGGTCCACCAACCAGGGCCGTCTACGTCGTCCACGACGCCCAAATCTTGGTGCTTCAGAAGCAAATCGTTGGCGGCATTCGCTCCAAAGGCCCCGAGAGCGCCAAGGGTCACAGTGAGATAGGCGCCAATCCCGCCCGTGGCGATATTAAGGGCGGCACCGAGCGCGGCGCCGAGGGCGCTCCCCGCAATCCCGGCAACGAGCTCTGAGATATCAAAATCTTCAAGGCCGGCCGTGATAAGAACGTTAACGGAAGGATTGAGCGAGGCCTGGCAGACACTGGACTGAAAGTTGAGTTGTCCTGCCCTGAAATTCTGGATGCTCGAGAGCATGATGTCGCGACTCCGAAAGCTAAGGATGTTAGCGCGCGTGCGCGTTGAGCCCTCCAGCAGCACCGAGAGATCGTCGGAGGCGGCCTCCTCAAGATTGCGGAGCAGGTCATCATCGCTGAAAATGGCTTCACCGAGGGCTTCAGCGAGACCTTCAGCGGCGCCCACGGCGATGCCCGCGGCGCTACCGGCGCCCGCGGCGGCCCCGATGGCCCCTCCCACGAAGGTGCCAACGATCCCTCCGACTAAGGCACGATGCTTAACCTTCTCGTAAGTTGCCACTAACTTTATGAGCAAAGGCAAGGCGCCATGGAAGGCCTGGCACTCGGTAAGGCCAAAGGCGTTAACCACGCTAAAGGTATTGCGAACAATCTGCTTATTATAAAAAGCGGATAATTCCCACCAGAAAACCGTATCATCCTCGGTAGCGCCATAGCCGGTGTGGGTGCGCGCAATTTCCTGGTTGACCGCGTCGAGAAACGGGTAGTGCCGCGCGCGCTTCGGCGCGTAGCCTTCCATCATTGAGTCCTTCTGATCTGACTCTTTGGAATAGCCGATGCCGTACTTCGGCGCCTCTTCGAAAGTTACTGAGACCCGTGAGCGATCGGTAAAAGGAGTCGCGGGAGGATTCGTGCCGATCTCGAGCAACACTTCCGGCGCTCGATAGGTTGTGGTCGAAACGCAGGAGCCAATCTGACCATCGGCGTCCAGGAAAATGCCACGGGTGCCGAAAAAGATCTCGACCAGATCTCCCGCCGCGTTACTCCAACCGCTGCCCTTCGAGCCGAATTGTGATCGTCCGCCGGCTGCCCCCATGGTCCCCTTATGCTGAAACCGGGCAACATCGAACAGCAGCAGATCGAGCGCCAGGGCAGCCTTGTCTCGGACTTCAGAGTCGAGCGAGAAATCGGTAAGGTTCAGGAGCGACCAAAAGTGCTCGCGGTAATAACCGGATGAATTGAACTCCGTCCAGCCGAACATTAGCCGGTTGTTGAGCCATTTGAGTATGCGCGCCTTGCCGCGCGCCATGCGAGCCTCTCCACTGAGGATGCCCAACTTGCTGTTGGGGTCGAGAAATTCTTTACCGGGCTGAAACTCGTCTGCCTTCCACAACTGTCCGGCCAGGAATTCCGAAGACGCGAACATGATGTAGTGGTTCTCCGACCAGTATTCCATCTCCGCTTTCATCTCATGCTTGTTCGTGACTATCCCAGTATCAGAGCGCGCCTTGAGGAGCTTGTCCCTGGTCGAAACGCGTAGTGGCTCGTCCATCCAGAACTTGAAGGCGTGAATCGCCTGCCGCATGACCTCCTGTGCGAGCGGCGAAAACGCGGGAGAGGCGCTGTGAGGATTTGCCGCAGACTCCCCGAGGATAACCTCCAGTTTCGTCCGCGCGTTCTCGAAACGATCCAGAGTCGCGTCGTCCTTTAGAGCTGCTTCTTCGCGCTTCTTGTCGAAGAAAGCCTTGAACTCGGCGTCAGGCGCCTTTCGCTTTCTCCAGGGAAGTTCGGATCCGAGGGCGGAGGGCAGCGCGCCGAGAAGATAGATCGTCCGCATGATTTGGCAGAGACCCATATCAGCATTCGGCTTGTTCACATACACCTCGCCGAGCGCACTCCTGACGACACCGATCCAGTATTTGACGCTTTCCGAAAAGGGAAACTTATCGACCGGCCCCATAGGGTAGCCGTTCGTCTTGATGTTGATCTCGTAAAAGTAGGTGAAAGAATCGTCAGCCGGATTCTTGACTTGTGTAAGCATTCTCGCCTTCAGCGAGGCTGCGAGATTTCTCGTGGAAGACGCCTCAATCATGAGCCTGATCCAGGCCCGGTAGACTTTGACCTCCAAAGGGTCGAAGGGGATGGGCTGGCCAGCCGTTCCTCCGATGGCTATACCGAGATCGGCCTCGAAATTACCGATGAATGCTTCGAGATTCCCTATCCAATTTTCGATTCGGCCGGAGTCTTTGTTTTTGGCATTGTAAAGCTCGGGGATCAACCACGGTTTCAGTTCTGCCAAGGTGGCTCGGCTAATAGCGCGGCCCATGCTTCCGAGAATCCGATTGTCGCTGCTGCCCATGTCCCGGCGCGGGTGCCGCCGCCCGAAAATGTTCAACTCGGAGTCAAGATCGCTTTGCGACGAAAAGCGGCTCTTCTCATACTTCTCTTTCAGGCCCGCTAGCTTCTCGGCCAATTTTTGGCCACTCTGATAACCCAGCCAGTTCTGATTTTTTCCAATGAGGTCTCTTAAGGCGTCCCGCCGGGTGACTTCGTCGGGCGTCCAGACCGGCTGCCCATCCTCGCGATACACTTTGCCAACAGTCGTCGCCCTGCTTCCAAGGGGAGCTTCCGCAGAGGCCGGCTTGCTAATGAGATCAATCCTCCGGTCGGGGAACGGATCGGGGTCGGGGTCGAATTCGGGAACAACCTCGGTCACGCCGCGAAACATTTCGAAGTTGAGCCACCGGAGCTGGCACTCGTAAAACCAGATTTTCCGGCTTTCGACTTCGTCCTGAAGGGTAAATGCCTTCGGCGCATGGACTCCCCTTGCGAGATCAACCGGTTGGCTGTTACCTGCGTTACCGTTCATGGTGAGTACCAATAACTCGCGCCAAAGACTCAGGTCGATGCGTTCTCAGACTGCGGGCGCCGAGCGGTCGAACTATGGGTTTGGCGGCGGGTTACACACAACGGTGGGTTTCCACTCAGGCAATTTTGCGTCGTCCTTCAGCATCACCAGTGTGGTGGGCAGCTTGACGTCCCACTCGGAGACGCAGATCTCCTTACCCGGCGCAAAGTTTCTGGCTTTGATCTCGTCAATGATGGAAACGTAGAAGTCACTGAACATGTCGGGGATCTCTTCGCCCATCCAGATGTCGCCGGTTTCCTGATAGTGGGCCAGCGCACCTTCGAAGCCGGGCCGAACTGGTATCACGACCCTTGCCGCGCCCGCTTTGAGAAAGGCTTCGAACTGAGGACTCGTATCCTGGATCAGGATTAGCTCTCCCCACCTGGCCTGCCGTCCCCAGAGATACGGATAGTAGGTGTACATGATGTTCTCCCATTCGAACGCGCGCTCGAAGAAAGCCACCATGGCGCCCCAGTTCTTCACGTCGGTGGGATTTGGAGGAAATGCCTCGGGATTTGGTGTCGGCCGATAGGCTGAGAAGTGTTCGCCCAGCAGCAGGAAGATGAATGCCTTCTTCAGCTCCTCAAGTTCAATCGATGGATCATGCGCGAAGTTTTGCGCGAGAGCCATCTGGCTTCGAACAGCCGATTGATTTTGGGCAAGCTTGTCCTCATAAATTGCCAACTGTCGTTGATACCCTTGCATGATCGTGGCATGGGTTCTCAGTTGCCACTGCTCGTATGCCTGATCGGTTCTCCGGCAGTTGATGCCGATGGCAAAGCTAAACTGGACGACGTTCTCATAGCTATTCATCGTTACCGGGATGTCCCCGTTTTCATTGTTCATCTTAAATGAATGAACCCACTCCGGATCATACGATGGGCCAAACGCCACCAAATAGCCTTCGCCAACATTGAACACATATTCAATGTTGGGAGGGCTGTTGATCCATTGCGTACCGGTCCTTTGGATGTAGCCACTGATGGCTTCATAGTCCTTGGGAACAACAATCGTGAAGGCGGCGTGGTAGCAACTAGGAATCGTTGCTCCGAAAGCCGTAGTGTCCTTTGAAAAGCCCTGGGGGCTACCAACGTATGCAAACGTTTGGACAAATTCCTCCGGCGAAGGCTTGACGGATCCGGTGACTCCATATGCATTTGCGAAATAAATATAGTTGATTGGATTTAAGTCGGTGGGACTGATGCCGGGGTCTACAGGTTTGGTAAGCTGAAAGCTCTCCGGTTGCACAGCGGTTTTGAGGGAGTCAATCAGGAAGGCGGCCGGCTCCGGCACGACCACGTCGTAGAGCAACCGTTTTCCATAATTCAAAATCCGCGCTTTGTATTTCTTGTCCACCCACTGGTAAATACCGCGAATCTTCTTCCCGCCTTTCCGGTTGTCAAACTCATGCAGCGCTTTCTCGGTGAATGTCTTTCTCTCTCGCTGGACACGCTGAAGCTTGACCATCTGGGTAAGCGTATTGACCGCTCTATCAGTGATTGAGCGCGCATAATTCGTCTTGCTGTTCTCGACCAGCTTCCCGTAATCGCTTGAAGTGGTCTGATCCCTTGCCGAGACTGTCTGCTGGCCCGACTCTTTGTGGGCTTCGGATGACAGCTCGTTCCGACTGGTAGATTGCTGATCTCTTTCTTCGACCTGGGTAGTATCGGTTTCCTGAGTGATGGTGAGTTCGTTGGTCTCCTCGCGACGGGTGGACCGGCGGAGGAGTTCGCCTTCAAGCACATTCTCGATGTGCGAGATGTCTCCGGCTTCATAGCCAATCAACTCCTGACGTACCACTAGGAGGTCGCCCATTCCGATGGGTCTGGTGATTGCACTCATAGTCTCTCCTTGCTGCCCGAAACGGTCGTAGAAGCAACATCCTGAACGGCAAACAAGTGCATCCCTACTCGGAAGACCTTTGCCGGCGATGGAACCTGGTATGGCGCAAGCTGCTGGGAGACTTCCTGCCATTGATTCTTGATCGCTGCGATGACGTCGGAAACTGAGGAGCCGGCGAGGTCGATGTATGCTTTTTCGAGCGAGTCACGCACATCGCTGCCTAGGCGGTCGATTGCTGACTGCGAAACGGCGAGGAACGTGTTAGCCGCATTGGGAGGCGGAGTGGAAAGGCCGGATCCCAACCTCCCGGATGCCCTATCCGATTCGGGGGAGGTCGCGACGGGCTGAGCCGCTTTGCTCCTCAAGGTTTTCAGCTCGAGCTGATTGGGCTGCAAACTCATAATCGTTTCGTACGCGGTTTGCAGATGGCTCTGCTGCGCTAACAAAGCGGTCAGTTGCCGGGCGGCAGTATCATCCGCCGGATCCGGCTCAGGTCGCCGCTGCGCGGGATCTGGATTCACCGTCAACGACTTTACGAACACGCTCGGGATTTGAATGGGTCGCCGAAGCGTGGCACTGATGCCTTCCGCGGTAACGTCGGTGACGGTGCGCTTTGCGACGTCGTCCAGAAACGCGATTGCCTGACGCATCTCCACGAGGCTATGCGCATTCACCTGATCAAATGCCGTCGCAATCTTTACGCTGACGAGGACGTCATCGAGGAGGGCTTTATCTTCCACAAAGGCCGGAGAGCCAACCAGGGTATGGACATCGCCGTCAAAAACCTTTGATACGAGCTCTTCAATGGCACGCTGGCTCGGCGAAGGTAAACTAAGTAACTGACTACCAAACGACAGATACTGTTTCCCGAGGTGGAAAGGGTCGGCTACCGGCGAACTAAAATGCTTGAGAATGAAATCGCTGGCGAGCCCGCGGAGGCGGTCGGGAGGAACGCCTTCCGATATAGCGCCGCGCAGACGATCTTGCTGGTCCGATTCACGCCCGACATCAATCGGGCGAGTCGGGGAAGGAATTACAAAGGACTGTTCTATATAGCGGAACAATTCAGCCATCGATCACCTCCAGTTTTGCACGTTAGTTTGCGCCGACGTCGCTAACTCGAGTTCACAGAATCGGGCCATCATCAGGTGGCGTCCCTCCTCCGCGAGTCAGCACCACCGTTACGTCGTCGTCTGTAGAACCTTGCGAGTCGAATCGACCGGGCAAGTAATACAACAGCGCAAAAGGTCCAGCTAGATTCGCCAGCGCCAGCGCAGCCGCCAGACGGGAGTTAACCTCATCCACGGTGGGAGGAAGTCTCCCCATGAGTCCCGACAGTACTGAACCGGTGAGTACTCCCCCTTCGACCCACGCGCCGTATCGATTCACATATCCTTGTAGAACTCCGGCGGCGTCGACCCACAGGTACAACCAATAACGAATTTCCGCGTCGTAATCGAAGACCCAGTCCGGCACATCAACCGTGATCGGAATCTTGATCTCCACAAAAGCCATGTCCGGGGCGTTGGGATGAGTGTCATAACCCCCGCTCTCAGGCCCCATGGGCCACATGTCCCAGGTTATTACCGGCTCGCGGCGAGGCCTGATTCCACTCCTGGACTTCACCAGGTCCTTGATCTCGTCTCTTGAGACCAGGTTTCCAAGAGGCATCGGCGGCAATTCAGGATCGAAAGGCCGAACGAGTAAGAGGGAGGAAGTCCTATCTTCGATAAAACCGCCAACATGTCTGGTGTTAATGATCGCGCCTGGCGTTGCGTCAAAGCGAGCATAGCGGCCGAAGTAGCGGTCCTTCTCAAATAGAAGAACGGTCCCACCAACTTCAGTGCTCGAGGCGCCGACTTGAATCGAAGAAAAGCTGTCTCTATAAGGACTAGGTAAATCAGAAATCGCCTTGTAAATCACACCAAAAAATTCCGAGAAGAACAGTATCCGCCCGCCAAAGTCGCGATCTTCGTAAAGCCAACATCGGATGTCGTCCCCTGTAAACTGCTTCTTTGGATCGGAAGATTTGTCATGACTGGCTGAGACTTTCTTACTTAACATCTGAACGGCATCGTCAATGAGTTTCTCGCTATCTTTATCCGGCGCTCCAACTGCGTAGAGCCGGTTGATTGCACCTTCAACGAGCGTGGCATTCCGCGCCGAGGGATGCTTCCGACATCGTGCCGTTAGAAATTCCAACCCTTCGCGAGGGTCTTTCCCGCCAACGGACGGCATTAGATCGAGCACATCACCCAATAAATCCTGCGTCTGAAAGCGCGGGAAGTTTGCCCGAATCTCCTCCGCGGTTGGGGGTTTCATGTGCGCCGGTGGCTCCAGCGTTCTTATTTGGCTGGTGCCCGGCTGGGGGCTGGAAAGTGAGAGGCACGGCCTGCAAGCGTGAATATGCTCGCAGAATTTTTTAAGTCGTTCGCAGTCCAAAAAAAGTTTTTCAAGACTGACTTTATCCATGTTGCACCTCGCCGCTGGCTATTCGGGTTATTCGCTCTACTTACTAAGGCGAAAGGCAGCAATGTTTTCTCTCATGGGAAGTTCCATTTCGCCGGATCGGGTGTCCAAAACGCGTCGGGTGCTATAATCCGCCCGCCGTTATTACCTTTCATCGAGGGGAAGTCCCGAAACTTGACGCCCTCGTCCGTATCAATAACCAAACTTCTGATCGAGTGGCGTGAGGGCGACCAGACCGCGCTCGACCGGCTCATTCCCCTGGTTCATCAGGAACTTCGGCGGCTCGCTCACTACTACTTGAAGCGCGAACGGCCGGGGCACACCCTGCAAACAACGGCACTGGTTAACGAGGCCTACCTCAAGTTGGTGGATCACAAGGGCATGCGCTGGCAGAACCGGGCGCATTTCTATGCCGTCGCCGCCCAGGCCATGCGGCGGATCCTCGTCGATTACGCCCGCTCACGCGACGCACTGAAACGCGGTGGCGGTCTGGCGCCGGTACCTTTGGACGAAGCGTCCGCGGTGGCTGACGCCCAAGCCGGTAACCTGCTGGCCCTGAATGACGCGCTGGACCAACTGGCCCTGCTTGACGAGCGCAAGAGCAGGATTGTCGTGCTGCGGTATTTCGGCGGGATGAGCGTCGAGGAGACGGCCGAAGTGGTTGGTCTCTCAGCGACCACGGTGATGCGCGAATGGAGCAGTGCTAAAGCCTGGCTATTGCGCGCCATGAGTCCCGAAGCCTGAGATCAAATCCGTGACCGTTCCCGACGGCTATCTGCGCCTTAAGTAGTAGAAACCCATGACGCCGGAACGTTGGCAGCAAATAGACAGCTTATTTCAGGAGGTCGTGCAACGGCCTGTGCCTGAGCGCGCGGCGGTGCTGGACGATCTCTGTGCTGATGATCAGGCGTTACGCAGTGAGGTTGAGTCGTTGATCCGATTTCGAGACCAGACCGACAGCTTCCTCGAAGTGCCGGCCTTCGAAGAGTCAGCCACGCTTGTTTGCGAAGCGGCCTTCAACTCAATGAGTGGTGTGGTTATCGGGCCATACAAGATTGAACGGCCTCTGGGCGCCGGCGGTATGGGCGAGGTTTATCTTGCGGAGCACACGACTTTGGAGAAAAAAGTTGCGATCAAGTTTCTCCCGCCGCACCTGCAAGCTGACGATATCGCGAGGAAGCGTCTGGTCAGAGAAGCCAGAGCGGCGGCAAAACTGGAACACCCCGGCATCTGCGCAGTGTTTGAAGTCATTGATGAAGCCGATCAAAGTTTCATCGTGATGCAGTACGTCGAGGGTGAGACACTTGCCGATCGTCTTAAGTCGCAACCGCTGGAATTGCCACACGCAGTAGAGATCGCGATTCAAATCGTGGAAGCGCTGGCGGAGGCACACTCACGTGGAATCGTGCATCGCGACATTAAACCTGGAAATGTGATGATTACCCCACGCGGCCAGGCCAAGGTACTTGATTTCGGCCTGGCAAAGGCCGTTGACGGCCCGGCCTTTAGCCGAATCGGCGCCGGCGATCAACCGATGCTCTCGCATCCCGGTGATCGGCCCGGCACCCCACCTTACATGTCACCCGAGCAGGTCCGGGGCAAAGCAGTCGATGCCCGGGCGGACCTCTTCGCAGTAGGGGTGATTCTTTATGAGTGCCTTGCCGGGACGCGGCCATTTCAGGGCGAGACAATCGGAGAAATCCTTGATCAGATTCGGATCCACAATCCTCCGCCCCCTTCGAGCGTGATCCCCGGCATTCCCGCGTTGCTCGATACGATAGTCTTGAAAGCGCTCGCCAAGCGCGTGACGGTACGTTACCAGTCAGCGCGCGAATTGTTGGACGATTTGTGCGCGCTGCGGGCGACGCTCAGTGAAGATCAGGTACTGACGAGGCCAATCGCCACGCGCCGCGATTCGCCCCCCCGGTTATCAGCCTGGACGACTCTGTCAAATGTGTTCGGCAAGAGACGTGCGCTCGTGTCCGCGACGGCGTTGGTTCTTTGCCTGGCGTCGGTCATCGCGATCGTGGTGATGATCATCAGCCGATTTCCGAAAACCTATCGGCCCGCGCCAGCGGCGACACGATGGTACGACCTCGGGACCAGCCATTTGCGTAACGGTGCGTATTTTGAAGCGAGCAAAGCCCTCCGTCAGGCGGTCACGGCCGACGACAGTTTCGCTCTCGCGCACGCGCGGCTGGCTGAGGCTTACACTGAACTCGACGACAGCGACAAAGCTAAAGATGAAATCATTCGTGCGGAATCGCTTGCTCGCGAGCTCACTCTCCCGCAATCAGAGTCCCTCTATCTAAAAGCTGTCACCAGCACTGTCTTGCGCGATTTTCCCCCGGCTATCCAAAGTTACCAGTTGCTTGCGCAACAAGCTGAGACGCGTTACCGGGCAAACGTGTATCTCGACTTGGGCCGGGCGTATGAAAAGAACGATCAGTTGAAAGAAGCGAAAGAAAATTACCGTGAGGCCACCAGGCTCGCTCCGGACGAAGCCGCTGCGTTTCTCCGGCTGGGCGTTGCCTGTGGCCAGTCGCAGGATTACGCGGGTGCTTTCGAAGCGTTCCAAAAGGCTGAATCGCTCTACCAGAGCCTAAGCAATCATGAAGGGGTCACCGAGGTCTCTTATCAGCGCGGATTTCTTTTGCTGGATCAGAAAAAGCTGCCGGAAGCTGAAACGCAATTGCAGAACGCACTGCCGATGGCAAAGGGAACGGGAAACTTGTTTCAGCAGATTAGAGTTTTGCAGGCCCTGAGCAACCTCGCCGCTCATCAGGGCCATATCGCACACGCGAAACAGCAGGCATCCGAAGCGATTCAGCTCGCTCGGGATAACGGCCTTGAGAATCAAGTGACTAACGGGCTGATTTGGCTTGGCAATGCGCTTCTCTTGCGCGGCGATTACGATGACGCCGAAACTTACTATCAGCAGGCCCTCGACTTGGCGCAAAGGAACCGGATGCGTGTTGGTGAGGCCTGGGCGCGACGGCAACTTGGAAGTCTTCGTTCATTGCAACATAAGACTGACGAGGCCTTGGCATACCTTGAACCAGCGCTGGCTTTTTTTCAGCAACGTTCTTATCACTACTGGTCCTCGCTGACCCTGACGCTCGTCGGACGAGTGCAGCGCGACAAAGGAGACTACGAAGGCGCCCTGAAAACTTTTAACGAGCTGTTGGAACTCGGAGAGCGATTGGGTGATCAGGTGCAAGCGGGAAAAGCGCATATTGACATTGCAACGGTGCTTTTGTATCAGGAACGATATTCGGAAGCGCTGCGCCATTTTGATGGCGGTTACAACATCTTCAAAGGATTGAAAGCGGAAGTTTACGTCGCGTATGCCGCCCAGGGCCGGGCGAGCGTGCTCTGGCAACTCGGGCGTGGTGAAGAAACCGGCGCCGCGCTTGAGGAAGCCACGTCAATTGCCGAGAAAGTAGATCGTCCTCAAGAAACCTACAGACAGTTACTCGCTGACATTTATCTGACGCAGTCGCTTTGGGAGTTGAGCCAACTGCGGCATCAGAATGCCAGGCGTCAAAGCGACAAGGCGCTCGCGCTGGCGCCTGACAACTATCCGTCGCTGACGATTCAGGCAAAGGACGTGCTGGCTTTGGCCCACGCGCGCACCGGCGCCTCACGAACAGCGAAGACCCTGTGCGAGGAAGCCGCAAAGATCGCAGACCCATTGAACGATCCACAACTGAGCACCAGCACCCTTTTGACATGCGCCGAGACGATGCTCGACGGGGGGGAGACCCCGCGGGCTTTGGAGAGTGCGCTAATCGTGCAGGAGAAGGCCGCGCGCTTAGGCAAGACCGACTCAGAGTGGCGGGCATTGCTGATCGCCGCCCAGGCCAGCATGCGGCTGAACAAAGCTGACTCGGCACGCGAATACGCGACCAACGCAGAGCAGCGGCTTCTGGAATTGGAACTGAAGTGGGGCACTGAAAACTACAAGCTTTACCTGTCGCGGTCGGACGTTGCGCAGTTACGCAAGCAGCTCGACCAAATCCTTAAACCCTCAACTTGAAAGGAACAACAAAATGGCACAAGGAGATATTCCCGTTGAAGGCAGTGCGGTTGTTGGTGGAGCCTTCCCGTTAAAAGCTCGAGCTAAGCAGGGGGAAAACCCCAATGACTCGATCATGAGCATTAACACGTCGGGCAAGCCTCTGCGGATCTTTGTGAACAATGGCGGCGGAAAAATTTTCAACGAACCGCTGGTAGTCTCAAACTGGAAATTAGAGATTATCGAGGACACGCCTGCCAACGCAGCGAGTCGTCCGCCGACGTCAGTCTAAACAGCAACGCAATTGCAGGGAAGCGGTTCTGGTCGCTTCCTTACTTAATACACGCCATCGGATCGAGGTGGCATTTCGTGTTGCCTGCGGCAGTCAGGTAACGTGCTTTTCCTGCTCTGCCTTCAAGAAAGTCCGCGTCACCTATTGACTTCGGCTCCTTCATACCACGGTGGGTCTTGATCCTCCGTTGAGGGCTCACTCTGAGAGCGCTGTCTGCGTTAGTATATGCGCCCGTCAGTCGATCCCATTCTCAAGGAGTCTCAGTAATGGTTCACATCCGGCGCTCACGTACCGTCGCGAGTCTGGTTCTGGTCGCGGTCTGTAGCTCCCTGCTGCCGCCGGCTTCAGCTGAGCGGCAAAGGGAACCAGCGCGCGCTTCCCTGTCGACAGACGGGCCGGCAAGCGAAATGCGGCCGATTATCGAGTACTACGCCGTAGATCGAGGCAGTCTCCAGCGATCCTATCCAGTCGCAAGTTCGCCGGCACGCCGTGAGCGCTTCCGAAAATTCTATGGCGACGCGCTCGAACGTATTCGGCAACTGAACTTCGACGCGATGAGCCAGGCCGGAAAGGTTGACTACATTCTGTTTCGCCATCATCTGGAGCGCGAACTCAAACAGCTCGACATCGAAGAGAAACAACTTACCGAGATGGAACCGCTGATTCCGTTTGCCTCAGCCATTATCAATCTTGAAGAGGCGCGGCGGCGCATGGAGCCGATTGACTCACCGAAGACCGCGGCGACTCTGAACGAATTGAAGAAGCAGATCGAGGACACGCGACGCGCCGTTGAAGCCGGTCTTAAAACTGACAACAAGATTAAGAAGACCGTCGCGTTTCGCGCCGCCGGTGCGCTCAACAACCTGCGGACTAACCTGCGCAACTGGTACACGTTCTACAACGGCTACGATCCCATGTTCACCTGGTGGAATGAACAGCCTTACCGCGCTGTTGATGAAGCACTCGCCGGCTACACTGCCTTCCTCAATGAGCGCGTGGTAGGTCTGAGATCAGAAGCTGCCAGTGCCTCACCGCCGGCACGCGGGCCCGGAGGCGGAAACCAAGGTCAGGGTCAGCGCGCACAAGTCACGCCGCGCGCAGGTGACACCAGCGATATCGTCGGCGATCCAATTGGCCGCGACGCGCTGATCAGCGAACTCCAGTTCGAGATGATTCCCTACACGCCCGAGGAATTGATTGCCTTCGCGGAAAAGGAAATGGCCTGGTGCGAAGCAGAGATGAAGAAAGCTTCGCGCGAGCTTGGTTATGGCGACGACTGGAAAAAAGCGCTTGAGCACGTGAAGAACCTTTACGTGGAGCCCGGCAAACAACCCGAGATGATTCGCGAGCTCGCCCTCGAAGCCATCAAGTATGTGGAAGATCACGACCTTGTGACTGTGCCTCAATTGGCCAAAGACACCTGGCGCATGGAGATGATGACGCCCGAACGCCAACTCGTTAGTCCTTTCTTTCTTGGCGGCGAAGTCATTCAGGTTTCATTCCCCACTAACACCATGTCGCACGAGCAGAAGATGATGAGCATGCGCGGCAACAATCGGCACTTTTCACGCGCCACCGTTCATCACGAATTGATCCCGGGTCACCACCTGCAAGGTTTCATGGCCGCGCGTTACAAGCCGTATCGCGGTTTGTTCTCGACACCGTTCTGGGGCGAAGGCTGGGCGCTGTACTGGGAGCTTTTGCTTTGGGACATGAACTTTGCCAGGACGCCCGAAAACAAGATCGGCATGCTCTTCTGGCACATGCATCGCTGTGCGCGCATCGTCTTTTCGCTCAGCTTTCATCTCGAGAAGATGACGCCGCAGGAATGTATCGACTATCTCGTTGATCGCGTCGGACATGAACGCGACAATGCGACTGCTGAAGTGCGCCGATCATTCGACGGCAGCTACGGCCCGCTTTATCAAATTGCGTACTTACTTGGTGGACGCGAATTCTATGCGTTACATCACGAGCTGGTTGATTCGAAGAAGATGACCAACCGCGAATTTCACGATTGGATCTTGAAAGAGAACCGCATCCCAGTGGAGATGGTGCGCGCGATTCTGACAAATCAAAAACTGACGAGAGATTTCAAGACGAATTGGCGGTTCTTGCCGAACTCGCGCTGAAGTCTAAATAAAATGATCATTTCGATATGACCTTTCACGGCCGCCTAAGCCTAAGGAGGACACACATGCTGTTCGGTCATTCATTTCGGAAGACAATCGCGCTCCTCGCGGTAGCATTCGCTGGTGAATACATGGCCGTGGCCCAGCCGACCGCGTTTGAAGTAATAAAAACCTTTCCGATTGGCGGGCAAGCTGTAACCGTCACTCGGATCGGCGCTATGCACCGTTTGACCTCACGAATCACCTCATGCGGACAGGGCGTCTTATATTCAACGCGCACGGACGGCACGCTCTGGGTCAATCTCAAAGGCGGCGCCCCCGCTGAATGGAAGCGCGTGAATGCCGGAACACAAGGGGTTAAGATCGCCTGCGATCGGATCAACCTCTACTCCCTTAACCCGAACGGTTCTCTGTACCACGCTAACGTACGGACAGACGGCCAGCTCGACACGATTGACCGTAATGACCCGAGCGTCACTCAGGTCTGGCGAAATAAACACGATGGCAAAGACCTCGCTGTCCCCACCGGTACAGACGAAATCCAGGGCGGCATGGGAAACATCTACGCACTGGTATTCGACTCAGGCGCGGGCACCCTTTACTCGAGCGAACTTCGTCAAGGGCTATCTCCGTCAGGGTACGCGCAGGGCTCTGCCGGGTCGTGGGTGCGACTCGCCGGTGACCTCGGAACTCATCTGGCAACCGGAGCGGGATCAAGAGCTATGTTTACCGCGTTCACCAGCGGACTCGGATATCGAAAAGCCAATCGCGCTTTCGGAGTCAATCCCGACTCGACGCTTTACTACAACGACACTTTGTTGGACGGCCAGAATTTCTGGACACAGTTCGACAACGCAGGTCTCGCGATCGAGTCGATCACCGCCGACAGTTCGAACCAGCTGTATGCGGTGGTAAAGAAAGAATCCCGCAAGCAACTCGTTAGCTTTTCGTTTGTCGAGAGCAATTGCAGGGACAACCTCGACAACGACGCCAACGGGAGGATTGATGCTGAAGATGCTAATTGTCGCGGCGCGCTCGCCAGAAGCTGGTGCCAAAGTCACACCGGCAGCTACTGCATCGATCGGCTTCAGAGCACCGAGGGATACACGCATGCACTTGTCACCTGCAACTCCGGCGGGCGGCCGCCGACAGTTCGAGCCGGCCTATGTACGAAGGTAACGTCCGGCAATGACCACCTTACCCCGGCGCGCGCCAACAACGAGCCGCTCGGGGCCGGTCACTACTGCAACATCATCAACCCTGACGGGTCATGGGATTTCAAATACACGGGTCCCAAACCGTGTGCCTTGTTGCAGGACAAACATCCTCAGGCCACCGTTGTGCGGGCAGGAATATACTCGACCACCGCACTCAACTACGTTCACGTGCGCTGCACCAACGGCGGAGTGACCTTTGACGGAATGGGGACCGCGCCGCTCGAATCCGCCCTGAACGGCGTCAACAATACCCGCAATCGTTGCGTGTTCACCGTTTCTCCTAAAGCGATGCAGGTCTTCAACGCGCCATTCCCTACCAGCGTCTGGAGAGAGACTCTTTACGGGGGACGCGGTTACCGCGTCGGTCATATGTTCGATCATGCCCCGAAGTGCAATAAGTTCGATCCGGGCTGTCCATGCACGACGACCCTGGAATGCCCGGTCTCACTCGCTGATTTCGGCAATGGTGAAACCGGTGACACGGCGGGACTCGACAATCGCGGTCGCACGATCGACAGCGCCTATAACAACCAAAACTCGTACGACTTCGTGATGAACGAAGGCACGCCCCTCCGCTCGCTGGGCTGGGGACGTGTCGTGGGCTCGCGCGATCGCGATCTCTCGTCACAAGGGCTCGGCGGAACGACTTATCAGGGTGAGATCTATATTCGCTACGACATCGGCGAGGATCCGGTTTATGCGGAGAGTTTCATTGCCTACTACGCTCACGTCGGTAAGCGCGTGGTTGAGGTTGGCCAGACCGTGGCGCCAGGTCAGTTGATCGGCTATGTGGGAACGACAGGTTCGTCGAGTGAGCCTCATGTTCACTTTGGTTTGATCCGCCTCAGCAATACCAACGGTCGGACCCGCCTGGGCGGCGAGGCATTTGGTTGGCACGTGCCTTTTAGCGCGGTCCTCACCAACGACTACGGAGTGAATCTCGAGTCGATGCCGGGGCTAATCGACCCGTACGGTTGGCGCGCGCCGGCCGGTATCGACCCGATGGGGTATCACTGGTCGAATGCGATCACTGGACTGGGAGGCGTCATTGGCATCGGCGCGTGGTCGCCACAAATGTGGATTCCGTCCGAAGTTCCACCTTATCCTCCGAAGTGACTCGCACGCGAGATGAGAACGTTGTCCGGGGATGGGCGCTGAAGGCTCAATTGCGAACTTGTCCTTTTGAAGTAATAGTATCGGCGCAGGGTGTAAATATGTTTGTCTGTCGTGCGGCACTGAACAGAATCAGACGTTGAGCGATTGCAAGTTGACTCAACGATCGCCGTCCCACAAATTCCCTGGGGCGATGACAAAACCATGACAATCCGACTTTGCCCTTTCCAGCACAGTGGGATCCGAAGCTTGGAATTCACGTGACTTGAAGTCGCGGCCGCACTGACCCTATAGTGAGTCGTATTAATTTAAATCATACCAACATGGTCAAATAAAACGAAAGGCTCAGTCGAAAGACTGGGCCTTTCGTTTTAATCTGATCGGCACGTAAGAGGTTCCAACTTTCACCATA